>Ga0326731_1000272_pt1 | contig 13319 bp, 7 predicted proteins | sample MHFSIPfraction_FD_207645 | JGI IMG/M metagenome (GOLD analysis project Ga0326731, IMG submission 207645) | Lab enriched peat soil microbial communities from Michigan Hollow, Ithaca, NY, United States - MHF9FY SIP fraction | ecosystem: Environmental > Terrestrial > Soil > Wetlands > Peat | place...
AATCACGTTCACCTCGCCGCCGCCGTCGGTGAAGGTGATCAGGCGGCGGACGACGCGCGCGGTCGCGTCGAGATTCTCGGTGCCGCTGTCCATCGCGATGCGCGCGCCGGCGGACACGGCGACCCAGTCGACCGGCAGATGTTCGCGCTCCGCCAGGTCCAGGGCGGCGACGATGCGATCGCACTCGCCGGCCGAGAGCGCGCCCATGTCGCGCGTCGAGTCACCGAGGATCAGAACGCGGCGCATGCCTTCGGGATGCTTCGCGGTGGGCGTCGAGATCACGCCGAAGACGACGCCGGCGCGGTTCAGCCCGGGCTCGCGATCGACCGCGACCGCCGCGCCGTCGACGAGCTCGTACTCGCGGAAGCTGCCGGCTCCGGTCGGATGGAAGATCCCGGTCGCGCCGCGCTCGGACGGCGCGGTGAACAAGCGCACGATCTCGTACGGGTAAGTGAGTCCGCGCGCGCGCGCCGACGCCACGCGCTGCGCGTAGGGCGTCGCGGGGTCGAGCGGCCGGTCGTGCGGAACGCGCAAGGTCCACTCGACCCGGCTGCTGGTCGGATTTCCCGCGAGTAACTCGATCTTGCGCGGCGCGTCCGGCGCGTCGCGCTCAAAGCTCGCGAGCCGCACGATGACTTTCTCGAGCCCGAGGTGTCCCGTCTCGGGCGCGAGGCGGCGCAGGGCTTCGGTCATCAGCTGATTCGTGAGCGCGATCGGCGGACGCACGAACAGATATAGGCGGTTCCACTGCAGCCGGTGGTCGGGGTCGCGCTGGCCCTGCACGCGGCGCATGGCCTCGATCGCCTCGTGGAAGCGCTCCTCGAAGAGCGCGAGGTCGGGCGCGTGCGGCACGCCCGGTCCGACGTCCGAGACGGCCGCGAAGCAGATGATGCGCTCGTCGCGGTTGTCGTCGCGCGAGACGCCGTAGAACGCGTGGATGCCTTCGAAGCCGCCCACGTCGAGTCGCTCGAGCTCGAACTTCGCGAGCCGCCAAAGCTCGATGCGCCGCGCCTCCTCGACGGGCAGACCCACCTCGCGCGCGAGTCTCTCGAGCGCCGCCGGCTCGGGCGGCTCCACCAAAGTGTGTCGGATGTCCCAGCGCGGGCCCGGCTCGAGCTCCACTTCCGCCTCGGCGCGGCGCGGGCGCTCGAACAGGAGAAAGCGCGCCTGAGCGGCGAGATCGGCCACGCTCGGGGGCACGGTGCCGCGCAGGAGTGACAGCGCGTCGAGCGCGACCGCGAGCTCCGGCCGGCGCGCGAAGGTCTCGCCGCGCTCGCAGAGTCCGATCAGGAGATGCAGGAGAGCGACGATGACTCGGCTGCGCCGGCCTCCGGTGGTGCGCGTCGCGTACAGGCGGAGCACCGCGCGTTCGAGGGGCTCGGAGTACTCGAGCGAGCGCACGTTGCTGTAGTGAGACAGAGCGCGAGTCAGTAGCTGGAGAAACCCCGGATCGATGCCGGCGCCCTCGACCGCGATGCGGCGCAGATACATCGCCATGCGCGCGTCGTTCGACGGGCCGAGCTCGTCCTCCTCGAGCCGCGTCGGCGCGCGCGAGAACAGGGTCTCGATGTCGGCGTAGACCTCGACTGCGTTCGCGAGGCCCGCGAGGTCCGTGCGCAGCGCGTCGGAGATCTTCGCGACCGGCGCCTCGAGCACAGCGACGAGCAAGTCGGCGCGCTCCGTGTTGGCGTCGTAGCCCATCAGGATGCGGCGCGTCTCCGTGCGCAGCGCGTTCGCCGCGGCTGCGCGCACCGACGCCGGCTCCCCGCTCGCGCGCTCGAAGTCCGCGAGGCCGTCCTCGCCGCGAAAGATGTCGAGCGGATCCGGCTCGAGCGGGAGCTCGACCCCGCCGTCGCCCCGAGTCACCAGCGACGCGCCGGCCTCGGGCTCGATCACCAGAATCACGTCGCCCGCAGACACTCGCTCGCCGGGTCGCACGAGCACCTCGCGCACGACGCCCGCGACCGGTGCGTAGAACGCGGTCTCGGTCTTCATCGCTTCGAACAGGCCGAGGCGCGCGCCGGCGTCGACGCGCTGACCCGGCTTCACCGCGACGTCGATCAAGAGCGCCGGCGACGGGGCGCGCACCTTGCCGCCGAGATCGCAGAGCACGCGGTGCAGCCGGCCGTCTAGCTCGACGTGCATCTCGACGCCCGACGCCGACATGATCACCTGCGAGCGCTTCTCGCCCACGACGAGCAGGCCCGAGTAGGGACCTTGCTCGAAGAGCGCGACCTGAATGACTCGCTCGCCGAGATGCACGCGGTAGGTCCAGCCGCCGACGGCGAACAGGCGCACGCGGTAGGGGCGCCCCGCGTACACGAGATCGAGCTCGGCGCCGTCCGACGGCGGTATCTCGCGCGGGCGGCCGCGCGCTGCGGCGCCGAAGAAGTTCGAGCGCACCTTCGCGCGCTCGGCCTGGTAGGTCTGGATCGCCGCGACGATCAGCGCTTCGACCGCCGGCTTGGGCGCGGATGCGAGGTCACTCTCGTCGAGCCAGGTCGTCGTGACTCCGCCGCGCCGGAAATCGGAGTGACTCAGCACGTCGAGCAGGAAGCCCTTGTTCGTCATCCCGCCCAGGACGACGACGCGCGCGTCGGAGACGGCCCGCACCAGGCGCGCGCGGGCTTCCTCGCGGGTCGCCCCGCGCGCCAGGATCTTGGCGATCATCGAGTCGAACTCCGACGGGATCGTGCCGCCCGAGGCGATGCCCGCGTCCACGCGCACGCCGGGCCCCGCGGGCAGATCGAGCAGCGCGATTCTGCCGGGGCTCGGCGCGAAGGCGTTAGCCGGGTCTTCCGCACAGAGCCGCACCTCGATCGCGCAGCCGCGCTCTTCGGGATGGATCGCCGGCAGGAGCTCGCCGCGGGCGATGCGGATCTGCGCCTTCACCAGGTCGAAATCGGTGAGGAGCTCGGTGACTCCGTGCTCGACCTGCAGGCGCGGATTCACTTCGAGGAAGTAGAAGCGTTCGTCGGGATCGTTCGCGACCACGAGATACTCGCAGGTCGCCACGCCGACGTACTTCGTCTCGCGCAGCAGCCGGATCGACGCCTCGCGGATGCGGCGCACGGTCTCGTCCGAGAGACCGGGCGGCGGAGCCTCCTCGACGACCTTCTGATGCTTGCGCTGCACCGAGCAGTCGCGCAGGCCGAGGGCCAACACCGTTCCGTGTTGGTCGGCCGCCATCTGCACCTCGACGTGTCGCGCGCCGAAGACCGCGGCCTCGGCGAAGAGCGTGCCGTCGCCGAACGCGTTCGCCGCCTCGCTGGTCGCGCCGTCGAACGCCGCGAGCAGCTCCCCGCGCGTGCGCACCAGGCGAATGCCTCGGCCGCCGCCGCCCGCCGTCGCCTTCAGCATCAGGGGGAAGCCGATGCGCGCGGCCGTGCGCTCGAGGTCGTCGCGCGCGATCGGCCCGCCGCTCCACGGAGTCACGGGGACGCTCGCGGCTTCGGCGAGCCGCTTGCTCGCGATCTTGTCGCCCAGGCGGCGCATCGTCTCCGCGCTCGGACCGAGAAACACGATCCCGCTCGCCTCGAGCTTCTCGACGAAGCTCGGATCCTCCGCGAGAAAGCCCCAGCCCGGCCAAACGGCGTCGGCGCGCATCGCGCGAAGCGCCGCGAGCACGCGCTCGTGGTCGAGATAGGCCGGGCGCAGCGCTCCGTTGCCCGAGGGCCGCAGCGCCGGCCCGAGCGAGAGAGACTCGTCGGCTTCGCGCACGAAGGGCGCGGTCGCATCGGGCTCGGTGTAGAGCGCGATCCCCACGAGGTCGCTGCCCTCTTCGCTGCGCAGCTCGCGCAGTGCGCGGAGCGCACGCGATGCCGCCTCGCCGCGATTCAGAATCGCTATCCGATGGATGGCGCTACCCAACGCTCCTACCCGTTCCGGCGATGGTAGCAGAGCGGGGAGCTAGCTCTTGTCCGGAAGTGCGCCTGGAAAAACCTTCGCGAACGAGAGGAAGCAGAGGAAGAAGAGGCCGATGAAGCCCGCGGCGATGCCGAGCTCGACGGGCGAGAACGGCGTGACCGCAGCGCCCGCGAGCACCGCCTTCGGTGGAACCAGCGACGGCGTCACCAGGATGTACCGCTCGAGATAGAAGCCGACGAGCGAGCCGAGCGCGATCGGGCCGAGAATCGCCGGCGTCTTCTTGGGCTTCTGACCGAGCAGCACCCAGAACGGGAACACCCAGATCAGGAACCAGACGCACAGCGAGACGTACACGTAGGGCTGCGTGAGCCGGTCGAAGAAGCCGTTGAAGTACCACGTGTCCTGAACGAACTGAGTGCCGAGACGATTCACGACGAACCCGGTCTCTTCCGGAATGTTGGCGTACCAGATCACGAAGTACTGCGACCAGAACAGGTACATCCAGAAGATCGAGAACGCGAAGATCATCTTGCCCATGTCGTGCATGCGGTTCTGAGTGATCTCGCCGCGGAGCTCGCGCGAGTTACGCATCACGAGACAGATCACCGCGAGCATCGAGCACGCGGAGAGGAACCCGCCCCAGCTGTAGTAGGCGGGGAACATCGTGCTCACCCACTCCGGAGCGAGTGACATGACCAGGTCGATGGCGATCAGCGAGTAACAGATCGCGTACGAGAGCACGAGCACCGCGGCGAGCTTGCGCGCGCGGCGCATGGCGAGATCGCGCTCGCGCTCCTCGCCGCGCCAGCCGGCGGTCCAGCGCTGATACAGGCTGCCGCGCAGGCCGGTCGAGCTCTCCCGCGCTCCGCCCAGCATCGGTCGAATCGAGAGATACAGATAGAACACCGAGATGAACGCAATCCAGCACAGCGCGAGCGTGTCGCGCGTGAAGACAAACGCGGGCTCGAACCAGAACTCCTTGCCCGCGACGGGATGGTCGACCCAGGTGTACACGTCGTGCCGCCCGAGGTAGATCACCGCGAACAGCACGACTGACACGGGCACGTATGCGCCCATCGACTCAGCGACGCGCTGGATCGGTCCTTGCCAGCGCGCGTTCGTGAGTCGCATGGCCGACGAAAGTACGAGCGCGCCGTTCGAGAGCACGGCCCAGAACAGCCAGTTGTGCAGAAACACCCGATACGTGCGCTTGGCCAGCTCGGGATCGGAGCTCGACACGCCGAACAGCAGCGTGATGGCGCCGATCGCGACGAGCCCCGCGAAGATGGCAGCCGGGCGAGTCGGGAGTGACCTCGGGGAGGCGACGTCTTGGCTCACGGTCACGATATCCCTTTGAACAACGTCCGGATGTAGTTGATGATGTGCCAGCGGTCTTCCGGCGCGATCTGCGGATAGCCCGGCATCAGCGGCTTGCCGTAGCGGATCTTCGTGAAGAGCATGCCGTCGGTGTAACTCGGGGTGGCCGCGAGCGGGAACGGCGGCGCGCCGTTCGCGCCGAGCTTCACGGTGACCGGGTGCTCGGGCGTCTGCGCCGCCATTCCGTCCTCGCCGTGACATACGGCGCAGTAAGTCTCGAACTCGTGCTTGCCGCGCGCGACTGACTCGGGCGTCGACGGAAATGGATTCTTCAGGTCGCGCACTTCGGGCGCGTACATCGGCGTCGCGAACATCGGGTTGTCCGCGGTGATTCGCTCCGGCATGCCGCCGGCCGGGATCGTCCCCTCGGGGGGATCGAACGGCTTCTCGGCGTAGGTCTGCACCGCCGGCCCGTTCTTCATCTGATCGAACCAGTGCCGGTCGACCTGCTCCCAGCAGCCGGAGCCGGCGAGCAGCGCGAAGACTCCCGCGCAAGCGAGCCGTCTAGCCTTCGACAACGCGCACCTCCGTCGAGCCCGCGCGCTTGAGTAACTCCTGCGCGCGCGGGATCTGGTCGCCGTGACACGCGACCACGCAGCCGAACAGGTCGGTCGAGAAGCCGGGCTGATACGCGTCGTGCCCCTTCCGCGTGCGGAACATGCCGAAGAACATGAGGCCCAAGACGGTGAAGAGACCGCCGAGGAGGATGTTCAGCTCGAAGCCGATGATCGTGTCGGAGACGATCGAGGCGAACGGCTTGCCGCCGATCACGAGCGGCCAGTCGTACGCGACCCAGATCTGCATGAAGTACGCGAACGAGACGCCGGTCAAGCAGCCGATCAAGGTGAGCAGCCGGATCGCCGACGGTCCGCGATCGAGCGCCTCCTCGATCTCGTGACTCGGCACCGGTGAGTAGATCTCGAGCTCGCGGAAGCCCGCTCCTTTCAGGTCGTGGATCGCCGACGCCAGATCGTGCGGTGACTTCATCACGCCGAGCACCTGCGCCATCAGTGATGCCCTCCGGCGTGGCCGTGCGCGCGCTCCTCGTACCAGAGCTCCTTGATCTCCTGGATCGCGACGACCGGAGCGAGGCGCAGGAACACGGTGAACATCGTGAGGAAGAGGGCGAAGCTCGCGACCAGGATCGTGAGCTCGGTGACGCTCGGCACGTAGTAACCCCAGGCCGCGGGATCGTACTCGTGAGACAGGCCGGTCATGATGATCACGTACCGCTCGAACCACATGCCGATGTTGATGAAGATCGAAGTGACCCACATCCACAGTACGTTCGTGCGGCACCACTTGAACCACAGCGGCAGCGGCGAGAGCACGTTGCAGCTGATCATGATCCACGTCGACGTCGAGTGATACCCGAAGCCGCGCCACCAGAACGACATCTGCTCGTACGGGTTCGCGGAGTACCACGCCATGAAGTACTCCATGCCGTACGAGTACCCCACGATCGACGACGTGAGCAGGATCAGCTTGCCCATGTTGTCGAAGTGCTCTTTGCGGAGATACGCCTCGAGATGGAACGACCGGCGCACCGGAACGAGCACGGTGATGACCATCGCGATGCCGGAGAAGATCGCGCCCGCGACGAAGTAGGGCGCGAAGATCGTGGTGTGCCAGCCGGGCACCATCGACGTCGCGAAGTCCCACGACACGACGCTGTGTACCGAGAGCACGAGCGGCGTCGAGAGACCCGACAGGTGCAGCACGGTGCGCGACCAGTGGCGCCATTGCTCCGACGACCCGCGCCAGCCGAGTGACAGCGCGCGATACAGATGGCGGCGCCAGTCGCGGATGCGGTCGCGGGCCGCGCCCAGGTCGGGGATCAGCCCGACGTAGAAGAACATGATCGACGTGATCATGTAGGTGTTGATCGCGAACAGATCCCAGACCAGCGGTGACTTGAAGTTCGGCCAGAGCCCGCGCTGATTCGGATACGGGATCATGAAATAGAACTTGTAGACGCGGCCGATGTGGATCAGCGGGAACATCGCCGCGATCAGCACGGCGAAGACGGTCATCGCTTCGGCGCCGCGGTTCACGGCGTTGCGCCACCTGGCTCGGAAGAGGAAGAGGATGGCGGAGATCAACGTGCCCGCGTGCGCGATGCCGACCCAGAATACGAAGGTCGTGATGTACACGCCCCACATGACCGGGTGAGTGAGTCCAGTGACTCCGAGGCCCCAGTACGTCTGGTACAGGAACGCGACCAGGCCGACGCCGACCAGGGTCGCGAGGAACAGCACCATCAGCACGTAGATCGGCGTCGGCGGCTCGAGCACGCGCAGGATGTCTTCGTTGATCTGATCCGGACTCTGCGGGACCGGCTCGGTGACTGCCGCCATGGTTCAGGCCTCTTCCACGCGCCGGATGTTCATGAGATAGGAGACGGCCGGGCGCGTGTAGAGGTGCTCGAGCACCCGGTACGCGCGGACGTCGTTGCGCAGCTCGGTCACCGTCGCCGTCTTCTCGCGCAGGTTGCCGAAGCTGATCGCGCTCGACGGGCAGACCTGCTGGCAGGCCGTCACGATCTCGCCGTCGCGCACGTCACGGCTCTCCTTGCGCGCGACGTCCTTCGCTCCGTTGATGCGCTGCACGCAGAACGTGCACTTCTCCATCACGCCCTTGGCACGCACCATCACGTCGGGGTTCAGCGCCCAGTTCTCGGGCTCGGGCACGTACCAGTCATACGACCAGTGATTGAAGCGGCGCGCCTTGTACGGGCAGTTGTTCGAGCAGAACCGCGTGCCGATGCAGCGGTTCTCGACCATGACGTTCAGGCCTTCCTTGCTGTGATACGTCGCGAGGGCCGGGCAGACACTCTCGCAGGGCGCGGCGCCGCAGTGCTGGCAGAGCATCGGCGTGTGGCGCACGTCGACTTCGCGCTCGTCGGTGAGCTCGACGTAGCGCTCGATCCGCATCCAGTGCATCTCGCGGCCGATGCGGATGTTCTCCGGACCGACGACGGGGATGTTGTTCTCGGTGATGCACGCGGCCATGCACGCGTTGCAGCCGGTGCACGCGTCCTGATCGATCGACATGCCCCAGCGGTACGGGCTGTCGGGATGCGCGTCGGCGGCGGGGTCGTACGACTTCGTCAGCAGGTGATCGGCGCTGCCCTGAGCCGGCAGCGGGTGCAGGCGGCGCGGATTGAACGACTCACCGAACGGGTGGTGCTCCTCGCCGAGTGACTCCTCGTGACTCTCGCCGTGCTTCTGCTCGGCCTCGGCGAGCGCGACCGTCGTCACGGCCTTGCCGAAGCCGCGACCTTCCTGATCGAAGGTGAGCTGCGCGCGCACGACCTTGCCGCGCCCCTTCGTGTTCGTGACCGAGGCGTGCGTCGAGAGCCAGGCGAGCGCGCCGCTCTGCGGGTCGAGCTTGCCGGGGATGAGCGAGTAAGCGTTCACGCCGATGACTTCGCGCTGCCAGTAGGAGTGCGGCTCGAGAGGCGCGTCGGGATTGCGCGGCAAGCCGCCGCGGCCGGCCTGCAGCGCGATGACTCCGGGCCGGATGGCGTCGTGCGGAAACGCAGTCACTTGCAGCTTCAGATTGTCCGTCGCGATCTCGAGCACGTCGCCCATCTCGACACCGAGCACCGCCGCGGTCTCGGGATTCAGCTCCGCGTAGCTGCCCCACATCGTCTTGGTGACCGGGTCGGGGATCTCGTGCAGCGCCTGCACGCGCGAGAGTCGTCCGTCGTAGAGGTGGTGCGACGGGTAGACGACGAGCACCGGATCCGAGCCGTTGCCCAGGAGCGGCGCGGGCTCGAAATCGAGCGAAGCCACGCCGCCCGCGAGCGAGACACTCGTCGCCGGCACTTCCTTGAACTCGCCGCCGCGTGCGAGCGCCGCGTCGAAGCTCGCGCGTCCGCCCCAGGCGGCGACGAGCAAGTCGCGGAAGCTACCCGCGGGAACGCTCGCGCCGAGCGCGCGCGCCGCGTCGAGCAGCACGTCGGCGGTCGCGCGCGTGTCGAAGAGCGGTCGCACCGTGGGCTGCTGCAGTGTCTTCACGCCGCGCACCGGCTCGGCATCGCCCCACGACTCGAAGGGCGTGTGATCCGGCAGAATCAGGTCGGCGAGCTCCGAGGTCTCGTCGGGCGCGAACGCGAAGCTCACGGTGAAGACGTTCCCGCTGCGAATCGCATCTGCGAGGCCAACTTGCGGCGCGCTGTACGCCGGATTCGCGCCGTGGACCAAGAGCACGGCCACTTCGCCGCCGCGCATCTTGCCGACGAGCTCCGAGAGATCTCCGAAGCGCGCGAGCTTGCCCAGGTTGTGATCGGGTCCGAACACGACCGTCTTGCCGAGGGCGCCCGAGACGACGTTGAGTATCTGCACGGCGGCCGCGAAGCGGGCGGCATTCGCGCCCTGCACTTCGACGCCGGGCGGGAGCGCGAGCGGCGCGCTCGCCGCGGCGATGCGCGCGGCGACACCCTCCAGTGTCGCCTGCGAGACACCCGTCTTCTCCGCGACCGACGCCGCGGAGTGTTTCGCGAGCAGGCCGCGGAGCGCATCGGGTCCGCCGCCCTTGCGCTTGGCGACTTCGCTGGCGAGCGCGAGCGCGACCAGCACCTCGGTGCCGGGGTTCGGCGCGAGCCACTGGTCGGTGTTGGCCCCCGAGAGACCGAGTCGCGGCCCGACGAAGATCGCGTAGCCCTTGCCGGCCTTCCGTGACTCGGCGAACTCGAGCTGATTCGAGAGCGGCGAGAGCCAGGTCTCGAGGAAGTCCGTGCCGAAGGCGATCAGCACGTCGGCCGATGCGATCTTGAACTGCGGGACCGCGTCGGTGCCGAACGCGAGCTGATTCGCGCTGCGCAGCGCCTCGTGCGCGAACGGCTCGAAGCGCAGGCGATGCGGCGAGCCGATCGCCGCGAGTATCTGGTCGACGAGCGCGTCCTGCGTGCCGGTCTCGGCGCCGCCCAGGAACACGGTCTTGTTCGCGCCCTTCTTCAGCGCGTCGACGAGGAGAGTCATCCCCTCGTCCCAGGAGATCTTCGCGAGCGAGCGAGCGCCGTTCGCGTCGACGACGCGCTTCATCGGCCCCGCGAAGCGCGCGGCGTCGTAGGTGCGCATGTGTCCGAACTCGCCGCGCACGCACAGCTTGCCCTTCGAGAGCGGGTGGTCCGGATTGCCGTCGACCTTGATCGGCCGGCCCTCGCGCGTCTTCACGCGGATGCCGCAGGCCCCCGCGCACTCGCGACACGTCGAGTTGTAGTAAGTCGCGATCCCGGGAGTCACTTCGTCGGGCTGATTCAGATACGGGATGATCTTGTGGACCGGCTCCCTGCACGCGACCGTGGCCGCCGCGCCGGCGGTCAGGCCCGCGATCTTCAGGAAGTCTCGGCGATCGATCTCCGGCATCTTCGTCTCGGTCCCCGGCTCAGTAGTGACAGGCGACGCAGTCGTCGGTCGCGCCGCGCTGCAAGTGACACTCCATGCACCAGCCCATCTCGAGCTTCGCGGTGGGCAGGAAGAAGCTGCGCTTGGTCATGCGCGTCTGCGGCACGAGGTACACGCGCTTCAGATCCTGGATCGGCCCGTGGCACTCCTGGCACTGAACGCCCGCCTGCACGTGCCGCATGTGCTTGAACTGCACGTAGTCAGGCAGGTGGTGAATCCGCACCCACGGGATCGACTCCTTCTTGTCGTAGTACTCGTGGATCTTCGCGATCTCTTGCTCGGAGCCCGGCGTGCGTCCCTGCTTGATGTACTGGTGACAGCCCATGCACACCGAGACTGCGGGAACCGTGGCGTTCCAACCGCGTTCCGCGGGACCGTGACAGTACAAGCACGGGATCCCGAGATTTCCGTCGGTGATCGCGCCCGCGTGTATCTGGTGATTGAACGCGATCGGTTGCTCGGGACCGGTCAGCTCTTCCGGCGTGTACTGATAGATCCCCGTCGCACCGGCCGCGAAGACGACGGCACACACGGCGGCCACACAAAGCCCAATGGCGGTGCGCTTCCCCGATCCCATGCGACGCGCGCATGGTTACCTGTGACACCAAGGCGGGTCAAGGCGACGAGACGGAAAAGCGCGCGGTGCATCAAATCGCTGCGGTTCTTAACTGACTTCGCTCGCCTGCGGCTCGCTGCGCGCGACTGCGTCGCTTGCGGGCTCGGTTCGGGACGGCCCTCACCTCGCCGCCTTCCAACTGACTTCGCTCGCCTGCGGCTCGCTGCGCGCGACTGCGTCGCTTGCGGGCTCGGCTCGGGGCGGCTCTCGCCGACGCCGCCGAGAGTTTCACGGAGTCGAGAAGTGGAGCATCGCGAAGGGGCCGTACGCGGGCGCTTCGGAGTACGCGGTCACGCGCGCGAACGCGCAGTTGTCGAAGCCGTACGTCGCTTCGTCGCGGGGTTCGTGCCCCAACAGCAGCGCGATCAAGAAGCACAGGAGTCCGCCGTGCGACACGACGAGCGCGCGCACATCTCTCGCGAACAACGGCTCGCGCAAGAGCTCGACGGCCGCGGCCGCGCGCGCGACGAACTCCGCGCGAGTCTCACCGCCGGGCGCGGTGCGGCCCGTCGCCGCGAGCCGCGGCAAGACGGTGCGGCCGAGCCGGAAGTCCTCGGGCCACCTCCGCTGCCTCTCCTCGAGCGGCACGCCGTCGAGCTCGCCGAAGGAGCCCTCCTTGAGACACGCGTGCGTCTCGAGCGCGAGCTTCCGATCGGTCACGAGCAGGCGCGCGGTCTCCTGCGCGCGCGCGAGCGGCGACACGAAGCAGCGATCGAAGCGCACCGCGGCGAGGCGCGCGGCCAGCGCCTGCGCCTGCGCGCGCCCGGCGGCGGAGAGCGGCGGATCGGCGCGCGGCGCGGGACTCTCCTCGACGGCGCCGTGGCGGACGAGATACAGCTCCACCGTTCGGGGTCAGCGCGCGCGGCGTCTGCGCGCGGGTGTTGCAGAGACGCCGTCGTGGTCGAGCGCGTACGTCATGAGATTCTTCACGTCGTAGCAGATCTGCCGGATGTCGTAGCCCATCGTGAGCTCGAGGTGACTGTTGCCGCGCACCGGCCGCCAGAGCAGATACTCACTCGACGCCGCGCGGTACACGCTGCGCGTCGTGCGCACCGACGCGAGCGGATCCTCGTCGCCGAAGAAGATCGCCAGCGGAATGCGGATGCGCGGGAAAGCCGCGGCGATGTCGTGCCGCAGCGCCGCGCTCTTGAGCTCTCCGCGCCGCGCCCAGCGCGCGAGCTGCTCGAGCGTCGCGCGCGGCTCGTCGTTCGCGCCTTCGCGAAACAGCGGCCTCAGCGCGCCGAGCGCCACGTTGCGCGGCTGATACAGGAGCGGGCCGCTGAACGGCATGCGCCCAGTGAGTCGCGCATGCACGTGACTGCGCAGGTTTCGGTCGAGCCAGCGGAAGGCAGCCCGGAACGGCAAGCGGTTGAAGCGCCACGGCGTGAACGCGTGCGCGGGCGGCCGCAGACCCGGCAGGCGGCGCAGCGCACGCGCCGCGACGCGCGCCGTGTTCGCGCTGGCGAGCAGCACGTCCAGGGCGGGGAACGCGAGCGCCGGTCCGACCGAGAGCGCGCGCAGCCACAGCGGCAGGCGCGCGAAGTCCGACGGCGCGCCGATGGTGATCAGCCCGAGTAAGTCGTCGAACAAAGTCGCGTACGCGTAGCCGAGAATCCCGCCGAGGCTGTGGCCGCAGTAGAAGATCTTTTCGCGGCCCGACGCGCGCTTCACCGCGGCCACCGCCGCCGGTAAGTCGAACAACAGGTGTGAGTCGAGATCCCACCCGTAGTCGAGATCGCTGGGCGGCTCGGCGTTGGCGGCGCGCGCGCGCCGTCGCGAGAGGTCGGGCGTGCTCTTGCCGTGACCGCGCAGCTCGAGCAGAAACAGGTCCGCGCCGAAGAACAGCATGTTCTTCACGAACTCACCCGCGCTCCACGCGCGCCGGTTCTGCGTGTAGCCGTGCACGAGCAGGAGCGGCACGTCGCGCAGCGGCTGCGCGAACGGCTGTGGCCGAGGCCGGTAGCGCGTGATCACGAGCGTCCAGCCGTCGTCGGTGGCGACCTCGATCTCTTCCGGATCGTAGAGCTCCGCGAGCTCGAGCTCGTCGA
>Ga0326731_1000276_pt1 | contig 13253 bp, 9 predicted proteins | sample MHFSIPfraction_FD_207645 | JGI IMG/M metagenome (GOLD analysis project Ga0326731, IMG submission 207645) | Lab enriched peat soil microbial communities from Michigan Hollow, Ithaca, NY, United States - MHF9FY SIP fraction | ecosystem: Environmental > Terrestrial > Soil > Wetlands > Peat | place...
TAGATGCCGCAGCTCAGGAACATTCGGTCCGCCGGGCGTCCCGGTGCGGCGCGAAATTCGTTGACGAAGCGCGCGACCGGATCGAAGACCGGCCCGCGCCGGTGGTGGCCGATGTCGGAGAAGGCAAAAGAGCCCGACTGCAGCAACAACCGCCCAAACAGGGCCGGGTAGCGCCACGCAGCGTGGAGCGACGCAACAGCGCCGAAGCTCGCGCCCATCAGGCCGCGGCCGCCCGGCTCTTCGAGCAGCGGGTAGCGGGTTCGCATCAGCGGCAGGACTTCCTCGGCCAGGAAGCGCGCGTGGCGGACGTCGCCCGCATACTCGGCCAGGCGGTCGGGCGACTGGCACATGCACACGATCATCGGGGGGATTTCGAGCCGATGGATCAGGTTGTCGAGCACAGTCTTCAGGTGCGCAAAGCGCAGGTAGTCCTCACCGTCGTGTGCGATCAGGAGCGGATAGTGACGACTGCGCCTGAAGCGAGCCGGAATGTAGACCCGCAGGCGTCGCTTCGAGCCCAGGGCGATGCTGCTCAACGTCAGCTCTTCCAAGGCTCCCAGTCGCGCCTGCGCGTCGGGCACAGTCCAGGCGGGGCGCTCATAGCCATAGCCCTGGCAAACCGAGTTCGCACCAAACGGATCGGCAGCCTTGACCGGATTCAACGGATCGGTGATCCACTCGTTGTCGGCGCCGCGCACGATCTCGAACTTGTATTCGATGCGCGAGTTCGCCGGCAGGTCGATGCGCAGCACCCACAGATCGGTATCCGCGACGCGCTCGAGCGGCTGCGCGGTCGGCAATCCGTGGATCCAGCAGCGCAGCAGCACGGCATCCGCAGCGCCGCGGTACACGAACGTCACACCTGTCGGGTCGACCAGCGGAAAGCGATTCGCAGCGATGAAGGTGTCGACCGATTCGGGTGTCGGGCGCTCGACCGCAAGCAGATCGCGCAGGCTCACAATCATGCGGAACGCACCTCGGCGAGCGCACCTGCGCGGCTCAGCTGCCAGGAGGCATAGGCGCCGGTCAGCCGGCCGGAGCGCCAGTGCACCAACGATCCCGCATCGAGCGTGAGACAGCGCGCTGGTGCGAAGCGGCGCACGAGCAGCGATACCTTGTCGTAATCGTGCAGGGCGAGGCGCGTCTGTGCCGAGGGCAGCGGTATCACGCCGCGCGCGAGCCCGAGCCCGGTGTCGAACACTTCGGCGATGCCGGCGCCCTGGGGCGGATGATCGTGAAACAGCACGATGCGCTCGCTGAGCGCCATTGCGCCCGCGGACCACGCCGCGATGGTCTTGCCAGCGAGCAGGCGCTGCAGGTCGAACAAGCGCAGCCGGTTTGCGAGCACTGCGACGTGACCGCCGGCGATCAATATGGCTGCCGCGCCCTGGATCAGGCCGCGCAGCGCCTTGATGTGCGGCACCACGCTTGCGCGCTGCTGTACGCGCAGCCCGCGGCGGAAGGCCGCGTGCTCATGCTCGATGTGGCACAGGTGCTCGCGGTCCAATGCGCGCAGGACGTGCAGGGCGGAGCGCCGCGCGCGGCGTACCAGGCGCGGATCGCCGTCGCGCTCGAGCAGCTCGCGCGTTGCTTCCATCGCGTGCGCCAGGCGCAACCGGTACAGGTTCTGCATCTCGCGCAGCCGGAGCTGGCGCGCGCGGTATGCACTGTGCAGCTCCTGGTCGGCCGCAAACACTTCCTCAGCACGGGCGTACAGGGCCAGGTCCGTAACCGGTACCGCGACGTGAGCACGCAGCTCGTCGATTTCTCCTTCGCGCTCCTGCCAGCCGGCCGAAATCGATACCAGCGGCCCAGTGATCGCCAGCTCGCGCAGCGCAGCGCCCAGGTTGGGCTCGCGGAACTGCGGCCCGAGGAAAATCACATCGGCCATGGCGCGCATGATAACGGACCGGCCGCGCCGCCTGTTGAGATGCACGCGCGTTGGCCGGATGATTGCGCGTCCTTATGTCTTCTACGGGTGCCTCGTGACGACACGCGTGCTGCTGTTCCTGGTCGGCCTGCTGGCCGCAAGCGTCGCCAGTTCGGCGAGTGGGGTTCTCGCACCGGAGTCGCTCCTCGACTGGCAGTTCGTCGGCGACCCGCAGATCTCCCCTGACGGTCAGCGCATCGTGTATGTGCGCGTGAGCGTCGATCGCGAGCGCGATGACTACTCACGCGAGCTGTGGATGGCGAGCGGCGGCGGCGCACCGCGTGCGCTCACCTCCGGAGGCAACGATTCCTCGCCCCATTTCTCGCCCGATGGCCGCTTGCTCGCCTTCGTTTCCGGCCGCGGCGAAAAGCGCCAGATCTATATCCTCGATCTCGCGGGCGGTGAGGCGTGGCCGCTCACCGTCGATGAAGAAGGCGTCGGTGCTTTCGCGTGGTCGCCGGACGGCAGGCGCATTGCGTACAGCTCACGCACCGCGCTCTCCGGGGATCCCGGCTACGAGAGCGCGAAGCAGCCGCCCAAGGACAAGGATCACCCGCCGGCACGGCCGCCGTTCGTGACGGAAGACTTGATTTATCGCTACGACGGCACGCCGGGCTATCGCAACGTCAAGCGCACGCAGATCTGGGTTGTGAACACGCTGGCAGGACCGAAGCAGCCCGGCCAGCGCATTACCCGCACGTCCTTCAACGTGGGCGAGCCTGTGTGGTCGGCCGATGGACGCGCGGTCCTGTTCAGCGCCAACGGCCGCGAAGATGCCGACTACGCCATGGAGGACAGTGAAATCTACATCGTTCCGGCCGACGGCAGCTCGGCGCCGCGCGCACTCACGGATCGGCGCGGACCCGACGCCGACCCGCTGCCGTCACCGGATGGCAAGTGGATTGCGTTTACCGGCTTTGACGAAGCGACGCCCCCGCGCGGCACCAGCGTTACGAACCTCTACGTCATGCGCCCCGACGGCACGCAGGTGCGCGAGCTCGCCGCAGCGCTCGATCGCAGCGTCGGCGAAACCATGCTGACCGATGTTACGGCGCCGGCGGTCAACGGGCGGCGCATCGCGTGGTCCGCGGATTCGCGGCGCATACTGTTCGGTGCCACCGATCGCGGCCAGGGACGGCTCTTCAGTGTCGACGTCGCGAGCGGCACGCATACCGAGCTCAGCCACCTGCGACAGGGTGAAGTGCGCGATTTCAGCGTAAGCCGCAACGGCGTGGTCGCGGCGGCGTTCAGCGCTCCGGCGCAGCCGACCGAGATCTATCAGTTCCCCGCCGGCGCCGCCGACAAGCCCTGGCATCGTGTGTCTGCGCACACCGTGGAGCTCGCACCCGCCGCCGGGTTCTCCGACTACGAGGAAATCATCTTCAATTCCTTCGATGGCCGGCCGATCCAGGGCTGGATCATCAAGCCGCCGGGGTTCGACGCGAATCGCAAGTACCCGTTGATTCTCTATATCCACGGCGGCCCGCACGCGATGTACGGCACCGGCTTCTTCCACGAGTTCCAGATGCTCGCGCAGGCGGGCTACGTATTGCTCATCACCAACCCGCGCGGCAGTACCGGCTACGGCGAGGCGTTCGCGAACATCATTCAATATCACTACCCCGGCGATGACTTCCGCGACCTGATGACGGGCGTCGACCAGATGCTGGCGCGCGGCTACATCGACGAGAAGCGGCTCGGCGTGGCGGGCGGCAGCGGCGGTGGATTGTTGACGAGCTGGACCGTCGGGCAGACCGGGCGCTTCGGCGCCGCGGTGGTCGAGCGCGCCGTGACCAACTGGTTCAGTTTCGTGGGCACGACCGATCTCAACTACTACTTCGTCACGCACTGGTTTCGCGATTACCCCTGGCGCGACGGCGCGGACTACCTCGCGCGCTCGCCGCTCTCACACGTCGACAACGTGACGACGCCCGTGCTCGTTATTCACAGCGAGCAGGATTACCGCACGCCCCTCGACCAGGGACTGCAGTTCTACACCGCGCTCAAGATGCTGAAGAAGCCTGCCAGGCTCGCGGTGTTCCCCGACTCCTCGCACGGCCTGAGCCGGGAAGGGCGACCGAGCCTGCGTGTGGCGCGGTTGAAGCTGATACGGGACTGGTTCAACGAGAAGTTGAGCGCGCAGGCGCCGCAGGGCAAGGAAGAGCAGGCTGCGAAGGCGAACGTCGAGTAGCTCAGTGCTGCTACCGGCCGTATCGTTCAGTCGTCGCCGCTGCCGTTGATCTTTCGCGTTCGCGCTGCGTCGGGCGCCGCCGGCGCCGCCTCCTGCTGCGCCACCAGGCGGTCGATACTCTGAAGCTCGCCGGCTCCGCTCTCCTGTCCGGCGCCGCCATGGACGCGGATGATGGACTCGAGCAGTTGCGCCGAGAGCATCGGCTGACCGAACTGCTCCTGCTCTGAGATCACATGCAGCAGTACGAGACGCGTGATATCCGCGCCGGTCTTGTCCTCGATCACGCGGATCTTTTCCCCCGCGACGATGAGGGTGCGGATGTCCTCAAGAGTGACATGCCGGCTAGTCGTTGAATCGTACAGCCGCCGATTCGCGTACTTCTTGATGGTACGTTCGTCGCCCATGCAAGCCAGTGTACCCCAATCACCCTGCGGTACTTGAGAACTGGCCGCGAAGTCGTAACTATAGCCGTCCGGCAGCCCATACAAGCGAGCCTGCAGACTCGCAAGGGGTCACGATGATCTACGACAGCATACTGGGCACCATCGGCAAGACACCGATCGTGCGCATCAACCGACTCGCGCCGTCACACGTCACGATGTATGTGAAATGCGAGTTCTTCAATCCGCTGGCATCGGTCAAGGACCGCTTGGCGATCGCCATCATCGAAGACGCGGAGCGCCGCGGAACCATTCGTCCGGGGCAGACGGTGGTCGAGGCGACGTCCGGCAACACCGGCATCGCGCTCGCCATGGTGTGCGCCGCCAAGGGCTATCCTTTCGTCGCGACCATGGCCGAGAGCTTCTCGATCGAGCGGCGCAAGATCATGCGCATGCTGGGCGCCCGGGTGATTCTCACTCCGGCCGCGGAGCGCGGCACGGGCATGGTGCGCAAGGCCGAAGAGCTCGCGAAGCAGCACGGCTGGTTCCTGGCGCGCCAGTTCGAAAACCCGGCGAACCCGGAGTACCACCGCAATACGACGGGTCCCGAAATCCTCAGCGATTTCGCCGGTAAGCGGCTCGATCACTGGGTGACGGGGTGGGGCACGGGCGGAACGCTGACGGGCGCCGGCGAGATGATCAAGCTGGCGCGGCCCGAAGTGCGCATCACGGTGAGCGAGCCGGACGGTGCGGCGCTGCTCTCGGGACGCGAGTTCAAGCCCCACAAGATCCAGGGCTGGACACCCGACTTCATTCCCGCCGTCCTCAATCGCGAAGTGGCCGACGAGATCCTCACGGTGACCGATCAGGAGGCGATCGACACTGCGCGCGCACTCGCGAAGAGCGAGGGCATTTTCTGCGGCATCTCTTCCGGCGCGACGTTCGCTGCGGCCCTGAAAGTGGCGGGCAAGGCGAAGAAGGGTGACGTGATCCTCGCCATGCTGCCCGATACCGGCGAGCGCTACCTCACTACGGCATTGTTCGAGGGGGTTCCAGACGGCTCGGATGCCGAGCTCTGAAACGAACCCTGAATTAAGGACTCTTAAGGCTCCGCGAATCGGCCCTCAAGCCGGGGTGGCGTAGGGTGTCACCGTCCCGGCACGCGGCGTTTCATTTCCTGCATGCAACAGAGGCTCCGAACCAGCGGGCTCAGCTCCGGGCCCGTACGGGCCGCGCTGAGCATTGGCGCGCTGATCCTGGTCACCGTCGCGCTCGAGAAATCGCTCCGCGGGTTGACCTGGGCACACCTGCGCGCCGACATCCATGCGCTGTCGTGGGGTCAGCTTGCGGCCAGCGTCGCCGCGACGCTCGCAAGCTACGCACTGCTCACCATCTTTGACTGGCAGGGGCTGCGAGCCGTCGGCCGCAAGGTATCGCAGCTGCGCATGATCGGCACCGCCTTCATGGCCAACGCGCTCGGTCACTCGCTGGGCTTCGCCTCGCTCACGGGCGGCGCGATTCGCCTCAAGGGCTACGGCGACTCGGGCTGCACGGCGGGCGAGGTGGGCCAGATCGTCTTTCACACTACCACCGGATTCCTGATCGGCGCCTGGGCACTCGCCGCGCTCACCGCCGCGCTGGTGCCGCAGCAGCTGGCGGCCGTGCTTTGGGGCGGGATCGGGCTGTGGCGCACGCTGGGACTTGCGGCGCTCGCGGCACTGCTCGCGATGCTGCTGGTGCTGCGAGCGACGCCGTTCCCGGTGCGATGGCGCAAGTTTCGCCTCACGCTGCCCTCGCGCCGCGACGCGAGCCTCGCGCTCGCGGTCAGCATCGTAGAGCTCGGCTGCGCGGCGGCCGCGCTCTACGTGCTCCTGCCCGATGCGGCGGACGTGAGCTTCGGTAATTTCATCGGCCTCTATCTCATCGCCGTGCTCGTGGGACTCATCTCGACGGTCCCGGCGGGACTCGGCGTATTCGAGTGGACACTGCTGCGCTTTCTGCCACAGGTGAACACGAGCGAGCTGCTCGCATCGATACTCGTCTATCGCATCATCTATTACGTCCTGCCGCTCGTGATCGGGATCGTCGCGCCAGCCGCAGTGATGTTCCGCAACCGCGGTCGCACCATCGGTCGCCTGCTGGGAGAGATGACTCCCGCCCTCGCTGCGGTCGCGGTATTCGGTGCGGGCGCGTGGCTCCTGCTTGCAGGCTCGCTGCCGCTGCCGCGCGAGGCGCGCGGCGACACACCGCTCGCACTGCTCGAAATCTCGCACCTTACCGCGAGCCTCCTCGGCGTCGCGCTGCTCGTGCTCGCGCGCGGCATCCAGCAGCGCAATCACGGCGCATGGGTGCTGACCTTCGGCGCGCTCTCGATCGCCGCGGTGCTGTCGACCCTGCGACGCGACCCGCCGCTGCTCACGGCCGCGGTGATCGTGCTCGCACTTGCCTTGTGGATCGGCCGGCGCCGCTTCTACCGGCCGGCATCCCTGTTCGAGGCGCGGTTCTCCTGGATCTGGTGGCGCAACGTCATCATCGTGATCTTCGGTACGGCGTGGCTGATGCTGTTCGCGTACCGGCACGTGCCGTACCAGCATGAGCTGCTCTGGCAGTTCGAGGCGGCGGGCGATGCGCCGCGGGCGCTGCGCGCCCTGGTCGTGGTGGTGGTCGTGCTGTCAGCGATCGCGCTGCGTCAGCTGCTGCGGCCCGCGCGCGGCGTCGAAGGGATGCCGGACAGCGCAACTCTCGATGCGCTCAAGCCGGTGCTCGATAGCGTGACCGAGACGCAGCCGCTCCTCGCCTACCTCGGCGACAAGGCGATCCTGAGCACGACGGACAAGCACGGCTTCATCATGTACCAGAGCATCGGACATTCCTTGATCGCCATGGGCGATCCAGTCGGTGACCCGGCAAGTCGCAACCAGCTGCGCTGGGCGTTTCGCGAGCTCGCCGACCGTCGCGGGCTCAACTGCGTCTTCTACCAGATCGGAAGTCAGGACCTGGAGCGCTACCTCGACCTCGGACTGTCGCTGGCTAAGTTGGGTGAGGAAGCGATCGTCGATCTCAACACCTTCACGCTCGAGGGTGGCGCCCGTGCCAAACTGCGCGGCGCACGCAACCGTGCGCTGCGCGAGGGCCTGAGCTTCGTCGTGGTGCCCCCCGAAGAGGTCGACGCCCGGCTGGATGAGCTCAAGCAGATCTCCGATGAATGGCTGCAGGACAAAATCGGGGCGGAGAAGGGCTTCTCGCTTGGGTTTTTTGCGCCTGGCTATCTACGCCGCTTTCCTTGCGCGCTGGTGTTGCGCGGCGGGCAGCCGGTGGCTTTCGCCAATCTATGGCTCGCGCCCGCCGGGCATGAGTTGTCGGTGGACCTGATGCGTCAGACGCGCGATGCACCCGCCGGCGTGATGGACTTCCTGCTCATCGAGACCATGCTGTGGGGCAAGGCGCACGCCTTTCGCGCGTTCAATCTCGGCATGGCGCCGCTCTCCGGGATGGCGCGTCATCGCCTCGCCTCGCGCTGGCAACGGTTGCTCGACCTGATCGCGCGCCGCGGACAGCGCTTCTATAACTTCGAAGGCCTGCGCCGCTACAAGGCCAAGTTCGGCCCCCAGTGGCGTCCGCGGTATCTCGCCGCACCCGGTGGGCTCGCGCTGCCGGGAATTCTGCTCGATGTGACGCGCCTGATCGGCGGCGTGCGTACTACGCCCGCGCGCGATGACGAGGCGGTGCCGCAACCACCAGCGCTCGAGGTCGGTGCGACTCGGGGCCCCGGCGAACCTCATCCAGGCGGAACGGGTGCCGCGCGGCGAGCGCGCTTGCGACGGGTGGTTCCATGAGCTTGAGATCAATGTTGCCCTGGCTGCTGTGCGTCCTCGGCATGTGCAGCACGAGCGCGTTTGCGGCTGCAAAGCCGATCAAGCCAGCGAGCGCGACACCCGACGCGACGACGTTCGAGTATCCGGAGCTCGGCCGGATCACTGTGTATCAGCCGCCCGGCGCGCCGCGCAGCGTGGTGCTCTTCATCTCCGGCGATGGCGGCTGGAATCTGGGCGTCGTCGATATGGCGCGCGCGCTCGCAGCACGCGGCGCGCTCGTCGCGGGCGTCGACATTCGCCGCGCGCTCAAGATCGCGCCACTCGCCACGCGCCGCTGTATCTATCCAGCCGCGCAGTTTGAGCAGCTCGCGCATCACCTCGAGGCGCGCTTCGGAGTGCCCGAATACCGGTATCCGCTGCTGGTGGGCTACAGCTCGGGCGCGACCCTGGCGTACGCGCTGCTCCTGCAGGCACCGGTGGGAACGTTCGCCGGCGCGTTGAGCCTCGGCTTCGGCCCCGATCTCGAAACGCCGATGCCACTGTGCGAAGAGAACCTGCTGCACACAACCGTGCGGCATTCACCGCCGCCGGGCTACGACATGCAACCGGTGGCGAGCACGCCGGCACGGTGGATCGTCCTGCAAGGTGACCTCGACCAGGTCTGCGATCCCGCGCGCAGCCGGGCGTTCGTCGAGCCGATTGCCAATGCCCAGCTCGTGCTGCTGCCGAACGTGGGACACGGCTATTCGGCGCCGAAGAATTGGATGGCGCAGTTCCTCAACGCCTACGACACGCTGACGAGAGAGCCGGCAACTAGTGAGGCGGGGGCGGCCACAATGCTCGGCGACCTGCCCGTGATCGAGGTTCCCGCGCGCGGGCCGGGCAGTGACAGCCTGGTCGTGATTCTCACGGGCGACGGCGGGTGGGCGGGGCTCGATCGCGGACTGGCGATGGACTTTGCCGCGCGCGGGATGCCGGTGGCTGCGTTGTCGACGCTGCAGTACTTCTGGAAAGCGCGCACGCCCGAGGAAACGAGCGCGGATCTCGATCGTGTGATCCGTCACTACGTGCAGCAGTGGCACCGCCAGCGTGTGCTGGTGATCGGCTACTCGATGGGCGCCGACGTGCTGCCCTTTGCGCTCAACCGCCTGCCAAGCGAGACGCTCGAGCACGTGGCGTTCGCCGCGGCGCTCGCACCCGGAACCGAAGCGCAATTCGAATTCCATCTCACCGATTGGGTTGGTGCCCATCACGCGGGCCTGCCGATCCTGCCGGAAGTCGAGCGGCTGAAGGTTCCATTCCTGTGCGTCTACGCCCACGAGGATACCGCCACGCTGTGCCCGCGCCTGGATCGCGAGCGCTACAAAGTCATTGAGCTGCCTGGAGGACATCATTTCGACGGTGACTATTCGCGCCTGGCAGCGACGCTGCTGGCGAATGAGAGCTAGACTCTGAGTATGCGGGTACTGGTGGTTGAGGACGATCGCGAGGCGGCGCGCTTCATCGAGCGCGGTCTGAAGGAGGCCGGCCACACGGTGGACCTCGCGAGCGACGGTCGCGACGGGCTGTTCCTTGCCATGAGCGAGCCCTACGGGGCGATCGTTCTCGATCGCATGCTGCCGCACGTCGACGGGCTCGCGATCCTGCGCGCACTGCGCGGCTCGAAGATCGGCACGCCGGTGCTGATCCTGAGTGCGCTGGGCGACGTCGATGATCGCGTTGCGGGCCTGCGTGCGGGCAGCGACGACTACCTGGTCAAGCCCTTTGCGGTGAGCGAGCTGCTGGCGCGGCTGGACGTCCTGCAGCGGCGCGCCTCCGCGAACACCACGGGTCCGGTTACGCTGCTGCGGGTCGCGGACCTGGAGATGGATCTGCTCAAGCGCAGCGTCAAGCGCGGCGGCACACGGATCGATCTGCAGCCGAAGGAATTCCAGCTGCTCGAGTTCCTTATGCGCCACGCCGACCAGGTGGTCACGCGCACGATGCTGCTCGAAGGTGTGTGGGACTATCACTTCGACCCGCGTACCAACGTGATCGACGTGCACATCTCCAACCTGCGCGCCAAGATCGATCGCGGCGCCACGCAGCCGCTGCTGCATACCGTGCGCGGCTCGGGATACCGGCTTGGCCTGGCGACGGATTAGGAGCCCGTTTTATCTCCTGACCTGGTGCCTGCCGCTTGCGGCTGCAGCCGTGCTGGCACTCGCGCTGTGGCCCGTGTACCGCGAATCGGTGGCGGATCTCGAGAAGCAGACGCGCGAAGCGATCGCCGAAGAGATCCAGGGTCTCGATACGCACTACCACGAGAAGGGCTTCGAGGCCCTCAAGGAGACGATCGATCTGCGCGTGCGTGCGCCCGCCGATCCCGACGCGGTGTACCTGCTGACGGACGCGCACGGCCAGGTGCTCGCCGGCAATCTGAAGGCCTGGCCGGAGGGCCTGCCGTTGCACGAGCGACCCTGGTTCAGCGTTCCGGGCTCAGAGGGACTGGAGCTCGAAGGGCGCGTGTTCGAGCTCTACGACGACCGGCTGCTGCTCGTGGGCCGGCGCTCACCGCTCCGACGAATCGATCAGCATCTGCGCACCCAACTCTGGAGCGCGACGATCTTTGGTCTCATCGCCTGCGGCGCGATCGCCATGCTCGCGATGCTGCTGTTTCGCTGGCGCATCTCGAAACTCGCCATGCGCGTCGATGCGATCGAGAGCGGCGATCTCTCGCAGCGCTTGCCCCTTAGCGGCACGGGTGACGAGCTCGATCAGCTGGTGCGGCGCTTCAACTCCGCGTTCGATCGGATTGCGACGCTGATCGATGGCACCCGGCACATCAGCAGTGCCATCGCGCACGACATGCGCCGTCCGGTGGCCAGCCTGCGCAACGAGCTCGATGAGCTCAGCCGCGACTCGCGCCTCGATGCGGCAAGCCGCGAGCGCATCAACCAGGCGATCGAGCGCATCGATGAAATGCTCGCGACTTTCTCGGCGCTCCTGCGGCTGGCGCGCATCGAGGCCGGAAGCTTCGGTCCGGCGCGCGACAACGTGGATCTGTGCGCCGTATGGCAGGACGCCATCGATCTGTACGAGGCGGTGGCGGTGGAAAGTGGCCGGCACATCGTGGCGCGGCTCGAGCCCGCCAGCGTGACGGGCGATCGTGACCTGCTGTTCCAGGTGGCGCAGAACCTGCTCGAAAACGCAGTACATCACGGCGGCGGCCAGATCGATGTCGAGCTCGAATGCAACGCGCACGCGTGCGTGACGGTGCGCGACCACGGCGCGGGGGTTCCGCCCGAGGCGCTGCCGCATCTGTTCGAGCGCTTCTACCGTGTCGACACGGCCCGAACCAGCAGCGGCTTTGGCATCGGGCTCGCGCTGGTCAAGGCTATCGTCGAGCTGCACGGTGGGCGGGTGCACGCGCACAACCGCGAGCCGGGCTTCGAGGTCGAAGTCGAATTGCCGCGCTCTGCTTGACATACTCACGCTCGGCAAACAATGACATACTCCGGCGCCTCCATAGATCGGGCGGCGCCTGTAGCGCATGAGTCTTCCCGGCAAAATTGTACGATGGCTGCGAGCAGCGCTCGTGATGGCAGCGTGTGGGGTGGCAGTCTGCGGCTGCTCCAATGGCAAGTCCGACACGGCGAATGGTGCGCTCGCCCTCGGCCCGAGCGCGGATACCGCGATCGGCGTGGTGACGGACGCGGCGCGGTCGGAGGATTTTGCCTACGAGCTCGAAGCGCTCGGTACAGCGCGCGCCAACGAAGCGGTGGAAATCACGGCGAAGGTGTCCAACCTCATTACGGCGATCCGCTTTCGCGAGGGCCAGGAGGTGCATCGCGGCGATGTCCTGGTGGAGCTCGACAGCGTGGAGGCGGGCGCCGGTCTGCTCGCGGCGCGCGCCGCCCTCAGCGAGACGCGCAGCCAGTACAAGCGCAGCCAGGAGCTGTTCGCGACACAGGCATTGTCGCAGTCGCAGCTCGAGCAGCTCGAGGCGACGTTGCGCGCCAACGAGGCGCGCGTGACCGGGGCTCAAGCCAAGCTCGCCGACACGGTGATTCGCGCGCCCTTCGATGGGCGCACCGGATTGAGGCGCGTGAGCGTCGGCAGCCTCATCAGCCCGGGCACCGTGATCACGACGCTCGATGACACGAGGATCATCAAGCTCGACTTTTCGGTGCCGGAAACTTTCGTTTCGATCCTGCGCGAGGGCCTGCCGCTGGTCGCGCGCAGCGTCGCGTTCCCGAATCGTGACTTCAACGGCACGATTGCCAGCATCGACTCGCGGCTCGATCCGGCGACGCGCGCCATCACGGTGCGTGCCGAGGTGCCGAACCGCGACGGCGCCCTCAAGCCTGGCATGTTTCTCAATGTGAGCCTGCGCGAGGAGCGCGGCCAGGTAGTCACCATTCCGGAGGAAGCGCTGGTACCCGAAGAGGGACGCCAGTTCGTGTTCGTCGTGAGCGATGAGCGCGTGCGCAAGCGCGAGGTGAGCATCGGACGGCGCAAGCCCGGGAAGGTCGAGATCGTGTCAGGCCTGACAGCCGGCGAGCGCGTCGTCGTCGAGGGCACCCAGAAGGTGCGCGATGGCGTGCGCGTGCGCGAGGTTGGCCCCGCCGCGGCAGCTTCCGGCGCCTGATCCGCAGCGGGCTGTCAATCGCCCATGACCCGCCCAACCCATTGTTTTTAATAAGCCTCGCCCCTCCAACCGGGGGTCCGGCGGGGGCCGTCTGGTAAACTGCCGCGCCTTCCGCCCATAGGCCTTACGGCGCTCTCCGTCCCGACCAGAGCCTGGTCCGCGCGGCCCCCGAAGAACTCAGGCCGGCGCGGTCGAAGGCGAGTGAATCATGGCCGCATCACCGTACCAGCAACTGGAACAGGAATTCAGGCGCCTGCACGCTTTCCGCGGCGCCTTGTCGCTGCTGCGTTGGGACGCCGCAGTGTTG
>Ga0326731_1000280_pt1 | contig 13061 bp, 13 predicted proteins | sample MHFSIPfraction_FD_207645 | JGI IMG/M metagenome (GOLD analysis project Ga0326731, IMG submission 207645) | Lab enriched peat soil microbial communities from Michigan Hollow, Ithaca, NY, United States - MHF9FY SIP fraction | ecosystem: Environmental > Terrestrial > Soil > Wetlands > Peat | place...
CGATCGCCCCCTGCATGTCGCCCTTGGCGGCCTCCAGCGCCACCTTGCAGTCCATCACCCCGGCCCCGGTGCGCTCCCGGAGCTCCTTCACCTGTTCCGCCGACGCGGCCATGGCGTGTCCTCGCGTCAGCGCGTCACGCGCCGGCTTCCGCCGACGCCGACATCTCCGCCTCGGTCACGACCGGCAGGTCGGGCGAGGCCGGGACCTCCTCCGCCTCCTGCTTGGCGAGGCTGCCGCTGCCCTCGATCACCGCGTCGGCGATGCGCGAGGTGATCAGGCGCACCGAGCGGATGGCGTCGTCGTTGCCCGGCACCGGGTAGTCGATCCCGGAGGGGTCGCAGTTGGTGTCCACGATGGCCACGATCGGGATGGCGAGCCGGCGGGCCTCCTCCACCGCGATCGACTCCTTCTTGGGGTCGATGATGAAGATCGCGGAGGGCAGCCGGTCCATGCTCTTGATGCCCACCAGCGCGCTCTGGAGCTTGGCCCGCTCGCGCTCGAGCCCGATCACTTCCTTCTTGGGCAGGCGCTCGTACTCGCCGGTCTCGCTCATCTCGTCGAGCTTCTTGAGCCGCGCGATCGATTTCCGGATCGTGGCGAAGTTGGTGAGGGTGCCGCCCAGCCAGCGGTGGTTGACGTAGAACTGCCCGCAGCGGGCCGTCTCCTCCAGCACCGTCTCCTGGGCCTGCTTCTTGGTGCCCACGAACAGCACGGTGCCGCCGTCGGCGGCGAGGTCGCGCACGAAGGCGTAGGCCTCGCGGAACTTCTTGAGGGTCTTCTGTAGATCGATGATGTAGATGCCGTTGCGCTCGCCGAAGATGTACTTCTGCATCTTCGGGTTCCAGCGCTTGGTCTGGTGGCCGAAGTGCACCCCGGCCTCCAGCAGCTCCTTCATGGTCAGCGTTGCCATGGTCCGGCGTTCCTTTCCGTCGTCGTTCGGTTGGCCTCCGGCTGCGAGCGGCCGGCCCCCGGAAAGGGGGGCGACACTTCCCCGGGGGCCGACGCGGCCCGCGGAGACCGAAGCTCGCAACCGTGCGTGTTAGGTCGTGTACTTCGCGTTGATTCGAACGTACTCCTCACTGAGGTCGCATGTCCACACCGAGTCCTCGCCCCGCCCGAGCCCCAGGTCGATGGCGATGGTGTAGCTCGGTCCGCCCATCACCTCGTGGATCCGGTCGATCCGGGCCCCCGCCCGCAGCATCCCCTTCTCCACGAGCGACTCTCCGCCGATCGCGATGGCCACCCGATCGGCGGCCACCCGGGCCGGTCCCTTGCCCAGCGCCATCATGATGCGGCCCCAGTTGGGGTCGGCGCCGTTGATCGCGGTCTTCACGAGCGGCGAGTTGGCCACCGAGCGGGCGGCCAGCACCGCCTCGCGCCGGGTGCGCGCGCCGCGCACCGCGATCTCCACGAGCTTCGTCGCGCCTTCCCCGTCCTCGACGAGCATGCGGGCGAGCCGCTCGGCGATGGCCTCGAGCGCGCGGGCGAACTGGCGCAGGCCCTTGCCGCCCCGCTCGAGCGGCGCGTTCTCGGCGAGCCCGTTGGCGAGCAGCGCCACCGTGTCGCTCGTGGATTGATCGCCGTCCACCGTGATGCGGTTGAACGAGCCGTCCACCGCGCGCCGGAGCACGCGCGGCAGCGAGTCGCGCGCCACCATCGCGTCGGTCGCGAGGAAGCAGAACATGGTCGCCATGTGCGGCTCGATCATGCCGACTCCCTTGGCGATGCCGCCGATGGTCACCGGCCGCCCGGCCACGTCGACCCGCAGGGCCGCTTCCTTGGGCCGCGTGTCGGTGGTCATGATCGCCTCGGCGGCGAGCCGTCCCCCCTGCGGCGAGAGCCCCTTCACCAGCTTCGGCAGCCCGGCCCGGATCTTGTCCATGGGCAGGGGCTGGCCGATCACCCCGGTGGAGGCGATCAGGACCTGGCGCGGCGCGATGCGGAGCAGCTCGCCGGTGATCCGGGTCATCTCGCGCGCGTCCTTCACCCCCTGCTCACCGGTGCAGACGTTGGAGCAGCCCGCGGACGCCAGGATGGCCTGGGCCCGGCCGTCCCGCACGTGCTCCTGCGAGACCAGCACCGGCGCGCCCTTGATCTGGTTGGTGGTGAAGACCGCGGCCGCGCGCGCGGGCGACGAGGAGTAGACGAGGGCGAGGTCCTTCTTGCCGCTGGGCTTGATACCCGCCGCGATGCCGGAGGCGAGGATGCCGGGCACGGCGGTGATGCCACCCTCCAGCCACTGGAAGTCCGGCATGCGGGCTACGGATACACCGGAGGCGCTTCGAGACCGGTCCGCTCGTCCCACCCCATCATGATGTTGAGGTTCTGGATGCCGTTGGCGGAGCCGCCCTTGCCCAGGTTGTCGAGCGCGGACACGCAGACCGCGCGCCGCGTGCGCGGGTCCGCCACCACCGTGACGTCGCAGAAGTTCGAGCCCACGACCGATCGAGTGGTCGGGCGCTGTCCCTCGTCGAGCACGCGCACGAACGGCTCACCCGCGTAGAACTCCCGGTAGAGTGCGACCAGCTCCGCGGTGGTGGCCGGCTTCGTGAGCGGGACGGACGCGGTCGTGAACAGGCCCCGGTTGAGGGGGACGAGGTGAGGGGTGAAGCTCACGACTACTCGCTGTCCCGCCAGCGCGGACAGCTCCTGCTCGATCTCGGGCGTGTGGCGATGGGTGGCCATGCCATAGGCCTGCACGTTCTCGTTGGCCTCGGTGAAGAGGTACATCGGCTCCGCCTTGCGTCCCTGCGCGCCCGCGCCGGTGACCCCGGACTTGCCGTCGATCACGATGCCGTCGACCGCGCCCCGCCCGCTCTTCAAGAGCGGCGCGATCGCCAGCACCGCCCCCATCGGGTAGCAGCCCGGCGAGGCGACCAGCGACGCGCCCGCGATCTGCTTGCGATGCAGCTCGGGCAGGCCGTACACCGCCTCCGCGAGGCCCACCGCGTCCTCGTGCGGCGCCTTGTACCAGGTGGTGTACAGCGCGGCGTCTTTCAAACGGTAGTCGGCGGAAAGGTCGATCGCCTTCCGGCCGTGGCGGCGCAGCACCGGGACCAGCCGCTGCGACTCCATGTGCGGCAGCGCCAGGAAGACCAGGTCGGACTCGGCGGCCAGCCGATCCGGCTGGATGTCCTGGAAGACGAGGTCGCTGAGCCCGCGCAGGTGCGGGTAGCTCTTGTCGAGGCGCTCCCCGGCCAGGCGCTCCGAGGTGACCGCGGTGATGCGCACCTTGGGATGCACGGAGAGCAGGCGCAGCAGCTCCGCGCCCATGTACCCACTGGCCCCGGTGACCGCGACTCGCAGCATGACCGACCTCGGGGGCGCTACCGCTTCGAGTACTGGAACTTCGACCGCGCGCCGGGCTGGCCGTACTTCTTGCGCTCCTTCATCCGCGGGTCGCGGGTGAGGAGGCCGGCCCGCTTGAGCGTCTGCCGGAGCTTGTCGTCGAACTGCAGCAGGGCCCGCGCGATGCCGTGGCGCACCGCCCCCGCCTGGCCGGTCGGGCCGCCGCCGCCCACGTTCACGATGGCGTCGAACTGGCCGAGGGTGTTCGTGAGCTGGAGCGGCTGCGAGATGACCATCCGCAGCGTCTCGCGCGGGAAATAGTCCTCGAAGGGGCGCCGGTTGACCAGGATGCGGCCGCTGCCCGCCCGCAGCCAGACGCGGGCCACGGAGGTCTTGCGGCGTCCGGTTCCGTAGAAACGAGTGACGACGGCCATGGGGCTCCTCAGCGGGCGCGCGCGCGCGTGGCGAGCGGCTCGGGCTTCTGGGCGGCGTGCGGGTGCTCCGCCCCTTTGTAGACCTTCAGCTTCTTGGCCATCGCGCGGCCCAGGCGGCCCTTGGGGAGCATGCCCTGCACCGCCCACTCGATCACGCGCTCGGGATGGGTCTTGATCATCCGCTCCGCGCTCACCTCGCGCAGGCCTCCGATGTAGCCGCTGTGCCAGCGGTAGATCTTGTCGGTCAGCTTGCGCCCGGTCAGGTGGATCTTCTCCGCGTTGATCACCACCACGTGGTCGCCCACGTCGAGGTGGTGCGAGAACTGCGGCTTGTGCTTGCCCCGGAGGATCGTCGCGACCTGGGTGGCGAGACGGCCCAGCACCCGGTCACTGGCGTCGACCAGGAACCACTTGCGCTCCACGTCCTCTTCCTTCGGCATTACTGTCGTCATGCTCTCCGTCCGGATTGAATGAATGGCAACGGGTAATCATAAGAGAAAGCCCCCACCGGGTCAACTGCTTGCCCGTCGGGAGCGGGCCCGGGGGGCGCTCCGGGCGGGCTTGGCCGGCTTGGTCTTGCCGGGCCAGGGGCAGAGCGGCTCCACCGGGCAGGTCGGGCAGGCCGGGTTCCGGGCGAAGCAGACCCGCCGGCCGTGCAGGATGAGGAGGTGGCTCGCCTGGGTCCAGCCCGGCTTGGGCAGCACCAGGCAGAGCTGGTCGTGGATCTTCTCGGGGTCGTCCCCCCGGGCCAGGCCGAGCCGCTGCGAGACCCGGAACACGTGGGTGTCGACCGCCAGGGCGGGGATGCCGAAGGCGTTGCCGAGCACCACGTTCGCGGTCTTCCTCCCGACCCCGGGCAGCGCGACGAGCGCCTCGAGGGTGCGGGGCACCTCGCCGCCGTGACGCTCGACCAGACCCCGCGCCATCCCGACGATGGAGCGGGCCTTGGCCCGGAAGAAGCCGGTCGAGTGGATCTCCTTCTCCAGCGTCGGGAGCGGGAGGTCCGCCCAGTCCTGGGCCCGCCGGTAGCGCGGGAACAGCTGCGCGGTGACCGCGTTGACGCGCTCGTCCGTGCACTGGGCGGACAGGATCGTGGCGACCAGCAGATCGAGCGGGGTCGTGAAGTGGAGCTCGGTTCGCGCGTCCGGGTAGGTCCGGGCGAGGCGGCTCAGGATCTTGCGGGCGCGCGCCTTCTTCTCGGGGAGGCTCTCGGCCATCAGCGTGACTCCTTGGGCGGGCAGAGCGGGTCCGGGTCGATCCCGACCTCGAGCCGCCCTGCCCCGATGGAGATCGGGGCCACCGACACCGCCATGGGCAGTCGCCGCAGGCGTGGGGTCGGGTCGAAGTTTCTCACGATCCAGTGCACGAGGAGCGCGGGCACGCGCACCCCGCCGTAGCTGACCCCGTCGGCGCGCAGGACGAACGGCGCGGCCCCCGGCCCCGCCTCGAGCCCGAGGCGCGCCCGGAGATCCGGCCCGGGCAGCGACCAGTGGACGGCGATCGCGCACCGCTCCATGGTGGCGCCGAGGCCGGAGAGGCCTCGCTGCCGGGCGAGGAACTCGGCCAGGTCATCCTGGGCGACGCCGAGCCGCTCGATCGCGAGGGAGCGGACGTCCAGCAGCTCGACCGCGCCGGTCGCGGCGAGCCGGCCCGGGTTGACCACGATGCCGCGCGCCCGGACCCGCACCGGCCCGATGCGGAGCGGCGGCTTGCGGCGCGCGAACTCGCCGACCAGGGCGGACTCGGCCTCGAGCGTCACGCCGTCGATCTGCCCCGCCGGGAGTGCGTCGTCGCGGTAGTCGAGGATGATCCGCAGCCCGCGGGCCTCGTGCACCACGTCGGCCAGCAGCGCCTCCCCCCCGGTTCGCAGGCGCTCCGCGAGCTGGGCGGCGGTGAGCGCACGGACTGGCTCGAGGCGACGCATCCGCACCATGCCTTCGCTGCCGTCCGGCAGCGGGACGCGGGCGATCACCGGGAAGGCCGCGGCCAGCCAGGGATCGCCGCCCTCGAGCGCGGCCATGATCCGATCGGGCTTGGCCGAGGCGGCGTCCGGTCCCTGGTCACCCGTCTTCACGATCGCGAAGTCGACCGCCATCGGCCCCTGGTCCCACGCGCGCGAGAGCCGGAGCGGTAGACGATCCCGCACGACCTCGTAGCGGAAGTTGGAGACCGAGAAGAAGTTGTCGTTGGGGACGACGGCCACCCGCGCCCCGCCGGGGCCGGCGGCCTCGACGATGGCGGTCAGGAGCTCGCGATGATGCCAGTCGCGACCGTCGGGGGGCCGGGAGAAGGCCACCATCGGCACGATGGGCGCGAGCACGGTGGGCGAGGGCATCGCGAACGCGGCCGAGCCGACCTGCAGCGCGCCCACCGCCACGCAGGCCCACGAGACCGCGCGGCGCGCCCGGCGCCCGAGGGCCGCCACCGCGGCCGCCGCGGCCAGCGCGGCGGCGGGCAGGAGCGGCAGCGTGTAGCGCAGGTTCTTGTTCTGGATCAGGAAGAAGATCACGGTCGGGGCCAGCGCGGCCCACACGAATCCTCGGGCGCGATCGCTCCGCGCGAGCGCCGCCACGCCCGCGAGCAGCAGGAGGGTGGCGAGCAGCCCGAGCTGGGGGACGATCCACCGCGGGTAGAAGAGCAGCGCCCCGGAGGTGAGCGCGGGGGCGTGGCCCGACTCGGCGGCCTGCTTGAACGAGCGATTGAGGACCTGCATCGGCAGCCCGACCAGACGCGGGCCGTACCACGGCAGCGCGATCAGGGCCGCCACCCCGAGGGCGGCCAGGAGACGCGCCAGGCGGTCCCGACGGTCCGGGGCGCGGACCGCCCGCCAGGCCGCCCACAGGAGCGCGCCCGACACGTACGCGGCGAACGGGGGCTTCGTCAGCATGCCGAGCCCCATGACCGCGCCCAGGCCGAGCGCCCACCGCCAGTCCGCGAGCCCCTCGCTGCGCGCGAGCGCGTAGAGGGCGAGGGCCACCACGGCGGCGAGCGGCAGGTCGAGCTGGAAGTTCATGAGCGAGAACACCACGAAGGGCGCGGTCGCGAAGAGGAAGGCGGCCAGGAGTCCGGCCGCGGGATCGAGGAGACGGCGACCGAGCCCGAGCACCGCGAGGGTACCGACGACGAGGGCCACCCACATCACCGCGTGCGCGGCGGCGAGCGGCGGCAACACGAGGCCGAGCACGCCCGCCGCGCACGTCACGATCGGCGGGTAGAAGCTCGACTCCGCGATGATCTCCTGGAGTGCCTCCCGCCCCGGCTCGGTGAGGCTCCGCTGGCAGAGCACCGCGCGCTCGAGGTGGTTGGCGTGATCCCACTCGGGCGGGCGGCGATCGATGGAGAGCCACACCGCCATGACGATCCCGAGCCCCGCCAGCAGGGCGGCCACGGCCACCGCGGGACGGCCGGTCATCGGGCGGTGGCGGCGGGGGCGACGCGCGCGATCAGCAGGACCGAGATGCCGAACGGCAGCGAGACCCAGCGCAGGAGGCGCGCCTCGGCGGCGAAACCTCGGGCCAGCAGCCGATTCACGAGCGGGGCGGGCCGGTCGAGGTCGTGGCCGGGACGGCGCAGGGCCGTCCGCGCGATGCGCACCGCCATGATCGGCGCGGCGAGCAGGGTGTTGAAGTAGGTGAGCCGCTCGACCGCGAAGCCCCCGGCCAGGGCGACGGCCCGCAGCGAGCCGGTGGTGTAGCGCCGTCGGTGGCCCAGCAGCTCGTCGTGGCGGCTCCAGAGCCAGGCGTAGGCCGGCACCGTGACGATCAAGCGCCCTCCCGGCGCCAGCAGGCGGCGGCACGCGCGGAGCGCGCCCGCGTCGTCCGCGACGTGCTCGAGCACGTCGAAGAGGCAGACCGCGTCCCAGCGGCCGGCCTCGAGCGGCACGTCGTCCGGGAGCGATCCGGCCCGCACGTCGAGCCCCCGCGCCCGCGCGTGCTCGCGCAGGGCCGGATCGGTCTCGACGCCGACCGCGGTGCCGAAACGCGCCAGCGACTCGAGCATCCCGCCGCTGCCGCAGCCGATCTCGGCCAGCCGGCGCGGTCCCTCCGGCAGGCAGCGCGCCAGCTCGGAGAGGAGCACCGCGCGCCGGCCCTGAAACCACCAGTGGGTCCGGTCCTCCTCCGCGTGCACCGCGGCGTACCGCGGATCCATCGTGTCAGGCGGACGCGGCGAGGGCGCGCCGGATGAGCTCGATCCGCTCGCGGGCCGCCGCGGGAGCGAGCGGGGCCGGCCGGTGGTCGACGCGCCAGATGGGCGCGCGGAGATCCGGGTCGGTGGGAAGGCGCGGGACGAGATGCCAGTGGATGTGCGGCACCTGGTTGCCGAGCAGCTCGTAGTTCATCTTCACCGGCCGGAAGGCGCGGGCGAGGGCCTGGGCCACGCGGCTCACCTCTTCCAGGTGCGCCCGACGCTCCCCCGCCTCGAGCTCGTAGAGCTCGGTGGCGTGGCGGCGGAGGACCAGGAGCACGTAGCCCGGGAAGAACTGGTCCTCGTGGAGGAAGGCGCGGGCGGTCTCGAGCTCGGCGACGAGCAGCGGACCGGCCGCGCCGTACTTGTCGCACATCACGCAGCCGGCGTCGGTCACCGGCGCTCGGACAGGAACCGGCCGATGCGGCCCATCGCCTCCTGGATCCGCTCGAGCGACTGGGCGTAGGAGAACCGGAGGTAGCCCTCCGCGTTGCGGCCGAAGTCCACCCCGGGGGTGACGCCCACGTGCGCGCGCTCCAGGATCTCGAATGCGAAGGCGAGCGAGTCGCTCGTGAAGCGTCGGGCGTTGGCGAGCACGTAGAACGCGCCGGTGGGCGGCGCCCCCACCCCGAGCCCGATCGAGCGCAGGCCGTCCACCATGACCCGTCGCCGCTCGTCGAAGATGCGCCGGAAGCGGGCGCTCTCCTCCCCCGCCTCGCGCAGGGCGGCCAGCGCCGCCCACTGGACGAACTCGTTCGTCGAGATGAAGAAGTTGCCGTGCATCGCGGTCAGCGCGGGCATGAAGGCGGGGGGCGCGATCACGTAGCCGACCCGCCAGCCGGTCATGGCGAAGGCCTTCGAGAAGCCGTTGAGCACGAAGGCGTGGTCGGTGAACTCCAGCACGGTGTGCTCCGGGCCCTCGTAGGTGAGCCCGTGGTAGATCTCGTCCGAGACCACCCAGGGACCGAGCCGGCAGAGGGCGGCGAGGCGCTCGGCGCTCAGCACGGTGCCGGTCGGGTTGGCCGGCGAGTTGACGAGCAGGGCCTTGGTGCGCAGGGAGAGGCGCGCGGCCACCGCGTCCGGCCGGTACTGGAAGGCGTCCGACTCCTCCACCGGCACGTAGACCGGCTCGCCCTCGGCGAACTTCACGAACTTGGGATAGCACGCGTAGTACGGATCGGAGAGGATCACCTGGTCGCCCGGGTCGAGCAGGGCACTGAAGAGCAGCAGCATCGCCGGCGAGGTTCCGGCGGTCACCAGGATCTGGTCCGGCGACACCGTCACCCCGTAGCGGGCGTGGTAATGCTCGGCGATCGCCTCGCGGAGCGGCAGGATGCCGAGGGTGTGGGCGTAGCGGGTGCGCCCGTCCTTGAGCGCCTTCTCCGCCGCTTCCCGGATCACCGCCGGGGTGTCGAAGTCGGGCTCCCCGAACTCCAGGTGGATGACGTCGATCCCCTGCCGCTCGAGGGCCTGGGCGCGCTGGAAGACCTCCACCGCGAGGAACGGCTCGATCTCCTGCGTGCGCCGCGCGATCATGCCCGCCCCCCGTTCGGAAGCCGGGCGAGGCGTCGGCGCGCGGCCAGGACCTCGCGGAGCATGCGGGGCCCGTCGCGCAGCACGCCGACCTTGGAGCCGGGCTGGTCCGCCCAGTTCACCGGTACCTCCGCGACCCGGTAGCCGCGCCGCTGGGCGAGCAGCAGCAGCTCGACGTCGAAGCCGAAGCCGTCGGTGCCGAGCCGCGGGAACAGCGCCGCCGCGACCTCGCCCCGGAAGAGCTTGAAGCCGCACTGGGTGTCGACGACGCCGACCACGCCGAGCCGCCGCACCAGGAAGTTGAACACGTGGCCGGAGAGCATGCGGTGGGTGCGCACCTGCCGGACCACGGTGGGATCCTGGAGCACGCGCGAGCCGACCGCGATGTCGGCGCCCGCCGCGATCGCCGCCTCGAGGCGCGCCACCTCCGCGATCGGGGTGGCCCCGTCGGCGTCGGCCATCAGGCGGAGCGCCCCCACCGCGCGGGCCATTCCCACGCGCACCGCGTGCCCCTTGCCCCGGTTCTGCGCGAGCGCGTGCACGACCACCCCCGGCCGGCCCGCCGCCACCTCGCGCACGCGCTCGGCGGTGCCGTCCCGGCTGCCGTCGTCCACCACGATGATTTCGTAAAGCTCGTCGCGGCCCTCGAAGTAGGCCTGGATGTCCTTGAGGTAGCCGGGCAGGCGCACCGCCTCGTTGTAGGCGGGGACGACCACGGACCAGCGGGGCGCGGGGCGGCTCACCGCGGTGGCTAGGCCCAGACGGTGGCGTCGGCGCGGCGACGCCGCCGGGCCACGCCGGTCTTCTGCGCGGCCTTCGCCACCTCGCGCGCCACCGCGGGGGCGACCTTCTTGTTGAAGACGCTGGGGATGATGTACTCGGGGCCGAGCTCGCCCCGCCCGACGCAGGAGGCGATGGCGTGGGCCGCCGCGATCTTCATCTCGTCGTTGACGAACCGGGCTCGCGAGTCGAGCAAGCCCCGGAAGAAGCCGGGGAAGCAGAGCACGTTGTTGATCTGGTTCGGATAGTCGGAGCGCCCGGTGGCCATCACCCGCACGTGGCGCTCGGCCTCCTCGGGCTGGATCTCGGGGACCGGGTTGGCCATCGCGAACACGATCCGGTCGCGGGCCATGCTCTTGACGTCCCGCACCGTCAGCACCCGCGGCACCGAGAGGCCGATGAACACGTCCGCGCCCCGGATCGCGTCCGACAGCCGGCCCTTGAGGTTCCGGGGATTGGTGGCGGTGGCGACCCACGTCTTCATGAAGTCCATGCCCACCGGGCGGCCCCGGTAGATGGTGCCGTGCTCGTCGACGCCGATGATGTGGCGGGCGCCCAAGGCGAGCAGGATCTTGATCGTGGCGGTCCCCGCGGCGCCCACCCCCGAGACCACCACCTTGATGTGGCGGATCTCCTTGCGGACGATCTTGAGCGCGTTGAGCAGGGCGGCCAGCACCACCACCGCGGTGCCGTGCTGGTCGTCGTGGAAGACCGGGATGTCGAGCTCCTTGCGCAGCCGCTCCTCGACCTCGAAGCAGCGCGGCGCCGAGATGTCCTCGAGGTTGATCCCCCCGAAGGCAGGCGCGATCGTCTTGACCGTCTCGACGATCTTGCCGGGGTCCTTGGTGTCGAGCGGAATCGGGAACGCGTCGACCCCGGCCAGCTCCTTGAAGAGCATGGCCTTGCCCTCCATCACCGGCATCGCCGCTTCGGGGCCGATGTCGCCGAGCCCCAGCACCGCGGTGCCGTCGGTGATGACCGCGACCGCGTTCTGCTTGATGGTCAGGGTGAACGCCCGGCTCGGGTCGTCCTTGATCGCCAGGCAGACCCGGGCCACCCCGGGCGTGTAGGCCATGCTGAGATCGTCCCGGCTCCGGATCGGCACCTTGCTGTGGATCTCGATCTTGCCGCCCAGGTGCATCAGGAACGTGCGGTCCGAGATGTTGGCGATCCGGACCCCGGCGGCCGCCTTGAGGCGGTCGACGATGTCATGGGCGTGACGGCTGTCACGGGCCTTGATGGTGATGTCCCGGAGGACCCGCTCCCGGGTCATCTCGACCAGGTCGACCGCCCCGATGTCGCCCCCGGCCTTGCCGATGATCGACGTCACACGGCCCAGCATGCCGGGCCTGTTCCGGATCTCGAGCCGGACCGTGAAGCTATAGGAGGCGCTGGGCGCGACGGCCATCAGATTTCGAACAATCTCATCATGGCGGGCATTTAGACGTTAAGACCCGCCCCGCCGAGAGTCAACTTAATTTCGCCCCGGCGGGTTGACCGGCCCCTGTGGACCGTGGTATTCCACCGTGTGCCCGGACCACGCGCGCTCACGGTCCTCGTCGGCGCCCTCCTGGGCGGATCGCTCCTGTCGTCCCCTACCCGGGCCGAGACCCAGCGCTTCACGATCGAGCCCGAAAAGAGCCGGGTGAGCTTCGACGCGTTCCATCCCTTCGCGTTCGGTAGGTTCTCCGCGGCGGCTAACGGGGCGACGGGCGAGGTCGAGCTCGACGCCTCCGATCTCCGGCAGCCGATCAAGGGGAATCTTAGCGTGCCGGCGACCGGCCTGCGCTCGGGAGAGGCCAGCCGGGACAAGGACATCCGCCGTGCGCTCGACACCGAGCATCACGCCGAGATCCGCTACCGGATCGACAAGGTGGACAGCTCCTTCCCGTCACTGGCCGAGAACAACGACGTGCTCCTGACGATCCACGGGGTGCTCACCGTCAGGGATATCGACCGGCCGACGACCTTCGCGGGCCGGGTCCGCCTGAGGCCGGGTGGGTCCCTGTGGGTTCGCGGTGAGAGCTGGGTGAGGCCCCGGGACTGGGGCGTCCCGCTCATTCGCACGTGGATGATCAGCATGAAGGACAGCGTGCTGGCGATATTCGACCTGACCCTGAACCGGGCCCAGTAACCGCCCCGTTCTCCCGCTCTTCTCACCGTCGCATCCACTTCGGGGGCTCGTGAGGGCCCCGACTGCCCCATCCAGCTGAATACCTGCAGGTCTCCGCGCGTCTGGTTTGAACGGCGGCGGGAGCCGTGAGGAACGCGAGGCGTGGTCTGCCGGTTCCTCGATAAACCCTCGGGCGCTGCAACCGAAGCGGCCGAAGCGCCATCTAAAGGACTGAGGGCGGAGCCAAAAAGGAAGGTCCCAGGGAAACAATTACCGGACGCATCCTGACGAATACGAGGGGCCGTAATGACTTTTAGAGAGACCGACGGCGGGACCGCAATCGAGACAGGCCAATTCAGAGGGGGCGCGACCGAGCCAAAGCGACGCGGGCGGCAGCCCCAGATCGTGAGCAAGACCACGACGCCACCGGTGGACGACGAGCTCGACCGCGTGGTCGACTCGGCGGTCGAGCTGGACGAGACTCCCGCGCTCTCCGAGGAGGCGCTGCGCCCGTCGGCCTCGCCCGCCGAGGACCCCGTCCGCCTCTACCTCAAGGAGATCGGCAAGGTCTCCCTGCTCAAGGCCGAGGAGGAGGTCTCGATCGGCCAGCGGATCGAGATCGGCCAGATCGCGCTCCGCCGGGCGCTCGGTCGGGTGCCGTTCGCCACCGCCAAGCTGCTGGCCCTGGTGGATCGCGTGCGCCGCGAGGAGGTCCCGCTCGACGACG
>Ga0326731_1000281_pt1 | contig 13058 bp, 9 predicted proteins | sample MHFSIPfraction_FD_207645 | JGI IMG/M metagenome (GOLD analysis project Ga0326731, IMG submission 207645) | Lab enriched peat soil microbial communities from Michigan Hollow, Ithaca, NY, United States - MHF9FY SIP fraction | ecosystem: Environmental > Terrestrial > Soil > Wetlands > Peat | place...
GCTCGCCGAAACTTTGAGCAGGCGCTCGGCCTGCGGGTTCACGAAGCGAATTCGGCGCTGCTCGTCGACCGCGTAGACGCCCTCGATGATGCCGCCAAGCACGGCTTGGGCCTCGGTCTCGCGCCTGCGGAGCTCGCCCGTGAGATCGACGAGATTGCGGCGCATCTCGTCGAGCGTGTTGCCGAGCACCGTTAGCTCCTTGCCGCCGCCGACCGGAATCGACGTCGCGAGATCGCCTGACCCTAAGCGCCGGGCGGCCTCCGTCAGGCCTTCCACCGCGCTGATCCAGTAACGGCCGACGAATACCGCGCTTCCGGTGGCGAGCGCCGCGATCACGAGCGCGACGATCAACATCCGCTGCGTACTGCGGCTCACGGGGGCGAGCACGACGTCGGCTTTGAGCAGCGCCTGAATCAGCGCGACCGTCTCGCCCGTCGGCGCCGCGATCGGTAAGCTCGCGGCGTACGAGCCGAGCGCGGCGACGTACGCGGCCACGGGCTCGCCGCGCGATAGCGCGTCGGTGTTCAGAATCGCGAATGGGCCTTGGCCCGGCACGAACGAGCCGTAGTCGACGATCCGGATCTCGAGCCCCGCGCGTTCGGCGAGCTTCTCGGCGAGCTTGTCGTTCATGCGCCGCACGGCGAGCACGCTGACACCGTCGCGATCCGTCACGGCCGCCGAGGCGCCGACGAGCGCGGTCTGCGGCGCGGCGCCCGTCACGAGGAAGCGCTCGCCTTGCTCCGTCGCCGCCGCGACCAGCGCAGGCCATTGGATATCGCCGGTCGTGCTAGCGATCACCTCGCCGTTTTGCACGATCGCGCACGCATCGAGCGATGCGTTCTCGCAATACCGCGCGAGGTACGGCGGCAGAGCGTCGAGGACCGATCCGCGCAGGAGCCGTTGCAGCGGCGGGCGCTCGCCGAGTATTCGGGCCGCCGTCAGCACGTCCTCCGTGGTCTGCCGCAGGCCCTCGCGCGCGGCCGACACTCCAAGCTGGACGCGCGTGAGCGCCTGCGCCTCGGCCTGCGAGCGCAGCGAGCGCACGCCGACGATGAGCATCGAGGCCACCGCGAGCGTCACGAGCAAGCCCGTGACGACCGCGAGCCGTCCGGCAAGACCCGGCATGCCGAGCTTCATGTGGTTCGTGAACCAGCCGGAAAGATCCAGCACGCCGAGCTTCATGCGGTTCGCGAGCCGGCCGGCAAGACCCGGCATGCCGAGCTTCATGCGGGCTGGCGCGGCAGCACGACGCGTCGGCGCCGCGCGCCGAAAGCCTCGACGATCGTCTTAGCGATCAGCGTGAAGAGAGCTAGCAGCATCAACAACGAGGCCACAGCAAATGCACCGACGAGATCATACTCGTCGTAGAGCACCTGCGCTTGGAGCGGCATAGTGTTCGTGAGGCCGCGAATATGGCCTGACACCACGGCCACCGCGCCGAACTCGCCCATCGCGCGCGCGTTGCAGAGGATCACGCCATATAAGAGACCCCACCGGATGCTCGGCAGCGTGACGCGGAAGAACGTCGTCCAGCCGCCCGCCCCGAGACTCACGGCGGCCTCCTCCGCTTCGCGGCCTTGCAGCTGCATGATCGGGATCAGCTCGCGCGCGACGTACGGAAAAGTAACGAGCAAGGTCGCGAGCACGATGCCAGGCAGCGCGAACACGATCTGGATGTCGTTGTCTCGGAGCCACGGGCCGAACCAGCCCTGCGCGCCGAATAGCAGCACGAACACGAGGCCCGCGATCACGGGCGAGACCGAGAACGGCAGGTCGATCAGCGTGATGAGGATTTGCTTACCGCGAAAATCGAACTTCGCGATCGCCCACGCGGCCGCGACGCCGAAAACCGTGTTGACCGGCACGACGATCGCCGCGGTGAGCAGCGTCAAGCGGATCGCCGCGAACGTGTCGTGCTGGCTCAGCGCGCGCAGATAGACGTCGACGCCCTTCGAGAACGCGTAGCCGAGCACGGACGCGACCGGCACGAGCAGGATCACGGTGAGGAACAGCAGCGAAATCGCGATCAGCGCGGCTCGCAGCACGCGGCTCACGGGATCCGTGCGCTCTCGGACCACGCTGTGTCCCGGACCGGCCATCAACGCCTCCCCGACATTCGGCGCAACCGCCAGCCGTTGATCGCGTTGATCGTGAACAGCATCACGAACGACACGCAAAGCATCACGAGGCCGATCGCGGCCGCACCGATGTAATCGAATTGCTCGAGCTTGATCACGATCAAGAGCGGCGTGATCTCGGTCTTCATCGGCAAATTGCCGGCGATGAAGATCACCGACCCGTATTCGCCGACGGAACGCGCGAGCGCGAGCGTGAATCCGGTTGCGAGCGACGGGAGCACGGTCGGCAGGATCACGCGCCGAAAGACGGTCCAACGGCCCGCGCCGAGCGACTCGGCGGCCTCCTCTAAACTCGCGTCGACCTCCTCGAGCGCGGGCTGCACGGAGCGGACGACGAACGGCACGCCGATCAGCGTGAGCGCGATCACGACGCCGAGCCACGTATAGGCCACTTTGATGCCGAGAGTCCCGAGCCATGCGCCGATCCAGCCCTGCGGCCCGAACACGGTCGCGAGCGCGATGCCCGACACCGCGGTCGGCAGCGCGAACGGCAAGTCGATCAGCGAGTCGACGACGCGGCGGCCCGGGAAGCGGTAGCGAACGAGCGACCAAGCGACGATGAAGCCGAATACGGAGTTGACGATCGCAGCAACCAGCGATGCGCTGAACGTGAGCCGATACGACGCGAGAGCGCGCGGCTCCGTCGCGATTCGCCAGAACTCCGGCAGCGACAGGCTCGCGCCCTTCATCACGAGCGCGGCTATCGGCACGAGCACGATCGCCGTGAGGAACATGCCGGCGAAACCGAGCGTCAGTCCGAAGCCCGGCAGCACGCTCGGGCTCACCCAACCTCTAGCCGCCGCCATGGCTCAAGCCCTAGCAGCGTGCGCGTCGCACGACCCGATCATCGCGAGGAACCCGAGGCCTCGGCGGAGAAGATCCGATCGTAGACGCCGCCGTCGTTGAAGTGGCGAGTCTGCGCTTCGCGCCAGCCGCCGAACGCGTCGTCGATCGTGAACATCCGGATTTTCGGGAACCGGTCGGCGTACTTCGCCGCGACGCTCTGATCGCGCGGCCGGAAGAAGTTGCGCGCGATGATGTCTTGCCCTTCCGGCGTGTAGAGGAACTCCAGGTACGCCTCGGCGACTCCGCGCGTGCCGCGCCGGTCGACGACCGCGTCGACGAGCGCGACCGGCGGCTCCGCGAGAATGCTGACCGACGGCGTAACGATCTCGAGCGCGTCGGAGCCGAGCTGCGCGATCGAGAGCAGCGCCTCGTTCTCCCAGGCCAGAAGCACGTCGCCGATGCCGCGCTGCGCGAACGTGTTCGTCGCCGCGCGCGCGCCCGTGTCCTGCACCGGAACGTGCCGATAGAGATCGCGAACGAAGGCCTCCGCCTCCGACTGCGCTTTGTCGATGTCGGCCCGCGGCGCGTCGACGAGCTTGCCGAGATCGCCGCCGAGCGCGCGCTCGAGAGCGAAGCCCCAGGCCGCGAGGTAGTTCCAGCGCGCGCCGCCCGAGGTCTTCGGGTTCGGTGTGATGACCTGTACGCCGTCGGCGAGCAAATCGGGCCAGTCGTGGATCTGCTTCGGGTTGCCTTTGCGGACCAGGAACACGATCGTCGACGTATACGGCGAGCTGTTGTCGGGCAACCGCGTCTGCCAATTGGCCGGCAAGCGATGGCTCTTCGTCTGGATGTTGTCGATGTCCCACGCGAGCGCGAGCGTCACGACGTCGGCGTCGAGCCCATCGATCACCGCGCGCGCCTGGCTGCCAGAGCCGCTGTGCGACATCCGCACGCTCACGCCTTGCCCTGTCGTCGCGCGCCACTTCTCGGCGAACTTGTCGTTCACCTCTCGATAGAGCTCGCGAGTCGGATCGTACGACACGTTAAGGAGCTGGATCTCTTTTCCCGTCGACGCGCCGCTCCCGCCGCAGCCCGACACCGCGAGCAGCACGGAGAACGAGAACGCTATGGCGAGCTTGCGCAGCACGGAGGTGCGGGGAAAGGTCAGAGCGCCCAAGCCGCCGCGAACGCGGGCGGCGTGACGACGTTCTGGAGCTCTTGCTCGTCGCGGCCGCTCACGAACAGCACCGCGGCCGGCGGCGTCGTGCTTAGCAGATCGCGCAAGTCGTCGACGAGGTCGCTGCAGCGCTCTGGTGACGTCAGGCCGATCACGAGCAACGTCGGCTCGTCGGAGGACGCGAGCCGGTCTCGAATCGCGGCGCTGATCGGGCCGCGGAACGTCTCGGTGCGAATGTCGAGGCCGTGCAGACGCAGCGACGCGTTGCGCAAGTCGAGCAGGTCTCGGTAGCACCCGCCGCTCTCCGACTTCTCCTCGTCGCGGACCAGCATCGCGACGTCGATCGTCAGATGGCGTGCGAGGCTCGCGGCCGCCGCGAGCGCGGCGTCGCGGCCGAACGACGACGGCTCGACGTAAATCAGCATCCGCTCGACCTGCGTTTGACCCTCGCCGATCGCGAGCACCTGGCGAGCGCCGCGCTCGAGCAGCCCGAGCGGCGCCGACAAGTCCGCGCCGCGATCCAGCGCGACGACCGGCAGGCCGCGCACCTCCTCGCGCCGCTCGTCCACGGCATCGTAGAACAGCGGCTCGATGTGCATGCGGTCGGAAAGCTCGCGCACGATCGGCGTGGCCGCGAGCTGTTGCGCCGTGCGTGCGATGCCGCCGACGACGCGCAGGCTGCTGATCGGCGTCGGCAACGTATGCATCCGCTTGAAGCCGACGAACACCTGTTGCCCCACCGTGAGCGGCAAGATCTCGACCTCCGGCGCCGTACGCGACGCTTCGATCGAGAGGGTCGGGGCGCCCGGGCGCTGCGCGCCCGCGAGTGTCGGACTCGCCACGACTTCGAGCCGCAGCCGCTCGATCGCGCCGACGAACTGCAGCTCGACCACCTTGCCGCTGCCGACGACCGGCACCATCAGCTCGTCGCGGTGCTCCGCGAGCACGACGTCCTCGGGACGCACGACGACGGCCGCTTCGTCGCCGCTACGCAGCGACCTCGACCAGCGGTCCACCTCGAAAAACGACTCGCCGAGCTGCACGTCGCGGTGGCCATACGGCCCGAGCATCAAATTGGCGGCGCCGAGGAACGTCGCGACGAACCGCGTGCCGGGGCGCTGATAAAGCGCGCGCGGCTCCCCGACCTCTTGGAGGCGGCCGCGATCCATCACGCCGATCCGGTCCGCCATGCTGAACGCTTCTTCCTGATCGTGCGTGACGAGGATCGTCGTGATTCCGACTGCGCGCTGGATCTCGCGGATCGCACGCCGGAGCTCCTCGCGAATTTTCGCGTCGAGCGCGCCGAACGGCTCGTCGAGCAACAGCACGCGCGGCTGATGCGCGAGCGCGCGCGCGAGCGCGACGCGCTGTTGTTGGCCGCCCGATAGCTCGCTCGGTAGGCGTTGGTCGTAACCTTCGAGCGAGACCAGTTTCAGCAGCTCGGCGCGCCGCCGGCGCCGCTCTGCGCCACGAACTCGACGCGCGCGCAACGCGAACTCGATGTTGTCCGCCACGGTCATGTGGCGGAACAACGCGTAGTTCTGAAAAACGAAGCCGACCTCGCGCTCCTTCGCGCCGAGGCTCGTCACGTCGCGCCCGTGCAGCACGATGCGGCCATGATCGATCGTGGTGAGGCCCGCGATCGCGCGCAGCAGCGTGCTCTTGCCGCTGCCCGAGGGTCCGAGCAGAACGAACAGCTCGCCGTCGGCGATGTTGACGGTCACGTCGTTGACGGCCGGCGCGTCGCCGTACTCCTTGGAAACCTGCTCGAGAAGAATCGACATGGGCCGCACAACCTGCGTGGGTGGGGCGTTGACGGCATGGTAAAGAGCGCGGCCGAAATTGTCGGTCTCTGTCCGGTTACGTGCAGGTGACATTTCGGTCTGCGCGGCTCGCGCGAGACTTGCGGCTGTCGACCTAACCATTTGATCTAAATAAGCTCTGACGAGAAAGAAAACGCCGCGGCACCATCCCTAGCAGCGCGGCCTCTTCAGGCCTATTCGAACGAGTAGCGGACGGTCACTCCATACGTTTTCGGATCGCCGAGCACGGCCGCGTACTGGCCCGCATTGCCGCCCGCGACCAGCAGCTGCTCGACGTAGTTCTCGTCGAGCAGGTTGCGCGCCCAGAGATAGCCCGACCACTTCGCCGCACGGAAGCCGACGCGCGCGTTGACGATGGAATAGCCGTCGACCCAGAGGTAGTTCGACGGCGTCGGGCTCGAGGAGAACTCCGAGCGGTGATAGATGTCGAGGCCGCCGAAGAGCTGCCCACCGCCGAACGCATGCAATGGCGCCGTGATCTCGGTTCCGAGCGAGGCGCCCCACTTCGAGATGCCGGGCAGCGGCTGTCCGGAGATGTCCTTCGAAGTGGCGGCGCCACCCGTCTCCTCGAGCGGCACCGGCGCGTCGGGGAACGACACGTACTTGCCGTCCGTGTACGCGAGCGCGCCGCGCAGCAAGAAGTGCGTGCCGATACTCACGTTGCCGTCGAACTCGGCGCCGCGCACGCGCACCTTGTTCGCGTTCGCGAGATAGCCACGGTTGACGCCGAGCTGACCGTTCTGGACTTGGGTTTGATAGTCCTTGACCTCCGTGTCGAAGACGGCGAAGTCGGCCGTCGATCGCGACGTCGGCGTCGTCTTCACACCGAGCTCGAGATTGCGGACGTCCTCGGGCTTCACGACGGCCGCACTGAGCAACGGGTTGTTGTTCGCATCGGTCGGCAGGCCGCCGACGTTCATGCCGACCGGCTTGAACGCGGTCGCGTAGGTCGCATAAGCGTTGACCTTCTGGTTCGCCCTGAACTGAAACGTGAGCTGGCCCGAAGTGTTCGTGTCATCGACGTCGGCCTTGAACGCTTGCGGCGTATAGACCTGCGCCTTCAGCGCGAGGAACGCGGGGTCGCTCGTTTGCAAGCCGCCGTAGGTGACGCGGTTGTAGTCGACGCTCTTCTTGTCGTAGTTGAAGCGCAGGCCCGGCACGAGGCTGAAGCGGTCCGTGACCCGCCACTCGATCTGGCCGTACACCGCCTCGCTAGTGTTGTCGGTCGAGACGGTGGTCGCGATACCGTAGCCGTCGAGCAGGCCCGGCGTCTTCCAGAGCGGAGACAGCGAGCTCTGCGAGAAGCGCCATTGCGCGGAACCCGCCTGCTCGAGCTGCACGGGATCGCTCTGTATCGTCTGCCCGAACGCGAACACGCCGAACACGCCGCTCAAGCGCGACGAGAAGTCGCCGGCCCAGCGGACCTCTTGCGACCACTGATCTTGCTTCGACGTCGCCTGCGACAGGGTGAGCACGGGCAGCCCGACGAAGTCACGGTCACTCGACGGCGCCCAAGTCCAGAAGCGCCAGGCGGTGGTCGACGTGAGCTTACCCTTGCCGAGCTCGACGTCCACGTTCACCGAAGCGCCGCCGAGATCATTCTTCGATTGCCACGGCGTGTCGGTATCCGTGATGCGATCGAACGGATTCAGGCTCACCGGCGTGTAGCCGAGGTCGGCGACGATTGCATTGAATTGCCGGTATCCGGCGCGCAGCGTGGGCGCGACGCCCGCGAGCACCTGCGCGTAGCCGTTCGGGTCCTGTTTCGTGTAATCGATCGAGGCCGTGACGTCGATCTTGTCGGAAGGAGTGAACAGCAGCTGCGCGCGAATGCCTTGGTTGTCGAGCGTGTTGATCCACTCGTTGGTGCGCACGTTGTAGACGTTACCGTCGCGCTGCGTGCTCGAGAACGAGATGCGGCCCGCGAGCTTCTCGCCGAGCGGTCCCGAGAACGAGCCCTTGGCCTGGACGAAGTCCTCGTTGCCGTAGCCGAGCTCGAACGTGGCATCGGGCGTGAACGACGGCTTGCGGGTCGTCACGACGATCGCGCCGGCCGTGGTGTTCTTGCCGAACAAGGTTCCTTGCGGGCCGCGCAGCACCTCGAGCCTATCGACATCGATGAAGTCGAGCGCCTGCGCGGCGGGCCGCGCGTAGTACACGCCGTCGACGTAAAACCCGACGCCGCCCTCGATGCCGTCGTTCGTGAGCCCGAACGTCGTGCCGAGGCCGCGGATGTTGACGGCCGTGTTGCGAGGATTGGACGAGTAGAGCTGCACCGTCGGGACGAGCTCCTTGATGCGATTCACGTTGAACGCGCCAACGTCGGTAATCAGCTGACCGCTCACGACCGACACCGGAATCGGCACGTCCTGCGCCGCCTCGTCGCGCCGTCGCGCGCTGACAGTGACCTCCTCGATCGCAGCCGCCGCGCTGCTGCCCTCTTGGTCCTGCGCCGCGGCGGGCGCCTGAATCTGCGCGGCACCGGCGCCGATCGCGGTCAACGCGGCGACGCCAAGCACCTTCCTCAAAACCGGCGCCGTGGATGCCGCCGTTCCCTTCGCGATCGAGCTCATCGACTTCTCCCTCTGCCTGCATGCGCGCGGCGACGTCTGCGGCGCCGCGCGTTGTCGTTTCCGAAGCAGCGCATCGTATCGACGCCGGGTATCGGCGTCGGTCTTTTCCGGGTCACGCGGCGGTCTATTCGCGGTGACAACGCGGTGACAGCTCGCGTGTAACTCACTTGGAACCTTCATGCGACTGACAACGCAACCGGCACGCGCCTAGCCTGCGGTCTTTCACGCTGGAGGCGGACACATGGGAATGCAGAGCTTTCGTGGCGCGGGCGGCGGCGGCGCGTTTAGCACGCCGCTCGCGAAGATCGACTCGGATTCGTTCGGCGAGTACGAGCTCGCACCGCTCGCTCAGGACGTGCTCACAGAGCAGGAGCAGCGCGTCGAACGCGTGCTCGTCGGCGTCGCCGCCGCGGTTTGGATCGGGATCGGCGCGCTCGTCGTCGCGTGGATGGTCTAGACGAGGCGGCCTGTTCGAAGCGCGGCGGCGGCCTCAATCGCCGCGCGCGTCGGGACGGAACCGATAGCCCAGACCAATCTCGGTCAAGAAGTATCGCGGTCTGCGTGGATCGGGCTCGAGCTTCTCGCGCAGATTCTTCATGCAGACGCGTAGCGCACGAGCATCCGCATCGCGAGCGGGACCCCAGACTTCGCGCAGCAACTGCGGTTGGCGAACGATCATGCCGGCGTGTCGCACGAAGCTCTCGAGCAGCCGGAACTCGAGCGGCGTGAGGTGCACATCGCCGCTCGGCCGCCGGGCCTCGCGCCGTTCGAGATCCACGTCGACATCTCCGATTCGAATTTTCGTCGTCTCGCCCCCGCCGCGGACGCCGCGGCGCAATCCGGCGCGCACGCGCGCGAGCAACTCCCCGGCGCTGAACGGCTTGCTCACGTAGTCGTCCGCACCCGCATCGAGCGCCGCGATCTTTTGGCTCTCCAGCGTGCGCGCGGAGAGCACGATCACCGGCACCGGCGACCACTCGCGCACGCGTCGGATCACTTCGAGCCCATCGCCATCGGGCAGCCCCAGGTCGACGATCAGAAGGTCGGGCTTGTGTGAGCGTGCCTCGATTTGTGCACGCGCGGCGGTCTCCGCCTCGATCACTCGATAATCCTCGCCCTCGAGCAACACGCGGAGCACGTGCCGGATACCGGGCTCGTCCTCGATGACGAGGACCTGATGCATCGCATGCGTCACGTGCGCGGCTCCGCGATCGGCAGCGTGAGCTCGAAGCGTGTGCCGCGCTCGGACCGGCGTCGCGCCTCGATCGTGCCGCCGTGCGCTTGCACTATCGCGCGACAAATCGCGAGGCCAAGTCCTGCGCCAACGACCGTCGCCTCGCGCTCGCCACGTCGGAACTTTTCGAACAACTTCGAAGGGTCGCCTGGCGGCAGACCCGGCCCGTCGTCATCGACCGTTACGCGCACGAACGGTCCGTCGTTCGCCGCGGAGACCTGGATGTGTGTGCCGCGCGGCGTGTACTTCGCCGCGTTGTCGAAGAGGTTACCGAACACCTGCACGACGAGCGCCGCGTCGACGAATAGGGCCGGCAGATCGCTCGGGATCCGGACCTCGACGGGATGCTCCGCAAGGCGTCCCTCGTACTGGTGGAGCGCGGCGCCGACGAGCTCGTCGAGGTGCTCGGGCTCGCGGCGCAGCGCGACCTCGCCCGCGTCGAGGCGTGTGAGATCGAGCACGTTCGAGACGAGCTCGGACATCTCGCGCGCCTTCGTCTCTATCGAGTGCGCGAGCGCCATGCGCGTCGCCTCGTCGAGGCTCGCGCCGCGCGTCGCGAGTGTGCTGCCGGCGCCGGCCATCACCGCGAGCGGCGTGCGCAAGTCGTGCGAGATCGACGCGAGCAGAGTATTGCGCAAGCTCTCGGCCTCCGCGGCGACGCGTGCGCCTTCCGCCGCCTCGGCGAGCCGCGCGCGCTCCACGGCGAGTGCGATCTGCCCTGCGAACGTCTCGAGCAAGTGGCGCTGCTCGGGCAGCAGCACGCGCCGCCGATTGTCCGGTAGAACCGCGAGCACGCCGAGCGTCTCGCGGCCGGTGCTGAGTGGGAGGTACAGCGCGGGCGCGGCCGGCAACGTGTCGGAGCCGAGGCCCGCGCGCTGGCCGTGATCGGCGACCCACTGGGCGACCGCGAGATCCGCACCGCGGTAGGAACCCTCCATCGGGGTCTCCCGCGGGTATTCGAGCTTACCGCTATCGTTCGGGAACAGAACGGTCGCGCGGCATTGAAACGTCTCGGTCACGTGCTTGATCGCGAGGCGCGCCATGGCCGCGGTGCCGCGCGTGCCGGCGAGCTCGCGACTCATCGCGTAGAGCAGCGCCGTGCGCCGCTCGCGCGCGCCGGCGACCCGCGTCTGCTGCCGCACGCTCGACATCAGCGTGGCGATCACGAGGCCGATCGTGAGCATGACGCCGAACGTAACGACATACTGAACGTCCGAAACGGCGAATGTGAAGCGCGGCGGCACGAAGAAGAAGTCGAGGAACAGGACGTTGAGCAACGTCGTGAGAACCGACGGCCGGCGACCGAGCCTCAAGCCCGCGATCGTCGTGCCGAGCAGGTACACCATCACGATGTTCGCGGCCTCGAAAGGCGGATATAGGACCAACATCATCCAAGCGAGCGCGGTGCACGCGATCGAGATCCCCGCCGCCCATGCGTAGCGCTTGAGGCGCGGCGGCTGCGTCGTCTCCGCGACCGTGCCGCGAGTCGGCTCGGCGCGACCCGTGGCTTGGCGCCCGTCGGCCGCCGCGATCGTGACCACGTCGAAGCCGCGCGCGAGCCGCGTGAGCTGCGTGGCCGTCGACGGACGCAACAACGCGCGCAGCCCGCGGCGTTTCGGCGCGCCGACGATCACCCGCGTCGCTTTGCGAGTCACCGCATACTCGGCGATCGTCCCGCCTGCCGTTGGTCCGTCGAGCGTGACGGTCTCCGCACCGAGCGACTCGGCGAGGCGCAGCAAATCGATCCTGCGATTGCGTTCCTTCTCGGAGAGCCGTTGGAGCCACGGCGTCTCGACGTAGACGACGGTCCAATCGGCAGCGAGCGCGTCGGCGATGCGTTTGCCCGAGCGCACGAGCTGCTCGGCCTGCGCATCGGGGCCGACCGCAACGAGCAGCTGCTCGCGCGCGAGCCATTCGCGCGACGTCCGATCGCCCGCGAGCGAGACCTTCGCGGCCGCCTCGACACGGCTCGTCATCCGGCGCAGCGCGAGCTCGCGGAGCGCGATCAGATTCGGGAGCCTGAAGAATCGGTCGACCGCGCTCCGGACGTCGTCCGGCATGTAGACCTTGCCGGCCTTGAGACGCGCGAGCAGATCGTCGGGGGGCAGATCGATGAGCTCGACCTCGTCGGCCTCGTCGAATACGCGATCCGGCAGCGTTTCTTGCTGCCGCACTCCGGTGATCTGCGCGACGAGGTCGTTCAGGCTTTCGAGATGCTGGACGTTCACCGTCGTCCAGACATTGATTCCGGCCTCGAGCAGCTCCTCGACGTCTTGCCAGCGCTTCGGATGACGCGGAGCGGGCTCGCCGCCGACGAGATTCGAGTGTGCGAGCTCGTCGACGAGCAGGATCGCCGGCCGACGCGCGAGCGCGGCGTCGAGAGCGAACTCCCGGCGGACGATCCCGCGATACTGGATCGCGAGGGTCGGGATCGCCTCGAGGCCTTCCATGAGGCGCTCGGTCTCGACGCGGCCGTGCGGCTCGATGTAGCCGATCACGACCTCGACACCGGCGGCCTTGACGGTGCGTGCAGCCGCGAGCATCGCGTAGGTCTTCCCGACGCCCGCGGTCGCTCCGAAGAAGATTCGCAGCTTGCCGCGTCGCGCGCGGGCCTCCTCGGCCTGGACGCGCGCGAGTAGCTCGTCCGGGTCGGGGCGATACTCGACGACCATTCAGCGCTGGATTCTAGCGCGTTGCCGGCTTTACTTGAGCGAGTCCAATGCGAGGTTGAGCTCGAGCACGTTCACTCGCGGCTCGCCGAGCACACCGAACGCACGTCCTTCGGTGGCCTGCGCGACGAGCGCTCTCACCGCATCCGCACTGACTCCGCGCTCACGCGCCACGCGCGCGACTTGGTACTCGGCCGCGGCCGGCGAGATCTGCGGATCGAGCCCGCTGCCCGACGCCGTCACGAGATCGACCGGGATCGGCGCGCGATTGCCCGGGTCCGCGGCTTGCAGCGCGGCAATTCGGTCGCGGACCGCCATCTCGAGCGCCGGGTTGGTCGGACCCTGGTTCGAGCCGCTCGACGCCGCGGCGTTGTACGGTTGAGGACTCGTCGCCGACGGTCGGCTCCAGAAGTACTTCGCGCCCGAGAACGGCTGGCCGATCAGCCGCGATCCGACGGCGCGGTCGCCGACCTCGATCACGCTGCCGTTGACGCGATCGTGAAACGCGAGCGTACCGATCAGCGTCGTGACGGCCGGATAGACGACTCCGGTCACGAGCGTGAGGAGCGCGAACACGATGAGCGACACACGAAGTTCTCTTGCCATGGTCCTACTTCCTTTGCCTGCGGTCGCTAAGCGAGCCCCACGACCGTGAGCA
>Ga0326731_1000283_pt1 | contig 13031 bp, 9 predicted proteins | sample MHFSIPfraction_FD_207645 | JGI IMG/M metagenome (GOLD analysis project Ga0326731, IMG submission 207645) | Lab enriched peat soil microbial communities from Michigan Hollow, Ithaca, NY, United States - MHF9FY SIP fraction | ecosystem: Environmental > Terrestrial > Soil > Wetlands > Peat | place...
ATGTTCTCGGGATCGAAGTAGTCCGGGTTCTTCGCGAAGCTGGCCCCGGCCGAATGCTCGATGCCCTGATCGACGGGCAGGATCGAGAGGTACCCGGTCCCGGCCAACCGTCCGGTCCCATACATGCGCTGCAGGTTCACGAGCACCCGCGGGCTGCGGTCGCTCTGAAGAAAGACGCGATCCACCCAGTCCGGACCGGGGAGGTGCAGGCGCTGTTTCGGGATCTTCGGGGTGTCGAATTTCAGGAAGTGGTCGGCCTGGTCGCCGAGCGTCTTCACGATGGCGTCGATCATAAGTCCTCAGGGTGAACGGCGGTTCGCCGCCGAAGCTGTATCGGTGCGGCGGCTCAAGCAAGTCCTGTGCCGGGCGCGTCCGCCGGAGGCAACGGCGCCTTCCAGCCGTAGCGCACGGCGAGTAGTCGCAGCACCACCATGACGAGGATGGCCACGACGCCGGCAACGGCGTGCGTCACCAGGGACGATTCCCACAGCGCGACGAACAGTGCGCTCCCCGTGGCGGACACGGTGGCGTAGAGCTCACCGGTTCGAAACAATGTCGGGGCCTCCCCGGCCAGGACGTCGCGCAGGATGCCGCCCCCGACGGCGGTCACGATTCCCAGAAACACCGCCGGGACCGGGGCGAGGCCGGCGCCGAGCGCCTTGAGCGCGCCCACCACCGTGTACACGGCGAGGTACAGGGCATCGATGGCGATCAGGATGCGGCCGATACGGACCACCGACCCGCTGCGATAGAACCCCACCGCGGCGGCGACCAGCCCCGTCAGCAGGTAGCGGGAGTCCTGCAGTGCGGCGGGCGGCCCCTGCTGCAACAGCACGTCCCGGATGACGCCGCCGCCCACGCCCGCGACGATGGCGAGCGAGACGCACCCCACGAGATCGAACTGCTTGCGCACCGCGAGCAGCGTGCCGCTCAGGCCGCCGACCAGCACAGCGCCGAGATCGATGAGCGGAGGAACGGGGACGGCGGCCATCGGACCTGAATCTTCGCCGCTGGCATCACCAGGCGGAAGCGGGGCAAATTGGCGCACCCGCGATGGACACTCCTCCTCCGGCGCGCGATCCGCGCGCCGCGCTCGACGCGCTCGTCGCCCAGTCCCGCACGCCGGGGCTGCAATACCTGGTGCTCGGCGCCGCGGGCACGCTGTTCGAGTACGACCGCGGCTGGGCGGACATTCGCCACCGCGTCGCGATGACGCCGGCCACCACGATGATGGCCTACTCGATGAGCAAGACGATCACCGCCGCGGCGGTGCTGCAGCTCGTCGCGGCGGGCCGCGCACGCCTGGACGACGAGATCGACGGCGCGATTCGGACGCCGTACGGGCCCGGCATCACCATACGCCGGCTGCTGGCGCACCTGTCGGGCCTTCCCAATCCGATTCCGCTCCGCTGGGTCCATCCCGTGGCCAGGCACGGGTCGTTCGACGAACACGCAGCGCTGGACGCCGTCCTGGCGGCGCACCCGAAGCCCGCGTCTGCGCCCGGCACGGCGTACCACTATTCGAACATCGGGTACTGGCTGCTGGGACGCGTGGTGGAGCGGGCGAGCGGCGAATCGTTCACCACCTATGTCGCCGATCACCTCCTCACACCGCTCGGCATTCCGTCGGTAGATCTGGGGTATGTGATTCCGGATGCCGGCCGTCACGCGCACGGCTACCTCGAGAAATGGTCGTTCATGAACCTCGCGAAGCGCCTGTTGATCGACCGCGAGCTGATCGGCGACTACGAGGGATCCTGGCTGCGTATCGAGCCGCACTATCTCAACGGGCCGGCATTCGGCGGCCTGGTCGGCACCGCCCGAGGCTTCGGCACGTTCCTGCGCGATCAGCTGCAGCCGCAGTCGGTCGTGCTCGACCGGAGCGCGCGGACGCTGTTCACCGAGCAGCAGCGGACGACGGCGAACACTCCGGTGCCCATGACGCTGGGGTGGCATCTCGGCGACCTGGCCGGCCGTCCCTTCTATTACAAGGAAGGGGGCGGCGGCGGCTTCCACTGCGAGATGCGGATCTATCCAGCCCCGGGCGTGGCGAGCATCATCATGACGAACGCCACCGGGTTCGACGTGAAAGGATGTCTCAACGCCCTGGACGGCGGCTTCTGCTGAGATCGGCCAGGAGGGCGTCGGCGGTCACCGGCCGCCCCAGAAAATCCTCCATCACGCGGCGCGACGAGCGCTCCAGCCCGTAACGATAGATCCGCTCGCGCACGAATCCGTACCAGGTGGCATCGCCCAATGTGAAGTCGCCGTGCAGGGCCTCGATCCGTGTCCGCAGGTCGGCGGCGATGAACGCGCCGAGCGCATAGTTGACGAGATACCCGGGAACGTCGATCAGCTGCCCGCGCATCGCCCACCAGGAGAGCTCCGGGTGCGGCACGACGTGCAGATAGCGGCTGGTGAGCCCGGCCCACACGACGTTGGGATCGAGCGTGGGGTCGCGCTGCAGCCGCACTTCGAACAGCGACCAGCAGGCGTCCATCATCACGCCGAAGTACGCGGCGCGCAGATTTTGGGCGGGCGTGGCGGAGTCGCCCAGGTAGCGCGCCTGCCAGCGCCCGTCGTACGCCGCGTAATCCGCCAGGTCGGCGATCGCTTCGGTGAAGAGATCGGCGTCCGGCCAGTCGCTGAACGCGGGACGGGTGCGGATGCCAGCGATGTGCACGGCGTGCCCCGTCTCGTGCAGCAACTCCCCCAGGTTGTCGAACCCGCCCGTCGCATACGAGGCGAACACCCACGGCTCGCCCGGGCGCCAGACCCCATCCACCAGACCGGGACGACCTCCGAAGGTGGTGAACGCCACGGGGTCCTTGCCGGCGCGGGGGTCGAGGTCGAAGTGCACGTGCAACACGCCGGGATCGGCTCCCAGCGACCGATAGAACCGCTCGCTCACCGAGCGGAGTGAGTCGCGGGGAATGCGGGGCGACAGCCGCCGGCTCGCGGCCCCCATCGCGTAGTACAGATCCCAGGGCTCCCAGACAGAATCCGGCAGCGCGCCACCCCAGGTCTCGAGGAGTCGCTCGAGCCACGCTTCCACGGAGTCGGGAACGAATCCGAGCTCCGTTACGCGGCGCGCGAACGGCGTGGGGCCCGTTCCCCATTGCCGGGCCCGGCGCCGCAGCAGCTCGCGCCAGGGACTCGCATCGTCGTCGCCACCGTTCATGCTGCGCCACACGCGATCGAGCGCGAGGAAGAGACGGCGGCGTGCGGCGGAGTCGGCGGTGACGCCCAGGAGTCCCAACACCGTGAGACGATCGAGCCGGGCCCCATCGACGAGGATATCGCGCGTCGCGTCGCCGTAGCATGCGTACAGCCGCGCCTCAAGGGAGTCCGTATCGGCCACTGCGCGCGGGTCGTAGGCACAGCGTCCGGAATCGCCGGTGGTCACCTCGGGCGGTTGCGGGGCGTCCGTCAGGTCCTCGTCGAGCGTCCGGCGCATCGTCGCCAGGGCGCGGCGGTCCGTGGTGTCGCGCAGCGTCGCGGAGTCGATGGCCAGCGCGCGTACCAGCTCGGCCCGTTGCGCCAGGTACCGGGGCCGCAAGGCGGCGGCGGATTCGGGGAGCACGCGCATCGTCGCGACGTCCAGCCGGTCTTTCAGGGTGCGTACCGCCGCATACACCGATTCGGCGCGGCTCAGGGCGGCGGGCGCGGGTGCGACGGCGTTCCCGGCCGGCGCACACGCCGCGAGTCCTAGCAGGAGCCCGAGGCGGCGGATCACTCCGTCAGGTATTTTCCGCTGTCCAATCATCGGAGCCTCCGGCATGTCGCGCGCGCAGTTCATGATGATCCTCGCCCCCTTCGCCATCCTCGCCTGCAACGGAGAGCGACGCCCGCCTCCGGCGGCGACGAGCCAGGCACAGACTCCTTCCACGACGCCCGCGGCCGACGTCTCCCACGGAGAAGCCGCGATCGGCTCGGCCGATACGGCGCCGGTCGACCCGCAGGCGCCGCCGCGGACCGCCGCGACCCTGCGCCGCATTCGCATCGAGATCCGGCATGCCACGGTGACGATCGCCACCGGCGTGAGCTACAACGCCTGGACCTTCGACGGCCACGTGCCCGGTCCCATGCTCCGCGCCACGGTCGGCGACACGATCGATTTCACGCTGGTGAACCGCGCGCCCATGCCGCACAGCATGGACTTCCACGCCGCCGAGATCGCACCCAGCCGCGCCTACGTCAATGTGATGCCGGGCGACTCCCTGCACTACCGGTACGTGGCCCGGGTCGCCGGTGCGTTCCTCTATCACTGCGGCACCGCGCCCGTCGCCATGCACATCGCCAACGGCATGTACGGAGCGCTCATTGTGGACCCGAAGCGCCCTCGACCGCCGGCGCGGGAATTCGTGCTGGTGCAGAGCGAGTTCTACTCGCAGAAGGCGGGTGGCCCGGATTCCACAGTCCTCGCGCTCGACTGGCAGAAGCTGCTCGGGCAGGCGCCCGACTACGTCACCTTCAACGGCCGGTCGGCCCAGTACGCGACCGCGCCGATCGTGGTCCGGCCGCAGGCGCCGCTTCGCCTCTACGTCGTGAACGCCGGCCCGAACCGCGTCTCGGCGTTTCACGTGGTGGGGGCGATCTTCGACCACGTATACCTCGATTCGTCGACCACACCGTCCCTCTCGGGCGTGCAGACCGTCGACGTGCCGGTCGGCGGGGGCGCCGTGTTCGAGGTGCGGCTCGCCGAGCCCGGCGAGTATCCCTTCGTCTCCCACGCCTTCGCCGACGCCACCAAGGGCGCCGTGGGCGTGCTGCGCGCCAAGGAGTGAGGATGCCCACACGCCGAGAATTCATCGCGTCCACCGCCGCTGTGGCGCTCGCTCCGACCCTCGCGGCAACGCCCGAACCCACCCAGGCGACGACGCTCTTCGCTGCGCCGCCGATGGACAGGGTGCGGATCGGTTTCGTCGGCGTGGGCGGCCAGGGGAGCGTGCACGTGGACAACCTGCTCACCATCGAGGGCGTCGAGATCCGCGCCATCTGCGACATCGTCGAATGGAAAGTGGCGCGCGCCCAGGACGCGGTGGTGGCCGCCGACCAGCCGAAGCCGGCGGGCTACTCGCGCGGCCCCCGCGATTTCGAGCGCATGTGCGCCGAGCAGGAGCTGGATCTCGTCTTCACCGCGACGCCGTGGGAGTGGCACGTCCCCGTGCTGCTCGCCGCCATGCGGAACGGCAAGCACGCGGCGACCGAGGTCCCCGCGGCCATGACCGTGGACGACTGCTGGCAGCTGGTCGAAACCGCCGAGAAGCTCCAGAAGCACTGCCTGATGATGGAGAACTGCTGCTACGACCGGCGCGAGATGCTGGCGCTGCATCTGGTGCGGCTGGGGATGTTGGGGGAGATCCTGCACGGCGAGTGCGGCTACCTGCACGACCTGCGGGCGATCAAGTTCGCCAAGGAGGGCGAAGGGTTGTGGCGGCGGGCCTGGTCGCAGACGCACGACGGCAATCTCTATCCGACCCACGGACTGGGGCCGATCGCCCAGTGCATGAACGTCAACCGCGGCAATCGGTTCGATTTCCTGGTGTCGATGAGCTCCAACCACCGCGGCCTGGAGCAGTACGCCGCCGATCACTTCGCCGAGACCGATCCGCGCCGCCACGAGGCCTACAAGCTGGGCGACGTCAACGTCACGCTCATCCGCACGCTGAAGGGGCAGACGATCACCGTCGGGCACAACACGAACAACGCCCGGCCCTACAGCCGCATCAACCTCGTACAGGGCACCAAGGGGATCATCCAGGGCTGGCCCGACCGCGTCTACATCGAGGACCGGAGTCCCGAGGACCGGTGGGAGACGCTGGATCGCTATTACGACGAGTTCGAGCACCCGCTGTGGAAATCGGACCGCGTGAAGAACGCGACCAACGGTCACGGCGGGATGGACTTCCTCGAGGACTGGCGGCTGATCGCGTGCCTGCGCGCGGGGCTGCCCACCGACCAGAACGTGTACGACGCCGCCGCCTGGAGTTGTCTGGTGGACCTGACGGAGCGGTCCGTCGCCGCGCGCGGCCGTCCCCAGGACGTACCGGATTTCACACGTGGCCGCTGGCAGTCCACGCCGCCACTCGGCATCGTCGAATCATGAAGCCGCGGAGGTGCGGCATCGCCGCCACATGAAGCAGGAACGCACGCCCGTGGCAGAACGCGAACGAGCGTGCGATCATTGAAGGACCTGCATGGCCGACCGCCGACTCACTCCCCTGCCCGACGATCCGCGGCAAATGCGGCGCTGGACCCCGCCGACGCTCACCGCGGCGGGGTCGTCCATGCCGCTGCGCGCGCCGCTGCGCAGCGCCATCTACGTCGTCTTGATCGGTCTGACGGTGGCCGGTCTCATCTACTCCCTGCAGCGCGTGATCGCGCGGAATCAACGCATTCAGGTGGGGCTGGCCGAGTTGGAAGGGGCGATCAACCTGCTGAATGCGCGCGAATGGGAAGCGCGCACCGGGGTGATCAGCTCGGAGCACCACAACGACGTGGCGCAGAGCCAGGAACATTTGCGAGCGATTCTGGCCGAGCTGCGCCAGCGGACGGGGGCGCACCCGATCGCCTCGCCGCCACCGGCGACCGCGGCGCCAAGGGCGACGAGCCTCCAGCAAGTGGAGCTGGACGTGGGGCAATACCTCGTCGCTGTGGACTCGATGTTCCAGCTCCTCGCCCACGACCGCCGACGCGAGGCGCAAACCCTCGCCGAGCAGACCGTGGATCCCGCGTTCGAGAATCTGCGGATCTCGCTCGCCGGCGCGCGCGACTACTACGCCACCGCCGGACAACGCGCCATCCGCTGGGCGAACATCGCTTCCCTGGCGGGCGTGCTCATCGCCATGAGCCTCATCTGGGGCCTGCTGGGTCGCGCCGCCCGCCAACGCACGGAGACCCAGGCGCTGACGACCGAGCGGCGCACCCTCGCGGCGAGCGAGGCGCGCTGGCGCGCCCTGATCCTCAACGGCGAGGACGCCATCCTGGTCGTCGATCCCACGGGCGCCGTCGGTTACGCGTCACCCAACGCCGATCGCGTGCTCGGCCTCCCGCCCGGCGGACTGGGCGACTCGGTGCTCTCTGCCCTGCCCCCGGGCCTCCGCCCCGCCATGCTGGTGCTGCTCGAGGCCACGCAGCGCGAGCCCGGCCGGCCGCGCGTCCAGGAGCTGCAGCTCACCGACGGCGGCGCGCCCCGGTTTCTCGAAGTCGTGGCGACGAACCTGCTCGCCGACCAAGCGGTGAAGGGCATCGTGCTCAACCTCCGCGATCTCACCGAGCGGCGGGCGATGGAAGAAGCGCTGCGCCAGAGTCAGGAGCAGCTGCTGCACGCGCAGAAGATGGAGGCGCTGGGCCGGCTGGCGGGCGGCATCGCGCACGACTTCAACAACCTGATGATGGCGATCTCGGGCTATACCGAGCTAGTGCTCCAGGATTCGTCGATCTCTCCGACGTCGCGCGACGACGTGGCCCAGATCCGGCGCGCCGTGTTCCGGGCCGCCGAGCTCACGCAGCAGATTCTCGCGTACAGCCGCCGCCAGATGCTGCAGCCGGTCGCCGTCAGCCTCAATCTGCTGCTGGGCGAAGCGAGCGGGATGCTACGGCGCCTGATGCCGGAGAACATCGAGCTGCGGCTGGCGCTCGATCCCAAATTGCCCGACGTGCTGGTCGACCCCGGCCACATGCTCCAGGTGGTGATGAACCTGGCGCTGAACTCGCGCGATGCGATGCCCAACGGCGGCACCCTCGGCATCCGGACGACCGTCGGCGATGCGCCGCCGTCGGACGACGGCAACGGCGCCGGGCCGCACGCCCGGCTGATCGTGTCCGACACCGGCACCGGCATCGATCCCAAGGTCCTGCCGCTCATTTTCGATCCCTTCTTCACGACCAAGCCGCAGGGCGAGGGGAGCGGCCTCGGGCTCTCCACGGTCTATGGGATCATCAAGCAGAGCGGCGGACAGATCGACGTGCAGAGCGAAATCAACCGTGGCACGACGTTCACCATCACGCTGCCCGCCGCGCCACCGGTGCCGGCGCGGGAAGAACCGGTCGATGCGCAGAACCCCCCGGGCAGCGGCGGCGAGGTGATCCTCGTGGTCGAAGACGACGACCAGGTCCGCACCGTGGTGTCGAAGGGTCTGCCGCGTCTGGGCTACGAGGTGCTGGTGGTAGGCAACGCGGAAGAAGCGCTCGCCCTGGTCGACAAGCATCCGGGCCGCATCGACCTGCTGCTCACCGACGTGGTGATGCCGGGGCTGTCCGGTCCCCAGCTCGCCGACCGCCTCACGGCGCGTCGGCCGGAGACGCGGGTCGTCTTCATGTCGGGCTACCCCGAAGCGCAGGACCCCGCGCTCGGCTTCTCGCTCAACGGTCGCAGCTACCTCCAGAAGCCCTTCGCGCTCGCGGAGCTGGCGGAGAAGATCCGGCTGGCGCTGGACGAATAAGCCGTCAACGGTCTTCGGTCGTCGGTCATCGGACGCCACGGGTAGCCGGTCAGTCTGGAACGCAGCACATTGAGTGCCGACCGATGACCGACAACCGATAACCGACGACCATCCCATGCCATTTCTTTCGCGCCAGTCTCCCTACGACGTCTGCATCATCGGCTCCGGTGCGGGCGGCGGCATGGCCGCTCACACGCTGACGCAGGCGGGCGCCAACGTCGTGCTGCTCGAGGCGGGACCGCTCTGGTTCGCCACCGAAGATTCGGCGATGCTGCAATGGGCCTATCAATCCCCGCGCCGCGGCGCGTCCACCAAGCAGCGCCAGTTCGGGGAATTCGACGCGGCGCTCGGCGGCTTCGAGATCGATGGGGAGCCCTACACCCGCGCGGCGGGGACCCGGTTCGACTGGTTCCGCAGCCGCATGCTGGGCGGGCGCACCAACCACTGGGGCCGCATCTCGCTGCGGTTCGGACCCTACGACTTCCGGCGCAAGTCGATCGACGGGCTGGGCGACGATTGGCCCATCACCTACGACGACCTGAAGCCCTACTACGACCGTGTGGACCGGCTGATCGGCCTGTTTGGGTCGCGGGAGAATCTGCCCAACGAGCCCGATGGGGTGTTTCTTCCGCCCCCCAAACCGCGCTGTTACGAGCTGCTGGTCAAACAGGCCGCCGACCGGCTGCGGATCACCTGCATTCCGTCCCGGCTGTCCATCATCACTCAGGACCTGAACGGCCGGCCCGCGTGCCACTATTGCGGGCAATGCTCCCGCGGCTGCCGCACGAACTCGAATTTTTCCTCGCCCGCCGTATTGCTGAAGCCCGCCCTCGCCACCGGGAAACTGACGATCATTCCCAACGCCATGGCGCGGGAGATCATGCTGGACGGCCGTGGCCTGGCCAGTGGCGTGGCCTATATCGACAAGACGAGCGGGCAAGACCAGCTGGTGCAAGCCCGCGTCGTGGTGCTGGCGGCGAGCGCACTCGAGTCCGCCCGGCTGCTGCTCAACTCTCGGTCCGCGAGCTTCCCCCAGGGTCTCGCCAATTCGAGCGGCACGGTGGGCAAGTACATCACCGACACCACGGGCAGCGACCTGGGGGGATTCATTCCGCGGTTGGCCGACGGGATCCCCCACAACGAAGACGGCGTGGGCGGAATGCACCTCTACATGCCGTGGTGGATCGACAACAAGACGCTGGATTTCCCGCGCGGCTACCACATCGAGGTGTGGGGCGGTCGCGGGATGCCCAGTTACGGGTTCATGGGAGGGATCCAGAACTACCCCGGTGGCGGCGGGTACGGGGTGGATCTGAAGGACCAGTACCGGCGCAACTACGGTACCGTGGTGGGGTTTTCGGGCCGGGGGGAGATGATCCCCAACGACCAGAGCTACTGCGAGATCGACCCGAACACGGTGGACCGCTGGGGCATCCCGGTGTTGCGGTTCCACTGGAGGTGGTCCGACCACGAGATCAAGCAGGTCAAGCACATGCAGGACACGTTCGAAGCCCTGATCCACGAGATGGGGGGCACGCTCATGTGGAACAAGGGCACGGCGGAGAACGACTACGGCATCGCCTCCGGGGGCAGCATCATCCACGAGCTGGGCGCGACCCGCATGGGGGCCGATCCGAAGACCTCGGTGGTGAACCCAACCTGTCAGGCGTGGGACGTCAAGAACCTGTTCATCGCCGACGGCGGACCGTTCGTGTCCCAGGCCGACAAGAATCCGACCTGGACGATTCTCGCACTCTCGATGCGGACCAGCAGTTACATCGCGGACCAAATGAAGAAAGGTGCGCTTTGATGGATCGTCGCGAAGCCGTCGAGCTGCTCTCGGCACTGCCGTTCCTCGGTGGACTGCCGCTGCCCCCCGCGGCCGCGCGGCGCGGCGCCCGGTTCGTGCGCGAGCTGCAGGCCGAGCCCGCCCGGCAGGCCTACGACCCGAAATTCTTCACGGCCCACGAGTGGCAGACGGTCCGGCTGCTGGTGGATCTCGTCCTGCCCAAAGACGCGCGCTCGGGAAGCGCCACCGAGGCCGGCGTCCCCGAGTTCATGGACTTCATCCTCGTCGAGTATCCCGACAACCAGCTGTGGATGCGCGGCGGGCTCGCCTGGCTCGACACGGAATCTCACCGTCGCTTCGCAGCCACCTTCGTGGACGCCGGCTTGGCGCAGCAGGCGAAGATCCTCGACGACATCGCGTGGCCCGCCAGGGCCCTCGCGGGCCTGCACCACGGCGTCGAATTCTTCAACCGGTTCCGCGACCTCACGGCGTCGGGCTTCTTCTCGAGCGAGATGGGCGTCGCCGATATCCGCTACGAGGGCAACACGTTCGTCGAATGGCACGGCTGCCCGCCGGAACAGCTACGGAAGCTCGGGGTTCGCTACCCGTGAGCCAGAAACGGCTGGGCATCGGATTCATCGGCAGCGGCTTCAACGCGCGGTTCCACCTGCAGGCGTTCCGCGCCGTGCGCGACGCCGACGTATTGGGCGTGTGGAGCCCGAACCGGGCGCACGCCGAGGAAGCCGCCGCGCTGGCGCACCGACTCGACATCGGAGCGGCCAAGCCCTACGCCTCGCTGGCCGACCTGGTCGCCGATACCAACATCGACGCGCTGTGGCTCACCGGTCCCAACTACGCGCGGGTTCAGAACGTCGAGGAGATCGTCGATACCATGCGGCGCGGCCGGGGCACGCTCGCCGGCATCGCCTGCGAGAAACCGCTGGCGCGCAACGTCGCCGAGGCGACGCGCATCGCCGCCCTCGTCAAGAGCGCCGAGCTGCACACGGGGTACCTCGAGAACCAGGTCTTCGCCCCGCAGGTGGAGCAGGGCCGCGCGATCCTCTGGGCCCGCGGCGCCGCGCTCACCGGCCGGCCCTACCTGGCCCGGGCCGCCGAGGAGCACGCCGGTCCCCACATGCCCTGGTTCTGGCGGCCCGACCTCCAGGGTGGCGGCGTGCTCAACGACATGATGTGCCATTCCGCGCTCGTCGTGCGCCACCTGCTCACGAAACCGGGAGAGCCGCTCTCGACCGTCGAGCCGGTCCGCGTCACCGGCCACATCGCGAGTCTCAAGTGGACCCGACCCGAGTACGCGAAGAAGCTTACGCAGGCCATGGGCAAGGACGTCGACTACACGCGGCATCCCGCCGAAGACTTCGCCAGCCTCACCGTCGAGTTCGAGACGGCGGACGGCCACCGTGTGCTCGGTGAGGCGACCACGTCGTGGAGCTTCGTGGGCGCGGGGCTCAGGCTCTCGGCCGAGCTCCTGGGACCCGAGTACTCGATGTCCTGGAACACGCTCGATGCGGGGTTGAAGCTCTTCTTCAGTCGCGAAGTGAAGGGCAAGGCCGGGGAGGATCTGGTCGAGAAGCAGAACGCCGAGATGGGCCTGATGCCGATGGTGGCGGAGGAGCCGGCCGCGTACGGCTACGAGGCCGAGGACCGGCACTTCGTGCGCGCATTCCTGGGCAAGGAAACACCGCGGCTCACCTTCGACGACGGGCTCGAAGTGGTGAAGCTCCTGATGACGGCCTACCAGAGCGCCGAGCAGGGGAAGACGCTCGACTTCCCGCCCGACGGGCTGGAAGGCTTCGTCCCTGCGGTCGCGCAGGGGACCTGGAAGCCGTAGCTAGCGCGGAAACGCCTCGGGCAGGCCGCCGTCCACGGTGATGATGTCCCCCGTCGTGTAGCGGAATCGCTCGCTCGCCAGCAACACCGCCAGATCGGCGACCACCTCCGGCGGGATCAACGACACGCCCATCGCGTTGCGCTTGCGGTAGGCCTCCAGCTGCGCTTCGACCGATACGCCGCGGCTCGCGGCCCGCTCGGTGACGAAGCGGCGGAACAACGGCGTCTCGATCTGGTCGGCGTTGATCGCGTTGACCCGGATCCCGTCTCCACCCAATTCGAGGGCGGCGACGCGCAGCGCTTGCTGCAGCGCCGCTTTGCTGCCACCGTAGGCCACGGCCTCGCGTCCGGGCGCCAGTGCTGCTTTGGAGACCGACGCGACGATCGCCCCTCCCATCCCCTGGTGGCGCATGATCCTCGCCGCCCGCCCGACCGCCATGACCGCCCCCAAGTAGTGCACCTCGAGCTGGCGCTGGAGATCTTCGCGCCGGATGTCGGTGATCTCCGCGAAGCGCGGCGGCAGCCCCGCCGTGTAGAAGAGCGTGTCCACTCCGCCGAACGCCAACACGGCCTGGTGGAACAGCCGGCTTAGACTCGCATCGTCCCGGACGTCGGCGGCGATGCCCACGGCGCGGCCCGGAAACGCCGCCGTCACCTCGGCCGCCGCCGCGTCCGCCGCGGCCTGATCGAGGTCGGCCACCACCACGTGGGCGCCTTCGGCCGCGAACCGCAGCGCGGCCGCGCGCCCGATCCCGCTGGCGCCGCCGATCACCACGGCGACCTGACCCGGTACCAGGAGCGTCGCCCGGTCGCGGGCGGCCTGCTCGTCCAGCTTGCGCCGCTCCAACGGCCAGTGCTCGAATTCGAAGACGTCCGCCTCGGGGAGAAACCGGAAGGTGTCGATCGCCTCCGCGTTCGCGATCGATTCGAGCGCCGCCCGGTAGCAC
>Ga0326731_1000284_pt1 | contig 13031 bp, 8 predicted proteins | sample MHFSIPfraction_FD_207645 | JGI IMG/M metagenome (GOLD analysis project Ga0326731, IMG submission 207645) | Lab enriched peat soil microbial communities from Michigan Hollow, Ithaca, NY, United States - MHF9FY SIP fraction | ecosystem: Environmental > Terrestrial > Soil > Wetlands > Peat | place...
CTACAAGCAAGGCGAGCAAGCGAACGCTGCGGGCGACTATCGCGCGGCGGCCGACGACTTCCTACGAATCAAGGACGCGGCGCCGACGTCGACCGTTCGTCCCGCCGCGGAGTACGACGCGGCCGTCGCGCTGGTCAAGCTCGAGGATTGGACGAAGGCCGCGGACGTGCTCGACGAGTTTCGGCGCGCGTTTCCGAATCACGCGCTCGCGCCCGAAGCGACGAAGCAGCTCGCGTTCGCGTATCGGCAGGGCGGCAAGGCCGCGCTCGCAGCGAGCGAGTACGAGCGCGTCTCGGCGGATGCGCAAGATCCCGAGCTCGGGCGCGAGGCGCTGCTCGCGGCCGCGGATCTCTACGAGCAGGCAGTCGATCGCGAGAGCGCACTCAAGGTCTACGAAAAGTACGTCGCGGCATTCCCTCAGCCCGTGGAAGCCGCGCTCGAGGCGCGGTGGAAGATGGCCGAGACGTACAAGGCGAAGGGCGACCAGGTTTCGTACGAGAGAGAGCTGCACGAGATCGTCGCGCGCGACGCGTCGGCCGCGGCGGAAAGGACGAACCGCACGAAGTACCTCGCCGCGCAATCGGGCCTCGTGCTCTCGGGGCAGGTCTACTCGCAGTTCGCGGAGCTCAAGCTCACGCAGCCGTTCGATCGCAGCCTCGCGGCGAAGCGCAAGCGCATGGATGCCGCGATGCAGGCGTTCGAAGACCTGACCGACTACGAGGTCGCGGAGGTGACGGCCGCCGCGACGTACTACATGGCCGAGATCTACTGGAACTTCAATCGCTCGCTCGTGGGGTCGCAGCGCCCGACCGGGCTCGACGCTCCCACAGCGGCCGAGTACGAGGACGCGCTCGAGGAGCAGGCGTTTCCATTCGAGGGCAAAGCGATCGAGTTCCACGAGAAGAACCGCGAGCTGATCGCTGCGGGGGTCTACAACGAGTGGACGAAGAAGAGTCTCGCGAGGCTCGTGGAGCTCGTGCCCGGCCGTTACGCCAAGCGCGAGGTGAGCAGCGGATTCCTGCCGGCGATCGACGTCTACGCGTACCGCGCGCCGAGTGCGACGAGCGAGGACACGGGTGTGCGGGCGGCGCAGGCGGCGCCGGAGACGCCCGGCGCGCCGCGGGAAAAACCGTCGAGCGATGCGCCTACGGATCCGGGCCAGATACGTCAGGCGGCGGTGGAGGCGGGCGATGTGGTCCTCTGACGTGAAGCCCAGGATCGTGGTATCGATCGTGGTGTCGCTCGCCGCCGCGGCGCTCGCGGCCCACTCAGCCTGCGCCGGGGCCGGCACGCGCGCGAGCTCCGACAAGGCGTCGGCCTCGGCCCGCGACGCCGACAAGGGCAAGGCGCGATCCGCGACGAAGTCGCGCACCGCACGCCTCGACGTCGTCGACGATCTCTCGTTCACGATCACGGAGCAGGCTCGCATCAGCGGCGAGGCGCGCGCGCAGTTCGACGGCGCCGTGCAGCTGCTCGAGCAGCAGCGTTACGAGCAGGGCATCGCGCAGCTCCTCGGGGTCGTCGAGAAAGCGCCCGACGTGACCGCACCGTATATCGATCTCGGGATCGCCTACGAGCGCCTCGGCAACTTCGAGCGCGCAGAGGCGAGCCTCAAGAAGGCGATCGAGATCAACCCGAGCCATCCAGTCGCCTACGACGAGCTCGGCCTCTTGTACCGCGAGACCGGTCGTTTCGCCGCCGCGCGCGAGAGCTACGAGAAGGCGCTCGCGATTCATGCGGGCTTCCATTTCGCGCACCGCAATCTCGCGATCCTCTGCGACATCTATCTAAACGACCTGCCGTGCGCGCTCGCTCACTACGAGGCATACAGCCGCGCGGAGCCCGACGACAAGGAAGTCACGATCTGGATCGCCGATCTACGCAGCCGGCTCGGCCGGGGGGAGGCGCGATGAAGAAGACGTTGCCGCTGTTGTTGCTCGCTGCGCTCGCGGCGTCGGTCGCGCTCGCCGACGACAAGCCGAAGGCCGACGCCCAGGCGAAGACCGTCGACAAGCCGAAGGCGGAAGCGAAGTCGAGTGCGGGCGAGAAGCCCAAAGCCGACGACAAGCAGATGTCGGGAATCTCGATCCTCGGTAATCAGGAGGCACCCAAGTCGCTCGTGATCGTGCCTTGGAAGAGCTCGGAGATCGGCGCGGGAGTGGGTCTCGCGAATTCGCTCAACGATCGAGCGGCGCCCGTCGACAGGGACGTGTTCGCTCGACAGCTCCGCTACTACGCGATTCGCGCGGGCGGCGCGGGCAACTGAGATCGGGACAAGGAAATAGGAGGGTAGGGACATGGAAGTTTGGTATGCAATCGTTCAGTTCTTCTCCAACGGCGGGGCGTTCATGTACCCCATCGTGCTTTTGCTCGCGCTCGGCCTCGGGGTCTCCGTCGAGCGTTACATCACGCTCACGCTCGCCAGGACGAAGAATCGGCAGACCTGGGAGAAGCTCGAGGAGCTGATCCGCAAGGGCGAGTTCGAGCAGGCTCGCGAGCTCGCGAACAAGGACAAGTCGGCGATCGCGCAACTGTTCGCGTCCGCTCTCGCGCGCCAAGGCGCCGTCCGGCGCCGCGAGGACCTCGATCGTGCGATGGAAGAGACGCTGATGGCGATCATTCCGCGCCTCGAAAAGCGCACGCACTACCTCGCGACGTTCGCGAACATGTCGACGCTCGCCGGCCTGCTCGGCACGATCATCGGCTTGATCCATGCGTTCACGGCCGTATCGAATGCGGACCCCGCCGACAAGGCCGAGCTGCTGTCGGCCAGCATCTCGATCGGCATGAACTGCACGGCGTTCGGCCTGATGGTCGCGATCCCGCTCGTGCTCGTGCACTCGCTGCTGCAGACAAAGACGACCGAGCTCATCGACAGCCTCGAGATGGTGTCGGTCAAGATCGTGAACACGATCGCCGAGCGCTCGCACTACGCGAGACCCGCTGTCGGCGGCGCGGCTCCGGCAGCCGCCGCCGTGCAGGTTCCGGTTCCGAGCGGCGCGTGATCTAGCCGTCTCGGGTCAGTCGAGCCCAAGGACGAGGGCCACACGATGAAAGTCATTGGACGCAGCGCGCGAAAGACCCGTTTGCACAAGCGGCATCAGAACGCCGAGATCAACCTCACGTCGATGATCGACATGATGACGATCCTGGTCTTCTTCCTGCTCGTGCACGGTGGCTTCATCAGGCTCGCGATGCTCGAGCTGACTCTCCCGGCGTCGCAATCCGAGCCGGGCCAAGAGCCGCTGACGCTTGCGCTCGAGATCACCGTCCGGGAATCCGAGATCGAGGTCGGCGATCGCAGCGCCGGCGCCTTGAGCCGGATCGAGAAGGGTGTCGACGGCTACGACCTCGCGAAGCTCACGGAGTCCCTGACCAAGCTCAAGCAGCAGTTCCCCGACAAGAGCGACGCGACGCTGCTGCTCGAGCCGAGCATCCAGTACGACGCGCTTATAGCGGTCATGGACAGGATTCGGGTTGCCGAGCAGCTCGATGCCGCGAGCGGCCGAATTCTCCGCACGGAGCTGTTCCCGGCAATTTCCATCGGCGACGCGCCGGCGCGCAACTAGAAGGAGACAGCGATGTACCACACCGGTCGAGCCGCGCGCATGGAGCGCCATCACGGGCGGCACAAGGGCGCAGCCGTCATCAATCTCGTGTCGATGATCGACATGCTCACCGTGCTCGTCTTCTTCCTGCTCGTCTACTCCACCGAGCAGGTGGAGGTGCTGCCGAGCGCGAAGGACGTTCAGCTGCCGAACTCGATCGCCGAGGCGCCGATCCACTACGCGGTGGTCGTGATCGTGACGGAGCAAGACGTGCTGATCCACGGCGCGTCCGTCGGCAAGGTCGACGAGATCCTCGCGAGCGACAGCGCGATCGTTCCGAGCCTCAAAGCCGAGCTCGAGGCCGAGGCGGGCGGGATGGTGAAGCTCGCAGGTCTGTCGGAGCAAGAAAAGATCGCGGCGCTCGAGGTCACGATCATGGCGGACAAGGAGCTTCCGTACCGGCTCGTGAGGAAGGTGTTGGCGACGTCGACCGCGGCGCGCTACGGAAAGCTGTCGCTCGCCGTACTCCAGAAGCCATCCGATCTCGCGCTCGCGAGCGTGACGAAGATTTGAGGAGCGCGTATGACGCCGGCGAAAGAATCGCTCATCGCGCAGATCGACGACGCCGAACAGCGGGTCGGAGGACTCGAGCGCGAGTTGCAGGCGATAGACAGCGAGCTCTCGGCGTTCGCCGCGCAGCGCGAGCAGTATCGGCTGCTCGAGGATGTTTGCGCCTCGCTCGAGACGCTCGAGCGGCTCGGTGCCGCGCCGACGTTTTGGGGCGATCGGTTCGACCAGTCCGCGGCCGCGGAGCACGTGCGTGCCGTGCGCGGGCGCGTCGCCGAGTACGCCGAGCAGGTCCGAATCGCAGAGGACAAGCGGCGTTCGATCCTCGAGGGCATCACCCAAGGCGGCGAGATCCTTGCCATTCTCGAGGGCGACCTGCTCGACGTCGAGGACGAGGAGATCGAGCGCAGCCTGGAGTGGGTCGTCGACCGCGAGCTCGGTCCGGTGCCCGACGGCCCGCCGCCGCTGTGGGTGCGGGGCGGCGAGGAAGACGTCCGGCTTCGCAAGTCGCTAACGGCGTCGCTGCTCGCATTGGGGCTCGCCGCGCTGCTGCTGCCGCTCGTGCATGTGCCGCCGCCGGACATCAAGCAAGCGGAGGTGCCCGAGCGGATCGTGAAGTTCATCGAGCTCGACCAGCACCGCCCGGCGCCGCCCCCGCCGCCTCCGATCGAGCAGCCGAAGCAGAAAGAGAAGGAGCCCGAGCCGCTGGTGGCCGAGCACCGGCCCGTCGAGACGAAGACTGCGCAGAAGCCGGCCGAGGAGCCGAAGTCGGTCGAGCCGCCGCGTCAGCGCGCGGAGCAGGCCGGCATCCTCGCGTTCCGCGACAGCTTCGCGACGATCGCCGAGCGCAAGCCCGCGGCCAAGCTCGGCGCGCAGGCGCGCGTCGGCAACACGGGCGAGCACAGCGGACCTCAGCAGCGCGCGCTGATCACGAGTCTCGCGACGGGCGGCAGCGGCGGCATCAACGCCGCGGCTTTCAGCCGCGACGTCGGTGGCGATGGCGGCGGAGGAGGCGCGCTCGACGGAGTCGACGTCGGCCGCGTCGCGGATTCGATCGGCGGCGCGCCGGGCGAGCACGGCGCCTCCGGTCGGCGCGCGGGCGACGGCGCGCTCGCGGGCCGCACCGACGAGGAAATCCAGATCGTCTTCGACCGCTACAAGGCGTCGTTGTACCGCTTGTACAACCGCGAGCTGCGCAACGATCCGACGCTGCGCGGACAGATGGTGCTGCGCCTCACCATCGAGCCCGACGGCAGCGTCTCGTTGTGTCAGTTGCAGTCGTCGGACATGAACGCGCCCGCGCTCTCGCAGCAGGTCGTTGAGCGCGTGAAGACGTTCGCGTTCGGAGCGAAAGACGTGCCGCCGGTCACGATCGTTTACCCGATCGATTTCTTGCCGGCGGCATAGGGAGCGTCGCGATGACGATCGTTTTTCCGAAAGTCTTCGCGAGCGCGACGTCGTTCATGAGTCTTGCAGCATTCGGACAAAGGCAAAGTCACCGAAAGGTGGCGACGCAAAGTCACCGGCCTACGGAGCGCGAGCTCTATGACAGCGGGACCGCCGGAATCGAGCTCTACGTGAAGGAGCTCATCGGTCCCCTTCGTGACAGCGTCGTCCAGCAACGAAGAGGGACCTCATGCCTGTCAGCGAGACGATCGGTGTAAGGGCTCAACACGGCCGCTTGGCCGCGCTGCGCTGGCTCTTCGCCTACGCGCCGTCGTTTGTTGCGACGCGCGCGCGTTCGCGCGCGATGAAGAAAACACTCTTACGCGCACTGGTTTCTGCACTGGTCACTCTGGTGCTGACCGGGAGCGCGTCCGCGGCTCAGATCACTTACGTATCCATCGGCGGCTACTGGCACGACGCGATGGACAATGTCCCCGGAAGTCAGCCGGGCGACCCGGTCATTACGAACGGCAACCCGACTTCGATCATCAGGTGGGGCACGACGTCTGGCACGCCGCAGAGCGGCTATGACTTCACCGCGACGCTCCCGCCTCCTCAGACGTTCCCGGGACCGGCACCGCTCTTTTCTCTCGGGACGTTTACGCATCGGAATTTCGAGGTCGGCGATCCGTCCCTGACGCAAGTCCAGCTCGACGTCGTCCTCGTGCTCAACATCGACGGCGTCCAGACCGGTCCTCTGACATTTACCTACACGTTCCACCACGAGGAAACGCCGAACAACGCGAATCCTTGTCCCTATCCGACGCCTCCCGGCGAAGGGTGCACGGACCGCGTGTCGATTGTCTCTTCCCCTCAGCCCACGACGCTGAAGATCGGTGGGGTGGATTACACCCTGACGATTAGTTTTCTCAACAACGGCAATCCGGTGTCCGAGTTCATCACGCGGGAGGGCGGCACCCTCAACACCTCGGGTATCTCGGGGCAATTCACGCTGCCGCCGGGCACTCCTGCGCTCACGGTCACGAAGTCGGGCCCGGCGACGATGAATCCCGGAGTGTGGGGCAGCTTCGGGCTCGATGTGAGGAACACGGGCGTTGCCGACGCGTTCAACGCGACGCTCGTCGATCGGCTGCCTAACGGTCCGAACGGGGGGATGTGCAGCACGACGCCCGAAGTGTTGAGCGCGCGCGTTTTCGCCGCAGATGGCGTGACGCCAGTACCGGGCAAAGGTCCTCTGGTCCAAGGGACGGACTATTCGCTCGTCTACAACGGCGCCGCCTGTGAGCTCACGTTCAACGCGCTCACCACCGCTTCGGTGATAGGCATCGGCGAACGTCTGCTGATCGTCTATCGCACGCAGCTCGACGCCGGTACCAAGAACGGCATCACGCTGACGAACGTCGCCGGTGCGACGCAGTGGTACAACGACTTCGGCACGAATCCAGGCCGCAGCGTCTACACGCGCACGGTGACCGACGGCACCTTGGGGCTAGTGGACCACGAGGACGCGCACACCGTCACGGTGATGCCGCGCTTGTACGCCGAGAAAGCGGCGGCCTTGCAAGTCGACAGCAGTTCGCCTGGTCTCGTCGATCCGGGCGACGTGCTGCGCTACACGATCAGGATTCACAACTACAGCCAGTCGCCGATCACGCACGCCGTGCTGCGCGACGTCGTGCCCGCGAACACGACGTACGTCGGGGACTCGATGACGCTCAACGGCCAGCCCGTGGGGCGGCCCGACGCCGGCGTGTCGCCGCTGATCGCTGGCTTGGACGTGAGCTCCACGAATCTCCCGCTGCCTCTACCGGGCGGCGGCACGCTGTCGCCCGGAGAAATGGCGGTCGTGCAGTTCGATCTGCGCGTGAACGACGGCGTGCCGCCCGGCACCGTGATCTCGAACCAGGCGACTGTTACGAGCGCGGAGGTGGCGAACGTGCTCACGGACGGCGACGGCAACCCCGCGACCGGGCCCGAGCCGACGGTGGTCGTCGTCGGCAACCTGCAGACGCTCAAGATCGCGAAGTTCGTCGCGGTCGTCGGCGGCGGCCCCGCGATAGCGGGCGCGACACTCGAATACAACGTCGTCGTCACGAACGTCGGCACCGTGCCCGCTTACAAGGTCTTGCTGCGCGACGACATTGCGGTGCCGCAGGCGGGCTATCTCGCGTTCGTGAACGGGTCGTACACGCTGAACGGCGCGACGGACGGGATCACGATCGCGGGCTCGCTGCTGACCGCGGACTACTCGACGACGTACGGCGCGCTGCAGCCGGGCCGAACGATCATTCTGCGCTTCCGCGCCGTGCTCAACGCGAACCTCGCGGTCGGCACGCGGGTCACGAACACCGGCATGGTGTACTGGAACGACCCGCAGCAGACCGCGAGCGCGAGCGTATCGATCGACGTCGGCGGCATTCCGGGCTACGGAATGTTGAACGGCCACGTTTGGCACGACGCGAACCACGACGCCGTCGCCGACGTCGCCGAGCGCAAGCTCGCGGGCTGGCTCGTCGAGCTCTACCTCAACGACACGCTTACCTTCTCGGCGAAAACCGCGGCCGACGGGCTCTATCGAATCAGCGGCGTCCAGCCGAATTACGGTACGACGGACAAGTACGAGCTGCGCTTCACACGGCCTGGCGCTGGGCCGAACAGCGCGATGCTCGGCCGTGCGCACTCCGACTTCACGAACGGCCTGCAGCGCATCAGCGACCTCGTCGTGCTGTCGGGCAGCAACTATCAGAACCTCGACCTGCCGATCGACCCGAACGGCGTCGTCTACGACTCGATCTCGCGCGCACCGATCCCGGGCGCGACGCTCACGCTGACCCAATCTAACGGCGGCGCGATTCCGTCGACCTGCTTCTACGACTCCGCGCAGCAAGGTCAGGTGACGCTCGCCGACGGCTACTACAAGTTCGACCTCAAATTCTCGGGCGCCGCGTGCCCGAGCGGCGGCGACTATCTGATCAAGGTGACGCCGCCGTCCGCAGCCTACATCAGCGGAGACTCCGCGCTCATTCCGCCGCTCTCGAACGCGGCGAGCGCGCCGTTCTCGGTGCCGTCGTGTCCGACGACGCCCGACGACGCGGTGCCCGCGACGACGCAGTACTGCGAATCCGCGCCGTCCGAATTCGCGCCGCCAACGTCCGTGCCGGCGCGCAGCGGGGGCACGGCATACCGCCTGCACTTCACGTTCGACGGCAGCTTCGTGCCGGGCACGAGCCAGATCTTCAACAACCACATCCCGCTCGATCTCGACCTCGATCAGTCGATCACGATCACGAAGACGACGCCGCTCGTGAACGTCTCGCGCGGTCAGCTCGTGCCGTACGTGATCACGCTCGCGAACGGCGTCGGCGTGAACTTGAACGACGTATCGGTCGTCGACCGGGTCCCGGCGGGGTTCCACTACGTCGCTGGCTCCGGGCGTCTCGACGGCGTGCCGATCGAGCCGACTTCGAGCGGACGCGAGCTCATCTGGCATGGCCTCACCGTCACGCCGACCGGCCGACACACGCTGATGCTCGTGATGGCCGTCGGCTCGGGCGTCGGCGAGGGCGAGTTCACGAATCGCGCGCAGGCCGTGCACGCGGTTACCGGCCGGACGCTATCCAACGAGGCGTCAGCGACGGTGCGGATCGTTCCGGACGCGGATTTCGACTGCACGGACGTGTACGGCAAGGTCTTCGACGACGCGAATCGCAACGGGATCCAGGACGCCGACGAGCATGGGATCCCCGGCGTCCGGCTAGCGACCGCGCGCGGTCTGCTCGCGGTAACGGATCAATACGGGCGCTTCCACATCACGTGCGCCGTCACACCGCGCGAGGGCCGCGGCAGCAATTTCGTGTTGAAGCTCGACGATCGAACGCTGCCGAGCGGCTATCGCGCGTCGACCAATTCGCTGCAGGTCAAGCGCGCGACGCGCGGTAAGGCGCTCGAGTTCAGCTTCGGCGCCTCGATTCACCGTGTGGTCGGGCTCGATCTCGCGGACCCGGTATTCGAGCCGAACACGGCCGAGATGCGCGACCTCTGGCGGCCGCGCCTCGATCTGCTGCTCGGCGAGCTCCGCAAGGGGCCGGCAGTCCTGCGCCTGTCCTACCTCGCCGACCTCGAGGATCCGCGACTCGTCGAGCAGCGGCTCGAGGTCGTGCGCAAGCAAGTCTTGGACGCCTGGCAGGCTCAGCCGGGCGCGTACGACTTGTCCGTTGAAGTCGAGGTGTTCTGGCGGCGAGACCGTCCGCCCGACGCATCCGAGCGGCACGCGCGAGCGGCGGGGGACAGCCATGAGTAAGCGCAGCTTTTGGTTGCTCGGCGCTGCGCTGTTCGCCACGGCCGCGCAGGCACAGCTGTTCCACGATGCTGGGCGCGGCGGGGCCGTCGAGCGCCAACTGCCCGGCGATCAGACGTTCACGCCGTGGGCGCGCGATCCGTCCGTGCTCGGCACGCAGTCGGGCGACCGGGTCGAGGTCCGCGACGTTGCCGCCGAGCAGCTCGAGACCGTGAAGCTCAAGAACGTCGTGCCGGCGATCCACTTCGAGTCGGGCGTCGCAGAGATTCCCGCGACGACCGTCGCGTCCCTGCGCGACACGCTCGCAAGGATGCGCGGCCGCAAGAACGTGCGCCTACACCTCGTCGGCCACGCGGACACGCAGCCGTTGTCGCCCGCGCTCGCGGCGCGGTTCGGCGACAACGAGGGGCTGTCGCGCGAACGCGCAGGCGAGGTCGCCGAGTTCCTGCAGCGCGCCCTCGATCTCCCGCCCGACGCGATCTCTTACGAGTGGGCCGGCGACAAGCAGCCGATCGCGTCGAACGCGACGGCCGAGGGCCGCGCGCAGAACCGCCGCGTCGAGGTCGAGGTCTGGTACGACGAGCCGAGGGCGGGCGTAGCGCGTCAAGAGGTGCTCGTGCAAGAGGACTTCCGGCGGATCAAAGTTTGCCGCACCGAGCAAGTCTGCCGCTTGCGCTACGTCGAAGGTCAGGAGCGGCGCACGCGCGTGCAGAACCTCGTGCCGCCGCTGCGCTTCTCTGCGGAAGCGATCGATGTGTCGGCGAGCTTCGTCGAGGAGATCGGCAAGGCCCTGCGCAACATGAGCGATCGGCACAACGTGCTCGTGAAGTTCATCGGCTACACGGACGACTCGCCGCTCTCGGAGCGCGACGAGCGGATCTACGGCACGCGCGAAGGCCTGTCGAAGGCGCGCGCGCGGCGCGTTGCTCTTGCGGTCCAGGAAGCCCTCGGCCTCGCGACCGCGGCCGTCGACAGCGACGGCCGCGGCTCGACGCGCGCGATCGGCTCGAATGCAACCGCACAGGGCCGCGCGATGAATCGCCGCGTCGAGGTCGAGTTCTGGTACGACGATCCGCTGCAAGACCTGCCTGACGAGCCGCAACTCTGCCCGTCGCCGGGGAACGAGACGGTCGCGCGTGTCTACGATCCGCCGTGGGGCGCGATCCCGCGGCTCGAGCTCGGCGAGAACGGCCGGCCGATCGTGCCGCCGGGCTACGCTGAGACGCTGCGCCGCGCGCTCGCCGACGTCGCGGACAAGACGAACGCGCGGCTGCGCTTCGTCGGCTACACGGGTAACGAGCGGCTCGAGCGGCGGACGGCGCTGATCTACGAGGACGACATCGGGCTCTCCGCCGCTCGCGCGCGCCGCGCGATGGAGACCGTCGGCGCCGAGCTGGCACCCGACACGCGGCTCGAGTTCGAAGGTCGAGGCTACGTGCAATCCGATGACGTCGTGAACGCCGGTTTCGTGCAGGGCCCGACGTCGCACGTCGTCGTGCAGGTCGTCTATGACGAGGTCGCGGAGCGCAACGACTTGGACGGCGTGAACATCACCCCGCTCACGCGCGAGATCGCGCCGCAGAACGCGTTCGGTCTGAACATGATGCGGATCACCGTCGACGGCGAGCCGATCGACGACCCGGGCCGGAGCTCGGAGGACGTCCAGCGCTGTACCGACGTCGCGCTGCAGAAGGCGAACATACAGTTCGGGTTCGACGACTTGGAAGCGGACCGACGGCTCGCCGTCGCGGCGCGCCCCGCGAGAGTGTCGTTGCACGCGAGCGAGGACGGCCTCATCGCGGACCCGGTGCACTTCACGATGTACGCGAACTACTCGCACTTCATCGACCGCGCCGAGGTCAGGATCTTCGAAGCAACCGCGTCGCGGGAAGGCTCGCCGCTCGCGATCATCGCGCTGAGCCCGGGCGGGTCCGGAGAATGGCAGGCGTCCGTCGGCTCGTTCGTCGCGCCGACGCGCGAGCTCAAGTACGTGCTGCGCGCGTATGGCAAGGGTGAGACGTTCGATGAAACGATTCCGCAGCCGCTCTGGCTCGTGTACGCCGACGGCGGAGCCGCGGGCGGCGGCGCCGCGGTTGTGCAGTCGGCTGCTGCGGCGGTGACTAGCGAGCGCGATGCGGCATTCGCGGCGCCGCCGACCGACGCCGAGGCGCTGTTCGATCTCCTATTCGATGCCCCTTTCCCGGACACCTCTGCCGACGGCGAGTCCGCGCCAAGCGCGCCCGAGGCGGAGGGCGCCGCGCCGGCCGAAGGCGACGCGGCCGCGGCCGAGGGCACGGCGTCGAGCGATGCGCAGCCGAGCGTCGACGACGAGTCACAGAGGCTCGCGTACGGGGAGAACCGGCTCGGCCTCCACAACATTCCGCTCGCGAGCGGCTCCGTGACGGTGCGCGGCAGCGCGATTCCGGAGGGCCATAGCGTCTGGGTTGCGGGACACCCGGTGCCCGTCGACGCGTCGGGCAACTTCGTCGCGCAGGAGATCTTGCCCGCGGGCGTTCACACGGTCGAGGTCCAGGTGCTCGACGAGGCCGGTAACGGCGAGCTCTATCTGCGCGACATCGAACTGAAGCACAACGACTGGTTCTACGTCGGCATGGCCGACGTCACGCTGTCGCACAACGAGACGAAAGGCCCGATCGAGCTGCTCCAGGGCGATAACTCGACGAACGAGCTCACGTCTTCGGCCGACGCGCAGCTCGCGTTCTACGTGAACGGCAAGCTCGGCGACGGCTGGCGGCTCACGGCGAGCGCCGACACGCGCGACGCGCCTGTTGGCGATCTCTTCAGCAACTTCCTGAGCAAGTCGCCCGAGTCGCTGTTCAGGCGGATCGATCCCGATTACCACTACCCGACGTTCGGCGACGACGGCATCGTCGAAGAGATGGCCCCGACGCTCGGCAAGTTCTACGTGAAGGCCGCGCACGGTGACGACTACGGCCTCTGGGGCAACTTCAAGGTCGGCTACATGGACAACGAGCTCGCGCAGGTCGACCGCGGGCTCTACGGTGCGAACGTGCACTATGAGTCCGAGCAGGCGACGAAGTTCGGCGAGCGCCGCTTTGGCGTAGACGGCTTCACCGCCGAGCCCGGCACGGTCTCGAGCTACGAGGAGTTCCGCGGCACCGGCGGCTCGCTCTATTACCTCCGCCGGCAGGACATTCTGACCGGCTCGGAGCGCGTCAGGATCGAGATCC
>Ga0326731_1000286_pt1 | contig 13022 bp, 13 predicted proteins | sample MHFSIPfraction_FD_207645 | JGI IMG/M metagenome (GOLD analysis project Ga0326731, IMG submission 207645) | Lab enriched peat soil microbial communities from Michigan Hollow, Ithaca, NY, United States - MHF9FY SIP fraction | ecosystem: Environmental > Terrestrial > Soil > Wetlands > Peat | place...
CCGAAGACGGGCCGGAAATCATGCTCAAGCTCGTGTCGCGCATGCAGTGGCTGTTCGAGCGCATCGAGGCTTTGCCCTTGGTCACGCTCGCCGAGATCGGCGGCGCTGCCCTGGGGGGCGGAATGGAGCTGGCGCTCGCGTGCGACCTGCGCGTCGCGGCGGCGCAGGCGAAGCTCGGCCTGCCCGAGGTCGGATTGGGGCTGGTGCCCGGCGCCGGCGGCACGCAGAGGCTCACGCGTCTGTGCGGGCGCGGCGTCGCCAAACGCCTGATCCTCGGCGCCGAGACCATCGACGGCACCGAGGCCGAACGGCTGGGGCTGGTCCAGTGGGTGCGGCCGCGCGAGCAGCTCGCCGAGTGGACGCGGGAGCTTGCCGCGAGAATCGCGGCGCTGCCCAAAGCGGCCCTGGCCTTGACCAAGGACTGCATCGCGGCACAGGGCGACCCCGGCCGGGACGGGTTCGCCGAGGAAATCGCCGCGAGCAGGCGCCTGTATCACCATCCTGAAACGCGCAGCAGGGTTGCCGAATTCCTGAATCGAAACGCTACGCAGGGCACTTCCAAGGAGACGTCATGAATCTGAGCGACAAGATCGCCGTCGTCACCGGCGGCGCCTCGGGCATCGGGCAGGCGACCGCCGAGGCTCTGGCCGAGGGCGGAGCCACCGTGTGCATCGGCGACATCGCGCGCGACAAGGGCGAGGCCGTGGCCGCAGCCATACGCAAGAAGGGCCAGAAGGCAGAATGCTTCTCCCTCGATCTGACCGATCGCGACTCGATCGCGAGCTTCGTCAGCACGGTGCTGCAGCGCTTTGGCCGAGTGGACATCCTGGTGAACGGCGCCGGATGGGGCAAGACCGTGCCGTTTCTCGAGAGCGACGACGCCTTCTGGGAGAAGGTGATCAACCTGAACTTCATCGGTCCGATGCGGCTCACCAAGGCGCTGCTGCCGCAGATGTTCGAGCGCAAGTCCGGCCGGATCGTGAACATCTCCAGCGACGCCGGCCGCGTCGGCAGCCTGGGCGAGACCGTTTACTCCGGCGCCAAGGCGGGGCTCATCGGCTTCACCAAGGCGCTGGCGCGCGAAGGCGCGCGCTTCAACGTCACCGTCAATTGCGTCTGCCCCGGGCCGACCGATACGCCGCTCATGGCCGCGGTTCCCGAGAAGATCCGCGACGCCTTCATCAAGGCGATCCCGATGCGCCGCTTCGGCCGGCCACTGGAAGTGGCGCAGGCCATTGCGTTCTTCGTCGGGCCCAACACCGACTACATCACCGGCCAGGTCCTGAGCGTGAGCGGCGGGCTCACGATGGCCGGCTGAACCCAACACACAACGAGGAACTCGAAGATGAAGACAACAAGACTCGCCCAGTACAAGGCCGCCCATTTCTCCTATTCGGCGGCGGGCAAGGTCGCCACCATCACGCTCAACCGGCCCGAGCGCAAGAATCCGCTCACGCTCGACTCGTACGGCGAGCTGCGCGACCTGTTCCGCGACATGGTCTACGCCACCGACGTCAAGGCGGTGGTCATCAGCGGCGCCGGCGGCAATTTCTGCTCCGGCGGCGACGTCCACGAAATCATCGGCCCCCTGGTGGAGATGAAGCGCAAGGACGACATGGCCGGCCTGCTCGCCTTCACCCGCATGACCGGCGACATGGTCAAGGCCATGCGCGCCTGTCCCCAGCCCATCATCGCCGCCATCGACGGCGTGTGCACCGGGGCGGGTGCCATGATCGCCTGCGCCTCGGACATGCGCCTGGGCACTGCGCGCTCGAAGCTCGCGTTCCTGTTCGTGCGAGTCGGCCTTGCCGGCGCCGACATGGGCGCCTGCACCCTGCTGCCGCGGCTGATCGGGCTCTCTCGCGCCGCCGACCTGTTGTATACAGGTCGCGTCGCCGGAGGCGAGGAGGCCGAGCGCTTCGGCTTCTACAACCGCCTGGTGGACCCGGAGAAGCTGGCGGAGGAAGCCGCGGCGCTGGCGAAGAGCCTCGCCGACGGCCCGACGTTCGCGCACGGCATGACCAAGACCATGCTGTGGCAGGAATGGAACTCGGGCCTGGGCGAATGCATCGAGGCGGAGGCCCAGGCCCAGGCGCTGTGCATGCAGACCGGCGATTTCGAGCGCGCCTACCACGCCTTCGTCGCCAAGCAGAAACCCGTGTTCGAAGGCAACTGATGGCCGACACGAGCTACCTCGCCTGGCCGTTCTTCGATGACGGCCATCGCGCTCACGCGCGCGAGGTCGAGCGCTGGGCGGCCCAATCGCTGCCGCCGCTGCTCTCGGGTGCCGAGGACAGCTCGGATTCCGTCTATGCCTGTGTCGCCCGGCTGGTCGCCGAGATGGGAAAGGCGGGATTGCTGCGGGTCTGTGTTCCCGCCGCCTACGGCGGCCTGCGCGAGAAGCTCGATGTGCGCAGCCTGTGCCTTGCGCGCGAGATTCTCGGCCGGGCCTCCGGGCTCGCCGACTTCGCCCTCGCGATGCAGGGTCTGGGAAGCGTGCCCATCACGCTCTACGGCAGCGAAACGCAGAAACGCTCCTTCCTCCCGCGGGTCGCGGCGGGATCGGCGATCGCGGCGTTTGCGCTGTCGGAGCCCGATGCCGGATCGGATGTCGCCGCGGTGGCGACGACGGCGGTGCGCGACGGCGGATCCTTTCGCCTCGACGGCACCAAGACCTGGATTTCCAACGGCGGCCTGGCGAGCTTCTACGTGATCTTTGCGCGATCGGGTGAGCCCGGCGCGAAAGGCCTGTCGGCTTTCGTCGTCGATGCCGATGCTCCCGGCCTCGATGCCTCCGAGCGCATCGAGGTCATCGCTCCCCATCCGCTGGCGACGCTGCGCCTCGCCGGTTGCCGCGTTCCCGCAGAGCGCCTGCTGGGTCAGCCCGGGGAGGGCTTCAAGATCGCCATGGCCACGCTCGACGCATTCCGCTCCACGGTCGGCGCCGCGGCGCTGGGATTTGCGCGCCGCGCGCTCGACGAGGCGACAGGGCGCGCGCACCAGCGGCGCCTGTTCGGCCGCACTCTGGCGGAGTTTCAGATGACCCAGAGCAAGGCCGGCGAGATGGCGATGGCGATCGACGCCGCGGCCCTAATGATCTACCGCGCCGCCTGGACCAAGGACGTCGTGGGCGGGCGCGTGACCCGCGAGGCTTCGATGGCGAAGCTCTTCGCCACCGAATCGGCGCAGCAGGTGATCGACGCGGCGCTGCAGCTCTTCGGCGGACTGGGCGTGGTGCGGGGAATGGCGGTGGAGCGGCTTTACCGCGAGATCCGGGCGCTGCGCATCTACGAGGGGGCAAGCGAGGTGCTGAAGTTGATCATCGGCTCGAAAGTGCTGGAAGGACATTCGATGTGAGACACCAGGAGGAGGGACCATGAAGCGAATCTTGTTGAACGCAGTCGTGTTGGCAGCCGCGTGGGCGGCGGCGGCCACGGCCCAGGAACCGCTCAAGATCGGCATGGTGCTGGAGTCGAGCGGAGCCTTCGCCGACTTCGGCATGCAGATGACGAACGGGGCGCGCGCCTACATGAAGGTCTACGGCGACACGGTCGCCGGACGCAAGGTCCAGCTGATCATCAAGGACACGACCGGGGTCCCGGACGTGGCGCGGCGCGTCGCGCAGGAGCTGGTCACCAACGACAAGGTCGACTTCCTCGCCGGCTTCGGCCTCACGCCGAGCGCGCTCGCGGTCGCGTCGCTCGCCACCGAGGCGAAGAAGCCGATGATCATCATGAACGCCGCGACCTCGATCATCACCACGCGCTCGCCCTACATCGCGCGGGTGTCGTTCACGCTGCCGCAGGTGACCGCGCCGATGGCCACCTGGGCGATCAAGAACGGGATCACGAAGGTCTATACGCTGGTCTCCGATTTCGGGCCCGGAATCGACGCCGAGACGCAGTTCAAGAAGACGTTCACGGCAGGAGGCGGACAGATCGTCGGCGAAGTGCGCACGCCGATGCGCAACCCCGAGTTCGCGCCTTTCGTGCAGCGGATCAAGGACGCCAGGCCCCAGGCGGTGTTCGTGTTCCTCCCGGCGGGCGAGCAGGCGGTGGGCTTCATGAAGAGCTTCGCCGAGCGCGAGCTCGACAAGGCCGGCATCAAGCTCATCGCCACGGGCGACGTCACCGAGGACGGCGTCATCGAGGCGATGGGCGACGCGCCCCTGGGCGTGATCACGACGCAGCACTACTCGGTCGCGCACGACAGCGCGCAGAACCGGACCTTCCTCAAGGCCTACGCGGAAGTCGCAGGCACCGCCCAGCGCGCCAATTTCATGGCGGTCGGCGCCTGGGACGGCATGGCGGCGATCTACGAGGTGGCGCGGCGCCTGAACGGCAAGATCGACGGCGACAAGGCGATGGAAGTCCTGAAGGGAATGAAGATCGACAGCCCGCGCGGGCCGGTGGTGATCGACCCCGCGACGCGCGACCCGATCGAGACGATCTACGTCCGCCGCGTGGAGAAATTGAAGGACGGCAAGCTCTACAACGTCGAGTTCGACCAGTTCCTGAACCAGAAGGACCCGACGCGCTAGAGCCGCCATGATCACCAGCCTGCTGGGCGTGCTGTTCGACGGGCTCGCCTACGGGATGCTGCTGTTCCTCATCAGCGTGGGCCTGTCGGTGACGCTCGGATTGATGAATTTCATCAATCTCACCCACGGGGCCTTCGGCATGCTGGGCGGCTACGTGTGCGTGCTCGCCTTGCAGCAATGGGGACTGCCTTATTTCGCGGCGCTGCCCGCCGCCTTCGTCGCTTCGGCGGCGGCGGGACTGGTCGTCGAGCGGCTGCTCTACCGCCACCTCTACCGCCGCACCCCGCTCGATCAGGTGCTCGCCACCATCGGCCTCACCTTCATGGCGATCGCCGCCGCGACTTATTTCTTCGGGCCGCTGCAGCAGCCGCTGCAGGTTCCCAGATTCCTGTCGGGACAGGTCAGCCTGATGGGCGTCGATCTCAACATCTACCGCGGCTTTCTGCTCGCGGTCGGCCTCGCGCTGACCGTGGTACTGACGCTGGCGCTCGAGCGGACGCGGTTCGGAGCCTCGGTGCGGGCGGCGGTCGACAAGCCGCGCGTCGCCGAGGGGCTGGGGATCCGCGTCGGCCTGGTGTTCCAGATCACGTTCGCGGTCGGCTGCGGGCTCGCCGGGCTGGGGGGCGCACTCGGCGTGCAGGTCCTCGGCCTGGATCCCGTGTTTCCGCTCAAGTTCATCGTCTACTTTCTCCTGGTCGTCGCGGTGGGCGGCACGAGCAGCCTGAAAGGGCCTCTCTACGCCGCGCTGCTCCTCGGCGTGATCGACGTCGCCGGGAAGTACTACGTGCCGCAGATCGGCGCCTTCATCATCTACGCGATGATGGTGGTCCTGCTGGTGCTGCGGCCGCAGGGTCTGGTGAGCCGGCAATGAACGTTCCGTCCCCGAGCCCGTCCGCCGCGCAGGTACGCGCCGCCGAGATCGCCTTCTGGCTGGTGCTCGCGGCCGGCTTCTGGCTGTGGCCGAGCTATCTCGCCCTGTGGAGCCAGATCCTGATCGCGGGACTGTTCGCGCTGTCCTTCGATCTCGTCCTCGGCTACGCCGGCATCGTGTCGCTGGGCCACGCGGCCTACTTCGGCATGGGCGCCTACACCGCGGGCGTGCTGTCGAAGCACGGCTGGGGCGAGCCTTTCTCGGGCCTCTTGCTCGCGGCCCTGATCGCCGGTGCCACGGGATTCCTCACCAGCTTTATCGTGGTGCGCGGGCGTGACCTGACGCGACTCATGGTGACCACCGGGATCGGGCTGCTGCTGTACGAGCTGGCCAACCGGCTCGCCGACATCACCGGCGGGAACGACGGCCTGATCGGCATGGAGATGAGCCCGGTGCTGGGCGTGTTCCGCTTCGACATGTACGGCCGCACCGCCTACGGCTACAGCCTGGCGGTGACCTTCGTGCTGTTTCTCCTCATGCGGCGCCTGCTGCATTCGCCCTTCGGCCTCTCCCTGCGCGGCATACGCGACAATCCGGGGCGCATGCTGGTGCTCGGCTACCCTGTCCACCGGCGCCTCATCGCCGCCTATACGCTCTCCGCCGTCTACGCGGGCATCGCCGGCGCGCTGCTCGCGCAGACCACCCAGTTCGTCGGTACCGAGGTGCTCTCGTTCAACCGCTCGGCGGATGTCATGGTGATGCTGATCGTCGGCGGCACCGGAATGCTCTATGGCGGGCTGGTCGGCGCGGCGGTGTTCATGGTCGCTCACCACTTTCTCTCGGATATCAACGCTGTCTACTGGCAATTCTGGCTGGGCGCTTTTCTGATTGCCGTCGTGATGTTCGGGCGGGACGGCGTGCTCGGAGTCTGCCTGCGCGCGGCGCAGGCCTGGAACCGCCGCAAGGCGCCGCTCAAGTCGTGACCATCGCGCTGCGCACCTCGGGCCTGGGCAAGCATTTCGGCGGCCTTCGCGCCGTCAACGCCGTGTCGCTCAACTTCATGCAGGGAGAACGGCACGCCATCATCGGTCCGAACGGCGCCGGCAAGACGACGCTGGTCAACCTGCTCACGGGAGTCCTCAGGCCGAGCGAGGGGGACGTGTTCCTGGGCGATGAGCGCATCACGCGCCTGCGGCCGGACGAGCGCGTCAAGCGGGGACTCGCGCGCACCTTCCAGATCAACAGCCTCTTTCCCGAGCTGACCGTGCTGCAATCGGTGCTGTTGCCGATCTGCGAGCGGAGCGGCGTGGCCACCAAGGCGTGGCGGCGCCTGGACGCCTGCTCCGCGGAGATGGCCGCGGCGCGGGAGATCCTCGTGACCCTGCACCTTGGCGACGTCGAAGACGAGCTGGTGCGGGAGCTCGCCTACGGCCAGCAGCGGCTGATCGAGATCGCGCTGGCGCTCGCCTGTAAGCCGCGTATCCTGCTGCTCGACGAGCCGGCGGCCGGCGTGCCTCGGGGCGAAAGCGAGGCGCTGTTCCGCGCCATCGCAAGCCTTCCCGGAGAGGTGACGGTGCTGTTCATCGAGCACGACATGGATCTGGTGTTCCGCTTTGCGCAGCGCATCACCGTCCTGGTCTCGGGGTCGGTGCTGACCGAAGGCACGCCCCAGGAGATTTCGAGCGACGCGAAGGTGAAGCAGGTCTATCTGGGGAACTCGCGGTGAGCGACCCGCTGCTTGCCGTGAAGGGGCTGGTCGCTGGATACGGGGACTCGGTGGTCCTGGAGGGCGTGTCGCTCCAGGTCGCGCCGCGCGCGAGCCTCGCGCTGCTCGGACGCAACGGCGTGGGCAAGACCACGCTGATCGCGACCCTGATGGGGCTGACGCGCGTGCGCCGCGGGACGATCCGCTTCGGCGGCGAAGACATCACCGGCTGGCGGCCGTACCGCCGTGCGCTCGGCGGCATGGGCTGGGTGCCGCAGGAGCGTGACGTCTTCGCCTCGCTCACCGTGGCCGAGAATCTCAGCGTGATCGCGCGCCCGGGTCCGTGGACGCTCGCGCGCATATTCGAGCTCTTCCCGCGGCTTGCCGAGCGGCGCCGTAACCTCGGCGGCCAGCTCTCGGGCGGCGAGCAGCAGATGCTCGCGATCGGGCGCGCGCTGATGCTCAATCCGAAATTGCTCCTGCTCGACGAGCCCTTCGAGGGCCTGGCGCCGAATCTCGTCGCCGAGCTCGAGAGCGCCATCGGCCTGATGCTGGCCGAGGGGCTCGCCGCCGTGCTGGTCGAGCAGCACGTCGAGGCGGCGCTGCGGCTGTCCGAGACCGCGATCGTGCTCGAGCACGGGCGGGTGGTGCACGTCGGGGCGAGCGCCGCGTTGAGGGACGACCGCGCCTTGCTCGAGAGGCTCGTGACGCTGCGGGTGGATTGAGTCGTACGATCGAATAGACGCGCTTCCAGACAGAGGTTTGACCTGGGTCAATTCTCCGCGACCGGGTTCCCGGAAAATCACCGGGTGCGCTGAGGAGCTACTGCATGGCCTACATCTTCCACGAAGACGAGCTGCCCAGACTGATTTCGTCGGTTCCGGGACGGGAACGCGTGTTCTTCGTCAGCAAGGAGCTGACCCGCATGGACGACATGCTCGCCGGCATCATGCGCTACAAGAAGGGCGCGGCGTCGCCGCTGCACCTGCACGAGAACTGCGAGCATTTCTATTTCATCATCGAGGGCCGCGCGACGGTCGAGTCCGAAGAGGGCGTGCGGCCGGTGAACCCGGGCGAGCTGATCTTCATTCCGGCGGAGGAGAGGCACCGGCTGCGCGCGGTCGATCCGCTCTTCTACTTCGAGTTCCAGGCGCCCAACCGCTTCAAGACCACGATCCTCGAAGGCACCCAGGACGACCTGCGCTGGGAGCATGTGGGTGGCAAGGTCTGGATGCAGACCTAGCAGACAACGAGGACAGACATGGCGCTCACCTATATCGATACGCTGCGGCAGCCGCGCACCCGGCCGGTGCCGGGGCAGGGCGAGGTCGCTCAGATCGTCAACCGCGAGCTGTGCGGCGCGCACAACGTGCTCGGCATGCTGCGCTGGCTCGCGGACCGGGATCGGCTCCAGCTCGACCCCGTCGCCGACTCGCACCAGCTCGTCTATCTCATGGAAGGCGCGGGCATCATCACGCTCAGGTCCAAGGACTACCCGGTGAAGAAAGGGGCGGGGATCTACCTCGACCCGGGAGAGGCCGCGAGCATCCGCCCCGCGCCGAACGCATCGCTCAAGCTGTTTCATCTGGTGGTGCCGCGGGTGAAGGATCGCTGAGCGCCCGCGTTCCGCGGCGATCGCGGCGCGCTGTCCTGAGTCGCTTCCGCGTCAGCCGATGCGCAGCGTCTGCCGATTCCCGAAACCCTTGGCGTTGTCGATCAGGGTGATGGTCTCGGGATCGAGGCGATAAAAGGCGGACCTGTCGAGCGCGGCGCGCATCGCGGGCGGCATTGCGTCGGCTTCCCGCAGGAACGCAAACCGCTCGCGCAACAGCGTGCGGGCGCGCGCCGCTTCGGCCGCTTCGACGAGCCTGCGCGCCCGGCCGGCGATCTGCACTCCGCGAACGAGACGGAAATCGGCGTAATCGGGCGCGACCGTCGCCGCGACGCGGGGATCGCGCTCGATCGCGGCGGAATGGCGCGAGCCGGGATGCGAGGTCCAGTAGAGCGAGAGGTCCTCCACCGCATACATCACGTTGGCGGCATGGGCCGCTCCCTCGAGAAGGACCGCCAGCGACACCACGTGCTGCGAGTCGAGGAACGCCGTGATTTCCTCGCGCAGCGCGCGCTCGTCGCTGGCGGGTTCGCTCACGCGAAAGCGCCGGCTTCGCGCATCGAGGCGTAGTCGGCTTCCGACAGCCCGAGGATTCCGCGGAACACGCGGTCGTTGTCCGCGCCGAGCAAGGGCGCCGGCGACTTGACCTCGCCCGGAGTTTCGGTGAGCTGGAATGCCGGCCCGCAATAGGAATGCTCGCCGATGACCGGGTGGCGCTGGCGGCTCCAGTGACGGCGGAAGGTGAGCTGCGGGTCGGTGAACAGATCCGCCATGGTGTTGACCGGGTGCGCGCGCACGCCGGCGCGCTGCAAGAGCGCCGCCGCGGCCGCGGCTTCGCGCTCGCGCGTCCACGCGCCGATCCCCGAGTCGATCGCGGCGGCGGCTGACTTGCGGCCGGCGAGAGTACGGAAGCGCGCCTCGCGCGGCCACTCCGGCCGTCCGATCGCGGCGGCGAGCCGGCCGAATTCCTCGTCCGACCAGCATGACAGCGCGATCCAGCCGCCGGAGGCGCAGCGGTAGGCGCCGTGCGGGGCGGCATGCGGATCGTCGTTGCTCGAGCGCTCGGCGACGCGGCCGGAGCGATGGTATTCGAGCAGCGGCCCGGCGAGAAAGAGCAGGCCGGCTTCGTATTGCGATAGGTCGATGTAGGCGCCGCTGCTGCTGCGGCGGCGGCGTTCCAGCGCCGCGAGTACCGCCACGGCGCCGAGGGTGGAGGCGATGAAGTCGATATACGGTCCGTAGAGCACGGTCGGCGGACCGCCGCGCTCGCCCGTGAGCCCGCAGATCCCGGCGAGCGCGGTGAGCTGGGAGCCGAACCCGGGCGTGTCGGCGCGCGGTCCGGTCTGTCCCATGTTGCAGGTGGACAGCATGATGAGGCCGGGATGATCGGCCTTCAGCGCGTCGTATCCCAGGCCCAGCCGCCCGATCACGCCCGGGCGCATGTTCTCGATGACGATATCGCCCCAAGCGCACAGCTCGCGCGCGAGCTTCCGCCCGTGGGGGTTCTTGAGGTCGAGCGTGACGCCGAGCTTCGAATCGTTGAAATAGGCGAAGCAGCCGCCGCCGTTGATTCCCGGCTTGCCGTCCTTGTACGGCGGATACTGCATGCGAAATCCGTCGGGCCGCGCAAACGACTCGACGTGGACGACGGTGGCGCCGAAATTCGCGAGCATCTTGCCGACGTGCGGCCCGGCGGCGTAGCTGCCGAACTCGACGACGCCGATTCCCGCCAGGGCCTGCGGCGATCCGCTCACGTGAGCTCCGCCGCGCGCGGCGCGTCCGCCCGCGCGTCCTCGCGCGACACGAGCGCCGGCCGCTCGCCGTCGATGACCGCGAAGCACCCGCAATGGCGCTCGAGCCGGCCGCCGGCCGCGGCCACGTCCTGCCAGAAGCCGCGTGCGGCGAGCTGCGGGTCTTCGGCGATGTCGGCGACGGTGGAAACGGGATAGCCGAGCATCTCGCGCCGGTGCGCCTGCTCGAGGAACTCGCGCTTGGTGATGGAGGAGAAGAACGCCGCGATCGGCGCCTCTAGCGCATCGACCTCGGCTTGAGTGGCGAGCGTCGGGTCCCATCTTGCAGGATCGATGCCGGACAGAGCGCCGAGCGGCGCGCCGCATTCGCGCATCCACGCCACCAGCTGCGTGTTCGTGCGGTTCCCGGCGACACCGCCGTAGAGGATGAAATTGAGGAATCCGTCGCGGCACGGCCAGAATACGCGAAAGCGCGCGCCTTTCACCGAGCGGCCGGTCATGAAGGCGCCGGCGCGGGTCGGCGTCGTGCCCTCGATGTCCACGAACGCCGGCGCGTGCGAGAGCGCGACGATGGTCGCGGCCTGGGCCGACACGTCGACGCACTGGCCGCGCCCGGTGCGCGCGCGCGCCGCGAGCGCGGTGAGGGCGCCGACCGCGGCCTGCGCTCCCGCCCAGGCATAGGATTGCGGCGCGGACACCCGCAAGGGGACCCCGTCGGGCTCGCCCGCGAGCGACATGGCGCCGCCCGCGGCCATCAGCTCGAGATCCGACGCGATCCAATCCGCCTTTGGGCCGGTGAGGCCGAAGGGCGTGATGGCGACGAGGATCAGGCGCGGATTGACTGCCGACAGTCTGGCGTAGTCGAAGAGGGCGGCTTGCGGCGTCCCGGGCGTGAAGGTCGCGAGCAGGATGTCGGCGACGGCGGCGAGCCGCTCGAGCTCGCGCCGCCCGGCACTTTCCCCCAGGTCAAGCCGCACCAGCCGCTTGTTGAGGTTGAGCGAGCGCCAGTCCGAGGTGTCGATTTCGGCGTCCGGCTTTTCGATCTTCGCGACATCGGCGCCAAGGTCCGCGAGCAGGCGTCCCGCCAGCCAGCCTAGCCGATCGGTGCAATCGAGGACTAGGACGCCTTTCAGCATCGGCGATCAGCGCCCGGTGCGCGCGAGCGACAGCACCCAGCCCTCCATGCGCGCCTTCATCCTGTCGATCTGCTTGGCGCTGAAGAAATCCTCCGGCTTGACGCGGTCCACGGGATAGACCGGACGGTGAAAATCCTGCTCGTAGCCGAAGGGAACGGTGGCATCGATGCCCATCCCGCCCTCGAACAGGGTGTTCGATGCCGTCCAGGCTTTTTCTCCCGCGGTCATGCGCTCGGCCGGCATGAAGGTCTGGCCGCGGCCGCCCGGGATGGGATTGAGGATATCGGTCTTCGGATTCACGCGCGTGGTGAGACACCACATGATGTCGTCCATCGAGTAGATGTCGACGTCCTCCGAGACCGCGATCGCGAGGCGCATCCCTTGCGAGCAGGACAGGATCGCCGAGAGGAAATTGCGCTGCCAGCCCTCCTCGATCTTGTTGCGCTTTTTCACCTGGATGATGCAGCCGCCCCAGTCGGTCATGCAGTAGGGGATGTGCACATCCTGGATGATTCCCGGCTGTAGGCGGTTGCACAGCTCGAAAATCGCCGCTTCGCGGATGGTGGTGTCGATGTTGCTGTCGTCGCTGGTGTGCACGCCCAGCGGAAAGATGATCGGCCTCGAGGCAGGATTCCTCATTGTCAGCGCGCTGACGTGGAATGTCGGCGCCTTGTAGGCCTTGCCCATATAGCCGGCCCACTCGGGGTGGAAGAAGGTCTTGCCCTGGACCCCTTTTTCCTCCGCTTCCTTCGTTTCGTAACGCTTGTCGCGCGGGTGGATGTGGCCTTCGAGCACGTACTCGGCGTCGGCGAGCGCGTAAGCGTCGGCCGTGCGCGCCTTCACCAGGCGGACCGGCGAACCCTGCACCGCTCCGGCGATGCCGATCTCGTCGCATCCCTTGGGGAGGATGACGTAGTCGAAGCCCGCGCCGGCGAGCAGCGTGCAGGCGGGCGGCACGCCGAAACACACGGTGATCGGGATCGGCCGATCGTCGTCGTAGTGCTCGGTGTAGACCTGCCACATATGCGATCCGGGAGAGATCTGGAAGGTCCCAACGTTGCCCCAGCGGAAATTCATGCGGTTGTAACCGAGGTCGCTGCCGCCGTCGAAATAGGGGCCGACGACGCAGCGGATCCCTGAGCCGATGGTGAGCTCGGGCTCGAGGGCGGTGTGGCGGATGGCGGTGATCCAGTGGTTGACGTCGACCTCGCCGGCGATGACATGTTCCTGGCAGGGTGCGTCCTTCCCCTCGACCACGACCGGCTTGATCGGGCGGTTGAGCGCTCGGGCGAGTTTTCGGGTGCGATCGGCCGCGTCGTCGAAGCCGAACATCTTGTCGATGACGCGGATGTCCGAGAATAGATTCGTGATGGCGCGCGCGTGCGGCTTGCCTTTCACGTTGTTGAA
>Ga0326731_1000287_pt1 | contig 13015 bp, 15 predicted proteins | sample MHFSIPfraction_FD_207645 | JGI IMG/M metagenome (GOLD analysis project Ga0326731, IMG submission 207645) | Lab enriched peat soil microbial communities from Michigan Hollow, Ithaca, NY, United States - MHF9FY SIP fraction | ecosystem: Environmental > Terrestrial > Soil > Wetlands > Peat | place...
ACACGTTCGAGGCGCCGCTCGCGGCGAACGACCGCTCGCGCGCCGAAGGCGAGGACGCGGGCTTCCTCAAGGTGCACGTGCGCAAGGGGAGTGACTCGATCGTGGGCGCGACGCTCGTCGCGCGCCACGCAGGTGATTTGATCGCGCCCCTCGCGACCGCGATGGCGTCGGGCGCAGGCCTCGGGCGCCTGGTCGACCTGATCCTCCCGTACCCGACTCAGTCGGAGCTGATCAAGGTCGTGGCCGGCGCCTACACACGAACGCGTCTCACGCCGTTCGCGGCGCGCGTGCTGCGCGCACTGATCGAGCTCGCGCGCTAGTCGGCCTTGGATTTCAAGCCGCGCGCCGCGAGGATCGCGTGCACCAACGCGTCGGGCAGGGGCTGGGCTGGCTCGTCGCGCACCAACTCACCGAGCGCCAGCGTCGCGCGGTAGCTCTCGAGATATGTGAGACACGGCGGACAGAGCTCGAGGTGACCTTCGAACACGCGCTGCTGTGCGGCCGGCAGGTCGCCGTTCAGATAGTCGATCAAGAAGTCCGTGCATTCCCGGCAGTTCACGAGGTCCCCCGCGCGCGCATGTGTGGATCGAGCAGAGTGCGCAGCGCCAAGCGCGCGCGGTGCAAGCGAATCTTCGCGGCGTTCGGCGTGACCCCGAGCAACTCGGCCGTCTCCTTCGTATCGAGGCCTTCGATGTCCCGGAGCATCAGGACGGTTCGGTAGTCGGCCGGCAGGCGGTCAATCTGCTCGCGCACCAGGGCGCGCGTCTCCTGCCGCTCCAGGGCGTCGAGCTGGCCCGGGCTCTTCCACTCGGCAGGCTCGTCGACGTGGTGTCCGTCCTCGTAGAACTTCGGCAGCAGGTCTTCGATCGAGACCTCGGGCCGGCGCGATCGCGTGCGCAGCTTCATCAGCGCGGCGTTCACCACGATGCGGTGCAGCCAGGTCGAGAGACGCGCGCCGCCTTCGAAGCTCGCGATCGCGCGAAACGCGGAGACGAAGGCTTCCTGGACCGCGTCCGCGGCATCGTCGTCGGAGCGCAGCAGCCGACGGGCGACGGCGAGCATGCGCCCGCCTTGCGTGCGCACCAGCTCCGCGTACGCTGCAGCGTCGCCGGCGCGCAGGCGCGCGACGAACTCGACTTCGTCCGCCGCTCCTTCGGTCGCTTGGCTGCGTTCTGCCACGCGGGCAACTTAACATAGGGTCCAGCTTGAGACGCGTTCTTCTCCTCGCCTGGGTCCTCTGCTCGTGTTCGAGGACCGAGACGCCGCCTTATGGCTTCGGCCGCGTGCCCGAGCAGCGGTATCGCTTCGAGGCGGACGAGACGACCACGGTCGACGGCACGCCGGTGAAGATCGAGCGCGCGGCCGACGTGGTGCTGCGGGCGAAGCCCGAGTCCAGTGAGACGGTGCGCGCCACCGAGATCGAGCTCTTCATCGATCGCTACTTCATCCGAGTCGAGGGCGCGCCCGGCGGGGCCTCGGAGCTCTCCGTCTCCGAGAAGGGTCTCCGAGCAGTCACAGAGGACGGCCCGGTGCAGCTCGGCGCGGACGAGAAGACACCCGGGGGTGACACGGTGCTCGAGATGCGCTCGCGTCCCGCCGCCTCCGTGTCACTCGACTTCGCCGGCGTGCCCACGGGGGCCCTCTGGACCAGCCCGCACCCGGTGTGGGCCGGCGTGTCTCTGCTCGACTGGATCCTGCTCGCGCTGCCGACGCGCGAGCCCTCGGATCGGAAGCCCTGGACGGCGACGCGCATCCTGCCCCAGGTGGGGCAGTACGCGCTCGGCATCGACGTGCCGGTGCGCTGGGAGGAAGGGAGCGGCCCGCTCGCTCTGCGCGGCGCGGGCTCGGTCGCGCGCGAGTCACTCCGGCTCGCCGAGAACTTCGCCGGGCGCGTCGCGATCGAGACGCACGGCGAGGCCGAGCTGGCGGACGACGGCCGAGTGCGCGAGGCACGCCTCCAGCTCTCGCTCGACTTCGCGGCGACGAATGGCACGCAAGTCGTTTCGAGTCACAGCATTCGGATCCGCTGCACGAGCTGCGGCGGCGACGTCAACTCGCCGCAACCGGGCTCCGATACCGAACGAGGTCGTGACGGAATTCCGCAGCAAGGACACGTGGACGCTCTTCCGGATCATGGCGGAGTTCGTCGAGGGCTTTGAGACCCTCTCCCCGATCTTCCCCGCCGTCTCGATCTTCGGAGGTGCGCGAGTTGCGCGCGACAGCGCGATGTACCAGCTCGGCCGCGACATCGGCCGCTGTCTCGGGCGCGAGGGCTTTGCCGTCATCACCGGCGGCGGTCCGGGCGCGATGGAGGCGGCGAACCGCGGTGCGCACGAGGTCGAGGCGCCGTCGATCGGACTGAACATCAAGCTGCCGTTCGAGCAACACGACAACGGCTACGCCGACACGGTCATTCACTTCGACTACTTCTTCGCGCGAAAAGTGATGTTCGTGAAGTACGCCTGCGCGTTCGTCTTCCTGCCCGGCGGCTTCGGGACGCTGGACGAGCTGTTCGAGTGTCTCACTCTGAAGCAGACCGGTAAGTCGCGAGACACACCCGTCATCCTGGTCGGGAGCTCGTACTGGTCGGGCTTGATCTCGTGGCTGGAGTCGGAGGTGATCAAGGAAGGCTTGATCGCCGCGAAGGACCTGAAGCTCTTCTACGTCGTCGACACGGCCGAGGACGTCTGCCGCCTGGTCCGCGAGGGCTGGGAGCGGCGCCGCAGGGATCCGCCGCACGAGGAAGGCCGGACCTAGCGACTACGAGGCGAGGTACTCGCGCCCGCAGGAGCGGCAGTGAGCGCGCTGGCCCTTCACGGAGAGCACCGCGCCGCAGTCGCACAAACCCTGCAGCCGGCGCGCGTGCGCTTCGAGCTCGCCCCACGACTCGTCGCCGCTCTCGATGCGGAAGTGCTCGCCGTCGCGGACCACGACGGCGCCGGCGACGAGCAAGCGGTCCACCTCGGTCTCGGCGTCCTGGAGCAGCGTCTCGGTCACGATCTCGCGCGCGCGCCGCGAGAGCCAGCGGAACTTCATGTCTGCGCGACTGAGCAAGCGGCGTGCCCGTCGCGCCAGCCCCGCCCATGCGTCGCGCGTGTGCAGCGCCGAGGGGCGGCGCGACTGCGGGCTACAAAATGAGTAAGCCGTTTCCGCTAGCGGCGGGTGAAGACCATCGTGGTCTGGCCGATCTCGATCTCGTCGCCGTGGTCCAGCTCGCTCGAGCGCACGCGCTTGCCGTTGACCTTCACGCCGTTGGTGCTCTGCAGGTCCTCGAGGCTCGCGTCCGCGCCGTCGCAGATCACGACCGCGTGCTCGCGGCTCATGCTGTCGTCGGGGATCTGCAGGTCGCAGGTCGGCGCACGCCCGATCAGGGTCTCGGTCTTCGAGATCTCGAAGACCTCGTCGGGCTGACCAGTCATGCGCACGATGAGCGCGGGTTTCCCCATCGCGGTCGGGATCGGCAGCACCCCGAGGCTGCTTGAGAGCTGCCTACAGGCGGCGGTGTCGCAGCGCGGGTAGGCGGCGTCGGGTATCCGCTTGCCGCGCGAAGTCGAGCTCGGCCAGGCCGATTCCCTCAGCGTCGGGCACCGTACACAGCACGATTCCCCAGGGATCGGCGATGAGTGAGTGCCCATACGAGCGCCGCGATGCGTTGTGCTCGCCGTACTGCGCGGAGGCGACGACGAAGCACTGGTTCTCGATCGCGCGCGCGCGCAGCAGCACTTCCCAGTGATCGCGGCCCGTCGGAACGGTGAACGCGGACGGCACCAGCAATACCTGCGCGCCGCGTTCGGCGAGCTGCCGGTAGAGCTCGGGGAAGCGCACGTCGTAGCAGACCGACAGCCCGAGCGTGCACGCCGCGGTCTTCGCGATCGCGATCTCGCTGCCGGGCGCGACGCGCGCGGACTCACGCAGGGTGGCGCCGGGCAGGTCGACGTCGAAGAGATGGATCTTGCGGTAGAGCGCAAGCAGCTCACCCGTCGGTCCGAAGACCGTCGAGGTGTTGAACACGCGCGCGTCGCCGGGAATGCGCTCGGGAAACGAGCCGCCCGCGAGCACGATGCGGTGAGCCGCGGCTTGCTCGGCGAGGAAGCGCAGCACCGGGCCGTCCGGGACGTCCTGCGCGTGCGGGTTCGCGGTGTCCGCGCCGTCGTCGCGGATGAGCGGGAACATCTCCGGCAGCGCGACCAGCTCCGCGCCGCGCCGCGCCGCGGCGCCGATCCAATCCGCCGCGCGCGCGAGGTTCCGCTCGAGATCGCTCCCCGAGGTCATCTGCACGACGGCGGCTATCATGCGGGCAAGCATAGCCCGAAGGAGTGAGAGCGGTGTCGGAGCTGGTCGTCGATCTGGCACATGCCGGAGTTGCCGAGGCCGAGTTGCTCGCCTACGGACCCGCGCTGCGCGCGGAGCTCGAGAGACTCGACGGTGCGCCGGAAGGCGAGTTTCTCCGCGTTCCGCACCAGCCCGGGCATGTGCGGCAGATGCAAGCCGTGCGGCGCACGCTGCCCGACGGACTGCGCGACGTCGTGCAGCTCGGCATCGGCGGCAGCTCGCTCGGCGCGCAGACACTCTGTGCGGCGCTGCTCCCTGCGCGCCACAACGAGCGCGTCGGCCGCGACGGTCTCCGCTGTCACTTGCCCGACAACGTCGATCCCGAGAGCTTCGCCGCGCTGCTCGAGCGACTCGACCCGAAGAAGACGCTGGTGCACGTGGTGTCGAAGTCGGGCGGAACGCTGGAACCCGCCGCGCAGCTCTTCGCGCTGCTCGAGAAGTGGCGCCGCGCCGGTGGTGCGAAGAAGCTCGCGAGTCACTTCGTCGTGACCACCGGCCGCACCGGTTCGCTGCGCGCGTTCGCCGAGCGCGAGGGCATCCCGATCCTGGACTTTCCCGAAGCCGTCGGGGGGCGTTTCTCCGTGTTCACCGCGAGTGGACTGTTCGTGCCGGCACTCTGCGGCATCCCGGTCGCGCGCGTGCTCGCCGGTGCGCGCGCCATGGACGCGCGCTGTCGCGGGGACGCAGGCCTCGGACCAGCGGGTCGGCTGGCCGCGCTCTACTGGCTGCAGGATCAGAAGCGCGAACGGCGAATTCACGTCGAGCTGATCTACGGCGACGCGCTGATCTGCGCGGGTGACTGGTTCCGGCAGCTCTGGGCCGAGAGTCTCGGCAAGCAGGGCAGGGGCCCGACGCCCGTCGTCGCGCGCGGCACGACGGATCAGCACTCGCTGGTCCAGCTCTTCGTCGACGGCCCCGACGACAAGCTCTACACCGTTCTGCGTAGTGCGTCCTCGCGGGCGAAGCTGCGCATCGGGCGCGACGCAGAGCCGGCGGTCCTGCGCGGGCGCGACATGGGCGAGCTGTTTCGCGCCGAAGCGCAGGGCACGATCGAAGCGCTCGTCGACCGCGGGCGGCCGCTCGTCGATTTGCGCTTCCCGAGAGTGACTCCCGAAGGCCTCGGCGAGCTCTTGATGCTGCAGCAGATGCAGACGGCGCTCGCCGCCGCGCTGTACGGCGTGTACGCGTTCGATCAGCCCGGCGTTGAGGCCGGCAAGGTCGCCGCGGTGCGGATCCTCAGCGGAACTCGGCCGGGTTGATCTGATTGCGCCGCATCACGTCGTAGAAGTCCTTGCGGTCCTTCTTGGCGATGCGCGCCGCGCGGCTGATGTTCCCCTTGCAGATCCGCAGCACGCGCGCGACGTAGTCGCGCTCGAACTTGCGCTTCGCGTCGCGGAACGAGGGCACCTCGTCGCTCGCATCGGGAAGGAGCAGGAGATCCTCGACGCCGACTTCCTCCCCGCGCGCGAGCCGAACTGCGGAGCGGACCTGCTCGCGCAGCTCGCGCTCGTTGCCGGGCCAGGAGTGCTCGCGCAGCCGCTCGAGCGCGTCGCGCGTGAAGCCGCGCACCTTTGTGGCGCGGCCGAGCTCGCGCTCGACCTCGTCGCGCGCCGCCGCGAGTGCCTGCGCGGCCAAGGGCAGGATGTCCTCGCGGCGCTCGCGGAGCGCGGGCAATTGGATCTCGAGCAGGCGGAGCCGCTCGGCCAGCTCGGGATAGATGCGCCCCGCTTGTACGAGCGCGTCGAGTGGCTCGGCGCTCGCGCCGATCACCCGACACTCGAGAGCGTGGGGCGTCGAGCCGCCGAGCCGACGGAAACGCCCGTCGTTGAGTGCGAGCGCGAGTGCCTGCTGCAGCTCCTTCGGCAGTGACTCGATGTGATCGATCAGCACGGTCCCGCCCGCAAAGCGCGTGAGCGCGCCCGTCGACTCACCGGGCAGAGAGTTGATCGCGGCGCGCTCGCTTCCGAACAGCTCGCGGCCGACGAGTGTCTCCGGCACCAGCGATGCGTCGAGAGCGAAGAACCCGCCGATCGCCCACTCACTCGCCTCGTGTATCAGGCGCGCGACGAGATCTTTCTCGACGCCCTCCTCGCCGGAGATGTACAAGTGAAAGCGACCGCGTCCGGCGACCGCGACTTGTTCGAGCGTGCGCAGCACGGCGCGGCTGGTTCCCACCAGTCGGTCACTGCGCCGACGCGCGGGCGCGGCGCCACCTGGCGCAACCTGAGACACCGGACTCGCCCCCCCGACGGAGTCCGCCGAGCCTGCCACCATAGGCGTCCCTGACATCGCAACCCCCCTCGTGCGCAAGAAGTTGACCAAGGTCGCCAGACTGTCAAGGAATTTAAGAGTCGCTGCGCGAACTTGGGGGTCACCGAAGACGCGTGATACCTTCGCCGCGGAGATGACCAGAATCCGAGTGCTCCCCAGCGAGCTCGTGAATCAGATCGCCGCGGGCGAAGTCGTCGAGCGACCCGCCTCGGTCGTGAAGGAGCTCGTCGAGAACTCGCTCGATGCCGGGGCGACACAGATTCGCGTCGCCATCCGAGAGGGCGGTGTGGCTTCCATCTCGGTCGTCGACGACGGCGCGGGCATGAGTCGCGAGGACGCCGAGCTGGCATTCGAGCGACACGCCACGAGCAAGCTCGCGACGCTGCAAGACTTGGAGCGCATCGAGACGCTCGGCTTTCGCGGCGAAGCGCTGCCGAGCATCGCGTCCGTGGCTTACGTGCGCATGTGCACGCGGCGGCGCGAGGACTCGCTGGGCACCGAGCTCATCGGCGAGGGGTCGGGCATCGCCCGCGTCGCGCCGATTGCGTGCAGCGAGGGCACTGCAATCGAGGTTGCGGAGCTCTTCGGTCGCGTGCCGGCGCGCCGCAAGTTCCTGAAGAGCGACGCGACGGAAGCGAGTCACATTGCGCGCTGGCTCGAGCGCATCGCCCTGGTCAGGCCCGACGTCCGCTTCGAGCTCGAGCGCGACGGTCGCCGCGCGCTGCTCTGGCTTCCGACCGCGGATCCTCGCGAGCGCCTCATCGCGGTCCTGTCACCGGGCACGGGCGAGAAGCTGCTGCGGATCGACGCCGACCACGGAGGCCTCGCGCTGCGCGGCTTCGTAAGTCCGACGGACGTGATGCGCAGCGGCCCGAGCGACTTACACATCTATGTGAACGGCCGACCCGTCCGCGATCGCCTGCTGCAGTTCGCGGTGCGCGACGCCTACCGCGATGCGCTCCCGCCGGGCCGCTATCCGGTCGCCGTGATCTTCCTCTCCGCCGACCCGGAGCTCGTCGACGTGAACGTGCACCCGGCGAAGTGGGAGGTGCGCTTCCGCGATCCGCGCTCAGTCACCGACCTGTTGCGCCGCGCGATCGGCGCGACGGTGCGCGGCGCCTCCGGCGCTCGGCCGCGCGACCGATTCGAACCCGAGTTTGCGGCGTCGGGCGGCGCGCGGCAGAGCGACTTCGGGCTGGCTGCGGCCCTCTTCGGCGAGAGCGCGGCGGCCGACGCGCCACTCGACGCGTATGCCTCGGCGGAACCGCCGCGCGCCCCGTTCGTGTTCTCGAGATTGCGCTATCTGGGTCAGGCGCTCGGCTTGTATCTCGTGCTGGAAGCCGAGAGCGCCGTCGTACTGCTCGACCAGCACGCCGCGCACGAGCGGGTGCTGTTCGAGCGGCTGCGCCGCGGCCTCCTCGACGAGAAACTCGAGCGCCAGGAGCTGCTGATTCCGATCGACCTCGAGCTCGAGCGCGCGGACGGAGACACTCTCGCGGGGCACGCTGCCTTGCTCGCGCGCGCCGGCATCGAGCTCGAGCTCGGCGCCGCGAACCTGCGCGGCACAGTTCCGGTGCGCGTACGTGCTCTTCCCACGCTACTCGCGGAGCGCGCCGGCACGCGCTGGCCGGAGCTGCTGCGCGAGACCGCCGCGCTGCTGCGCGAGCCACCGGAGCGCGAGTCACGCGACGGGCTCGAGCGCGCGCTGCACGACTTGGCGGCGACCGCGGCGTGTCACGCCGCCGTCCGCAAGGGCGACCGCCTCGACGCGCGCGCGGTCGCCGCGCTGCTCGAGGGTCTCGACGAGGAAGTCTGGTTCGCGAATTGTCCGCACGGTCGGCCGATCGCGGTCACGCTCGATCAGGGCGAGCTCGAGCGGCGCTTCCTGCGACGCGGATGAGCGGGGCGCGGCCGCGGGTGGTCGCGATCGTCGGACCGACGGGCACCGGCAAGACGGACCTCGCGTGTGCGGTCGCGGAGCGCACGGGTGCCGAGATCGTCAGCGCGGACTCGATGCAGGTGTACCGCGGAATGGACATCGGCACGGCCAAGCCGAGCGCGGCCGTGCGCGCGCGAGTGCCGCACCACGCGCTCGATCTCGTCTCACCGGACGAGCCGATGTCGGCCGGGCGCTGGGCGGTCGCCGCGCGCAGGGCTGCGCTCGAGATCCACGCGCGCGGCCGGCCCGTGCTGCTCGTCGGCGGTACGGGCCTCTACGCCCGCGCCTTCGCGGGCGGACTGATTCGCGGCGCCGGGTCGGACCCGGCGCTGCGCGCCGAGCTGGAGGCGCGAGGCACGGCCGACCTGCGCGCCGAGCTCAAGCGCCGCGATCCGCGAGCGGCAGAGCGCATTCCCGAGCGCGATCATGTGCGCACGGTGCGCGCCCTCGAGGCGCTCGCCCTCGGCGCGCGACCGATCTCGGAGCAACATGCGCAGCACCGCTTCGGCGATCGCCCCTTCGACGTGCGCTGGATCGGGCTCGCGCTCGACCGCGACTCACTCGCGGAGCGCCTGCGCGCGCGCGTCGCGGGAATGTTCGACGCCGGTTGGGTCGACGAGGTCCGCGCCCTGAACGCGGCCGGCTACGGCGTGAAGCTGCGGCCGCTGCAGTCGATCGGCTATCGCGAGATCGGCGAGTTACTCGCGCGTGAGATCGACGAGCCGACCGCACGCGAGCGCATCTGGATTGCCACCCGCCGCTATGCCAAGCGCCAGCGCACCTGGTTCCGCGCCGAGCCGGAGCTCGATTGGATCGACGCCGACGCGCGCGACTCGGCGCGCGAGCGCGTGCTCGCGGAGATCAGCCGTCGTTGATCGTGTTGTACGACGTGCCGAAGCGAACCGTGCACTGGCCGTAGTCCTCGCTGAACAGCGCCCACGCCTCTTGCTGAGAGCGGAAGAGGGGCGGCTGAGCGCCCTCGCGGAACAGCGTGACCATCCCGATCGGGAGCTCCATCAGCGCGGAGATCTCGCGGAACATGGAACCGCCGAGCTGTAGGCCGTTCAGAAGGATGTAGCCGGGAACGATGCCGATGGCCTTGAGGAAGTTCGGGTCGTCGATCTCGGTGATCCCGTAGTACTCGTCCTTGCCGGCGATGAAGGGACCGAGGAGGGCGTCGAACGGCGCGAGCACCATGTTCGAGCCGGCCCGGCAGAGCTGAGACGCATCGGCGCGCGCTTCGCGGGGCAGGGCGCCGGCGAGAGAGGCAAGCACCACCGCAAGCAGCGCTGCACGCACCGTGATCTCTCGGAACCTACGAAACATCGCCGGACCCTCCCCGAAGCGACCGGACCTCGAATCCCGGCGAGCCTCGCCTAAAACCGCTAGCAGTGTCAACCACTCGCTGACAGGGACTCCGAGGAGTGGCACCGACGTGAAGAGAAGTGACAGGCCGGGACCGCCGCTCGTGGCGATCGTGGGCCGCGCGAACGTCGGCAAGTCGACCCTGTTCAACCGGCTTCTGCGCGAAGGCCGCTCCCTGGTCGAGGATCGCCCGGGAGTCACCCGCGATCGGGTGGCGGTGACCACCGAGATCGAGGGCAAGCCGGCACTGCTGGTCGACACGGGCGGCCTCGATCCCGAGGCCGACGCAGGCATCCCGGCGGCGATCCGCCGCCAGGTGGGGCTCGTCGTCTCGCAGGCCGCGGTGATCGCGTTCGTCGTCGACGCGCGCGCGGGACTTCTTCCGCTCGACCGGCAGATCGCGGAGCTGCTCCGGCGCGGCGGCAAGCCGGTCGTGGTGGTCGCGAACAAAGCAGACACGCCGCGGATCGAGGCGCAGACAGGCGAGTTCCACGAGCTCGGCTTCGGCGTGGTCGTGCCGACCTGCGCGGCGCATGCGCGCGGCATTGCCGATCTCGAGGTCGCGATCGGCGAGCACTTGCCGTCGCCGAGCGGCGCGGACACCGAAGCCCCGCGCGTCGGTCCGCCGCGGCTTGCGATCATCGGTCGGCCGAACGTGGGGAAGTCGTCGCTCTTGAACGCGCTCCTCGGCGAGGAACGCAACATCGTCGCCGACGAGCCCGGCACGACGCGCGACGCGACTGACTCGAGTCTCTCGGTCGACGGCCGCGAGGTGATCCTGGTCGACACGGCCGGCATGCGCCGCGGCGGCAAGCGCTCGGATCGGATCGAGCGCGGCAGCGCACTCATGGCCCTGCGCTCGCTCGAGCGCTGCGACGTCGCGCTGCTCGTGCTCGATGCGGCGGTCGGCGTCGGCGAGCAAGACGCCAAGCTCGCGCGCCTGGCGCTCGATCGCGGTCGGCCGCTCGTGCTTCTCTTGAACAAATGGGACGTCGTCGCAGACACGGCGCGCGAAAGCGAGATCGCGCGCCAGCTCGAGCGTCGACTCGCGTTCGTACCGGAGCCCGTGCTGCTGCGCACCAGCGCAGTCACTCGCCAGGGGCTCGAGCGGGTGCTGCGCGAGGCGCTCGCGCTGTTCGACGAGCAGGCGCTCGAGGTCGGGACCGGCGAGCTGAACCGAGCCCTCGAGGACGCGATCGAGCGCAACACTCCGCCGCTGCGGGGCAAGCGGCGCGCGAAGTTCTTCTACGCGACCCAGATCTCCAGCCGGCCGTTCACGGTGCTCGTGTTCATGAACGACCCGTCGCTGATCGCGCGGAACTACCACCGCTATCTCGAGTCGTTCATGCGCAAGCGCTTCGGCATCCGCTCGGCGCCTGTCCGCGTGCGACTGCGCGGTCGGCGCGAGCTCGAGGCGCCTGCAGATTTGGCCGGATCCGAGGCGAAAACCCGCTAAGATCCCGCCCCGCGCTTGCGGGATACGAGGCGCGAGACCCGCGCCGCACACAAGATCAGGGAGTCACCGGCATGACGCCGCGGCAGCACAGCGACACGGAGGCACGCCTCGCGGGCTTCGAAGCGCGCCTTCAGGATGCGTTCGCTTGGGCGAATGCACACGGCCGCGAGATCATGGTCGGGATGGGCGTGCTGCTGCTGGTCGGCGCGCTCGTGGCAGGCGTCTTCGAATGGCGCCGGCGCGCGGCTGCGGAAGAGCAGACGGAGCTGGCGCGCATCGACGCGCGGTTCACGGCGGCGATGGGTGCGAACCCCGGGGAATTCTTCGTCCCCGAGCCCGCCAACGCGGAGCAAGCGACGACGGCGCGCGAGGCGGCGCTCGCCGAGCTCGACGCGTTCATCGCAAAGCGCGCGGGCAGCGAGCTCTCCGCGGTGGCGGCGATCAAGGCCGCGGAGATCGAGGTCGATCTCGGCAGGCTCGACGCCGCCCAAGCGCGGCTGGCCAAGCTCGTCGAGTCACTCCCCGCGACGGACCCGCGGCGCGCCATCGCGCTGCGACTGCGCGGCTATGCGCTGGATCAGAAGGGCGACTCACTCGCGGCCGCCGAGGCGTACGCGGAAGGCGCCAAGACCGAATCGTATCCGCCGCGCGCGCTGCTCTGGATCTCTGCGGGCGATGCGTACGCGCGCGCGAATGCGCCGGAGCGCGCGATCGCCGCGTACCGCGAGGCGCTCGCGACCTCGCCGGAGCTCGCGGAACAGGAGCGGATCGTGCAGCGCATCGGCATTCAGCAAGCGCGGCTCGACGCGCAGCCCAGGCCCGAAGCCGCGGCCCAGCCGCCGCTCGCGCCGCCGCCCGAGGCGGCGAAGCCCTAGCTCGAGTGAGTCACTCGGGCGCCGCCCGAGTCACCGAGCTCGGTGCGCAGGGGAGCCCTTGCGAGCTTTGCGCGACGGAAGCCTCCGCGGCGCGCGGCCGCCGGATCGGGCTGTCCGTAGGTTCCGATAAGTAGCATTCTGTTAAATATTGGCGGGATTATATACTTGACACAGGGAGTCCCAAACCCTAGTGTTTGGCCTTGTGAACGGGCTTTGCCGACTTCCTAGGTTTCTCGTCGTCGCGCTTGTGCGCTTCGGTCTTGGCTTCCTCGATCACAGTCGGCGGAAACAGGCGCTTCACGGCCTCCTCGGTCGTCATGTCGCGCGCCTTCTTCCCGTGCCCGCTGGAGTGGCCCTTGCCCACTGAAAACCTCGACTTGGTTGGCTTGATCGAACAGTTCGGATCAGAGGATCGCTGTCGCGAATTCCTCGAAGAGCTGCGCTGGCCCGAAGGCGTGACGTGCGAGCGGTGCGTCGCGGCCGGCCGCAAAGCCACGCGAGTGAGTCGCATCATGAAGCGCCATCAGTTCCACTGCGATGAGTGTAGCTACCAATTCTCCGTACGCGCAGGGACGATCTTCCACGACTCGAAGCTCCCGCTCTGGAAATGGTTCCTCGCCGTGTACCTCATGGTCGAGGCCCGCAAAGGCATCTCGGCGAACCAACTCAAGCGCATGCTCAAGGTGAGCTACAAAACCGCGTGGTACTTGTGCCATCGGATCAGAGCGGCGATGCATGACGAGACTGCGCAGCCGCTCGCTGGCGTCGTCGAGATGG
>Ga0326731_1000288_pt1 | contig 13014 bp, 12 predicted proteins | sample MHFSIPfraction_FD_207645 | JGI IMG/M metagenome (GOLD analysis project Ga0326731, IMG submission 207645) | Lab enriched peat soil microbial communities from Michigan Hollow, Ithaca, NY, United States - MHF9FY SIP fraction | ecosystem: Environmental > Terrestrial > Soil > Wetlands > Peat | place...
GCGACGCGCTCGACCACGGAGTCATTGCGCCGCGCGCTGGCCTCGAAGATCCGCGCGATCGCGACGTAGACCGCGGCGGGAAGGAGCAGGAGGAACACGCGTTGGCCGGTCACCAGGCCCAGCGCGACCAGCGCGAACCACACGCCAGAGTCCGACCGCCCGTACGAGAACTCGGCGGGCACGGCCCCGCGCACGGCGCGGAGAGACACGGCGCCGACACCGAACAGTGTCGCGGCGAGGCCGCGCACGCCCAGGTGCGCGACGGTCCAATCCGCGACCAGCGGCCAGGCGACCACCAGCGCCGCGAAGGCCAGGCCGAGCAGGACCTGCCCTCGCGTCGGCCGCGCCCACTCAGTCAAGGGAGTCGGCGGAGAGCAGCGCCGTGAGCGACAGCTCTTCGTCGGGCGCGTGGCGCGCGTCGGGCCCGAGCATCCGGAGCGCGCGGCGGCGCACGTCGTTGAAGATCTGCTCGGTCTTCTCGAGCACCTCGCGGCGCGGGCGCGGCATGCCAACGCGCTCCAGAAAGTCGAGGTGATTGAGCCCGGGCGTGAACTCGCCGCGGTTGCGCCGGTAGAACTCGCCGCGCCGCTGGAGTGAGTCGGCCACCTTGCGGAACAGCTCGTTGAAGTTCGCGAGCGCGCGCAGGATCAGCGGCGACATGCGCAGCTGGCGGCGCAGCCAGCGCGGGTCGAGGTGCTCGTCGCGCACGTACGGAGACACCCACAGGTTGTAGTAGCAGCCGATGTCGAAGTCCCACTTCAGCTTGCCGAGCTCGAAGCTGCCGAACGTCTCGTACAGGTTGCGGTAGAGCGAGAGAGTCGCCTCCTGGCGGAACGCCATGAAGCGGTCGTAGAGATCGGTGCGCTGCGCGAGCTCGGTGGCGTCCTCGCCCGCGAAGTCGCGCCGGATCAGCTCCGACAGGAAGTCGTTCTCGTGCGCGATGAAGTCCGTGCCCGGGCTGTAGAGCGGATCCGCCGAGGTCGCGGCTTCGCCCGTGAGTCCCCAGCGGTCGGGCGAGAAGTAGCGCTCGATCGAGTACGCGATCTGGGTGTAGCTGCCCAGGTCGAGCGCCTTCGCGTCGCGCAGCAGATGCGCGACGGCCGCGTGGCCGTCGAGAAAGCGGCGCAGGCCGTCGCTCGTGCGCAGCGAGCGCTCGTCGAACCCGGTCTTGCCGGTCACTCCGACGCTCGTGACTCCGTCGTGCAGCGGGATGAACCAGATCCAGTAGCCCGGATAGAAGAAGTGGATCGTCGACAGGAAGCGCGACGAGTGGCGCACGCGCGCGCGCCACGGCTCGGGACCGAGATCGTCGACGTCGGCCACGCCCTCGAAGCGGCCCCAGACCGAGCCGAGCCGATGGGTGTCCTCGCGCAGGCGCAGGCCGAGCGCGCGCGCGACCAGGTCCGCGCGGCCCGCGGCATCGACCAGCCAGCGCGTCGCGACGCGGCGCGTTCCGCCCGCGCCCGACAGCTCGAACACGTGCGCCGCGCCGCCGGTCCCCATCGCGACCGGCCGCGCCTTCACGCCCAGCTCGACCTGCACGCCGGCGCGGGCGTTCATCTCGAGCAAGTCACTCTCGAGCCGCAGGCGGTCGATCTGGAACGACGGGTGGAACGGCAGATTCACCGGCCCGATCTCGCTCATCTCCCAGAGGGGCAGCGAGCGGTTCTCGTCGTCGAAGAAGTAGCGCAGGCCGTTCTTCGGGAAGTGGCGGTCGTACAGATAGCGCGAAAGGCCGAGCCGCTTGACGAGATAGTGACTCCCGATCTCGACGACCGACTCACCCACCTTCCAGCTCGTCTCGCGCGACTTCTCGTACAGGCCGATGCGCAGGCCGGGCGTCGCGCGAGTGAGTTGCCGCGCGAGCAGATTCCCGGCGAGCCCGCCGCCGAGGATGGCGACGTCGACGTCGGTCTTCTCGGCCTTCTTCACAGCATGCCCCCGTTCACCGAGATCACCTGGCCGGTGATGTAGCCGGCGCCCTCGGAGAACAGATACACCACGAGCGAGGCGATCTCATCGGGCCGCCCGAGCCGTTGCATGGGCACGAGCTTGCGCAGCTCGTCGACCGGCGCGCCGGCGAGCATCTCGGTCTCGACGAGTCCGGGCGCGATGCAGTTCACGGTGATCGCGCGCTTGGCGAGCTCGAGCGCGAGCGCCTTGGTCGCCCCGTGCAGGCCGGCCTTCGACGCCGCGTAGTTCACCTGGCCGCGATTCCCCGCCAGCCCGGCGATCGACGAGATCGCGACGATGCGCCCGCCCTCGTGCATGCGCACGAGCGGCATGACGAGCGGGCGGAGCACGTTGAAGAAGCCGCCGAGATTCGCGCCCACGACGCGGTCCCAGGCGTCGCCCGACATCGCCGGGAACGCGGAGTCCTCGTGCACGCCGGCGGCGAGCACCGCGCCCCAGTACGGACCGTTCGCGGCGAGGTCGCGCTCGATGACTGCCGCGGCGCCCGCGCGATCGGCCACGTCGAACGGCACGAGTGACACCGCGCGGCCCAGCGCGGACACGTCCTTCTCCACCGCGTGCGCGGCGCTCGCGTTCGAACGGAAGCCGAGCGCGATGTCGAAGCCAGCGCGCGCGAGTGACAGCGCGCACGCGCGCCCGATGCCGCGGCTGGCGCCGGTGACGAGCACGCGGCGACTCGCGGCCGCGCTCACGCCGCCGACCCGCGCGGCGCGTGGATCGAATCGGGAATGAACACCGAGAGCGTCCCCTCGGCGACTCGCTCGCCGCCCGCCCGCACCTCGCAGGCGAGCGACGCGAGCCGCCCGACGCGCTGCAGAATCCGCGCCGACACCTCGAGTGACTCGTCGGGCGAAAAGCTCTCGCGGTGCAGAGTGATTCGCTTCGCGCCGACCAGCAGCCCGGGCCTCGGGCTCGAGACTCCGTCGAGCAGCGCGCCGTGCGCGGCGACGCACTGCGCCATGTACTCGATCACGACCCAGGCCGGCACGCGCCCGTCGGGATCGCGGAACAGCTCCGAATCGGAGGGATCGATGGCGCAGACCGTGCGCTCGCGCGAGTGCTCGAGCACGCGAGCGAGCAGGCGCATCGGCCCGGTGTGCGGGATCAGCACGTCGAGCGACGGCCACGCGCTCGCCTGAGTCACGACGCCTCCTCGAGCGCGGCCAGGCCGTCGCCGAAGAAGTCGTAGAAGTTGAACCACTGCTTGGGCGCGCGCAGACAGTGGTGCTCGAAGCGCCGCACCCAGGTCTCGAGCATCTCGAGCGCCACCTTCTCGCGCAGGTTGCGCGGCACGGGGCCGCCCTCGAAGATCGGCTCCGTGACTGCGAAGTAGCGCAGGTGACCCGTCGAGATACACAGCGAGAGGAACACCGGCGCGCCCAGCACCGAGCCCAGCAGGAACGGCGAGAGGGGGAACGCCGCGCGCCGGCCGGCGAACTGCGTGGCCGCCGGGCGCTCGCGACCGCCGGGGTGCACGCGGTCCGCGAGGATTCCGACGAACTCGCCGCGCGCGAGACATGCCTTGATCTCGAACGCGACCTGCACCGAGCCCGGGTCGACGGAGATCACGCGCACGCGACTCTCGCCGCCCAGTGAGTCGAAGAGCTCGTTCACGCGCGCGGCGTGCTCGGTGAACATCAGCACGTTCACGCGCAAGCCGTACTGACTCGAGATCAGCCGCAGCATGTCGAAGCTGCCCAGGTGCGCGCCGAGCAGGATCCCGCCGCGTCCCTGGCGGGCGAGCTCGAGCAGTCGCTCGCCGCCGCTGTGGTCGATCCCGAACGAGGACGCGCCGCCGGCCCAGAGGACCATGCGGTCGAGCACGCTGCTGGCGAACGAATAGACGTGCAAGAAGGTCGCGATCCAGCCCGGCCGCCGCCCCAGCGCCGCGCGGCCTTCCGGCGTCGCGAAGGCCGTCGCGAGCCACTCCCGCGACGAGCGGCGAGTCACGGGGTCGAACACGATGAAGTAGGCCGTGATCGGCACCAGGATCGCCGCGACTGCCCAGCGACCGAGGTTGCGATAGAGCCAGAGAGCGAAGCGCAGCCAGCCGCGGTTGCCGCGCTCGCTCTTCGCCGCCCACGCCGAGCTGCCGCTCATCGCTCGCCCCGCCGGCGCAAGAGCTGCGGCACCCGCGTCAGCGCGCCGAGCCAGAGTCTTAAGTAAGTCGCGCCCATGACCGGAAAGTCGCGGCCTACGTCGAAGTGCGACAGACCGCCGACGGGATACACGACCCGCACGGGCAGGTTGCGGATCGGAACGCCCTCGAACACGGCGCGGACCGCGAACTCGGGATCGAACTCCATGCGGTTGCCGACCTCCGCGCCGCGCATCACGCGCAGCGCCGCAGCCAGCGGAATCCCGCGCATGCCGCACAGCGGATCGCGGATCTCGAGCGACAGCGTCGCGATCCAGACCGCAGCGCGCGACAGCTGTCTCGCCCAGATGCGCGCCCGCGGCGCGCTCGAGTCGAAGATCGGCTCGCCGAGCACGAGCGCGTCGGGCTCCTTGCGCATGGCCTCGAGAAAGCGCGGGACCGCGGTCGCGTCGTGCTGGCCGTCCGCGTCGAGACACACGGCGTGCGTGAAGCCGAGGCTCGCCGCCCAGCGGAAGCCGTCCTTCAGCGCGGCGCCCTTGCCGCGGTTGGGACCGAGGCGCTTCACGGTGACGAACGGCAGGTCGCGCGCGATCGCGTCGAGCCGGGCTTGCGTCTCCGGCCCGCTGCCGTCGTCGACCACCAGACACGGAAGTGCGTATGCCTCGAGTGACTCGAGAACCGCGCGCAGCGGCTCACCGTGCTCGTAACAGGGGATCAACACGCAGGGCTTCATCGCAGCACGACCCGTCCCGACGCGAAGGCGCCGTCGCCCGCGAACAGGCGGAAGCGCAGCGCAGCGTCGTCGGCGCAGAGCTCGAGCTCGAGCTGGAAGACTTGGTCGGGCAGGAGCATGTCGCGGAAGCGCACGCCCTCGAGAGAGCGGACGCGAAACCCGGAACCGACGAGCTCGCGCGCCGCCTGCATGACCCAGTGGATCTGCACCACCCCCGCGACCACGGGCCGGCCCGGGAAGTGACCTTCGAGAAACGCCAGGTCCGTGGGCACGCGCAGCGTGCGCTCGAGCAGGCGTTCGCCGCGGCGTTCGGAGATCAGAACGGGCGCGAGCACCGGCGCCGACGTGGCGCCGCCCTCGAGCAGCTCCAGAAGCGCCGCGCGAGACACTTTCCCCTGCGCATCGCGCGGCAGCTCGGCGACGTAGCGCCAGGCGCGCGGCAGGAGCACGCGATCCCAGTAGCCCGCGAGGTGATCCGCGAGCACGGCGCCAAGCGCGCGCCGGCCGCGCTCCGCGAGCGCCGCTTGACCTGAGTCACTGAGCGCGATCACTGCGCCGACGCGGGTGTCGCCGAGATTCTCGAACGCGACCAGCGCCGCTTCGACCACCCACGGATGCGCGCGCAGGTGTGACTCCATCTCGGGAAGCGCGAGCCGCTTCTCGCCGACCTTCACGATGCGATCCGCGCGCCCGAGCAAGCGGAACGTGCCGTCGACGTCGAGCTCGACCCGGTCGCCCATCGCGAGCTCCTGGGCCTCGCCCTCCTTCGCGGCCGAACCCTGACTCACGTACGGGGAACGCACGACCAGCCGGCCCTCTTCGGGCTCGCGCGCGAGCGCGACCCCGGGAAACGCGCGCCACGGCGCCGACTCACTCGCGCCCGATTGTTGGCGCCAGGCGACTCCGCCCGTCTCGCTGGAGCCGAAGATCTCGATGGGCGCGTGACCGATGCGCTCGGCGACGTCGCGCGCGACCTCGTCCTCGAGCGGTCCACCCGAGGAGAAGAACGCGCGCGCGCCCGGGCGCAGCGTCGCGAGCTCCGCGTCCGCGCGCATCCGCCGCAGGTGAACCGGGGTCGTCGCGAGCGCGAAGGCGCGCGACTCGCGCATGCGCGGGAACAGCTCCTCGAGGTGCAGAAACGTCTCGGCGCAGAACGCGCGCCCCGACGCGAGCGGCCAGAGCAGCCGGAACAGAAGCCCGTACAGATGCTGGTGCGAGACGGTCGCGAACACGCGTGAATCAGCGCCGAGCCGCGCGCCGAAGAGCTGTTCGTGCACCGCCACCTCGAGGTCGAGATGGCGCAGCGTCTTCGGCACCGCCTTGCCGGGGCCGGTCGTGCCCGACGTCGAGAGCTCGGCGAGCGGCCGCGCGAGGTCGAGTGAGTGGAAGCGCGCAGCGCGCAGCGGCGCGAAGCCGAGCGGGTCGAGGCGCGGCACGCGCGCGAGCTCGGCCTCGCCGATCCCGGGATCCACGAGCGCCCCTTCCGCGTGCACCGCGAGCTCCGTCAGTGTCTGCGGCTGGCGGTTCGGCGCGATCAGCGCGCGCGCGCCCGCGTGCGCGAGCGCGAAGAGAGCCACACCGAACGCGTAGCTGTCTTCGGAGAACAACACCCAGCGGCTCGCGCGGCGTGCTTCGATCTCGGCGGCGAGCGCGGCTACGCGCCCGGAGAAGTCCGCCCAGTCACGCTCGCCGCCCCGCGAGAACGCGACGATCGCGCGCGGATCTCGGCCGACGGCGAGCAGGTCCGCGAGCGGGATGAAGCGCGGCGCAGCGGCGAGCTCGCTCACGTCGCGCGGCTCCCTAGTCGCGCCGCGCGCCCACGCTCACGCGCTCGTGCACGAGCTCGACGATCTCGCCGATCGTGCGCATCTGCTCGATGTCGTCGTCGGAGAGCGCGAGCCCGGTCTCTTCCTCGATCCAACCTGCCAGCGCCACGCCGTCGAGACTGTCGAAGTCGAGGTCGTTCTGCAGATCGGTCTCCGGCGAGATCTCGGCGGAATTGACGTCGAACTCGCGCGACAGGATCGCGAGCAGCCGCGCCTGAATTTCCTGTCGCGATCTGGGGATCGAGAGCGACACGGGGTTCTCCTCCGAGCCGACTAGTGCGCGAGCTGCGAATTGACGAACTCGGCGAGGCTGCGCACCGACGCGAAGATGCGGCGGTTCTCGTCGGGATCATCCTCGATCTTCACGCCGAAGCGCTCCTCGAGCGCCATCGCGAGCTCGAGCGCGTCGATCGAATCGAGCCCGAGGCCTTCGACGAAGAGCGGTGCTTCACTCTCGATCTCCTCGGGCGCGATGTCCTCGAGGACGAGCGCCTCGACGATGAGACGCTTCAGTTCCGATTCCAGTCCGCCAATCGCCTGCATTCGTGCTCCCCCACCCGTGGTCACGTCGTCGCCGCTCCGGCGAAGCGCGCGCGCAACGCGCGCGTCAGCTTGCGCGCCGCCATGACGCTGGACTCGCTTCCGTCCAGATATTCCTTTGCGATCACCGGCTCTCCGACGCGCAGCGTGTACCGCCCCGCCCGTGGCGGAACGTGATACCACGATTGGCCCTTCATCAGCATCCGCGGCTCGACGCTGATCTGGATCGGAAGCATATCCAAGCCGGTCGCGAGTGCGATGTGCGCTGCTCCGCGCTGGAAGTGGCCGAGACCGTTCTCGGGCGAGCGCGTGCCTTCGGGAAACACCACCAGAGTTCTGCCCTCGCGCAGGCGCCGGGCGCACTCGAACACGATCGCAACCCCGGAATCGTTGGTGATGTAGTCCGCCGCCTGCACGGAGCCCCGCAGCCAGCGGTTCCGTGCGCGCTCGCTCGCGATGATGCAGTCCGCTTGGGGAAGTCGCGAGATGATCAGCACCACGTCGATCAACGACGGATGGTTTGCGACGATGAGCCGCGGCCCCGCGCCCTCGAGTCGCTCCGCGCCGATCCAGTGCACCTCGATCAGACCGAGCCACTCCATCATGCGGGCGTGCGCGCCGAACATGCGATGGATCGCTCGCTGCGCGCGGCGCCAAGGCTCCGCGCGTCCGCGATCCAACACTGCGCGAATTCGCAGCCACACGACCGCGAGCCATACGCTCCACAGGCCGAAGGCCGCGAATGCGACGCCGGTGCGGAGCGCCCGCCACCCGGTCGCTAGCCGCCGGCTAGGTCGCGAGCGCATCCCCGTACGAAACCTCCCCTCGACCCCCGACTACGGGAGGAACAACCCACCGAACCTGCGCGAGCATATCACCGCGGGTTCGGCACTGTAAACGATCGCCGCTTCTCGGAAAACAGCTCAGGGCGTCGCTGGATCGTAGAGCACTTCGAGCACCGTGATCGAGCCGCTGTAGCTGTTGTGCGTGAAGACGATCGAGCCCTTGCCCTTGTAGAGCCACTCGCTGCGCCAGCGATCCGGGCCGTGATAGAACGGGATCCAGTTCTTTCCGGTCGGATACTCGTGTCGGCCCGTCGGGTCACCGAGGATCTTCTGAACCTCGGGCTGAGTCATTCCCGCCTGAACCTTCGCGAACGGATGGTTCTTGGGAATCGGCTTGGGCGCGGTCTCCGCGGCGGCCGCCGCCGGCGCGGGCGCGGTCTTTGCCGCAGGTTGAGCGGCGGGCTTCGCCGCAGACTTCGCCGCGGGCTTCGCGGTCGACTGAGCCGCGGGCTTCGCCGCCGGCTCGGCGGCGGGTGGCTCGCTCTTGTGGGCGCAGCCCACGACCGTGGTGAGCGCGAACCCCGCGATCCACGAGATCGCAATCCTGCTTCGAGACATCGGTGACTCCTTCCCTGCGGGGGGCGCGGCTCGCAGCTTAGCGCGCGCGATGCGCTTTGTTTACACCTAGTCGCATGAGTTTCGATTCCCTCGAGATCGGCGCGAGTCCACAGACGCTCGACAACCTTCTCTCACTGGCGCGCGGAACGCGGCGGCCCGTGATCTCCACGCGCGCGGAGTACCGCGCGCGGCTCGATGCCGAGCACGCGGTGATCGCGCGCGCGCTCGCGCGCGGCGAGTCGGTCTACGGAGTGTCGACCGGCGTCGGCTCGTCCGTGATGAACTCGATCGACGAAGCGCACCGCTCCGACTTCGTGCGCAATCTGTTCCGCATGCTCGGCACCGGCGTGGGCGCGCCGCTCCCCGAGCTCGAGTCTGCGGCGGTGATGGCCTCGCGCATCGTGTCACTCGCGTCGGGGCATACGGGCGTGCGCGCGCTCGTGCTCGACCGCCTCTGCGAGCTGCTCGAGGCGCGCTGTCTGCCGCGGATTCCCGAGCTCGGATCGGTGGGCGCGAGCGGCGATCTCGCTCCGCTCTCGTACATCGCGGGCATGCTCGCGGGCGAGGGCCGGGTCCGGCTGCGCGGCCGCGTCATCGACGCCACGGAAGCCCACGAGTCACTCGGCCTCGCGCCGCTCGAGTTCGAGCCGAAGGAGACGCTCTCACTGGTGAACGGCACGAGCTTCATGACCGGCCTGGGCGCGGTGGCCTGGGAGCGCTCGCTCGACCTGGCGCGCCTCTCGTGCGCGATCACCGCGATGGCGAGCGAGGCGACGCGCGGAAATCCGCGCCACTTCGACTCGCGCATCGCGGAGTGGAAGCCGCACGCCGGGCAGATCCGAGCGGCCCGCTGGATCCGCGAGCACATCGAGTACGACCCCGCGCGACCGACGGCCGCGCCCGCGCGCCTGCAGGACCGATACTCGATCCGCTGCGCGCCGAACGTGATCGGCGTGCTGCTCGACGCCGCCGACCTGGCGCGCGGCGTGCTGGAAATCGAGCTGAACGGCGCGAACGACAACCCCCTCGTGGACGCCGACACCGGCGAGATTCTGCACGGCGGGAACTTCTACGGCGGTCACCTGTGCTTCGCGCTCGACTCACTGAAGAGCGCGGTGGCGAGCGTCGCCGACCTGCTCGACCGGCAGATCGCGCTGCTGTGTCGGCCCGAGACGAGCGAGGGCCTGCCGGCCGAGCTGGTCTCGCTCGACGACGTCGGGAGCAACGCGCACCACGGCTTCAAGGGCATGCAGGTCACCGCGTCCGCGCTCGCCGCGGAGGCGCTCAAGCTGACCATGCCCGCGGCCGCGTTCAGCCGCAGCACCGAGTCACACAACCAGGACAAGGTCTCGATGGGCGCGATCGCGGCGCGCGAGTCGCTTCGGATTCTCGATCTGACCGAGGCGGTGGCGGCAATCGCGCTCCTGGCAGTGTGTCAGTGCGTGGATCTGCGCGGCGCCGCGCCGAGCCGAGCGACCCGGCGGCTCCACGAGGCGGTGCGCAAGCACGTTCCGATGCTGCGCGCGGACCGGCGCCAGGACGCGGACATCGCGCGCATCGCCGATCTCGTGCGCGCGCGCACGCTGCCCCTGGCCCCGCCGCTCGCCTCATGACCGCGCGTCGGCTCTGGCTGGTCGCGGCCGCGGCCCTCGCGCTGGGCGCGGACACGTCGAGCTCCGGCTCCGGTGCGAATCTCACGTTGGACGAGCTCTTGCAGCGCATGGCGACCACGCACGGCGTCGTCGCGGAGTTCCGCGAGATCAAGACACTGAAGCTGCTCGATGCGCCGCTCGAGACGCGCGGCACGTTGTATTTCGCGCCGCCCGACCGCCTGGCGCGCATCACGCGCGAGCCGGCCGAGACACGGCTCGTTCTCGACGGCGGCCGCATGCGCTTCCAGGACGCGGCGGGCGGAAAGGACGTGGATCTGTCCGCGAACCCCGTCGCGCGCTCGTTCGCCGAGAACCTGATCGTGCTCTGGCGCGGCGACCGCGCCGCGCTCGAGCAGATCTACACACTCGAGTTTCACGCGGAGGGCGCGCGCTGGCAGCTCTCGCTCGCCCCGCGCCACGAGCCGCTCGACCGCTTCCTGCGCTCGATCACGTTGCGCGGGGACGGCGCGACCATGCAAGAGATGGAAGTCGTCGAGAGCGACGGCGACCGCACGCAGACGCTCTTCGACAAGTCCGACGTCGAGCACGACTTCGGCGACGACGAGGCGCGCGCCGTGTTCGGGCCGGGTGAGAAGTGAGTCGCGCCGCGCGGCTCGCAGCCTGGGCCGCGTTCGGGATCGCGCTCCTGTGGTACAGCGCGACCCGCATCGAGTTCTCGACCGACATCACGAACTTCATGCCCGACGGCCGCGGCGCGGAGCTGGCGCAGATCTCGCGCGAGCTCGCGCGCAGTGACTTGGCGCGAACGATGGTGCTGACGCTCGGCGCGGAAGACCCGGCGCGCGCGGTCGCGGCTGCACAGGAGCTCGCCGCGGCGCTGCGCACGAACCCCGAGGTCGTCTGGCTCCGGGCCGGCGCCGATCCCGAGTTTCTGCGCAGCGTGTACGAGCTGTATTTCCCGAAGCGCCTGTACTTCCTGTCCGACGAGCCGGAGCGGGAGCTGCCGCAGCTCCTGTCGGACGAGGGGCTGCGCGCGCAGGCGCGGGCCGTGCGTGAGTCACTCGCGCTGCCCGCGGCGCCGCTCCTGAAGCGCGTGATCCCCGAGGACCCGCTCGGCGCGTTCGAGAAGCAGAGCGAGCGCCTGCAGTCGGGCGAGCCGCCGCTCGCGATGCAGGACGGCGTATTCACCACCCGCGACGGGCGCTGGGCCGTGCTGCTGCTCGCGACGAAACACTCGGCGTTCGACTCGACGGCGCAGCGGCCGCTGCTCGAGGCGATCGCGCGCGAGCTCGACGGCCTGCGCGCGCGGCACGGCCGGGATCTCGTGCTCGAGCAGAGCGGCGCGAACCGCTTCGCCGTCGACGCCGAGACGCAGATCCGCGGCGACGCGTCGTGGATCTCGACACTGTCCGGTGTCGGCGTCGCCCTGCTCTCGCTCGTGTTCTTCCGCTCGCTGCTGTCTCTGGGGATCGTCATGATCCCGGGCCTCGCGGGGCTGCTCGTCGCGATGGCGCTCGGCCTCGTCGTCTTCGACCGCCTCGACGGCATGACGATCGCCTTCGGCGCGTCACTGATCGGTGTCACGATCGACTACCCGACGCACGTGTTGATCCTGTGGAGCCTGTCCGATCGCGCCGAGTCGCCCTGGCTCACCGCACGGCGCCTCGCGCTGTCGCTGATCATGGCGGCGCTCACGACCATCGCGAGCTTCGCCGGCATGGGATTCACTTCCTTCCGCGGCTTCCGCGAGCTCGGCGTGTTCTCGACCATCGGCGTCGCGGCAGCGGTGGTCGCGTCTCTGCTGCTCTTGCCCGATCTCCTGCCGCGCAGGCGCAAGCTCCAGCCCGTGTCCGCCGGCTTGGCACGCTGGCTCGAGCCGCATGTGCTCGCGCTGCACGAGCACCGGTTCGCGCTCGCACTCGTGCCCGCGGGGGTGTTGGTGCTCGGCGCGATCGCCCTACCCTCGCTGCGCTGGAACGACGACTTGTCGCACCTCTCGCAACTCAATCCGGTGCTGCAGGCGGAGGACACGCGCGTGCGCGAGCGCATCTCGAACTTCGACAGCGGCCGCTTCGTGATCGCGCTGGGCGCGGATGCGGACGCCGCCGTCGCCAAGAACGAGGTGGTGCACGCGCGACTTCGCGAGCAGATCCGCGCGGGCAAGCTCGACGGCGTGCGCTCGCTGCACGGCCCCTTCTTCACGCGCGAGTTACAGGAACGGAACCTCGCGGTCCTGCGCGCGAGCCCGAACTTGGCGGCGCGCGTCGAGGCGGCGTTCACGAGCGCGGGCTTCCGGCCCGGCACGACCGCGCCGTTCGCCGCTGCGCTCGCGAGCCCGCCTCCGCCGCTGTCACTCGCCGAGCTGCGCGCCTCGCCCCTCGGCGAGCTCGCGAGCTCGCTCGTGCTGGAGCTCGAGGGCCGCACGGCCGTGATCACCTACCTGCGCGGCGTGCGTGATCCCGATGCGCTGCGCGCCGCGCTCGCGGATCTTCCCGACGTGCACTTCTTCGAGCAGCGCACGTTTCTGAACGAGATCTACGGGCGCTTCCGCGACCAGACACTGCGCCAGATCGCGCTCGGCAGCGCGTTCGTGATGCTGATCCTGATCGCGCGCTACCGCGACTGGCGGCGCGCGGCCGCCGCGTTCCTGCCGTCGCTGCTGGTGCCGATCATCGTCCTGTCGGGCTTCGCGCTCGCCGGGGTCGAGACGAATCTGTTGCACGCCGTGAGTCTCTTGATCGTCATGGGCATGGGCGTCGACTACGGGATCTTCATCGTCGACAGCGCCGAGGACGGCACGGAGTTCGGCGCGACTCTCGTCTCCTGC
>Ga0326731_1000290_pt1 | contig 12959 bp, 13 predicted proteins | sample MHFSIPfraction_FD_207645 | JGI IMG/M metagenome (GOLD analysis project Ga0326731, IMG submission 207645) | Lab enriched peat soil microbial communities from Michigan Hollow, Ithaca, NY, United States - MHF9FY SIP fraction | ecosystem: Environmental > Terrestrial > Soil > Wetlands > Peat | place...
TCACGCGTGGCTGCCGCTTCCGGCGCGCGTGCGCGGGCCGCTCAATCTCGCCTGGTGGTCGCGGCGTCTCGCGCCCGCCGGCGCGGCGCGCGTGCTGCCCGACACGCTCGGGCGGCGCGGTGTGTTCGCGGGGTCGAGCGAGGGCGCGACGCCGCAGACGACCATCGGCGGCGGCCAGGAGCTGCACCATCTGCGCGACTACCAGCCGGGCGACCCGCGCCACACGATCGATTGGAAGGCGACCGCACGCAGCTCGAGGCTCGTCACGCGAGTCTTCAGCGAGGACCAGCATCTCGAGGTGATGCTGCTGATCGACGCGGGACGCACGAGCCGCACCGAGATCGACGGTCTTCAACAGCTCGGCCACTACGCGAACCTTGCGGCGCGCTTTGCCGAGTTCTGCGTCGCGCACGACGACCAGGTCGGGCTCATCGCATTCGCGGACCGTCCGCTCGCGACGATCAAACCTGCGCGCGGTGTCGAAGCCGTCACGCGAATCCGCGCGGCACTCACGAAGCTCGCTCCGAGCCCGGTCGAGTCCGACGTGCTCGCGGCCGCTTTGCACGTTCGCAAGCTCGTGCGCCACCGCTGCCTCGTCGTGATCTTGACGGACCTCTACGAGCGCAGCGCGACGAGCGCCATCGCGCAGAGCGCGCGTCTGCTCGTGCCGAAGCATTTGCCGCTGATCGCCGGCATCGTGAGCGACGAGGTGTTCGAGCTCGCGGAGAGGAGGGCCGACGATTGGCTCGATCCGTACCGCGCCCTCGCGGCGCGCGAGTATCGCCGCGAAGTCGGCGCGAACGTCGCGCGGCTCGGCCAGCTCGGCGCGTATGCGCTCACGGCGCGCGCGCGGGAGCTCGACGGCCGCGTGCTGGACACCTACTCGCGGCTGCGAGCGCAACGCAGGATCTAACTGCGGAGCGCGGTCAGTGCGCCGGCTTCGCGCCGTGGAAAGCGCCGTCGATGATCGTGAGCGACGCGGGGCTGTCCCAGTCGCGCGCGCCGTGGATCTTCTGGAGCACCCGGCCATCCGCGTCGACGAGCACGGTGAGCGGAATCTGCGCCGCGCCGAGCATGTTCTCGAGCACGAGGTCGTGGTCGATGAAGTGGCTGATCGTCGCGTTGGATTCCACTAGCGCAGCTCGCGCCCGGTCCGAGTAGTCGTCGGTCGAGATTCCGATCACCGCGAAGTAACTCGAGCGATCGAGCCACGCGAGCCGCTCGAGCGACGCCATCTCGGCGCGGCACGGGCCACACCAGCTCGCCCACACGTTGATGAGCAGCGGTTTGCCGCGGAAATCGGAGAGCTTGCGCGATGGGCCGTTGAGCCCGGTCAGCGCCGTGTCGCGTAACAGCTCGCCGACGCGGACTTCGCCCGGCGTGTCGGCGAGCGTGTGCCTCGCCGCGCCTGCGACACACGCGGCCGTCAAGACTAGGAGCAGGTTGCGGAACATGCGCCGACGCTGCCACGTGGCCGTGCCGCGCGCAACCGACGGCTTCTCAGCCGCGCGCGGGGCGCGCCCGCGTGAAGCGCCCGAGCGCGCCCGACAGCACGAGCAAGAAGAACGCGAAGTAGCCGAGCCCGATCGCGAGCCGCGCGCTCAAGGGGAAGCGTGCGTTCGGCGATACGAAGCCCTCGAGCACGCCCGCGCCGACGAGAAACGTGAGGCACACGACCATGAGCTTGAAGCCGCGCGCGACCGCTCGCTGGAACGCCGCTGCGCGCGTGAGCTCGCCGGGCCGCGCGAGCGCCTCACCGAGCGACAGGCCGACTGCACCCGCGATGCCGAAGATTACGCTCAGTTCGACGAACCCGTGCGCCGCCGTGAATTGGAACAGGCGCCCCGCAACGCCGTGCTGAGCCGTGAACGCGAAGACTCCGCCGATCGACAGTCCGTTCATCGCGATGATGTAGAACGTGCCGAGCCCGTAGAGCACACCGAGCGCCGCGGCGAACAGCGCCACGACGATGTTGTTCGTGAAGATCCGCACGGACAGCAGCGACGACGGGAACACGTTCAGCAGGTTGTCCGTCCAGAGCTCGCCGCGCTGCACGCCGTCGATCATCTGCTCGGATGCGAACAGGCTCGCGAGCTCGGGATACGCGCTCACGAGCCACGCGCCGGCACCGATGCTTACGACGAACAGCGACACGACGGCCACGATCTGCCAGCGCAGCTCGCGAACCGCGGCCGCCGCGTCGTGAGTGAACAGTCGTAGCACGCTTCGCCAGAACGCGACGGGCGGACGGAACAACGAGCGGTGCAGCTCTCGATACACGCCCTCGAGGTACTTCGTGAGCGCGGCGTTCGGCGCCGCGCGCCGCGCGATCGCGAGGTCGCGCGCGATCTCCGGATACGTGCGCACGGCTTCGAGCACGGACGCGGCGGGCGCCGACTTGCCGTGCTCGAGGCCGCGAAGCCGCGCGCCCGCCGAACGCCATTCGGCGACGCGCTGCTCGAACCACTTTGCTCCCGCGACGTTTTGGCCGCTCACGCGACGAGCTCCTCGAGCTTGGCGCGCAGCGCAGTGTCGTCGCCGGGCGGCGCGACGCTTGCGCGTGCGAGCAGATCGGTCGCGAGCTTACGGCGCGCGTCGGCTCCGAGCTGCGGCCAGCGGTCGAGCAGCTCACGCACGAGCTGCGCCTGCTCGAGGCCGAGCCGCGCGACGGCGCTCCCGCTGAGCCGATCGAGCAGCTGGCTGCTCGGCGGCTCGTCGTAGACGAGCACGGTGCCGGCCGCGATGTCGCCGATTCGCACTGCGTTCTTCGTGACCATCGTCGTGAGCAAGCCGACCGCGTACAGCGACGGCAGGGAGTCCACGAGACGAAACACGTTGCGAACGAGCAGGGCGCCGATACCGGGCGCGCCGCCGTCGGCGAGCGCCACCAGCCGTACGCCGGCCATGCGCTTGCCGGGAGTTTGCCCTCGCAATAGCACCTCGAGCACCGGGTGATAGAGAAAATAGATGGCCGCGGCCGGCACGACGACGATGAACGTGTAGCCCGATCCGACCTCGTCGGCCGGCAGCAAGCGCAGTCCGCCGACGTACGCGATCGTGCCGCCGATGAACCACGCGGCAGCCGCGAGGAAACGGATGTGCCAATCGATCACGAACGCGTAGCTTCGGCCGCCGGGCCCCGCGATCTTGAGCTCGACGTCCACTCCGGTGACGCTCGGGATCCGAACGATGGATTCCATGACACCGCCGTGTGCGGCTTGCGACGGCGACATCCTAGTCTACGAGCAAGCCGCGTTTCATCTAGCGCTTGGGCCGATTTGCGCCGAAAAAGAGACGCCTCGCACGGTCGCCGCGCGCTTCATGCTATAAACGCGGACTTACCGTTCTGGCACAAGGATTCGGGGACATGCGATTCGCGCAGGATGAGCGCCGGGCATTCGTGGTCGGCCGCCCGGCCGGTCGCGCGCGCCTTTTCGGCGCCGCGTTCATCTGCGCGCTCGCGCCGCTCGTCGGTTGCGAGAAGACGGAGGTCGTGGGCGCGAAGTCGACCGCCGGTATGCCGGGCAGCACCGTCACGGTCGTCACCGCGGCCGCGCGCCGCGAGCCAATGGGCATCGCGATCGAGGCGGTCGGAACGACGCGCGCGAACGAGTCGGTGGAAGTCACGTCGAAGGCGGCGAATACCGTCATCGCGATCCGCTTCAACGAAGGCGAGGACGTCGAGCGCGGCGCGGTATTGGTGCAAATGGATAACGCCGGCGCACAGGCGGATCTCGCCGTCGCGCAAGCCGCGCTCGTGCGCAGCCGCAGTCAATACGATCGGAGCAAGGATCTCGCTTCGCGCCAGGCGCTTTCCGCCTCGGACCTCGAGCAGGTCGAGGCGACGCTGAAGGCCGACACCGCCCGGGTCGCGGCCGCGCAAGTGCGCGTCGAAGACACCGTGATCCGCGCATCGTTCAGCGGCCGCACCGGCTTTCGCCAAGTCAGCGTGGGCAGCTTCGTGAACCCGGGCACCGTGATCACGACGCTCGACGACATCCGCGTGATCAAGCTCGACTTCACCGTCCCCGAGACCTATCTGTTCGTGCTGCGCCGCGGCTTGCCGGTCACAGGGTCCGCGACGGGGCTGCCGGACCGCAAGTTCGAGGGCCAGGTAACGAACATCGAGTCGCGCGTCGATCCGATCACCCGCTCGATCACCGTGCGCGCGGAGCTGCCGAATCCGGATCGCATTTTGCGGCAGGGCATGTTCATGACCGTGAGCCTGCAGGGCGACGTAGCGCCGACGCTGCTCGTGCCGGAGGAGGCGATCGTGCCCGAGCGCGGGCGTACGTATGTGTTCGTCGTCGCGAACGGCGTAGCGCAACGCCGCGAGGTGCGCACCGGCAAGCGCCGGCCCGGCGATGTCGAGATCGTCGAAGGCATCGCCGAGAACGAGCGCGTCGTGGTCGAGGGCACGCAGAACATCCGCGACGGCACGAACGTCCAAGAGGCGCCGATCGCTGTCACGCGGTCATGAAGCTCGCCGAGCTGTCGGTCCGCCGCCCCGTCTTCGCGACGGTCATGAGCATGCTGCTCGTGATCTTCGGCATCGTTTCGCTGCAGCGGCTGCCGATCCGAGAGTATCCGGACATCGAGCGCCCCGTGATCTCGATCACGACGAATTACAGCGGCGCGTCCTCGCCCGTAATCGAGACCAAGATCTCGCAGATCATCGAGGACTCGATCTCCGGCATCGAGGGCATCATCAAGGTCGAATCGGACAGCGAGGACGAGCGCTCCCAAGTCCGAATCGAGTTCGACGTGAGCCGCGACGTCGACGCGGCCGCGAACGACGTGCGTGACCGCGTCGCGCGAATCATCACGCAGCTGCCTCAAGACGCCGACGCGCCGCAGATCATCAAGGCCGACGCGGGCGGCGATCCCGTCGTCACGCTCGGGTTCAGCTCCGACACGATGTCGATGCTCGAGCTCACGGACTACGCCGAGCGCAATCTCACCGATCGGTTGTCCACGGTCCCGGGCGTCGCGCGCGTGACGATCAACGGCGCGCGCCGGTATTCGATGCGCATCTGGATCGATCGCCAGGCGCTCGCGGCCCGCCAGCTCACCGTCACCGACATCGAGGACGCGCTGCGGCGCGAGAACATCGAGCTGCCGGCCGGGCGGCTCGAATCGCGGACGCGCGAGTTCTCGTTGCGCACGATGGTCGGCCTCGAGACCGAGCAAGACTTCCGCAACCTCGTGATCGCGCGCGGCACCGACGGTCACTTGGTCCGGCTCGACGAGGTCGCGGACGTGCAGCTCGCGGCCGAGAACGACCGCACCTACACGCGCATCAACCGCCGCCCCGGAATATTCCTCCAGGTCGAGGCGCAGTCGAAGGGCAACACGCTCGAGATCGTGCGCGGCGTCCGCGCCGAGGTGGAGCGCCTGCAGCCGACGCTGCCGCCCGGCGCGAAGCTCGAGGTCAGCGTCGACAACGCGATCCCGATCGAGGCGGCGCTGCGCGAGGTGCTGGTTGCGGTCGGGTTCGCGCTCGCGTCGGTGCTCTGCGTCATTTATCTGTTCCTCGGCAACGTACGCACGACGCTCGTGCCGGCCGTCACGATTCCGGTGTCGATCGTCGCCGCGCTCACCGTGATGTACGCGCTCGGGTACTCGATCAACGTGCTGACGCTGCTCGGTCTCGTGCTCGCGATCGGTCTCGTCGTCGACGACGCGATCGTCGTGCTCGAGAACGTGCACCGGCGCGCGGAGCTCGGCGAGCCGTCGCTCGTCGCGGCGATCACCGGCACGCGCGAGATCGGCTTCGCCGTGATCGCGACGACTCTGACGCTGATCTCGGTGTTCGTGCCGATCTCGTTCTTGCCGGGCGACCTCGGCCGGCTGTTCCGCGAGTTCGGCTTCACGCTGGCCGCATGCGTCGCGTTTTCGGCACTCGTCGCGCTGTCGCTCACGCCGATGCTCGCCTCGCGGCTGCCGCACGACACGGGCCGCGCGGGCTTCGCGCATGCGGTCGACCGCGCGTTCCGCGCGCTCGCGAGCTTCTACGAGCGCACGCTGCGGCGGATCGTCGCGCATCCGTGGGGCGTGCTCGCCGTGCTCGGCATTGCGGTGGTGGCGGGTGTTTGGACGTTCACTCGGCTGCCGTCGGAGTTCGCGCCGACCGCCGACGTCGGCCGCGGCTTCATCGGCATCGAGGCGCCCGAAGGGTCGAGCTTCAATTACATGGACGCCTACGCCCGCCAGCTCGAGGACATCCTCGGCAAGGAGATGGAGAAGGGCGATATCGAGCGCATGCTGATCCGCGTGCCGGGTCAGGGCGGCGCGGATCTCCGGACCGGCGACGTGAACACCGCGCGCGGCATCGTGATCCTGAAGCCGTGGCATGAGCGCGAGCGCTCGACGATGGAGGTGTCGCGCACGATCATGAACGAGGCCCGCAAGAGCATTCCGGGTGTGCGCGCGACCGTGGGCCAGCCCGCGAGCCTCGGCCGTCGAGGTCAGGCCGGCAGCCCCGTGCAGGCCGTGATCGGCGGCCCGGACTACGATCAGCTCGCGCAGTGGTCGGACAAGTTGTTCCAGCTCGCCCAGAGGAATCCCGGCCTCGTGAACGTCGACACGACGTATCGCGAGCGCAAGCCGCAGCTGCGAGTGTCGATCGACCGAAATCGCGCCGCCGACCTCGGAATCTCGCTCGAGACCGTCGGCCGAACGCTCGAGACGGTGCTCGGCTCGAAGATCGTGACGACCTACATCGATCGCGGCCGCGAGTACAACGTGATTCTCCAGGGCCGCGAGGACATGCGCGCGACGAACACGGACCTCACGAATCTCCGCGTGCGCTCGTCGACGACGAAAGAGCTGATCCCGCTCGCGAGCGTCGTGAAGCTCGAGGAGACCTCGGGCACGATGCGCCTGTCGCGGTTCAACCGTCTGCGCGCGATCAAGGTCACGGCCGCGCTCGCGCCCGGCTACTCGATGGACCAAGCCGTCGACTGGTTCAGGCAGACGGTTGCGGCCGAGCTGCCCCGCGAGGCGACGCTGATGTTCGACGGCGAGTCGGGCGAATTCACGCGCACGGGTCAGCAGCTCTTCTTCACGTTCCTGCTCGCGCTCGCGGTCGTCTATCTCGTGCTCGCCGCGCAGTTCGAGAGCTTCGTGCATCCCGTGATCATCATGGTCACGGTGCCGCTCGCGCTGCTCGGCGCGGTGCTGGGCTTAAGGCTCTATGGGCTCACGGTGAACATCTTCAGCGAGATCGCGGTGATCATGCTGATCGGCATCGCTGCGAAGAACGGCGTTCTTATCGTGGAGTTCTCGAACCAGCTTCGCGACCGCGGCGTCGAGTTCGTGGATGCGCTGATCGGCGCGGCGGTCACGCGGCTGCGGCCCGTGCTGATGACGAGCTTGTGCACGGCGTTCGGCGCTCTGCCGCTCTTGCTCGCGAGCGGCGCCGGGGCAGAGCAGCGGCGGCCGATCGGCATCGTCGTGTTCTATGGGATGCTCGTGTCGGTGTTCCTCACGCTGTTCGCCGTGCCGACCGCGTACGCGATTCTCGCGCGCAAGACGCGCTCGCCGCAGCACGTGAGCCGCATCGTCGACCGCCTGCTCGCGGGCGGCGACGCTGCCGGCACGGCCGGCGGCACGGCGGTTGCGCACGCGCCGCATCACGAGTGAGCGAAGCATTCATGCGCATCGGGCAGCACCTCATCGATCCGCCTTTGATTCTCGCGCCGATGGCGGGCGTGACGGACAAGCCGTTCCGGGTGCTGTGCAAGCGGCTCGGCGCAGGCTACGCGGTCTCCGAGATGACGACGTCGGACCCGCGGCTCTGGCGGACGCGCAAGAGCCTCCACCGGCTCGATCACGCGGGCGAGCCCGCGCCGATCGGCGTGCAGATTGCGGGCGCCGACCCCGACGCGCTCGCGGACGCGGCGCGCCACGCCGTCGAGCACGGCGCCGAGATCGTCGACGTCAACATGGGCTGCCCGGCGAAGAAGGTCTGCAGCTCGTGGGCGGGATCCGCGCTGCTGCGCGACGAGACGCTCGTCGCTCGCATCCTCGGCGCCGTCGTTCGCGCGGTCGACGTGCCCGTCACGCTGAAGATCCGCACCGGCTGGCACCGCGACCACAAGAACGGGCTTGCGATCGCGCGGCTTGCGGAGGATTCGGGCATTCGCGCTCTCGCGGTGCACGGCCGCACGCGGGACATGCTGTACACGGGCGAAGCGGAGTACGACACGATCGCCGCGATCAAGGCCGCGCTGACGATCCCCGTGATCGCGAACGGCGATGTTGCGTCGCCCGAGAAGGCGCGTGACGTGCTCGCGCGGACCGGCGCCGACGCGCTGATGATCGGCCGCGCCGCTCAGGGCCGGCCCTGGATCTTCCGCGAGATCGCGCATTTCCTCGCGACTGGCGAGCGGGCGCCGGAGCGTTCGGCGCGCGAAGTGCGCCACGTGCTGCTCGAGCACGTCGCCGAGCTGCATGCGTTCTACGGGGAGCCCGCCGGCGTGCGCATCGCGCGCAAGCATCTCTCGTGGTACGCGAAAGATCGCCCGGAGAACGCGGCGTTTCTCGACGTGGTGTATCGCGCCGAGAGCGGCGCGGATCAGCTCGCGCTCGCTCGCGACTACTTCGCGGCGCTAGAAGCGGCCGCGCCGACGCTCCCCCCCGCGCCTGCGCTCAGCGCGGCCGCATAACCCGCGCCTATGTTTTCGTTGTCGGACGTCTCGTCACGTTCGTAGACGATCGGGATCTCGCGACTCGCGGCCCACGACACGGCCCACTCGCAGGCCCCCGCATGCGACATCGGCACGGACTGGCCCAGCGTCTTCACCGTCCAGCCCCGATGGCCGTCGGCCGGGTCGCTGCTGATCAGGTCGATCGTGGTGACGGCCTCGCCGTCGTTCCCGCGCGCGGTCTCGACGAGCAGAAACACGGGCTCGACGTAAGATTCGCCGGGATCGAGTGCGGCCAGGACTTGGACTTCGGTCGCCTTCATCGTTGTTGTTCGTGGCGCTGCCGATCGCGACCGAGTATGCGGCAACTCGGATGAGGCCGCCGCAGCGTTTCGACATAACCGGAGGGACGGCCGAAGCCCGTGCCGCTGGTCGGGGCGGCGGGTTGCGCCGCGAGGCAGAGGACGGTGGCCGGGCGCGAGAGGCATGGTTACCTTCCGCGGTGCATCCGAAATACACGCGCCGCGCATCGACACCGGGAGCTCGACCCGACCGCAATGCACGGCCCAATGGGATTCACGGAGACCGATATGTACCCCCAACTGCTCATTCCTATCACCGGATTCATTTGCCTCGCCGTGGTGATCGGCATGCTGATTTTTTTCTCATCTCGCGCGAGACTCGAATTCCAGAGGACGGTGCGCGTTGCGATAGAGCGAGGTCAGCCGCTGAGCCCCGAGCTCCTCGAGCGCCTCGGCCCGACGGCCTCTAGCGGCCGGTATCGCGACCTGCGGGTGGGCGTGACTTCCATCTCGCTCGGCGCAGCTCTCGCGTCGTTCGGATGGCTGCTCGGCGAGCCCGACGCCGCCCGAGTGTTCCTCGCGATCGGCAACATTCCGTTCCTCGTCGGCGTCGCGCTGGTCGGACTGTGGAAGTTCGCGCCACGGGACGGCGGCTGAGCGCCGCCGCGGGCGTGCCGCCACTGCGCCAATGACCGACGCGAGCGACGAGGCGCTCGTCGCGAGCGTCGTCGCGGCGCGGGACGCGGCTGCGTTCGAGGTGCTCGTGCGGCGCCATCAGTCGCGAGTGCGCAACTGGCTGCGGCTCCTAACGCGCAGCTCGGCGCGCGCCGACGACCTCGCGCAGGAGACGTTCATCCGTGCCTGGCGACGCGCGCATACGTTCAGTGGCCGCGGCAAGTTCGTGAGCTGGCTCATGAAGATTGCGTACAACACGTTCCTCGAGGAGCGGCGCGGAGATCGCTTGCGCACACGGGTCGCGGCGGCGGTGTCTCAGGCGCAAACCGAGGAGCTTGCCGCTGCAGGCGGCGACGAGTGGCCCGACCTCGAAAGAATGCTCGCGGTGTTGTCCGCCGACGAGCGGGTGACGCTAGTGCTCTGCTACGCGCACGGGTTGAGTCATAGCGAGATCGCCGACGTCATCGACATGCCGCTCGGCACCGTGAAGTCGCACGTGCATCGGGCCAAAGCGAAGATACGTGAACGTTTCGCGCTCGCGGAGTCGGGCGCGTGTGCAAGGAGCAAATGATGCGAGGAGAAGATTCGCGTGCCGACGGCGACGAAAGTTTCGAAAGGCTGCTCGGGGCGGCGAACCGCGACCTGTCGGAACGAGACTTCACGACCGAGGTGATGAAGCTCGTCCGGCACAGCGCGCGACGGCGGCGCGTGCGCATGTGGGTAATCGCTGCGGCGCTCGCGACCGGCGTCTTGCTCGCGCTCGGTCCGCTCGTCGAAGTTGCGACGCTTGCGACCTCCGCCGCGCGGACCTTCGACTGGCACGACGACGCGCTCCGCTCCGGGCTAGCGGCCGCGATCCGGATGTATCCGATGCCGGTGTTGGCGATGCTGCTCTGCGCGCTCGGATGGCCCGTCGTCGCGCGCTGGGTTGCGCGTTGACCGCACGAGTCTGCAACCGCGTGCGTCTTTGGCGCATCTATGCAAGTCGAACGTAATAGTTTCTCGAGAGGAACGTATTAGTTATTGGGTCTCCCGTCCGTCGCATACGGTTGCTCTTCCTCCCCAAGTGAAGCCCAACGAAGCGCGGCGGGAGACCCTCCGTCTCCGCGCAAGGTCGCGAGTCATTGCTGCTGAGCTGGGGCGCTGCGCTGCCGCGGCGCGTATCGGTGCGCGCGGTGCGGTCGCGGCGTCGGCGCGCGTCGGATGCGGGCGTGTCAGGGGACGTGCGAGAGGCTCGGCTGCGGCAAGCGCGAAAGGCCGCCGAAGCGACGATCGCGGTTCGCGAACTCGCGCAGCGCGGAGTCGAACGCGGCCTCGTCGAAGTCCGGCCAGTATTGGTCGACGAACACCAGCTCCGCGTACGCGCATTCCCAGAGCAGGAAGTCGCTGAGCCGGTGTTCGCCGCCGGTGCGGATCAGGAGATCGACGGGCGCGTGCACCTCTGAGTTCACGGCGTCCGCCAAGCAGCGCTCGAACTCGCCTTGTGAGCAATCCGGGCCGCGCACGAGCGCCGCGGCGCGTGCAATCGATTCGCGCGCGGAGTAGTCGATCGCGAGCCGCAGCTGCAGCCCGTTGCCGCCGGACGTGAGTCGCTCGGTGTTCTCGATGGTGCGCACGAGATCGGCGCTGAGGCGATCGCGCCGGCCAATGACGCTCAAGCGCACGCCGTTCTCGAGGCAGCGCGCGGTCTCGCTCACGAGATAGCGTTTCAAGAGGCGCATGAGGCTCGCGACTTCCTGGGCGGGACGCGTCCAGTTGTCGGCGGAGAATGCGTACAGCGTTAGCACGTTTAGAGACGTCCGCGCCGCGGCTTCGACGATTCGTCGCACCGCGCGCGCACCCGCGCGATGCCCCGCGGACCTTGCGAGCCCGCGCCGCTCCGCCCAGCGGCCATTGCCGTCCATGATGATTGCGACATGCATCGCGCTAGGTTCCTTTCGCCGCGTGAATCAACGCTTCCATGTGCTCGAGGTGACGCGCGAACACGCGCTTGCCCTGCGCCGTGAGGCTGTACTCGGTTTTCGGCACCCGCGCGGCGAATTTCTTCCTGCACGCGACATAGCCGGCATCCTCGAGCTTGCGTGCATGGGTGCTCAGGTTCCCGTCGCTCGCCTTCAACAGCTCTTTGAGCTCCGCGAAGCTCATGCTCGCGTTCACGCTGAGCGCGCTCATGATGCCGAGCCGCAAGCGGTCGTGCATGAGCCGGTCGGCGTCGGCGGCCTCCGTGTCGGCAAAATACCCCGCGACCGCGCGCAGCCGTTGCTTGGTTGGCGCTGCCATCTCGGTGACCTGACTCTTGGGGAGGTGCTTAGCCACCGTGGTCTCGCAGAATGATCACGCCGAGAGCGATGTGCACGCCGCCGAAGCCGAGCGCGAGGATCCCGGGCGACCAGCTCGCGGGCAGGCCGAGCGCGACGGTGCCGAGCGCCATGAACGTGAGGCCCGCGACGAGCACCGCGGGCACGGCGAACACGCCACAGGCGGCGAGCCCGGATCCGTACAGCAGCAGCCACAGGCCGGTGATCGAGTTGCGGCCGACCTCGTGGACGAGAGCCGCCGTCAGCACCCCGCCCGCGACGAATGCCGGCACGAGGGTCATGAAGAAACGCCGCGCGACCGCGCGCCGGAGGCTCAATCCCTGAGCCTTGGCCTTTTCCTCCATGAAATAGAGCGCGACGGCGCAAGCCATGATCGCGGCGCCGACCCAAATCTTCAGCCACGACGCCGCGAGATCGGGCACCGACTCTAGACCCGACGCGGCGAGGGCGGTGATCCCCATCGCGATGCAGCCCTTTCCCGGCACCGTCGTGAACGTGCCGGCGGCGGCGATCGTGTCGCGGATATAGCGCAGGTTCTCGAGTGCGCTCGCTCCGATCGGTGTCGGTGTCGACGAGCTCGTTTTGCGGTTGGCGCCTGCGGGCATGGGGTTAAGTTAGCGGAGTGCGCGGTAATGTCAAGTGCTTTGCAACATAAAGTTCATGTCGCGTCGAGCGTGGCGGAAAAACCAATGGAGATTAGTGATGGCCCTTGTACTCGGTGAGCCGATCGGTCACCGCAAACAACACGCCGGAGAAGACGAACGTCATATGAATGCCGACTTTCCAGCTCAGGACCTGCCACGGCGTGTCCACGTCGACGTTGATGAACGCCTTGAGCAGCTCGACGGCGGAAATCGCGACGAGCGCTCCGATCAGCTTGATCTTCAAGTCCGAGAAGCCGACCTTGCCCATCCAAGCGGGACGATCCTCGTGATCGCCCGTGCCGATTTTAGACACGAAGTTCTCGTAGCCACTGAAACCGATGATGAGTAGCAGAGACCCGATCAGCGCGCCGT
>Ga0326731_1000293_pt1 | contig 12821 bp, 9 predicted proteins | sample MHFSIPfraction_FD_207645 | JGI IMG/M metagenome (GOLD analysis project Ga0326731, IMG submission 207645) | Lab enriched peat soil microbial communities from Michigan Hollow, Ithaca, NY, United States - MHF9FY SIP fraction | ecosystem: Environmental > Terrestrial > Soil > Wetlands > Peat | place...
CGGGGGGCGCCGCCCCGCCCCGCCCGCCCCGCGACCCGCGGCGTTTACATCAGAGGCGCGAGAGCTGCGCTGATCCGCTCGAGCTGAGGCTGAGTGATCAGCGACGACAGAACGCCGAGGAACCGGCCGTCCTGGACGCCGGAGACGATGTACTGCCAGCGGTAGGCTTTCAGCACGGCGTCGCCGATCGACCGCGCCTGCTCCGCGCTGAACCGACGCTCCGCGGCGCCGACGAAATATTCGGCATCCGCTCGCGCTTGGGTCTGCAGGATGCCGTCGACTCCGCCGACGAGCGCGATGAGGTCGTCGACGGCCGCGTCCCGCTCGGCTGAGCTGAGCTTCGCGTCTTCGCGGCGCCATTCGAGCTCGTCGATGATCGCGTGCTGCGATTCCTCCTGCCAGTGATGCAGGAATACGTCTTTCCAGAGCTCCGACAGGTTCGAATCGCTCTCGATGCTCTTTTTGTAGTGGATTTGCGTGAAGATCTCTATGTGCGTCGTGAGGGCGAGCACGGACCAAGTCGATTTGCCGAGCACGAACCGCGCGACGTCGTTCGGCTGTGCCATCACTGCGTAACCGGGCCGCATTCTGCTCGCCGCGAGCGCCTCGACGCGCCGGAACAGCTCCTGGTGCTTGAGCTCTTCGTCGCTGAAGCGAACCAGCGCCTCGAGCGCGACCTGATCGCCGAACCAGTAATCGCGGCTCACCTCGAGCAGCTTCGCGTTGATGAACCGCTCGACGAGCCCGAACAGGTTTGCGTAAGTGCGGCCTTGGACTTGGCTCATGAAGCGGCGTTCGTCGGAGGTCAGGAAAGGCAAGTCATCGACGAGGGACAAGCCGTCCGGCAGAAATTTCTGGGTGACTTCGAGCGTACGGCCGCGAATCACGTCGTCGTCGATGTCCCAACGGATCCGTTTGGAGGCCGCGATGGCGCGGGCGTAGCGTTGCGTGCTGTCGTTCGATGCTGCGTAAGACATGACGTTCTCCTCGATGGATGTGGAATGTGTCGAGTCGCATGCTCGTCGTTGCAGCGGCGCCGCGGCATGGGGCGAACGTCCTGTTCGGAGACCCATTGGGCTCGGGCACCCGTGAGGTTTGTCCCGATCGGCAGTAGACTCGCGCCTCAAGCGCGCGAACCGAGCCGATGAATTGCGCCAGTCGATTCGCCTAACCAAGTCCGCCGACGGCACGGCGATCGCCTGGGCCGAGGCCGGCACGGGCCCTTCGCTCGTCAAGGCGTCGAACTGGCTGACACATCTCGAGCACGAGACCGAGAGCCCCGTCTGGCGTCACTGGGTGCGCTTCTTCGCGAGCCACTACCGCTTCGTCCGCTACGACGAGCGCGGCTGCGGCATGAGCGAGCGGGACATTGCCGAGCTGTCGATCGATCGCGCGGTGGAGGACCTCGAGGCGGTCATCGCCGCGGCACGGCCGCGGGAGCCGTTCGTTCTCGTCGGGGTCTCGCAGGGCGGCGCAGCCGCGATTCGGTATGCAGTCGCGAATCCCGGCAAGGTGTCGCACCTCGTTCTCTACGGCGCGTATGCGCAGGGTAGGGCGATGCAGCACGACCGCGCGGTCGAGGAGGCCCAACGCGCGCGGATCGCGCTTACGCGCACCGGCTGGGGGCAGAACAACCCTGTCTACCGGCAGCTGTTCACGTCGCGATTCATCCCCGGCGCCAACGACGAGCAGATTCGCTGGTTCAATGACTTGTGCAAGATCACGGCTAGTGCCGAGATGGCGGCGCGAATCATGGAGTTTCGTCTCTACATCGACGTGACGTCGCTGTTGCCGCAGATCTCCGTGCCGACGCTCGTATTGCACGCGCGCTCGGACGAGGCCATTAACCCGGCGCAGGGCCGCCTGCTGGCGTCGCGTATTCCGGGCGCGACACTCGTCGAGCTCGATTCGCGCAACCACATCTTGCTCGAGACCGAGCCGGCCTGGACGCGTTTCAAGGACGAGGTGCTCGCATTCACGGGCCAGCCGGCCGCCCGTGAAGACGGCGCGCTATTCGCGAGCCTATCGCCGCGAGAGCGCGAGATACTCGTGAGGATCTCGACGGGTTGCACCAACATCGATATCGGCAGGCAGCTGTTCATCAGCGAGAAGACCGTCCGCAATCACGTCACGCGGATCTTCGAGAAGCTCGGCGTGAGCTCCCGCGCTCAGGCGATCGTCCTCGCGAAGGATCATGGGCTACTCGCGAACGGCGTCGGCAGTAGGCGCGCGTGAGTCGGACCGCGTAGCCGCCGTCGCCATGATGGCCCCTTCTGCCGGCCGGCCCGATCGGGCAGACTCAACAGAACGACGGTGTAGGGGGAAGCCCATGCCTCATCGATTCGCACCGCAAGTGCGTGTCGGCTTGCTCGCTCTTGGCGCCGCGCTCGTCGCGCCGCTTGCGGGGAGTCAAGAATCCCGCCCGGTCGATGCGCGGCTCGACGCGCTCGAGGCGCAAGTGGTTGCGGCAGAGGACATCAGCGCGCTCAAACGCCTCCAGCGCGAATACGGCTACTACGTCGACAAGGGCATGTGGGAGGACGTCGCTGATCTCTACAGCGCCGATGCGGTCGCGAACTATCCGGCCGGCACGTATATCGGTCACGACAGCATTCGCAAGCACCTCTATATGAATGTCGGCGGTGGTCAGGTTGGCGAGAACGGATTGCCAGACAACCGGATTTACGACCACATCAACATTCAACCCGTGGTCCACCTCGACCCGGGCGGCAAGACCGCGAAGGGCCGCTGGCGCGCGTTCGCGATGTTCGGGGGATTCGGCGGCGGTGCAACCTGGGCCGAGGGCGCGTACGAGATGACGTACGCGAAGGAGAACGGCGTCTGGAAGATCAAGACGCTCGACTATCACTCGGGCTTCGGCGCGCCGTACTCGACGGGCTGGGCGCCACCTGCGCCGGCCGCTCCCGCCACAACGCCGGCACCGAGCACGACGCCGGCAGCGGGCGCCGCGCCGCCCGCCGGTGCGAGTGCGAGCGCGACCACGGCGGCCGGAGCGAGCGCTGCGCCTGCCGGCGCCGCTCCGCCGGCTCGCGGGCCGCGGAATCTCCCTTATCCGCCCGATCGACCGCGCGAAGAGGCGTGTGCGGGCTTTCCGGCGGCGTGCCCGCCGACGATGCATTACACGAATCTCGGCGCGACCGACGCGGGGCACATCTGGACCACCGTCGACTTGCCAGCGGCCGCCGGCAAACGCGTCGACTCGCGCGAGCGCGCGGCGGTTCTCGCGCGCCGCGCGCAACGTCTCGACGACGAGCAGGCGATCGAGAACCTACAAAAGATTTACGGTTACTACCTCGATCGCCGGATGTGGGACGAGGTCGCGGATCTCTTCGCCGCGAACGGCACGATCGAGATGGCGCAGATGGGCGTCTACGTCGGGAAGGCGCGCGTGCGTCGATTCCTGGATCTGCTCGGCCCGTCGGGAATCAAGGACGGCGAGCTCAACGACCACGTCCAGCTGCAAGTCGTCGTCGACGTCGCGCCCGACGGCCGCACGGCGAAATCACGGAGCCGCGAGCTCGACATGCTCGGCAACGTCGGCGCCAAGGGCTATTGGAGCGAGGGCGTCTACGAGAACACCTGGGTCAAGGACGATGGCGTCTGGAAGCTCAGGGACCTGCGCTACTTCCCGACGTTCATCAGCGACTACGACCTCGGCTGGGGCAAGGATGCGCAGCCCGTGCCGACAGCGAGCAAAGATCTGCCGCCCGATCGTCCGCCGACGAGCGTCTATGCGATCTACCCGAAGGCGCACATCCCGCCGTACCACTACGACAATCCGGTCAGCGGGCTCGCGCCGCGCTATCCCGATGCGCGCGGCCGGCCGAACGACGCCGCGATCAAGGCGATTCGCGCTCCAGTCGACGCGAGCAAGGCCGCGCGCGGCTCGCGCGCGCAGGCGAAGGACGTCGACGCGCTCGTCGCGCAAACCGAGCAGCAAATCGGCCGCGTGAAGGACTTCTACGAGATCGACAACCTGATCGGCGGCTACGGCTACTACCTCGACAAGAACCTCTGGACCGATCTCGCGAACCTATTCTCCGAGCACGGCACGATCGAGCTTGCGCAACGCGGCGTGTACGTAGGCCGTGAGCGCGTGCGCGCGGCACTGTTCAACGTGTTCGGCAAGGAAGGGCCGCAAGAGAATCGGCTCGGCAATCACATCCAGTGGCAGGCCGTGATCCACGTCGCGCCGGATGGGAAGAGCGCGAAGGCACGTTCGCGCATGATGCAACAGCTCGCGTTCGGGCCGCGGCCGTCGATGGGCGCGTCGCTCTACGAGAACGAGTTCGTGAAGGAGAACGGCGTCTGGAAGTACAGCGTCGATCACACCTATAACACCTGGGGCGCGAACTACGAAGGTGGCTGGGTCAAGCAGACGGGACGCGGTGGCGTTCCGGGCCCGAGCAAGACGTATCCGCCCGACACGCCGCCGTCGTTCGTGTTCCAGATGTTCCCGACCGTCTACGAGATACCGTTCCATTATGCGCACCCCGTCACCGGCAAGCCGCCGAAGATCACGCCCGTGCACGTCTATTCGCCGCCCTCGGGAGCAGAAGCCGTGAGCGCGAGCGGAGGCTCGTCTCAAGGCCCGGCCGGCGCGCCGCTCGGCACGATGCCGCCCGAGATTGCGGCGCAGCTCCGAGAGATCGGCGCGAAGATCGAGACGCAAAAGACGCTCGAGATCTACGCGCCGCTGCAGCCGAAGGAGCCGTACGCGTGGCTCGACGTCGCGCGCGACGAGCGCTATGGCCCGGCCGAGCGCAACGTGCTCGACGTGTTCGCGGCACCATATGCGTCGCCGGACCGCGCGCGCCCGAAGCCGATCGTGCTGTTCGTGCACGGCGGCGGCTTCGCACGCGGCTCGAAGCACACGGAGGGCACGCCGTTCTACGACAACATCGGCGTCTGGGCGGTGGCCTATGGGCTCGTCGGCGCCACCATGAATTACCGGCTCGCGCCCGACAGCACGTGGCCGTCGGGCATCGAGGACGTCGGCGCCGCCGTAAAATGGCTGCAAGCGAACGCGGCGCGGTTCGGCGGCGACCCGAAGCGGATCTTCCTCTGGGGCCACTCGGCCGGCGCCGCGCACGTCGGCGACTATCTCGCGGGCGCCGCGGCGAAGGGGCGCGACGCGGGCGTCGCGGGCGCGATCCTCACGTCGGGTTTCTACGATCTCGGCAAGGAGGTTTCGGTCTGGAAGGTCTACTACGGCGAGGACGTCTCGAAGTACGCCGAACGCTCGTCCCTTCCGGGGCTCGTGAAGTCGACCGTCCCGTTGCTCGTGACCGACGCCGAGCTCGACCCCGACATGTTCCAGGCCGAGTCGAACAAGCTCGCGTCGGCTCGAGCTGCGGCGGGCAACGCCGTGCAGCGCGTGCATCTCAGCGGCCACTCGCATATCTCGGAGACGTACGCGATCGGCACGGCCGATCGTGCGCTCTCGGGCCCGGTGCTCGAGTTCGTGCGTGCGGTCAGCGCGAAGAGCGGGACGTAGCGGCGACGCGCGCGCGGCGTGCGCGCCGTGCGTGTCGTGCCCGAGAGAGACGTGAGCCGCGCCTTCGTCAAGGAGTCGGACGACGCGGGCGAGCCGCTGCCCGAGCTCGCGATCAGCCCGCACCCGAACTTCGTGACGCCCGACGGCTTGCGCCTCGTCGAGGCACGGATCGCAGCGCTCGACGCGCAGCTCAAAGCCGCGCGCGCGGCCGACGACAAGGCGCTGCTCGCGCGCGTGAATCGCGACTTGAGATATTGGACGCAGCGCCGTGCCACCGCACGCGTCGTTCCGCCCGTCGCGACGCCGGACGTCGTACGCTTCGGCGTCACGGTCGTGCTGCGCTACGTCGACGACGGCGCCGAAGCGCGTTTCAAGATCGTCGGCGAGGATGAGTCGGAGCCCGCGCGCGGCCTCGTGAGCTTCGTGTCGCCGCTCGCGAAGTCGTTACTCGGCAAGTCGATCGGTGACGAAGCGCGTCTGCTAGAACGCGCAGCGGAGATCGTCGCGCTAGGCTAGGAAACCGCTCGCGATGTCGAGCGACTGGCGCGAGACGGTCTTTTCGCCGCGCCGCTGCTCGACGCTCCAGCGCACGTCGATCCCGCTCTCGCCGCCGCCGGTCTCGCTCGAGACATCGAGCGCGAGCGCGTCGCCTGGGCGCACGGTGAGCGGCTCGAGCAGCGGCAAGTAGATCTGATCCCAGTGCGTGCGCGGACCGAACGGGCTCGTCGAGAGCACGACGCCCGGCACGAGCGTGCACTCCCACCAGAGCGCGAAGCCGTAGATCGTGGCGCTCGCGGCGAGCGTCCACGCAGTGCGCCCGGCTCGGCGGCTGTCGATGTCGGCGTCGAACTCGAGCGAGTCCCAGGACGCGGCCGGGACATCGAGCAAGTCCTCGGGCTCGATCGCGAACACGTACATGTTGTTGCGCGTGAGCCGCTCCGCCTCGGACCAATCGAGCGTGGCGACGCCGCGCCACGCGCGAAAGTCGCGCTCGAAGCGGTCGGCGATCACGGGCGCCGACCATTGCACGATCGACTGCGGGATCATCGTGCCGCGCGGCGCGAGAAAGCGGCGCGCGTCGCGCAGCGTTTCGAGCACGTCTTCCTCGTACGCGAAATTGCCGAGCACCTCGGCGACGACGACGTCGACGCGCGGGGGCTCCGCGACGTCGAGCGAGCGCTCCGGCACGAAGTGAAGCCCATCGATGCGGTTGCGCTCCGCGATGTGGTGCGCGAGCCCGAGCACGGGGCCGGGATCGTAGAGCCAGACCTCGCGCGCGCCGAGCTCGCGCGCGAGGAACGCGAGGATGCCCGTGCCCGCACCGAGATCGGCGACGGTCGTGTGGCCGGGGCGAATCGCTTTCGCGAGCGCGTTCCGAAACGCCGCGATGCGCACTTGGTCCGCGAGCATTCGGCGGTGAAACTCGATCGACATCGTCTTCGCAACCAAGTCGCGCCGCGTCGCGCGCGCTCAGTGCGTCATCGCGTAGATGATGTAGTTGAGGTACGTCCGCATGCCTTGCGCGGAGTACTTTTCGGGGTAACCCGGCGTGTCGTTGTGCTCGATCGAGTCGCCGAGGTCCATGTTGTGGCAGATCGCGACCATCACGCGGCCCTTGTCGTCGTAGATGCCGCGCCAACGCGGAGTGTAGCCGTCCTTCTCGGACGTTCTGCCGCTATACATGAACTGCGCGCCCGGCACCTGGATGCGGTCATCGAGGTCCCAGAAGATGTGGAAGATCTGGTCGTCGTTCGGAATGTCGACGATCGGCCGGTCCGGAAACACGCGCTGGATGCTCGCGAGGAACACCGCCCACTCGTCGGTTCCGTGGAAGTCGTCGACCATCAGGAATCCGCCGCGCGTGAGGTACTCCCGGAGCTTGACGACCTGCTGGTCGGTGAGCTCCCAATGGCCCACCTCGACCGCGTAGAGCCAGGGCCAGTAGAACACCTCGTCGCCGTCGTCGAGATCGACCGACTGCTCGACGGAGCGCGCGTCGATGTTCGTCAAACGGCGCACGATCTGGGCCAGGTGCCGGTCCGCGCGCGGGAAGTCGATCGTCCAGCTCGTGCCGCCGAGCTTCCAGTCGTCGCCCTCGCTGCGGTAGCAGCCGCGCATGTAGTAACTGTGGCAGGTCGGGTACATGAGCCGAGCGAACGTCCACTCGGCCGGGTTCATGTAGTCGGGCGGCAGCTCGAAGTTCTCGTACTCGGTGCCGGGGAGCGCGCGAAACGGCCTCGGGCCCGCGAGCGCGAGTCCGACGAGACATAAGCCCACCGCCGCGGCCGCGGCGGCCGATACGATGTGCCGAAGCTTGCGGTGCGGGGTGGGGCTCGAGTCGCTCGAAGCGTTCACGAGTCGAGCATAGCGGACTCGCTTAGGCCCCGCACTACGCCGCGCGTCGCAGCGGCGCCATGGTATCCTTGGCCGCCGTTTTTCCGGCCATTTCCCTTAAGGGTAGCAAAGTCGGCGCCGCCGTCGGCGTTGCGACCACGTTCGAGGCGAGAATGAAGGACCTGACGCAAGACTCCATCGTTCGCAACATCGTCGCGATGGCGGCGCCGATCGCCGCGGGCATGCTGTTCCAGACGCTCTACTTCCTCGTCGATCTCTACTTCGTCGCCGGAATAGGCGACGCGTCGGTCGCGGGAGTCGGCGCGGCGGGCACGCTGATGTTCATCGTGGTGGCGCTCACGCAGGTGCTCGGCGTCGGCGCGGTCGCGCTGATCGCGCAGGCCGTCGGCCGCAAGGACCAGGCCGGCGCGAACGTCGTGTTCAACCAATCCGTGCTGCTCGCGTTCGTCTGCGCGGCCGTCACGCTGGTCGGCGGCTACGCGCTCACGTCCGCGTATGTAGGCGCGATCGCAGCCGATCCGCAGACCCAGCACGAAGGCACGACGTATCTCTATTGGTTCCTGCCGGGCCTCGCGCTCGGCTTCGCGCAGGTCACGATGGGCTCCGCGCTGCGCGGCACCGGCATCGTGAACCCCCCGATGGCGATCCAGGCGTTCACCGTGCTCTTGAACGCGCTACTCGCGCCGATCCTGATCGCGGGCTGGGGCACCGGCATCGCGCTCGGCGTCGCGGGCGCGGGGCTCGCGAGCACCGTGTCGATCGTGATCGGCGTCGTGTTGCTCGGCCTGTATTTCGTGAAGCTCGAGAAGTACGTGTCGTTCCGTCGCGAGCTCTGGCGGCCGCAGTTCCACGTCTGGAAGCGGATGCTCGACGTCGGCCTACCGGCCGGCGGCGAGTTCGCGCTGATGTTCATCTACATGGGCGTGATCTACTGGGTGATCAGCGCGTTCGGATCGGCGGGCCAAGCCGGTTTCGGCATCGGCTCGCGGATCATGCAGTCGATCTTCATGCCCGCAATGGCGATCGCCTTCGCCGCGGGGCCGATTGCCGGGCAGAACTTCGGCGCGGGCCGCGGCGCGCGCGTGCGCGAGACGTTCGCGAAGGCCGTGTTGCTGAACACGGTCGTGATGGTGCTCGTGACGGTCTTCCTGCAATGGCGGCCCGAGGCGCTCGTCGGCTTCTTCACGCACGAGAGCGATGCGACCGAGGTCGGCGCGACCTTCCTGCGCACGATCTCATGGACTTTCATCGCGCAGGGCGTCGTGTTCACGTGCTCGGGCCTGTTCCAAGGGCTCGGCAACACCAAGCCCGCGATGCTGAGCTCGGCGATCCGGCTCACGGTGTTCGTGCCGCTCGCTATCTGGGTCTCGAAGCAGCCCGGGTTCCATCTCGAGCAGCTCTGGCTCGTGTCGGTCGCGGCGGTTTGGATCCAGGCTGTCGCGAGCTATCTGCTGCTGCGCCACCAGTTCACTCGACGCCTTGTCGACGGCCCGACGCGCTCGATGGGTGCGCCGGTCGGTGAGCCGGCCGCGGCCGAAGGTTCCGGCTGACGCGCCGAGGCGGAGTGTGACCTTGGCGGGCGGCGGCGTCGCAACGCGAACGCCGTCACGAGCCCGTCTACTCGAACGCCTCCGTCCCGTCTGGCTTCGTCGAGCGGGTCGCGTCGTAGATCTCGCGTAGCAGGCGCCGGACCGCGCCCTCGGCCTCGCTCTTCTGCAATCCATAACGCTTCGCGACGAACTGCGCGATCTCGACGATGCTGCGCTTGCCGTCGATCGCGGCGAGGATCTGCGCTTGCAATAGCCGCTGCGTCGACGTGACCACGAGCTCGTCGAGGTCCGGCACGGCCCGCGTGATATCCACGAGCCAGGCCGGGTGGCGCTCCACGCGCTCGGGCGCCGCGGCGTCCGCGATCTTCGTAGCGCTGAAGGTCACCGCGCGCTCGATTCGGCCGCGGCCGCTCGCGGGCGACTGGAGGTACGGCACTCTCTTGCGCTCGCTCGCGCCGATCACGAAGCCGTTCGCGGCGACGAGCTCGAGCACCTCTTCCTCCCCGTAGCACCACGCCTCGTTGCGATGTACGAACGCGAGCGGCCCGGTATTGATCCAGGTGCCGCCCTTCGCCAGCAGCCGGTTCACCGTGCGCGCCCAGTCGGTCAAGCTCTGCGGCACGACGTCGAGCAGCCAAGGCGTGAGCACCGTGTCGAAGCTGCCGCGCTTGAACGGCGCGTGCAGCGCATCGGCAAGCACGAGCACGAACGGAGCGCCGTCGGCGTCGAGCGGTGCGGGCGCGGCGCAGAGGCGCGCGATCGCGGCCATCGACTGGCTCAACGGCGCGACCGGGAATTCGTGCAGCGTGATCGTCTCGCGACTCAGCACGCGGGCCGCGAGCAGCAGCGGCAGCGGATTCACGTCGACCGCGACGGACAGCTCGGGCGCGTAGCGCAGATGCAGATCGTATGCGAGGCGGCACGCGCCTGCGCCGAGCGTGAGAAGCTTGCCGGCCTTGAACGCCTTGCGCTCGGGCAATACCTCGCGCACACATTCGAATCGGCTGTCGTTCTCGACGCTCTCCCACGCCCAGTCGCGCAGCAGCGAGTCGTACTCGTTGACGAGCGCGTCCCGCTGCGGCAGCCGCTCGTGCAGCACGCCCGACCGATCGAGGCTCGGCGCCGCGCGCGCGGCGCCGAGCGCGAGCGGCACGAGCAAGTCGACGATTTCCTTGCGCTGCGCTTCGCGTGCCGAGAGCAGCGCCGAGATCCGCGCGGTCGCGGGCTTGCTCCGGCGCACCTCCGCGAGCGCGCGCTCGAGCCGCTTGCGCTCCGCCGAGTTCGCGTTCAGGAACTCGTTGAATCGCGCGCGCCACTCGAGGCGCGCCGCTTCGGGGGCGCGGTCGAGCCACGGAATCCGGGCCCCGCCGCTTTGGATCACCGGAAACTCGGTCTTGCAGTTCAGGCAGAGAAAGTGATCGGTGCGTGGCGCGAGGCCGCCGCCTTCGCGCTTGCACGCAGGGCACGCGAGCAGCGGCGCGAGCGCGCCGAGACCGTCCGGCGCCGACCCGCGCGCCGGCTCGGCTCGCGGCCGCGTCATCGGCGCGTGCGCGCCGCGCGCACGCGTTCGTGGCCGCCCATCGACGTCCGCTTCGAGTCACTCACTCGCGTCACACGATCCGGTTGAACGCGATGTACGGCGCGACGGCCGCGCCGGAGCCCAAGCCCGGATTCGTGAGCACCGTGTTGAACTTCGCCTCCTCGCCGTGCAGAGCGAGGTAATTCAACACGACGAGCTCGGCGAGCTGGGTCACGCTGTTCGCGAACGGGCTCGACGCCGTGTCGATGGCGCCGGTTGCCTTGAACGCTCCGAGCTGCTGCGACGCGGCGCCGTTGCGCAGCGCGGGCCGGCCCGTCGGGCTGTAGACGAGCGCGAAGCTCGCGGCCGTCTGCGAGTCGTCCGATTGCCAGCGGAACTTGGTCGTGCCGTTGCCGTCGTCCTCGGCCGTATTCGTGTCGGCCGACACCGAACCGTCGCTGAACACGTAGACCATCAGCGGCTTGCCGAGCTTGGCGGCGTACTCGAGCGACGCGCCGACCACCTGGCCGATCACGAAATCCTTCGTGTCCGTGTCGGGCCGCGGGTTCTGGTGGTAGTCGCGGCCGCCGAACGAGATCGTGCCTGCGCCGCCGAAGCCGTTGATCACGACCTTCATCGCGGCCGCGGCCTTCTTGAAGTCGGCGTTCTGAGTGAGCTCGGTGCCGGGGAAGATCGCCTGGAGCAGCGTGTCGGCGTTCGGGTCGAGCTGCGCGGGCGTGATCGTCGTGTTGAGCGTCGCGGTGGTCTTGTCGAAGCCGCACTGCACGAGGTCCTTCGTCGCCTGCTGCTCGCCAATCTTGCCGAGCTTCAGCGCGCTCAACGTCGCCGCCGCTTGCGCGACGCGGCCGTTCGGGAACGTGTTCGTGCTGCCGCCGACGAGGCCCATCGCCTCGGTGCGGCTGCTGACCTTCGTCGGTCGCAAGTCGGCCGTGACCATCGACGCGGGCGCCGCGGAGTTGCCGCCCGACTCGGTGTTCTGCGAGCCGATCGTCGCGACGAACTCGCCGTTCGCCCCCGCCCGGGCGATGCCGTAGATCGGATTGTGCGGGTTGTTGCCGGTGTCGTTCTCCGAGCGCGCCGGCACGACGAAGCCGTTCGTGCTCGCTCGCGTCGCGGCGCTCGTCTTGCTCAAGAGCCCGCGCAGCAACGCGCTCTTCGGATGCATCGCGAGCCCGAAGGTCGTGTCGACGCCGACGGTCTGCGGCAGAATCGCCGCAGGCAAGCCGAGCTTCGCGTAGCCCGCGGGATCGAGGAAGTCGAGCTGGCCGCCGGCCTTGCCGACCATCACGTTCGAGCCCGCGATATTCGCGCCGCCCGCCTGGTCGATCGCGAGGAACGGGATCTTGCCCGCGCCGAGGGTCCCGCCCGTGTCGATCACGCAGGCGGTCTGTGCGTGTATCTCGCGCGCGAGCAGCGTCGCGATGCTCGGCAGGAACACGGTCGCGGTGCCCGCGATCAGGCCGCGTGCGAGGAACTCGCGCCGCGTCGCGGGCCGACCGTGGCCGCTCACGCGGCAGTTCTCCTCGATGCGCTGCTCGAAGCGGCGTTGCCGCTCGGCCGCGGCGCGCTGTAGCTCTGTGTATTTACCCATGGATGTGATCCTCGTGGTAATCAGTTGAGCGTTACGGCCGCGCTCGAGAGCGTCGCGGCGCAGGTCGCCTGGAGAGCCGTCTGCGCGGTCGTGCCCGTGCAGCCGTTCGTGCAGCCGAGGTCGTTCATCATCTTTACGAGCTCGGTGTGCGCGGACGCTTTGTCCGGCTGGTTCGCGAGGTTCGTGCCGAGCAGCTTGTCGAAGACGGTGTCGGCGATCTGACCTTGCGCCCCCGCTGCGATCGTGCAGGCGCCGAAGAAACCGCTG
>Ga0326731_1000294_pt1 | contig 12803 bp, 11 predicted proteins | sample MHFSIPfraction_FD_207645 | JGI IMG/M metagenome (GOLD analysis project Ga0326731, IMG submission 207645) | Lab enriched peat soil microbial communities from Michigan Hollow, Ithaca, NY, United States - MHF9FY SIP fraction | ecosystem: Environmental > Terrestrial > Soil > Wetlands > Peat | place...
ACGAACACGCCCGACAGCGCTCCGCTCACCGCCACCAGCACGCCGGCGGACAGGTGCGCGCGCGGACTCACCCGCTCCCAGCCATACAGGTAGATGCCCAGGAAGATGGCCTCGGTGAAGAACGCGAAGCCCTCGAGCGAAAACGGCATGCCGATGATGGGACCGGCGACGCGCATGAACCCGGGCCACAACAGGCCGAGCTCGAATGACAGCACGGTGCCGGACACCGCGCCCACCGCGAAGAGGATCGCGGTGCCCCGCGCCCAGCGCTTGGCGAGATCGAGATGGACCGGGTCACCCGAGCGGCGCCAGCGGCGCTCGGCCACGACCATCAGCACCGGCATCGCGATCCCCACCACCGCGAAGACGATGTGGAACGCGAGCGACATTCCCATCTGGACGCGGGCTGCGGCCAGATCGGTCATGCCGCTACCCGCCGAGCTGGGCGAGACGGTCCTTGAGTCGCTGGAACATCGGGAAACGGGCCACGAGGCCGCGCAGGATGGCGCGCGCCGAGTCGGGCTGGCCCGCCGCCACGTGCGCGTCCGCCGCCAGCATGCCCGCCCGGACCGCGAGCCGCGGATTGTCGGCCGGGAGGTGCAGCGCTTCCAGGGCGGCGAGGGCCCCCTTCGCGTCGCCCCGATCCCGCAGGATCGATTCGACGCGCACCAGCGCGACGGCCGTATCACCCGGCGAGCGGCGCGCGAGCTCCTCGATCAGCGCCGCCGCGCCGGCCGATTCGTGCCGGGCGCGGTCCACCATCGCCTGCTCGTACAGTCCGGCCGCCAGCAGGCGGGCGATGTCGGTCGTGTCTCCCGTTCGCAGCCCGGGACCGCCGGCATACGTGTAGACGAGCTCCCCGCCCTTCTTCCCCACCTCGTAGACTGCGTACCCGCCCACGAGCCCGACGAGCGCGGAGGCGACCTCCGCCCAGCGGCGCAGCCCGGGCCGCACGCGGGCGAGTACCAGCGCCACGAGCTCGAGCCCCGCCACGAAGAGGAAGATGGTGCGGGTGCGCTCTCCCCACTGTTCGTGCGCCTGGACCGCGGCCGCGACGCCGGGGATCCGCTCGACCGGGCCGTGCGCCTGCGACCCCGAGGTAGCGGCCAGCACCGCGGCGATCGCACCGCACAGGAGCGCCGTCGTCGCGGCGGGTCCCGCGAACGGGACCTTGCCGGTCAGGGAGATCCAGCGCATCACGACGCCCGCCAGCAGCAGGACGATGGCGAAATGAACGATCTGCGGATGGAAGGAGGCGATGTCGGGCATGGAAGAAACTTATAGTAGATTCATGGCTCCATGCCACCGACCCTCCGGTCCCTCATCGACGACCATCGCGTCCACCTGTTCGACGGCGCCATGGGCACGATGCTCTACGCCAAGGGCTTCTATCTCAACGTCTGCTACGACGAGCTGTGCGTGAAGCAGCCGCAGCTGGTGCGCGAGGTCCACGAGGAGTACGTGCGCGCGGGCGCGGAGATCATCGAGACCAACACGTTCGGCGCCAACCCGGTGAAGCTGGGTGCCCACGGATTGGCCGATCAGACCTGGTCGATCAACCGGGCCGCGGCCGAGCTCGCCCGGACGGCGGCAGGCGACCGCGCCAGCGTGGTCGGCGCCATCGGCCCCCTCGGCCTGCGGCTCGAGCCGTTCGGCCCCACCTCCCGCGACGAGGCGCGCGACTTGTTCCGCCGCCAGGTGGACGGGCTCCTCGCGGGCGGGGTCGACGGCTTCGTGCTGGAGACGTTCAGCGACGTCGAGGAGCTGCATGCCGCGCTGCGGGCGGTGCGCGAGGCGTGCGACCTGCCAGCCGTCGCCCAGATGACGGTCGGCACCGACGGGCTCACGACCTACGGCACGGCGCCCGAGGACTTCACCCGCCAGCTCGCCGCGTGGGGCGCGGACGTCATCGGTGTCAACTGCTCGGTGGGACCCGCCGGCGTGCTCGAGGCCGTCGAGCGCATGGCGAAAGTCACCGATCGTCCGCTCTCGGCACAACCCAACGCCGGACTCCCGCGCGACGTGGGCGACCGCAAGATCTACCTGGCGAGCCCCGAGTACATGGCGAGCTACGCGCGGCGCCTGGTGGAGGCCGGAGCGCGGTTCGTGGGCGGCTGCTGCGGCACCACCCCCGAGCACATCCGCAAGATGCGGGACTACCTGGCGAGCGTGTCGCCGCGCCGCTCGAGCGCCGTCGTGTCCAAGCACGACGTCACCGCTCCCGCCGGCGTCACGCCGGTGCCGATCGACCAGCGCTCACGCTGGGGCAAGAAGCTGGCGGCCGGGGAGTTCGTGACCAGCGTCGAGATCGTCCCGCCGAAAGGGGTGGACCCGAGCCCGATGCTGGTGCAATGCCGCACCCTCAAGGACGCGGGCGTCGATGCGGTCAACGTCCCCGACGGTCCCCGGGCGCAGAGCCGCATGGGCGTGTTGCCGTCGGCGATGCTGATCGAGCGCGAGGTCGGCATCGAGACCGTGATCCACTACTGTTGCCGCGACCGCAACCTGCTCGGCATGCTCTCCGACATTCTCGGCGCGGCGGCGGCGGGGCTGCGCAACATCCTCATCATCACGGGCGACCCGCCCAAGATGGGCCCGTATCCCGACTCCACGGCCGTCTTCGACATCGATTCGATCGGGCTCACGAACCTCGTGTACCGGTTGAACCACGGCCTCGACCCCGGCAACAACCCGATCGGCGGCCCCACGCGCTGGGTCATCGGCGTCGGGGTGAACCCGGCCGCCGTGGACCCCGACCGCGAGCTGTCGCGCTTCCATTGGAAGGTGGACGCCGGCGCCGAGTTCGCCGTGACGCAACCGGTGTTCGATCCGCGCCAGCTCGAGGCGTTTCTGGCGCGCGTCGAGTCCTACCGGATCCCCATCGTCGCGGGCATCTGGCCGCTCGTCAGCCTGCGCAACGCCGAGTTTCTGGCCAACGAAGTGCCGGGGGTGTCGGTCCCGGAGGACGTGCTGGCCCGGATGCGGGCGGCGCAGGAGAAGGGAAAAGACGCGGCGCTGGCCGAGGGCGTCGCGATCGCCCGCGAGATGCTGGCGCGGGTGCGCGGCATGGTGCAGGGCGTGCAGGTGAGCGCGCCGTTCGGGAAGGTGGAGGTGGCGCTCGAGGTGCTCGGGTAGGTCCTTCAGGGACTGGATCGAACGGGAACGTCCGCTCTGCTGGTTTCCGTGGGCTGAAGCCCCGGCTCGGCCCCGATGGCGTCCTGAAGGACGTCCGATGCGAGCGCCTGCTGAGGATGACGCTCACCCTGGCTCTTCACGTACGCGATGACGCCTCGGAGCTGGCGGGGCCCTACAGAGCGGAGATCATACCCCTGCGCCCAACGCAGTGACTGCCGGGTCGCGATACCGTCTCGATTGGCGATACGGGCGCTCGCCCCTTTGAGCCCCTGCATCAGCCGAGGCACGTCGAACGTTGGCGAGAGCTCGAGGGCGACGTGGACGTGATCTCGGACGATTCCCGTTTCCAGAACGCGCGCACCGTGCCGTTCGGCCTCGACCCGAAAGAACCGGTCCAAGAACCCGGCAACCGCGGTATCGATCAGAGGAAGTCTTGCGAAGGTGGTCCACGAGGCGTGAACATAGATGCGAGTCGGCATGTCGCCTCCGAGTCCTCGAACCTAGCGAGACTGGTATCGGAGGACTGGCGCCGGATTGCGCAACTCGGATCGAAAAAGTGCGAGCAACGTCCTTCAGGACGTCATCTCGCCGAGCCGGGGCTTCAGCCCACGGTAGTGACGTTCACCGGCCACGACGTAAAGGATCCACGCCCATGACCAACGAGCCTTCGGTGAAACACGCCGACCAGGTCCCGGCGCAGCCGGTGACGGCCGGCAAGGATACGACGCGACAGATGCTGATCGGCCCCGACGAGGGGCCGCATTTCGCGTTGCGCCGCTTCATCATGCAGCCGGGCGGCGGCATGCCGGCCCATACCAACACCGTCGAGCACGAGCAGTACGTGCTGCGCGGCCGGGCCCGCGTGGGGATCGGCGACCGCGTGCACGACGTGCGCGCCGGCGACGTGGTCTACATCCCGGCGGGGACGCCGCACTGGTACGAGGCGCAGGCGGGCGAGCCGTTCGAATTCCTGTGCGTCGTCCCGAACCTGCCCGACAAAACGGAGCTCGTGGGAGGCCGCTGACATGCCCGCCCCTGCGGCCCCGGCCGTTCAGGACTTCTATCCCGACGATTTCGCCCACTGCTACGGCTGCGGTCGGCTGAACGATCACGGGCTGCAGCTCAAATCCCGCTGGGACGGAGACGAAACCGTCGCGCGGTTCACGCCGCTGCCCCAGCACACCGCGTTCCCGGGCTTCGTGTACGGCGGATTGATCGCTTCGCTGATCGATTGCCACGCGATGGGAACGGCGGCTGCCGCGACACTGCGGGCCGAGGGGAAAGAGGTAGGCCGCAGCCCGTCGCCGCGTTTCGTGACCGCCGCCCTCCGCGTGGACTACCTGAAGCCGACCCCGCTCGGCCCGGAGCTGGAAATCCGCGCCCGGGTGCGTGAGCTGACTCCCCGCAAGGTGGTCATCGACTCCACCGTCTCGGCGAACGGGGTGATCACGGCCCGCGGGGAGACGGTTGCCGTCCCCATGCCGTCATCGATGCTGCCCCCCGAGGCTCGCCGCTAGAACCCGAGCCAGAAGTTCATTTTCAGGAGGAAGATGTTCTGCGCCGGCCCGCGGAACAGCGCGCGCGAGTCGGGGCCGAAGTCGATGGTGCCGCGCGCGAGATCGGACTCGCTGCTGCGGGTCCAGACCAGGAAGAGCGTCGAGCCGGGCCGGTACTCCCACCGCAGCACCGCGTTCCCCCGCAGCGCCCGGAAGACGAAGCTCGGATCGGTGATCGAGAAGCGCGCCGCCGGGCCGGCGCCGTCCGGGTCGATCACGTGCGTGTCGGGCTGGCCCGCCACACCCGGCACCACCGAGTCCGTGCCCACGTCCGTGCCGTAGGTGAGCTTGCGCAGCTCGCGCGGCGCCGCGAATTCCTTGTAGCGCGAATAGGCGCCGCTTGCGATCAAGGGCTGGACGAACAGCTCGAACGTCAGATTGGGGGAGAACGTCACGTTGAACCGCGTGTCCATCGCGACGCTGTTCTGCCGCAGGTCCGCGAAGACGTAGCGCGTGCCGGCGAAGAGGGTGGCCGTGGGATCTATCACCGCGGTGACGTACTGATAGCTCGTCTCGTTGTGGCTGAACGACGGGCCGAGGGAGACGGTGACGTTGGAGACCGGCCGCAGCTGCAGCGTCAGGCTCGTGGACCAGTCGCCCTTCCCGTCGCTCGCCCGGTCGTAGGAGAGCGAGCTATTGACGACCACGGACTTCCGCGAATCGGTGGAGAGGTCCGTTTCCCAGTAGTTCAGCGCCGGCCGGCGCAGCACCGGTCCCCCGCGCGACAGGCCGTCGTCGAGCACGCTCGGCCGCCTGATCCAGAATCCGCTCACGTTCCAGTAGTTGCGCAGTACGATCTGGCTCCAGATCTGCCCCTGTCGGTCGGTGAGGTCCCAGTCGAAGTTGTACTGTTGCTGCCCGCCCACGATGAAGAACAGCTGGCGGTACCAGCTGGTCGGCGTGGTCCACATGCGGTGGACATTGGCGCTCATCCACCAATAATCGGCCCGCGAGAGGAACGAGATGTCGTTGTTCTCGAACCCGGGCGTCCGCAGGTTGGTGGACACTTCCCACAACAGATTCCCCTGCTCGCGCGCGAATCGCGCGTACGCCCCCAGGCCACGCAGCGACGTGAGCGAGGGATCGTAGCGGTCGCTGAACAGGCCGTTCGAGCCGTTGCCGCGATCGGGGCGCTGGAGGTAGCGCGCGCTCGATTGCTGCAGCCGCAGAATCGCGGCGGTGTCCCCGGAGACGTTGGTGCCGGCCATCTGGGCCATCAGATGGAAGTCGCGATTGCGGAACCACATGTCGGTGGAGAGCCCAAAGGACTCGGCGTGGTGGCTCAGGCGGTCGGAGATGAGGGAATTGTCGAGGTTGCGGTACACCGACGTCGCCATCGCCCGGACCACCGTCGCGCCCCCGCGCAGGTCCTTCGCGATCCGCCCGACGAAATAGTTGGTGAAGGGCTCCACCGTGACGCGGCCCCGCGTGCGGTCGGCGAGCTGTACCGTCGCCTGCGTGCGGGCGGTGACCGCATCCAGTGCGCCGATCGACCACCCCGTGGGGGTCCGGCCCGTGAGCTTGGCGGCGCCCAGGATCGTCGTGTTGTCGGGCACCTTGGCGTAGCTCACGGAGTCGTACATGCCCGCCGGGATCTGGGGCGAGCGCCCGACCCGCCGCGTGTAGAACATCGAAAGGCTCGACACGTTCGAGCAGAAGTAGCAGCTGAACCCCCCGAAGCCGAAGTAGCTCGATCCTTCCACGAAGAACGGCCGCTTCTCTTCGAAGAACGTTTCGAACGCGGAGAGATTCACCACCGCGGGGTCCGCCTCCACCTGGCCGAAATCCGGGTTGACCGTCGCGGCGAGCGTGAGGTTGGACGTCAACAACACCCGCGCATCGCCGCCCACACGGCCGTCCATGGTGTGCGCCTTCGTGAACGGGTCGGTGGGATCGCTCACCGGCACGCTGGACGAGCGGCCGACGACGTACGGCAGGACCTCCGCCTTGCCGGGCGCCCGATGGATCACGAGGCCGGTGAGGTGGCCGAAGCGCGGCGGGCCGCCCGTTTCGTTGAGATGCCAGAACGCCCACTGCGACAGCTCGTTCAGCCGGTTTTCCTGGCGCCAGATCTGCAGCCCCCACGTCTGCTCCGCCTGCGTCGTGGGATAGCGCATCTGCGAGAACGGGATGCGCATCTCCGCCGTCCAGCCGAGCGAGTCGATCGCGGTCTTCACCTCCCACACCGGGTCCCAGGAGTCGTCGCCGCCGCCGCCCAGGCCGTTGGCGTCGGCGCGAACGCCCGAGGGATTCACCGTGAAGAAGAGCCGGCCGATGTGATCGTGATAGGTGTCGAAGATGACCTGGAGGTAGTCCGCGTCCGCGTTGACGTCACGCCGCACCAGACGCGTTCGCACGCCGCGCGCGCCGGAGTCGTCGTACATCCGGGCGCCGACGTAGATCGCCGCGTCGTCGTAGGCGAACCGGACCTCGGTCCGCTGCGTCGCCGGCTGGCCTTCATTGGGCTGACTTTGCGTCAATTCGGCGGCCGCGGGCGCCGTCTGCCATACGGCTTCGTCCAACTTGCCGTCGATCCGGATCGTCTCGTGCAGCGCGACGGCGCGCACCACCGGCGGGGTCGTGGGATGGACGTTCTGCGCTGCGAGCGGAACGGCGGCGATCAGCGCCGCGACAACGACGATCGCTTTCGACATAGCCCCGGCCCCGGCGTGAATGAAGTACCGAGTATGACGCCCGGGCCGTGAGGAAGGTTGCTGTCGGTGACCGGCTAGTGTCCGGGAACTGTGAGTTTCATCCTGAGCCAGCCCGCGATGTCGTCGAGCACCGCCGAGGGCAGCTTGGTGTCCTTGAGCGTCGGATACTCGCTGGGCGAGCCGTCACCGTCGGTGTGCAGAAAGAGATGGTTCAGGCCCGGATACACCTTCTCGGTCACGTCGTGGTTGCCGGCGCCCCGGAGCGCGGCCGCCAGTGTGTCCGCCTGTCCAGCCGACACCTGCCGGTCGAGCGCGCCCTGAAGGATCAGCACCGGGACCGTGACCCGGCGGGCCGTAGCCAGTGGATCGTACGCCGCGAACCAGCGCATCCAGGCGCTGGCGCGAACGACCTGGTCGACCGCCTGCGGCACGGCGGCGAGCTGCGTGGCGCGGGCCGAGTCCGAGAGCCCCGGGGCGAGTGTGATGGGACGGCGGAACTGATCGAGCAGGATCTCCCGGCCGTTCTTCCCCGGCCCGGCGAGGAGGACGATCCCGGCGAGGGTCGAATCCTGCGCCGCGACGAGCGGGGCGATCGCGCCGCCTTCGCTGTGCCCGAGCAGGGCGATCCTCCCGGCCGCCACATCGGGGCGATGCCGCAGCCACGCGATTACCTGGCGCACATCGTCGGCATAGTCGGCCGTGGTCCCCTCCGGGCCGCCCGACCCACCTGTCCCCCGGTCGTCGAGCCGCAACACCCCGATGCCAGCGGCACCGAGCCGCTCGGCGATCTGACGGAACGGCCGGTAGTCGGGGAGCAGCGGCCACAAGTCCTCGTCGCGCGTCTGCCGTCCTGACCCGGTGATCGTCACGACGACCGGCACGGCGGCGGAGCCCGCCACGGGCCGCGTGAACGTGCCGGCGAGCGAGAAGGTGTCACCCTGCACCGAGCGGATCGGCACCCGGACTTCGTCAGCCGCGTAGGAAGCGCCCGCCGGCGCGCGGTAGTCGGGCACCGGCCGCCGCAGTCCGGCGAGCGCCGGGAGGGAATCCCGTCCATCCCACAGCTCGGCCCGCAGCCGCTGCATGGGAATGTCGATCGCCGCCGGCCGGCCGCCGGTCGTCACGGTGCGCGCCTCGATCCCCGCCAGCGTCACCACGGCGGTGTCGCCGTGGTGGACGATGGAGACGGGGATGGTCGAATCGGCGCCCATGGGGAGCAGGCGGACGGTCGTATCCCGGCCGAAGCGGCGCGCCAGGAGCGCGATGACCGCCACTGACTGTGCGGGAATTACGCCCGCGGCGGGGCCCGCGACCGCGGCGCTCCGCGACTGTCCCGTGCGCTGGCTCACGCTGACGCTGCGCAGGGTGTCGCCGTCCGCCGTGACGGTGTAGGTGCCGCGCAGGCTGTCGCCCGCGGCATCGTAGGCCTTCGCCTCGAAACGGCGGAAGCGGCCAAGGGAATCGAACTCGGTGCGGCTGTCGAGCTTCAGACCGAGAATGGGCACAACCACCGACATCTCCGTGAGCCCGGGCGCGCGGCGAAACTGCTCGCGTCCCACCTCGGCGCCCGCCTGGAACATGCGGTACAGTCCGGTGAAGGGCGGTTGCTGCGCCGCCGCGGTGGTGGTGTGGCCGGCCAGCGCGACGAGCGCGGCGATCAGTCCGAGTCCCCTACCCCTTGCGATGGCGTTCATCTCGTGCCCTTTCTGTGCGAAGGCGCGCCGCGTCCGTGGCGGCGCGCCGTAGCAGGAATTCGATCTGTCCGTTGAGACTGCGCAGCTCGTCGCCCGCCCAGCGCTGCAGCGTGTCGTAAAGCTCCGGATCGATCCGGAGCAGGAACGCGCGACGCTCCGCCACGTCCGGCCGCTCCTAGTGATACAGCGAGCCGGTGTTGATCACGGGCTGTGTCCCCTGTTCGGAGCACAGCACGACCAGCAGGTTGCTGACCATCGCCGCCTTGCGTTCCTCGTCCAGGCTCACGATCTGCTTCTCCGACAGCTGTGCCAGCGCCTGCTCCACCATCCCCACCGCCCCGTCCACGATCTTGCGGCGCGCGGCGATAATGGCGCTCGCCTGCTGCCGTCGCAGCATCACCGATGCGATCTCGGGCGCGTAGGCCAGGTGGCTGATACGCGCCTCGAGCACCCGGACACCGGCCTTCGCCAACCGCTCCTGGATCTCGCCCTTGAGCTTCTCGGCGATCTCGGCGGTGTGGCTCGCGAGCGCCATCTGCCCTTCCTCGTGCGCGTCGTACGGATACTGGTTGGCGAGCCCGCGCAGCGCGGACTCGCTCTGCACGTGGACGTAGTTGTCGTAGTCGTCCACCTCGAACACCGCTTCGGCCGTATCCACGACCTGCCACACGACGACGGCGGCGATCTCGATCGGGTTGGAGCTGTGATCGTTCACCTTGAGCTTCGCCGTTTCGAAGTTGCGCACCCGCAACGAGGCCCGCCGCTTGGTGAAGAACGGGTTCGCCCACCACAGGCCGGCGTCCTTTGCCGTGCCGACGTACCGCCCGAACAGCTGCAGCACCTGGGCGTAGTTGGGCTGCACCACGAAGAACCCAAACCACAGGACGGCGACGAACGCGACCGCGAGCGCCCAGGCGGCCGCGGTCCATGCCGCGCGCGCCAGCGCGGCCTCCGTGAGCTGCCAGACGGTGAAGACCGACAACCCGAGCAGCACGACGATCATCAGGATGCCGGGCAGGGCGCGAATCCTGGTCTCACGGATCACTGCAGTACCCTCATGGATGAAGGAGCTTTCAATATGATATCATTCAGATATCCCATCCCGCAAGCCCCTCCCTAACCCCTTGCCCAACAACGAGAACGCCGTCAGGTTCGAGCTCGACCACCAACTCCGCACCCTCGTGAGGACACACGTCTCATGCTCGACGCGCTGCTCGCCACGCTCGAGCCCCGCCGCGGTCAGGCGTGGCACGGCCCCACCGTGAAGGGCGCGCTACGCGGCGTCACCGCGGCCCAGGCGCGCTGGGCGCCGGGCCGGGGCCGGCACAGCATCTGGGAGCTGGTGCTGCACATCGCCTACTGGAACTACGCGGTGCGGCGCCACCTCGAGCCTGATGTGTCCCGCTTCCCGCGCGCGCCCGCCAACTGGCCTGCGCTCCCCGGCCGCCCGGACGCGCGTGCCTGGGCGAAGGACCGGGCGCTGCTCGCGGCCGAGCACGCGGCGCTGGTGCGTGCGATCAAACGCTTCCCGGAGCGCCACTGGTCGCGCGTCCCGCCTGAAGGGAAGAAGTGGACCTTCGGCGAGATGATCGTCGGCGTCGTGGCGCACGACGTGTATCACGGAGGACAGATATCCATGCTCAAGCGGTTGTGGCGCGGCCGCCGATGACCCCCGAGGAATTCCGCCGCCACGGCCACCGCGTCGTGGACTGGATCGCGGACTACCAGACGCGCATCGCCTCCTTCCCGGTGCTCGCCCGGGTGGCACCGGGCGAGGTGCGCGGACGGCTCCCGGCCGAGCCGCCGCAGGAGCCCGAGCCGTTCGAGTCGGTGCTGCGCGACCTGGAGCAGACGATCCTGCCGGGCATCACACATTGGCAACACCCCGGGTTCTTCGCGTATTTCCCCTCCAACCGATCACTCGCGAGTGTCCTGGGCGACTTCCTCTCGACCGGGCTCGGCGTGATCGGCCTCAACTGGCAGGCGTCTCCCGCGCTGACGGAGCTGGAGCAGCTCACCACCGACTGGGTGCGGCAGATGGTGGGCCTCTCCCCCGCCTGGCACGGCGCGATCCACGACACCGCCTCGACCGCCACCCTCGTCGCGCTGCTGTGTGCGCGCGAGCGCGCCAGCGGATTCAGCCTGCACGCGGGCGGCCTGCAGGCGGTTCCCCACCCGCTCGTCGTGTACACCACGGCGCAGAGCAACAGCTCCGTCGAGAAAGCGGCGCTGCTCGCCGGATTCGGCCGAGATCATTTTCGGACGATTCCCGTGGACGATGCGTTCGCGCTGCGCCCCGAGGCGTTGCAGGCCGCGCTCGCCGCCGACCGGGCGCGGGGACACGTCCCCTGCGCGATCGTCGCCACCGTTGGCACGACCGGGGTCACGGCGTGCGATCCGCTCGAGCCGATCGCCGCACTGGCGCGCGAGTATGGATGCTGGCTGCACGTGGACGCGGCGATGGCGGGCTCGGCGATGATCCTGCCCGAGTGCCGCCACCTGTGGACCGGGATCGAAGCGGCCGACTCGATCGTCATCAACGCCCACAAGTGGCTCGGTGCGGCGTTCGACTGCTCGCTCTACTACGTCCGCGACGTCGAGCACCTCGTGCGGGTGATGTCCACGAATCCGAGCTACCTGCGTACCCCGGCCGACGCCCAGACCATCAATCTCCGCGACTGGAACATCCCGCTGGGGCGGCGGTTTCGCGCCCTGAAGCTGTGGACCCTGATCCGAACCGAAGGCGTGGCCGGATTGCAGGCCCGGCTGCGCCGCGATCTCGCGAACGCGCAGTGGCTCGCCGCCCAGGTGGATGCGACTCCACCGTGGGAGCGGGTGGCGCCCGTGCCGTTGCAGACCGTGTGCGTGCGCCACCATCCACCGGGACTCGAGGGCGACGCGCTCGATCGCCACACGCTGCAGTGGATGGGACGAGTGAACGAGTCCGGGGCCGCGTTCCTCCACGCCGCGGTGCTGGAGGGCCGCTGGACCGTGCGGGTATCCATCGGCACCGAAACAACCGAGCGCGCCCATGTCGAGGCGCTGTGGCGACGGATGCGCGGCGCAGCGGAGGTTAAATTGTGACAATGCGACGTTCCCTGGTGACCATCACCCTGATCCTCGCACCCCTCCCGCTCCCGGCCCAGCAAGCCACCGTGTGGGATTCGGTCGGCCGCGTGTTGCAGGCTTCTCCGACCCGGGTGGGGGGATACGTGCGCTACAACCTGCCGCGTCTCGACCTCACCCTACGGATGGGCGATGTGGCCGTCTCTTCCCGCCTGGCGCTGGGCGCATGGGCGGGGTTCGTGGGGACTTCACGAGCGGCGGTGGCGATGGGAGACCTGGTCGTCACCGAAGCCGAGCTGCTTCGCGTCGAAGCGGCCATCGATTCGGAGCATCTCGCGATTACCTCGGTCCACAACCATCTGGTGGGCGAGTCACCGCGCATCATGTACGTCCACTTTCACGGTGAGGGACCGGCGGTGGATCTGGCCCGGCGCCTCGACCGCGTCCTGGCCCGGACCACGACACCGCGCGGCGTCACCGCCGCCGCGTCCGCTCCGGTGACGATCGACACCGCGCTGGTGTTCGGCACGCTGAAGCTGCACGGCACCGCCAGCGGGAACGTCGCGCAGGCCAGCGCCGTCCTGGTAGCGGCGCCCGTCACCCTGCACGGGCAGGTGCTCCCCCCGGCTCTCGCGGCGGGCAGCCCGGTGAACGTCCAGGCGGTGTCGCCCGACCGGTTCGTGGCGACGGGCGATTTC
>Ga0326731_1000295_pt1 | contig 12784 bp, 10 predicted proteins | sample MHFSIPfraction_FD_207645 | JGI IMG/M metagenome (GOLD analysis project Ga0326731, IMG submission 207645) | Lab enriched peat soil microbial communities from Michigan Hollow, Ithaca, NY, United States - MHF9FY SIP fraction | ecosystem: Environmental > Terrestrial > Soil > Wetlands > Peat | place...
GGTCGCGCGCGCGACGAGCTGATCGCGCTCGTGGCGCCGCGGCTGGGCCGCGCCACGGTCGAGAAGATCGCGATCAATGCCGTCATGGCGGGCTGCCGGTCGGAGTACCTGCCGGTGGTGATCGCCGCGGTCGAGGCGATCTGCGATCCGGCCTTCGCGCTCGTGGGTGTGTCGGGCACCACCGACGCGGTGGCGCTGCTGCTCATCCTCAACGGGCCGGTGCGCGCCGCCCTCAATGTCAATTCGGGCGCGGGCGTCTTCGGCCCCGGCTGGCGCGCCAATGCGACCATCGGCCGGGCGGTGCGCCTGGTCTGGCAGAATATCGGCGGCGCCGCGCCGGGCGCGATCAGCATGTCGACGTTCTCGCAGACGGGCCGCTATTCCTACTGCATCGGGGAGAACGAGGAAGAGAGCCCGTGGGAGCCCCTCCACGTCGAGCACGGGTTCGCCGCGGGTGAGAGCACGGTGGCCGCCATCGCGGCCGAGACACCCCAGGTCGTGGCCAATACGCTGGGGCGCACGGCGCGCGACATCCTGGCCACCATTGCCCGCAGCGGGACGGTGATCGCCAGCGACGGGCATGCCGGCCTTGGCGATACCGTGCTCGTGATAGGGCCCGAGCATGCCCGTACCATCGCAACGGACGGCTGGTCGAAGTCCGACGTGCGGCAGTTCCTGTGGGCGCAGACGCTCGCGGCCGTCGGCGGGGCCCCGGTCGCGAAGTTTCGCGAGCCGGGCAACCTCAGGCTCGTCGTGGCGGGCGGCACGGCGGGCCGCTTCTCGGCCTGGATTCCCGGCTGGCCGTTTCCCAACTCTCCATCCACGATGGTCATCAAGCGGATTGCCGGTGGCTAGGTTTCGCGGGGACGCGGGAGGGCGCTGCGCGAGGTCCACCAGCCGAGAAGGAGCACCACCCCCAGCAATCCGGCCGAGCCGTTGACGCGCAGTGATGTGCCCACGCCCCACTTCTCGGAAACGGCGCCCACCAGGAATGCCCCGATGGGAAAGACGCCGCCCCAGACCAGGGTGTAGAGGCTCATCACGCGGCCCCTGAGCTCGTCGGGTGCGGATAGCTGCATGGCGGTATTGCAGCTTGCCACCAGCACCAATCCGAAGAGACCGGTCAGGAAGAGCAGCACCGCCGCGGGCCAGAGAACGCGAACGGTGGAGAGCAGCACGAGGGTGCTGCATGCCAGCGTCGCCGTCCCGAACATCACCGTGGCGGGCGGGCGGCGCGGGCCGAGCGCGCCGACAGTGAGAGCGCCGGTGACCGCGCCGGCGCCGAGGCAGGCCATGAGGAGCCCGAATCCCTCGGCGCCCAGATGCAATACGGTGCGGACCACCAGCGGAACATACACGGTGAAGTTGAAAACGAAGATGCTCACGAGGAAGAGCAATCCGAGCGTCAGCCGGATCTCGGGCGTGCTCAACGCGTATTGAAGCCCCGTGCGCATGTCCTCGAGCACGCCGGCCCCTTTCGACCGTGCGCGAGGCAGGCCCTCCGTCCGCAGCCTGAGGAGAACGGCGACGGAAATCGCGCAGCCCAGTCCGCTCACGATGAAGGCCGGAGTCACGCCGTAGCGCGCGATCACGAGGCCGCCGAGGCCCGGACCCACGATGCGCGCGGCATTGAAGGACGCCGAGTTGAGCGCGACGGCGCTGCCCACGTCCGCCCGTCCCACCATCTCGGCCACCAGCGACTGCCGGGCCGGCTGGTCGAGGACATTGACCAGCCCATAGCAGAAGGCCAGCACGGCCACGTGCCAGTACTCGACGTGGCCCGAGGCGACCAGGGTTGCCAGTGCCAGCGCCTGGCAGCCCTGCGCGACCTGTGCGCCGGCGATGAGCCGTCGCTTGCGGACGCGGTCGGCCAGCGCGCCCGAAGCGAGAGAGAAGAGCAGTATGGGCGCGAACTGGAGCGAGCCGATGAGCCCGAGCTTGAATGGCGAGGACGTGAGCTGGAGGACGAGCCACGACTGGGCGACCGTCTGCATCCACGTTCCGGTCTGCGCCACCAGCTGGGCCAGGAAGAAGCGGCGGAAGTCGGCATGATGCAGTGCGCGAAGCCCGGTAGGGAGGGACATTGACGCGCCTAGCATAGCGCGGCCTGAACTCGCGCTGCTTGACCACGCCCCCACCCGGGGTCTACACTCCCGACACCGTTGTCAGGGGTGAGTTGTGCCTATTCTTCAGGAGGTTGCGACGTGACGTGCCCCCGCTGCCAGGCGCAGAGCCGAGACGGCGCCCGCTTTTGTGAGCAGTGTGGCGCCCGCCTGGCGCAGGCCTGCCCGGGATGCGGCGCGGAGGTGGCGGCCGGAGCGCGATTCTGCGGAGCCTGTGGCGCGCCGCTGGCGGCCGGCCCTCCCGGAGGAGCACGCTTCGCCGACCCGCAGTCGTATACCCCCAAGCATCTGGCCGACAAGATTCTCACGGGCAAGGGCGCGCTGGAAGGCGAGCGCAAGCTCGTCACCGTCCTGTTTGCCGACGTCAAGGGCTCCATGGAGCTCCTCGCCGATCGCGATCCGGAGGAAGCGCGCAAGATCCTCGATCCCGTCCTCGAGCGCATGATGGAAGCCATCCACCGCTACGAGGGCACGGTGAATCAGGTCATGGGCGACGGCATCATGGCGCTCTTCGGCGCGCCGGTGGCCCACGAAGATCACGCGGTGCGCGCCTGTCACGCGGCCCTTCGCATGCAGGAGACGGTGGGCTGGTACGCCGACGAGCTGCGCCGGAGCCAGGGCATCGACGTGCAGATCCGCGTCGGCCTCAACTCGGGCGAGGTCGTGGTGCGCGCCATCGACAGCGATCTGCACATGGACTACTCCGCGATCGGCCAGACGACGCATCTCGCCGCCCGCATGGAGCAGCTGGCGCGGCCGGGCACAGCGCTCATGACCAAGGACACGCTGCGGCTGGCCGAAGGCTATATCGAAGTTCGCCCGCTGGGGCCCGTGCCGGTGCGCGGGCTGGCCGAGACGGTGGAGGTGTTCGAGATCGTCCGCGCGGGCGCGGTGCGCTCGCGGCTCCAGGCGGCCGCCGCGCGCGGGCTGACGCCCTTCGTCGGGCGCGACGGCGAGCTGACCCGCCTCCGCGAGACGCTCGAGCGGGCGCGGGCGGGGCAGGGGCAGATCGTGGCCGTCTCGGGCGAGCCCGGCGTCGGCAAGTCGCGGCTCTTCTGGGAGTTCACGCACTCGCACCGGACGCACGGCTGGCTGGTCCTCGAGAGCTCACCCGTCTCCTACGGCAAGATGACCTCGTACCTGCCGGTCAGCGATCTGCTCAAGACTTATTTCGGCATCGAGGATCACGACGACGCCCGGCGGGTTCGGGAGAAGGTCACGGGCAAGCTCCTGACGCTCGACGAAAACCTGCGCACCACGATCCCGGTCTTCCTGGCGCTGCTCGACGTGCCGGTGGACGATGCGGACGGGCACGAGGCCGATCCGCGCGAGCGCCGGCGCCGGACGCTCGATGCCCTCAAGCGCCTGCTGCTGCGCGAGAGCCAGGTGCAGCCGCTGCTCGTCATCTTCGAGAACCTCAACTGGGTGGACGGCGAGACCCAGGCTTTCCTCGACAGCCTGGTGGAGAGTCTGCCGGCCGCGCGCATGCTTCTCATGGTCAACTACCGGCCGGAATACACCCATGGCTGGGGCGGCAAGAGCTACTACACGCAATTCCGCATCGACCCGCTCGAGCCCGAGAGCGCGGAGGAGCTGCTGCAGGCCATCCTCGGCCCCGACGTCGCGCTCCAGCCGCTCAAGCAGCTCCTCGTCCAGCAAACCGAGGGCAATCCCTTTTTCCTCGAGGAGTGCGTGCAGTCGCTGGTCGAGACGGGCGCGCTCGTCGGCGTGCGCGGCCAGTACCATCTGCAAACGGCGGTCGAGACCCTGCAGATGCCGCCCACGGTCCAGGCGGTGCTCGCCTCCCGCATCGACCGGCTCGACCCGGAGGACAAGCGCCTGCTGCAGGCCGCGTCCGTCATCGGCAAGGACGTCCCCTTCGCCCTCCTCGAGGCCATCGTCGAGCTGCCGGAGGAGACGCTCCGCTCCGGGCTCATGCGGCTACAGTCGGCGGAGTTCATTTACGAGACGACGCTCTTCCCCACGCTCGAATACACGTTCAAGCACGCCCTCACCCACGACGTCGCCTACGGCAGCCTGCTCAGCGGACGGCGCCGCGCGCTCCACGGGCGCGCGATGGAATCGCTGGAGCGGCTCAACGCCGATCGGCTGAGCGAGCAGGTGGAGCGATTGGCGCACCATGCGGTGCGCGGCGAGATCTGGGACAAGGCGATCAGCTATCTCCGACAGGCCGGTGCCAAGGCCGTGTCGCGCGCGGCCAATCAGGAAGCGGTGGCGCTTCTCGATCAGGCGCTTCAGGCGCTGACGCATCTCCCCGAGGGTCGGGCCAAGCTCGAGCAGTCCATCGATATCCGGCTCGAGCTCCGCCCGCCGCTCCTGCAGCTGGGGCGGCTGCGGGATGTGCTCCAGCTGTCCAAGGAGGCGGAGCACCTGGGTGCCGAGCTCGGCGACGAGTCCCGCCTGGGCCGCGTGTACAGCTACCTCGTCAACTACCATTACCTCAACGGCGAGCCCGATCTCGCCGTCGAGTACGGCGAGCGCTGTCTCCGCATTGCCGATGCCACGCAGGATCTGGCGCTGCAGGCGCTGGCCCGCGGCTACCTCGGCCTCTCCTGCCACGCGCAGGGACAGTACCGGCGCGCGGAGCTGATCCTGCGCCAGAACGTGGACGCGCTCGCGCTGGCGCGCGGAACCGCCGCCGATCAGTCGGCCATCTCTTACGTCACGTCCAGCGGGTGGCTCGCGTTCACGCTGGCCGAGCTCGGCGACTTTCATGCCGCAGATGCCTGCGCGGAGCAGGCGCTGCGCGTGGCGGATGGGGCGGGGCACGCGTACGGCCAGACGATTGCGCGAACCCTGGCCGGGCTCGTGTGGCTCCGGCGCGGGCATCTCGACCGCGCGTTCGGATATCTCGCGCCGAGCCTCGAGGCCTGCCGCGAAAAGCATCTCGATGTCTGGCGGCCCATCCCGGCTTCGCTGCTCGGGCTGACGCAGGCGCTCCTGGGGAAGGTCGACGAGGCGCTGCCGCTGCTCAGGGACGGCGTGCACCTGAGCGAGGTGCTGGGCATCAACGCCTATCTGGCGCTCTGGACGCTCAACCTGGCCGAGGGACTCATGACGGCGGGGCAGCTCGACCAGGCCCGCGAGACGGCGCGCCACGCGCTCGATCTCGCCGTCTCGCACAAGGAGCGCGGCCACCAGGCCTGGGCGTGGCGCCTCCTGGGTGACCTCGACTCGCGCGGTGAGGCGGCGGCGCTCGGCCAGGCCGAGGAGCACTACCGCCGGGCGCTCGGCATCGCCGAGGAGCTGCGCATGCAGCCGGTGATCGCCCACGCGAAGATGGGCCTGGGGCGGGTGATGCGTCTCCGGGGCGATCGCGAGCGGGCGGAGGAATACCTCGTCACCGCCTTCATGCTGTTCCGCGGCATGGACGTGCCCTTCTGGGTCCGGCACTGCGGCGAAGAGATGATGCAGCTCGGGGAGATCTTCATCGTGGCGCGATACAACCCGCAGCTCTACGAGTACCTGCAGCGTGAGTTCAGCCACGACGACCGGATCCGCATCATCATGGACCGCCGCGTGGGCGAGCGGCGCCAGCGCGCGGAAGCCCCGCCGGGCGAGCGCCGCCAGAGCGAGCGCCGGCAGCACCTCGACGTCGACGCCCACCTGCGCGAGCGCGGCGTGGTGATCGTGCACGCGGGCAACGGCGACTCGTGATCTCGCTCCGGACATGAGCACTCCGCTTTCCGATGACGTCAAGGCCCTGGTTCGTGGCGCCAACTTCGCCCACCTCTCGACCCTCATGGCGGACGGCTCGCCACAGGTGGCCCCCGTCTGGGTCGACCTCGAGGGCGATCGGATCCTCATCGGCACCGGCGAAGGCTCGCTCAAGGCGAAGAACACGAAGCGGGATCCCCGCGTGGGATTGTCGCTCGTCGCCTTCGACAACCCCTACGTGGAGGCGCAGCTCCGCGGCCGGGTGGCCGAGCGGTGGACCGACGCCGACTTCAGGATCATGGACCGCATCTCCCGGAAGTACACGGGCAAGGATTTTCCGATGCGGAGCAATCCCGATCAGCGCGTGGTGCTGGTAATCGAGATCGAGCGCGCGCGCTTCGCCAGGTTGCCCTTCACGCACACGCCGGCCTGAGTTGCCCACCTTCATCGCCATGGCGCTCGCTTTGCGCTGTGGGTCGCGGATGCCACGGTGATCCGGAGGCTGGCGTCCGCGGTCAGCGCGGAACTTGAGCTCTCCGCCGAGACGGTTCACTCGGAGATCGGGCCCATCGTCATCGTGACGGACGCCCGGGCGGTAGTGGCGCTCGACTTTGCGGACTGCGAGGAGCGGATGATGGAGCTCCTCTCTCGCCGCTTTGCGGACGTTGTCCTCCGTCGACGGCACGACCCGCTCGGCGTGGCCGGGAGTATCGAAGCCTATTTCGCGGGCGATCTTCACGCGCTCGACGAGATCAAGGTCGATCCCGGCGGGACCGGGTTCCAGCAGACGGTCTGGCTCGCCCTGCGGCAGATTCCCCCAGGCCAGACACGCACCTATGCTCAGCTCGCCGCGGCCATTGGACGCTCGTCCGCGCCGCGGGCCGTCGGGTTCGCCAACTCCCTCAACCCCGTGGCCCTCGTCATCCCCTGCCATCGGCTCGTCGGCAGTGACGCCACCCTCACGGGCTATGCCGGCGGGCTCTGGCGCAAGCGCTGGCTGCTCCGGCACGAGGGCGCGCTCATCGGTTGAGGTCCCGAGGGGCTGTGGCGGCACACCGAGAACCCCGTGAAGGCCGCTCTGCGGCCGAGCGGCTGCGACACGGCTAGGAGGTCTGCGGCGACCACTTGACGTTGGGACATGGGCCCCATAGTCTGTTGCCCGGGCGCCCCTCGGCGCCCGCTCGTTCCTCAAACCGCTAGGTCCACAAAGACTCCAGGAGGATGCACATGGCGATCAAGGTTGGTGACAAGCTGCCGGACGGCACCCTGACAGAGATGATCGAGACCGAGACCGCGGGCTGCACGATCGGCCCGAACGCCTTTCAGGTCGCGGATCTCTCCAAGGGGAAGCGCATCGTCATCTTCGGGCTGCCGGGAGCGTTCACGCCCACGTGCTCGGCCAAGCACGTGCCCGGCTACACGGCCAATTACGACAAGCTGAAGGCGAAGAAGGTGGACGAGATCTGGTGCATCTCGGTGAACGACGCGTTCGTCATGGGCGCCTGGGCGAAGGATCAGAAGAGCGCGGGGAAGGTGCGCATGATGGCGGACGGCAGCGCCGCGTATACCAAGGCGCTCGGGCTCGAGTTCGACCTGACCGCCCGCGGCATGGGCGTCCGCTCGCAACGCTACTCGATGATCGTCGACAACGGCGTGGTCAAGGCGGTGAACGTGGAACAGCCGGGCAAGTTCGAGGTCAGCGACGCTGAGAATCTGCTGAAGCAGCTGTAGTCGCTGCTGGACAGAGGGGCGGGGTTACGGCAAGGGCCGTGACCCCGCTGCCGCTTCGAGCGACACGTCAAGGCTGCCGTCCCATTCCGCCCTCGAGCGCGCGATCTGATCACGGATATCCTCGGTCGAGGCGCTCCCCATCGGCTGCTGCGGGTCGGCGTCGGGTGAGCTTCCCCACCACTCTGGGGCGGGCGGTGCCGGCACCACCGGCACCCATCCCCCGGGACAATCCTGCACGTAGGGGTAGTACCCTTCCGGGTTCTGACAGTAGGCCCAGTACTGCGGTTGCACGTAGGCCGGCGACGGGTAGACGTACCAGTACGGCCACGGGGCCACGATGCCGCCGGGTCGGGCAAAGAAGACCTGGGTCGTGACGAAGCCCGAACGGAAGGGAAATCTGGCCGGCTGGGAAAGGGCGGGAGAGCGCGCGAAGAACGGCGGCCGGGTGAAGCCGGGATGATGGACGAAGGCGGGTTGCTGGGCGGCCATGGGTGGCCGCGCAGTGACTGGCCGTCTCGGAGCGACCCAGCCCTGCTGGGGCATCGCAGTCTGACTCTGCGCAATGCCGGCCGGCAGCAGCACGAGGGCGATAGAGAGCATCACGGTCCATGTCGTCATGGCCGGTCTCCTCTGCGTGTCCAGCTATATCCTCATCATTCGCACGACCGCCATACTACTCCTTCGCCGACGCCGGCAGCGTGAGGGTCACCCGGCAGCCGCGCTCGGCTCCGTCGATCGTCTCGGCGGCGCCGATCGTGATGACGCCGTGATGGACCTGGGCGACGCGGCTGGCCAAGGTGAGCCCGAGCCCGAAGCCGCGCGCGGATCGCCCCGGCGTCCTCGCGTGGTCCATCTGGTAGAAAGGCGCCAGCACCCGCTCGCGCTCTTCGAGTGGGATACCGGGTCCCTCGTCGCTGACCGAGAGCGCGACGGTGCCGTTGTGCCGCACGGCAGACAGCCCCACGGGAGGAGCGCCGTATTTGGCGGCATTGTCCACGAGGTTCCAGAGCGCGCGCCGGAGCAGCGCCGGATCGGCCTCGAGCTCCACGGGCTCTCCCGGAGCTATCCGCACGCGATCAGGGCCGAGGCGGGGATCAAGACGTGCGCGCTCGGCAAGGTCTTCGAGGAGGCGCTGCGCCTCGACGCGCTCGGGATGCGGCGGCAGTCCCGTGGCCTCGAGCCGCGTGGCGGTCAACACGTCCTCGATCAGCCGCTCGAGCTCGTCCAGGTCGGCCTCCACGTCTTTGAGGCGCGCCTGGGTGGCGCCGCTTCGCGGCAAGAGCTCGAGGGCCACGCGAATCCGCGTCAGCGGTGATCGGAGCTCGTGGGAGATATTGGCCATGAGCTCCTTCTGCCCGGCGATCAATCGCTCGATGCGCTCGGCCATGTCGTTGAAGGCCTGCAACAGATCCGCGAGCTCGTCCGGGCTCGATTCTCGCCCCCCCAACCACCGACCGCGGGTGCCGGCCGGCACCCGAGCGGTGAGGTCGCCCGCCCCGAGCCGCTTCGCCGCCTCGGTGAGCTTCTCGACCGGGCGCGAGATGCGACGGGCGAGAAGGGCCGCGGTGAAGGCGAACATCACGAGCAGCAGGCTCAGGATCAGCGCGGGACGGCTCAGCCCACGCCAGCGGGAGCGCCGATGGGCCGAGGTCTCTATGGTCCCAATAACGGCGCCGGTCTTCGAATCACGGACGGGCGTCGCCACCGACCATTCGGGACTGGGCTGGACCATGCGCAGACCGGTGCGTACCTGGGCCAGCTGCTCGGCGGTGAACGTGGGTGGCTCGCTTCCGGCGGCGGCAAGCACGCGCCCCTGAAGATCGCGCGCCACGAGGTCGAGCTCGAGCTCGTCGTGGAGCTGCTGCACGCGGCGCGTGAGCGCCGGCTGATCGCGGAACACTTCGCCCACCAGCGACGCGATGTGGCGGGAGATCCGGCCCGACGATTCCTGCACGAAGGCGCCGCGCGCGGTCCAGGCAAAGACGAGGCTCGACGCGACCGCGACCACGAGGAGCACGCCCAGGAAGTGGAGATAGATCCGCGCGAAGAGCCGGCGCATCTCAGTCGGGGGGGCGCGCGAGGAGGTAGCCGACGCCGCGCACGGTCTTGATGAAGCGCGGCTCCTTTGGATCGGGCTCGAGCTTGGCGCGGATCTTGGCAATGTGAACGTCGATCGAGCGGTCGAAGGCCTCCGCGTGGCCCTTGAGCGCGTCGAGGATCTGCTCGCGCGACAGGACGCGGCCCGCGGCGCGGGCCAGCGTGGCCAGGAGCTCGAACTCGTGGTGGGTCAGCACGCGGCGCTTGCCGCCGACCGTGACCTCGCGGGCGGAGAAGTCGAGCTCGAGCTGCCCCACCCGGAGGAGGGCGGGCGCCGGCGCCGGAGCGGCCCGTCTCAGGAGGGCGCGGATCCGGGCGAGGAGCTCCCGCGGATTGAAGGGTTTGGCCAAATAATCGTCGGCGCCCACTTCGAGGCCCACCACCTTGTCCACGTCCTCGCCCTTGGCCGTGAGCATGATCACGGGCAGCGTGGAGCATTCGGGCGTCGCGCGGATCTTGCGGCACACCTCGAGCCCGTCCATGCCGGGCAGCATCAGGTCGAGCAGCACGATGTCGGGCCGGGTCTTGCGGAGGGCGGCGAGACCCCGCGGCCCGTCGCCGGCCACCGTGACGTGGATCTCGTGCTTGCCGAGATACTCCGTCATGAGGTCGCCGAGACGCGCGTCGTCGTCGATCAGCAGCGCGGCGGTGCGGTTGACCATGGCCTTCACCCTATCACTCTCTCATTCAAGCCAATGTGTGTCGCGCGTAAAGAAGTGTAAAGGATCCCGGTCGCCGATTCCTTGCGCGCTGGCGTCGGGCCAAGTATTATCTAACTGGTTACTTGAGTCATGACCACCCTAGCCCTCCTCAAAGCCCGCCCGCACCCCGTCGCGCGTCATCCCGCGCGCACCCGCGAGCGGATCCTCGCCGCCGCGCTGAGGGAGTTCTCCGACAAGGGCTTCGCCGGCGCGCGCGTGGACCGCATCGCGCGCCGGGCCCGCATCAACAAGCGGATGCTCTATCACTACTTTGGCAACAAGGAGAGTCTCTTCCGAGAGATTCTCACGCGCAAGGTGCGGGAGCGCGCGGCATGGGCGGTGACCGCCCCGGACGACGCCGCCGAGAGCCTGGCCTTCTGGTTCGACACCGCCTGGCGGGATCGCGACTGGGTGCGGCTCATGGAGTGGGAGGCCCTCGGTCGCGACGAGGAGGAGGCCAACGGCGATGCCGAGCGCCGCGCCGCATTCCGAAAGGGCGTGGGCCAAGTCCGCGAGCGTCAGGCGCGCGGGCTCCTGCGCGCCGACGTCGATCCCGGACACCTCCTCCTCGCCATGGTCGCGCTCACCACGTTTCCCGCGGCCTTCCCACAGTTCACCCGACTGCTCACGGGGCTCAAGGCAACCGATCGCGCGTTCGCCACGCGGTACACCGCCTTCCTGAGGCAGCTGGCCGACGGCCTCCGGCCGGCGCGCCAGCGGCAGGTGTCTGAGGTCCGCCGGTGACGCGCCGCCGTCTCGTCGCGCTGGCGCTCTCGCTCTCTGTGCTGGCCTCTGTTGGCTGTTCGCGCGGGGAGGGCGACCAGGCCCGCGCCAAGGGAGCGCGTCCGCCCGCGGTGCCGGTGACGGCCGCGCGGGTCGAGGTCCGCGACGTGCCCGTGCAGATCCAGGGCATCGGCAATGTCCAGGCCCTCGCGACCGTGTCGGTCTACTCCCTGCTCAGCGGACAGATCTTCCAGGTCCACTTCAAGGAAGGGCAGGACGTCAAGGCGGGCCAGCTCCTCTTCAGCATCGACCCGCGGCCCTTCGAGGCGGCGCTCCAGCAGGCCCAGGCGACGATGGCCCAGCACCAGGCGGCCGTCTCGCAGGCCGAGGCCAACCTGGCGCGCGATCAGGCCCAGGCCGACAACGCCGCGGTCGAGGAGGAGCGCTACAAGAAGCTCGTGCAGGGCGGTCTGATCGCGCGGGAGCAGTACGACCAGATCATGACCGCGCACAAGTCGGCGACGGCGACCGTGGACGCCGATCGCGCCGCGGTGGCGAACGCCAAGGCCCTCGTCCAGGCCGACGCGGCGATGGTGGAGAACGCGAAGGTCCAGCTCAGCTACACGGCGATCCGCGCGCCGATCGAGGGGCGCACGGGCAATCTGCTCATCCACCAGGGCAACGTCGTCAAGGCCAACGACATCGGCAACCCCATGGTGGTCATCAACCGCATACACCCGATCTACGTCTCCTTCGCGGTGCCCGAGCGGTTCCTCGATCAGATCAAGATCGCGCGGGCGGCCGGCCCGCTGACGGTCGAGGCGACGCCGCAGGGGCAGAGCGTCACCGCGCGCGGCGCGCTCACCTTCGTCAACAACACGGTCGACACGACCACCGGCACGATCCAGCTGAAGGCGACGTTCGAAAACAACGACAATGCCCTCTGGCCTGGGCAGTTCGCCATCGTCACGCTGACGGTGCGCACGGAGCCGGGCGCCCTCGTCCTGCCTTCGCAGGCGATCCAGGTGGGCCAGCAGGGACAGTACGTCTTCGTGGTGAAGCAGGATTCCACCGTCGAGTCGCGGCCCGTCGTGGTTGGCTTTGCCAATGGGCCGACCACCGTCGTGCGACAGGGCGTCAAGGTGGGCGAGAACGTGGTGACGGACGGGCAGATGCGCCTCGTGCCGGGCGCTCGCGTGGACGTCAAGCTCACGGGGCCCGTGTCTCCGGCCGCACCCACGGGTCCAGCGGCGGCGCCGGCCCCCGCCCCGGCAGGCCAGACGCGATGAGCACCGATCTCTTCATCCGCCGACCGGTGATGACGACCCTGCTCATGGCGGGGCTCCTGATCTTTGGGCTGATGGCGTACCGGCAGCTGCCGGTGAGCGACCTTCCCAATGTGGATTTCCCGGTCATCCAGGTGGCCGCAAGCCTGCCCGGCGCCAACCCCGAGACCATGGCCTCGGCGGTGGCGACGCCCCTCGAACGGCAGTTCTCGACGATCGCCGGCGTCGACTCGATGACATCCACGAGCGCCCTCGGCCTCACCCAGATCACGGTGGTGTTTACCCTCGACCGGAATATCGACGCCGCTGCCCAGGACATCCAGGCGGCGCTTGCCGCCGCCGGGCCGCTCCTGCCTACCGGCATGCCGACGCCGCCCTCGTACAAGAAGGTCAACCCGGCCGACCAGCCCGTCCTGTATTTGTCGCTCAGCTCGCCGACCCTGCC
>Ga0326731_1000296_pt1 | contig 12773 bp, 12 predicted proteins | sample MHFSIPfraction_FD_207645 | JGI IMG/M metagenome (GOLD analysis project Ga0326731, IMG submission 207645) | Lab enriched peat soil microbial communities from Michigan Hollow, Ithaca, NY, United States - MHF9FY SIP fraction | ecosystem: Environmental > Terrestrial > Soil > Wetlands > Peat | place...
AAGCGCGGCAGGTCCGCGATCCCTTCGCCTCCTGGGGCGGCTACGTCGAGCCGGGCAGCGATCCCCGCCGCCGCTACTACACCGCCGCCAACATCCACAACGACTATCGGCTCGACTACGCCCTGCAGAAGGAGCTGACCATCGGCATCCCGTTCCTCGGCAACCTGCAAGATCGGGCGATGACGGAGACGATGGGGCCGATCTACGACCGGACGCAGGAGCACCTGGGGACCACCGACGCCATGGTGATCTTCGTGCGGCGCCGGCTCATCGAGGCGGCCCGGGCGCTGCGGGACCAGGCCGTGCTGCCCGCCAACGTCGACGACCCGACCCTCTGCCGGGTGCGGCCGGCCTCGGCGCTCCTGCCGGACGGCGCGAGCTGGATCAGCACGACGGAGAAGGCCCGCCAGTCCGACGCCGGCGTGCCCATCGCGTGGGTGCCGTTCGTCTGATGAGCGCGCCGGTGGACGGGGACGACCGGAGACCCCTCGCCTACTACGAGGCGGTGCCGTATCTGCTCGTGCTCGAGTCGGTCGAGCGCGGCGGCGAGTGGCTCCGCCGGGCGGAGCATCCCGAGCTGCCCGGCTGTGTCGCCGAGGCACCCTCGGCCCTCGAAGCCCTCGACAAGCTGGAGCAGGAGCGACTCCGGGTGCTGCGGCAACTGTGGGACCGCGGAGCCCCGATACCCGTTCCGCGGCCACCCCTCCGGGAACCCGAACGACTCGAGGGAGGCGCCCCATGCTGGCCCGCGACGACAACGAGCGAGTGACCCGTGTCGGCCCCGGCACGCCGATGGGCACCACCATGCGTCGGTACTGGCTCCCCGCGCTGCTCGCGTGGGAGCTGCCCGAGCCCGACTGCGCGCCCGTACGCGTGAAGCTGCTGGGCGAGGAGCTGGTGGCCTTCCGCGACTCACGAGGCCGCATCGGGCTCCTCGACGAGCGCTGCCCGCACCGGCAGGCCTCGCTGTTCCTCGGGCGCAACGAGGAGTGCGGGCTGCGCTGCGTCTACCACGGCTGGAAGTTCGACGTCGACGGCCAGTGCGTGGACATGATGAACGAGCCGGAGGAGCTGGCCTTCGCGGCCAAGATCCGCACCGGGGCCTATCCGACCGTGGAGGCGGGCGGCGTCATCTGGGCCTACCTCGGCCCCGCGGCGCACCGCCCACCGCTGCCGCACTTCGCCTGGACCCAGGCGCCGCCCTCGCACCGCCACGTCTCGAAGGTGATCCAGGAGAGCAACTGGCTCCAGGGGCTCGAGGGCGGCATCGACACCTCGCACGTGCCCATCCTGCATCGCGTCCTCGCTACCGGTTCCTCGCGGCCCGGCTTCAACCCGGCGGACCCGTTCGTGCGTGGCGGGGCGCCGACCCTCGAGCTCGACGTCACGGACTACGGCTACCGGTACGCCGGCCTGCGGCCGCTCGCCGGCGGCGACATGCACGTGCGGGCCTACCACTTCATCCTGCCCTTCCACCAGATCCGCCCGGCCCGCACCGGCGCCGGCGACCGCGGGTTCTCCGGTGCGGCCGGGCACATCTGGGTCCCGATGGACGACGAGACCACCATGGTCTACAACTGGGAGCACAGCACGACCGAGCCGCTCACCGACGAGGATCGCCTCGAGCGCCGGCTCGGCAATGGCCCGCTCGACGTCGACCAGACGACCTTCCGCTCGAAGCGCAACCGCGAGAACAACTACCTGCTGGACCGGCGCGTGCAGAAGACCGAGACCTTCACCGGCATCGACGGCGTCAACGCCCAGGATCGCGCGGTGCAGGAGAGCATGGGGCCCATCGTCGATCGCACCCGCGAGCATCTGGGCCCCGCCGACCGGGCCGTGATCCAGGCGCGACGGCTGCTCCTGCAGGCGACCCGCACCGTCGAGGCGGGCGGCACGCCCCCGGGGGTCGAGGCGACCTACTACGCGCTGCACCCGGGGGAGGCGGTGGTACCGAGAGACACCGACTGGCGGACGCTCCTCGCCACCGCGCCGCGGACGGACGTGCTGCAGCGGGCGTAGCCCTAGAGATCCCGGATCTGCGGCATCACGTCGCGGCCGATACGCTCGAACGAGCGCAGCATGAGCTGGTGGTCGCCAGTGATGTGCCGCACCATCACGTACTCGAAGCCCATGGCCCGGTATCGGTGCAGCTCCTGGACGACGGTGGGCGCGCTGCCCACCAGCAGCTGGTCGAGGCCCGTGCCGCGATAGCCCTCGGCGAGGATGGCGCCGACGACGGCGCGTGCCTCCTCGTCGGACTCGCCGACATAAACGTCGCGGCGCAGGACCGGCCGCGGCACGCGCCCGGCGCGCGCTGCCGCCTCGCGGTACAGCTCGAGCTGTCGCCGGAGCTCGTCGTCCGTCGCGTTCTGGCCCGTCAGCCAGGCGTCGCCCAGCCGCCCGGCGCGCTCGGCCGATGCCGCCACCGTCCCGCCGAGCCAGATCTCAACGGGGACCCGGGGCAGCGGGCTGATGGTGGCGCCTTCCAGCGTGTAGTAGCGGCCGTGGTGGGCCACGCGCTCGCCGGCGAGGAGGGCCCGCGTGATCGTCACTACTTCCTCGAGGCGGCCCACGCGGCTCTTCTCCTCCATGCCGAAGGCCTGGAACTGCGGCGGGCGGCCGCCCAGGACGAAGGTCACGATCAGCGGCCCTCCGGCGAACGCGGCGAGCGTGCCGAGCTGCTCGGCCAGCAGGACCGGGTGGTAGAAGGGAGCGAGCAGGACTACCCCGATGGGCATGTCGCCGGTCACGCTCATGAGGCGAGCGACCGTGGGCAGCGGGGAGAACGTCGCGGCGTAGCCGGGGTTGGCGCCGTGGCTGTCACCGGTCAGGAGCCCGTCCAGTCCGGCCGCGCGGGCCCCCGCCGCGACCTCGATCAGGTTGCGCGCCTGCTCGTCCGGCGCGTACGCGCCCATGGGCCGCTCGATGAACGCGCCCTTCGGCATCGACGCGACGAGGCCGCGGAACCGCTCGTGGGTGGCCGGCGAGGTCGGGAAGAGGAACCGAACGGACGTGCCGAGCTTCATAAGCGGGGAGCATAGCATGGCCACTTGACGCCGCCCCGCTCCGGGCAGATTCTTTCCGGCATGCGCATCGTCGATATCGAGCCGACCCTCCTCGACGTGCCGCTGCGCGAGCCGGTCCACGGCGTGCACGGCGTCACCAGCGTCCAGCGCAGCGTGCTCGTGCGCGTCACGAGCGACGAGGGCGTCGAGGGCTGGGGCAACGTCGATCCCACGCCGGGCTACTCGGCCATGTCGGCCGCGGAGGTCCACGACACCGTCCGGCGCCTCGGCCCGGCGCTGACCGGGGCCGATCCGCTCAACGTGCGCCGCGCCCTCGCCGCCATGGACCGCGAGGCGCCCGGGCGCTACGAGGCGATCGCCGCGGTCGAGATGGCCCTGGTCGATCTCAAGGCGCGCGCCCTCGGCGTTGCCGTCCACTCGCTCCTGGGCGGCCGCGTGAAAGATGAGATCGCGTTCAACGCCTGGATCGGCACGGTGCCGCCCGAGCAGGCCGCGCGGGAGGCGACGGCATGGCTCGGGCGTGGCTTCCGCTCGGCCAAGATCAAGGTGTCCGGCACCGGGCCCGACGGCATCGCGCGCGTGGCCGCGGTGCGGGCGGCGGTCGGCCGGCGGATGGCGCTGCGGGTCGACTTCAACGAGAGCCTGCGCCTCGGGGAGGCGGTGCCGTTCATCCGGCGCCTCGAGCCCTACGACCTGACGCTGGTCGAGCAGCCCATCCTGCGCGGCGAGATCGCCGGGCTCGCCGAGATCCGCCGGGCGATCGGGATCCCGCTCATGGCGGACGAGAGCGTGACCGGCCCTGCCTCGCTGATCGAGATCATCCGGCGTGAGGCGGCCGACCTGGTGAAGGTGAAGGTCATGAAGCAGGGCGGCCTGCTCCGCACGCTCGCCATGGTGGAGGTGGCATCCGCCGCCGGCCTGCGGGTCGTGATCGGACACGGCTTCGGCCTGACGCTCTCGACCCTGGCCGAGGCGACGGTGGCCGCCGTGAGCGATGCGATCGTCGACGGCTGCGAGGCGGTGGGGCCGCTGAAGATGGCCGCCGATGTCGTCGTGGAGCCGGTGCGGCTCGACGCCGGCGCCATCCGGCTCGGGGATCAGCCGGGCTTCGGCGCGACGGTGGATCCCGACGCGCTCAAGCGATACCGGGTGGTCCCGTAGGCCCGGAGCCGTCCGACCTCACCCGATCTCGATCGGCAGGCTCGGGTCCTTCGCCCACTCGCCCATCGAGCCGTCGTACAGCGTGAGGTCGTCGAAGCCCAGCTGGTGCAGCAGGAAGAGATCGATGGTCGCGGAGATGCCACCCCCGCAGTAGGCGATCACCCGCCGGTCCTTCGCGATGCCGGCGGCCGCGAACCTGGCCATTGCGTCGGCCGGCGAGACGAAGCGCTTGGTCGCCGGATCGACCAGGCTCGCCGCCGGCACGTTGACCGATCCCGGCACGCGGCCGGGCCGGCCGTAGCGCGACGGCTCCAGCCCCTTGTGGAACTGCGGGCCGAGCGCGTTCACGGTCACCGTGCCGGAATCGCCGATCGCGGCCCGGACCGCAGCCTTGTCGACGAAGCGCCCCGGGCGGGCCCGGGGCGTGAACGTCGCGGGCGGATAGCCCTTCGGCTCACCGGTCTCGACCGCCCGGCCCTCCGCCTGCCACCGGTCGAAGCCGCCGTCGAGCACGGCCGCGGCGTCGAAGCCGACCGAGCGCAGCATCCACCAGACCCGCGTGGCCCACATCATGCTGCCGATGCTGTAGAGCACGACGCGGGCGCCGTCGCCCAGGCCGTGCCGGCCGAAGGCGCGCGCCAGGTGCTCGGCCGAGGGCATCGTGAACTTGAGCCGCGTATCGGTCGCGGAGAGCTCGCCCTGCAGGTCGAGGAAGTCGGCCCCCGGGATGTGTCCGGCGACGAAGGTCTTCCGGCCGGCGACCGGCTTGTAGGGATCGTCCGAGCCGGGATCGGGCGGCTCGAGATAGGTCGTGCAGTCGTAGACGCGCAGCCCGGGCTGGCCGAGTCGGGCGGCCAGGGCCTCGGTCGAGATCAAGGCGTCGGGATCGCGCAGGTCCATGATCAGCGCCGGGCCTTCCTGCGACGCGCCACCCTTCTCCTCGCCGCCTTCCTGGGGCGACGCGGCGGTCGGCCCGGCCCCGGGATCGGCCGAGGATCAGGCACCTCCCCGACGACCATGAACGGAATCTCCTCGTGGAAGCTCGGACCCGTCCCGGCCCACGAGATGGTGATGGACGTCGTCGTCACCGTATCGTTGATGCGGAGCCGATAGGTGGTATCCAGGTCGAGGATCGCGAACTGCCTCGCCGCGACGATGGACGCCGGCGAGCGCGTGAAGCTCCCGGCGGCGCCGATGACCTTGGCCTTCCGAAGGCTCACGCTGCCCGGAGCCGCGCCGAGCGCGAACGGGTTGAAGTTGATCACCGCGGTTCCACTCTTCGGCCCGTTCCTGATGAAGAGCATGCCGCTGAGAATTCTCAAGGCCATTCGCCCCTCCTGAACCGGAATCCTCGATATGGGCGACCACGCGAGTCGCGTCCGAGAATCCACCGAAAGCGAGGCGGCGTCAAGGGGTGGGGCCGTTGACAAGTCACCTCGTCGATCCTATAAGGCATCGACGGCATGTCGGAGACGAGCGATCGGCTGCTGCGGGGCTACCAGGCACAGGAGAAGCGCTTCCTGGAGCGGCGGTTCCCGCTGCGCTTCACGACCGAGAACCCGATCCTGCGCGAGCTGTACGGCCAGGCCAAGGGGCTCCGCTGGAACCCCGAGACCGACGTCGCGTGGAGCCGCTTCGACCCCGGGGCCTACGCGCCGGCGGTGCGGGAGGCGGCGCGCCTGGTGTGGAGCCGCCGCGCGTGGGGGACCTATCCGGGCCTCGGCGAGAACACCGCGCTCCTGATCCGCTTCTGCCTCGAGTCCGGGGCGGCCGGCATGGACGCCAAGCTCTTCCTGTCCTTCCGCCCCGCGGAGGAAGCCAAGCACCTCGAAGCGTGCTTTCTCTTCGCCCGGCTCCTGGGCGGCTACGAGTCCACTCCAACCGAGGCCGTCGCGCGGGTGAGCAACCAGCCCTTCGCCCAGATGGCCCTCGATCCCGACGTGTCGGTGGAGGCGGTGGTGGCCGCGCTCGGCTGCCTGGACGACCAGCTCGACCTCAACCTGTGCCTCTGCCACCTCCAGCACAGCCGGGACGAGACCGCGCGCCAGATCCTGCGGCTCGTGGCCGGCGACAAGCAGCGCCACGTGCTGTTCGCGTGGACCCTGCTCGGCGATCGGCTCCCGCGGCTCGACGCCGCCGGCCGCGCCGCCGTCGGCCTGGCGGTTCGCGACGTGCTGGAGCGCGTGATCCTCGCCGGCTACCGGAACACCTGGCTCCTGCCCGCGGAGGCCCGTGAGCCGCTGCTGGCGGCGGAGGCCCTCATCGCCGAGCACGGCCTGGGCGCCTCCACCGTCGCCCAGGAGAAGGCCGTGGTCCGCGCTACCCTCGCCCAGATACGCGAGCGTCTCGCCAGGTGGGGCGTCACGCTGGCTCACGTCGACCATCCGGAGCTCGGGCGCGCATGAGACGCCGCCCGACCGCCCCGTCCAGGAGGGCCCCGTCATGAGCACCTACCTCGCCGAGACCCGCTATCCGCTCGAGCTCGCCCCCGCCATGCCCGACGTCTGGGAGCTGTGGCAGCGGGCCAAGACGCTCGAGTGGGATCCGGAGACGGATATTCCATGGGAGGAGCTGCATCCGGAGCGCTACCCCGAGGCGCAGATCATGGCCGCGCGCCTTCACTGGAGCCGCCGCACCTGGGGCGAGTACGGGGCCATCTCGGAGAGCCCGGCCCTGCTCCTGCGCTTCTGCCTCGAGAACCGGCTGCCGGACCTGCGCTTCTTCTTCACCATGCGCACGCAGGAGGAGGGCCGCCACGCCGAGGCGTCCTGGCTCATGGCCGAGCGCCTGGGCGGCTACTTCCCGCAGCCGCAGAACCCGCCGACGGTGAGCGCGGTGGGGACCCACGGGGTACGCCGGATGGCCTTCGACCCCGACACCTCGCTCGAGGGCATCTTCGCGAGCCTGGTCTGCGCCGCCGAGGAGATCCTGATCGACGCCTTCAAGGCGACCGTGCACAAGGCCACGAACCCGGCGGTGCGCCGGCTCATGGAGCTGATCCTGCGCGACGAGGTGCGGCACATCGCCTTCGGGTGGCAGTGCCTGGATGCCTGGGCGCCCACCTTCACGCCGGAGACCGTGCAGAACATCGAGCGCGCGGTGACGCAGATGATCCAGAACGTGGAGTTCAACGGCTACCGCAACCTGTGGCTGGCCGTCGAGGGCGGCAGCGCCACGCCGCTCGAGATCGACGCCGACCGCGTGGCCTGCGAGGCCGGCCTCGGTGGCACCACCCCCGAGGACGAGATGCGCATCGTGCCGCAGTTCATCGCCAAGATCCGCGCGCGGATGGCGCCCTGGGGCGTGAAGCTGCCGATGTTCGATCACCCGAAGCTCGGCAAGGTCTAGCCGGGCCCGCGTGCGCCCCGCTCCCTTCGAGTACTTCGCGCCGCGGACGGTGGAGGACGCGCTCGACCTCCTCGCTCGCCACGGCGACCGAGCCAAGCTCCTGGCCGGCGGCCAGAGCCTGGTGCCGATGATGAACATGCGCCTGGTGCGCCCCGCCGTGGTGGTGGACCTCAACCGCGTGACCGCGCTCGGAGCGGTGCGGGAGGATGCGGGGCGGCTCCGCCTGGGCTCGCTGGTCCGCCAACAGACGCTCGAGCGCGACGGGCGCGTCGCCTCCGCCGCCCCGCTCCTCGCCGAGGCGGCCCCGCTCATCGGGCACCTGCAGACGCGGGCGCGCGGCACCGTCGGGGGCAGCCTGGCCCACGCCGATCCCGCCGCCGAGCTGCCCGCCTGCATGATCGCCCTCGACGCCGTCTTCCACCTGCGGAGCGCCCGGGCCCAGCGCGCCTGCCGCGCCCAGGACTTCTTCCGCGGTCTCCTGGCCACCGCGCTCGAGCCGGACGAGCTGCTCGCCGAGATCGAGGTGCCGGCGGCCCCCGCGCCGCGCGCGGGGCACGGCTTCGCGGAGGTGGCGCGGCGGCACGGGGACTTCGCGCTCGTCGGAGCGTGCGCCGTGCTCGCGCTCGACGCGGCCGGCGTCTGCCGGCACGCGCGGCTCGTGATCTTCGGCGCGGGCGACGGCCCTCACCTGGCGCGCGCCACCGCCGCGGTGCTCGGCGAGCAGCCGTCGGCGGCGCGCCTCGCCGAGGTGGGACGCGCCGCCGTGGCGGAGATCGACGTGCGCGCCGACCTGCACGCGACGTCCGAGTATCGGCGGCGCGTCGCGGCGGGACTCGCCGCGCAGGCCCTCGGACGCGCGGCGGCGCGGGCGGAGGCGGCGTGACGGGTCGCCCCGACGCAGCCCTCCACGACATCGCGGTGATCGTGAACGGCGCCGAGCGCCGGGCGCGGGTGATCCCGCGGCTGCTCCTGGCCGACCTGCTGCGCGAGGAGTGGGGCCTCACCGGGACCCATCTCGGCTGCGAGCACGGCGCCTGCGGGGCGTGCACCGTCCTGGTGGACGGCGACCCCACGCGCTCCTGCCTCGTCTTCGCGGTGCAGGTGGACGGCTGCCGGGTGGACACCGTCGAGGGCCTCGCCGGCAACGGCCCGGGCCTGCACCCGCTGCAGCAGGCCTTCCGGGCCCGGCACGCGCTGCAGTGCGGCTTCTGCACGCCGGGCATCCTGATGACGCTCGTCGCCTACCTGCGGCTCCACCCGTCTCCGTCGGAGACCGAGATCCGCGAGGCGCTCTCGGGCAACCTCTGCCGGTGCACGGGCTACCAGCACATCGTGCAGGCCGCGCTGGACGCGGCGGTGGCCGGGCGCGAGACGGCCCCGCCCGCGTGAAGTTCGTCGGCGACCGGCATCTCCGCAAGGAGGACCCGCGCCTGCTCACCGGACGCGGCCGCTACGTGGGGGATATCGCGCTGCCCGGCATGCTCCACGCGGTACTGTTGAGAAGCGCGCACGCCCACGCGCGCATCCTCCGGGTGGACGCGGATCCGGCCCGCGCGCACCCCGGCGTGGTGGACGTGGTGACCTTCGCCGAGCTCGGCGCCGCGGGGCGCGCCTTCCCCATGGTGCCGCCGCACGCCGAGCTCCGCGGGCACAACTTCGCCCCGCTCGCGGGCGACCGCGTCCGCTTCGTGGGCGAGGCCGTGGCCGCGGTGGTGGCGGAGAGCCGCTACGCGGCGGAGGACGCGCGGGACCTCCTGGAGATCGAGTACGAGGTGCTGCCGTCGGCCCAGACGCTCGCGCCGGGCGCGCCCGCGGTCCACGACGACATCCGGGACAACGTGGCCGGTCGTGTGACGCTCGCCCGCGGCGACGTCGAGGCGGCGCTGCGCGCGGCGCCGCGCGTGGCCTCGCTCCGGCTGCGCATCGGACGCGGCGGGGGCCAGCCGATGGAGACCCGCGGGCTCGTCGCGGACTGGAACGCCGCGCTGGGCCAGCTCACGGTGTGGGCCTCCTCCCAGGTGCCGCACCAGATCCGCCAGTTCATCGCCGACCTGCTCGACCTCGCCCCCCACCAGGTGCGCGTGATCGCCCCCGACGTGGGCGGCGGCTTCGGCGCCAAGCTGATCGTCTATCCCGAGGACGTCCTGATCCCGTTCCTCGCGCGCCGGCTCGCCCGGCCGGTGCGCTGGATCGAGGACCGTCTCGAGCACATGCTGGCCGCCACCCAGGAGCGCGAGCAGGAGCACGAGGTGACGGTCGGTTTCGACGACGCGGGACGCCTCCTGGCCCTGCGCGACCGCTTCGTCCACGACACCGGGGCCTACACGCCACGCGGCCTGGTGGTACCCCTGCTCACCGCCTCCATGCTGACCGGCCCGTACCGCATCGCCGCCGTCGAGTCGAGCTTCGAGAGCCGCTACACCCACCGCGTGCCGGTCACGCCGTATCGCGGAGCCGGGCAGCCGCAGGCCGTCTTCGTGATCGAGCGGGTGCTGGACCTGGTGGCCCGCGAGACCGGGCGCGATCGCGCCCAGGTGCGCCTGGCCAACCTGGTCCGCGCCGAGGACATGCCGTGGGACACCGGGCTGCCCAACTACCGCGGCAGTGGCCACGTGGTGCTCGACAGCGGCGACCTGCCCTCGGTGCTGCGCCGGGCGCTCGAGAGCGCCCGCTACGACGCGCGCGCCGCCGAGGCCGCCGACGCGCGCGCCCGGGGTCGGCTGCTCGGCGTGGGCGTCGCCTGCTACGTGGAGCTGACCGGCGTCGGCCCTTTCGAGAGCGCGCGCGTGCGGGTCGACGCGGCCGGTCGCATCACCGCGTGGAGCGGCGTGTCCACCCAGGGCCAGGGGCTCGAGACGACGCTGGCCCAGGTCGCCGCCGACGAGCTCGGCGTCACGCCCGAGGACGTGACCGTGATCACCGGCGACACGGCGGGCGTCGAGCACGGGACGGGCTCGTTCGCGAGCCGCGCCGCGGTCGTCGGGGGGAGCGCGGTGGCGCTCGCCGCGCGCGACGTGCATGCGAAGGCCCGTCTCCTGGCCGCGCGCGCCCTCGGGGTCGCCGAGGCCGATCTGGAGCAGGCCGGCGCAACCTTCGCCGACCGGCGCCGTCCGGAGCGCCACGTGACCTTCGCCGAGCTGGCGCGCCTGGCCGGCGCCGCGACGGCCGCCCTCGGCGTGGAGCCCGGCCTCGAGAGCACGCGCTTCTTCCAGCCGACCGACATGACCTACTCGTCCGGCGCGCACGTGGCGCTGGTCGAGCTGGATCCCCTCTCCGCCGCCGTCCGCATCCTGGGCTACTGGATCAGCCACGACTCAGGCCGCTTGATCAACCCGTTGATAGTCGAGGGCCAGCTCCAGGGCGGGGTGGCGCTCGGCATCGGCAGCGCGCTCCTCGAGGAGATCGCCTACGACGAGGCGGGCCAGCTGCTGGCCGGCAGCTACATGGACTATCTCCTGCCCACCGCCACCGACGTGCCGACCATGGTGATCGACCACCTCGAGACGCTCTCGCCGCTGAACCCGCTGGGGCTCAAGGGCGTGGGCGAGTCCGGCACGCTGCCCGTGCCCGCCGTCCTCGCCTCGGCGATCGAGGACGCGGTCGGCCCACGGGGCGGCCGCGTGACGCGCATGCCGCTCGGGCCCGCGCGGCTGCTGGACCTGCTGCCGCCGGGCCTCCCGGGGTCGGACGGGAGTCCCTAGCGCCGATCCACCACCCGCACGGCCTTCCCCGGCGCCCGCGGCAGCTCGCCCTCCTTCAGCAGCGTGATCTCGGGGCTCAGGTTCAGGAACTGCCGCAGCTCGCTGCGCAGCTGCGGCAGGCCGGTCTCCGCGAAGCCCTCGCGGGCCTCGACGAGCAGCGCCAGCCGGTCGCTGCCGCCCGGGGCGCGGTCGAGCACGATCTGGTACTCGTGCCCCACACCGGGCTGCTTGAGGAGCAGCGATTCGATCTGGCGCGGATAGAAGTTCACGCCGCGGAAGATCACCATGTCGTCGGTGCGCCCGTGCAGCCGGTCCAGGCGCAGGTGGGTCCGACCGCAGGCGCAGAGTCCCCGGCTCACCACCCGCGTGAGGTCGTGGGTGCGGTAGCGGATCAGCGGCAGCCCCTCGCGCGTGAGCGTGCTCACCACCAGCTCCCCCTCCTCGCCGTCGGGGCGCGGGCGCCCCGACGCCGGGTCCACGACCTCGCAGAAGTAGTGGTCTTCCCAGACGTGGATGCCGGCGCGTGCCTCACAGTCGATGCCGAGCCCGGGGCCGCCGGTCTCCGTCATCCCGATGATGTCGAACGTGGTGAGGGACAGCTCGCGCTCGATGAGCCGACGCAGGTCGTCGGACCACATCTCGGAGCCCAGGATGGCCACCCGGAGCCTCAGAGATCTCAGGTCGAACCGCTCTTCGCGCGCGACCTCGAGGATGCGCAGCGGGTAGGTCGAGATGCCGGCCAGCACGGTGGCCCGGAGATCGCGCATGAGCTGCAACTGCAGCGACGTCCGGCCCGCGCCGATCGGCACCACCATCGCCCCGATCCGCTCGGCACCGTAGTGGAAGCCGAAGCCCCCGGTGAAGAGGCCGAACGACGGGGTGATCTGCACGACGTCCCGCGCGCCCACGCCCGCCGCCACGTAGCAGCGGGCCATCACCGCGGCCCACTGCTCCACGTCGGCCCGCGTGTACGGGTTCAGCACCGGGTTGCCCGTGGTGCCCGAGGACATGTGGACGCGCAGGACGGCCTCCGGCGCGGCGCAGGCCAGGCCGAAGGGATAGGCGTCGCGCAGGTCGTCCTTGCTGAGGAACGGCAGCCGCGCCCAGTCGGCGGGGGTGTGGATGTCCCCGGGCGCCGCGCCTTCGAGGCGGCGCCGCCAGGCCGCGTTGCTCAAGGCGTGGCCGAGCGTCCGGCGCATCCCCTCGACCGTCTGCCGTTCCAGCGCCTCGCGCGGCCGCGTCTCGGCCTGCGCCTCCCACATGGGCGCACTCATCCGACGTGCGCGGGCGCGAGAGGCCGCGCCGCGAGGGCCCGGAACACGCGCTCGGGCGTCATCGGCAGCTCGGTGAGCCGCACGCCCACCGCGTCCTTCACCGCGTTGGCCACCGCGGCTGCCACCGGGATGACGCCGGACTCGCCGAGGCCCTTGGCGCCGAAGGGTCCGGCCTCGTCCACCGTCTCGATCAGGTGGATCACGATCTCGGGCATGTCGGAGGCGGTGAGCAGCGCGTACTCCATGAACTGCGGGTTCAG
>Ga0326731_1000297_pt1 | contig 12772 bp, 11 predicted proteins | sample MHFSIPfraction_FD_207645 | JGI IMG/M metagenome (GOLD analysis project Ga0326731, IMG submission 207645) | Lab enriched peat soil microbial communities from Michigan Hollow, Ithaca, NY, United States - MHF9FY SIP fraction | ecosystem: Environmental > Terrestrial > Soil > Wetlands > Peat | place...
CACATTTCTCCCCGGTGAACGGGCTCGTCGAGCTTTCGAAGCCTCGCATCACACAGCTCGTGGTGCTGACCGCCGCGGCAGGCTACTACCTCGGCTCGCGCGGCGCGTTCCAGTTTCCCGTGTTCGCGGCGACCATCCTGGGCACGGCCCTCGTGGCGGCCGGCACCAACACCTTCAACATGATTCGCGAGCGTGGTGTGGACGCGCGGATGCGCCGGACCAGCCGGCGCCCGCTGCCCAGCGGGCGCGTCACGCTGCGCGCGGCGCTCGCCTTCGGCGCGCTGACCGCGGCGGGGGGGATCGGCATTCTGGCCTGGCGCGTGAACCTCCTCACCGCCGCCCTGGCGGGCCTCACACTCGTGAGCTACGTGTGGTTCTACACGTCGCTCAAGCGGCGTAGCACCTTGAACACGCTGGTGGGCGCCGTCCCGGGGGCCCTGCCGGTGCTGGGCGGCTGGACGGCAGCGGGCGGCGCGCTCGACGCGCCCGCGTTCGCCCTGTTCTGGATCCTGTTTCTCTGGCAGCTGCCGCATTTCCTCGCCCTCGCCTGGATCTATCGCGAGGATTACCGCAGCGCGCAGCTCAAGATGTTGTCGGTGGACGATGCGGACGGCCGGCGCACGGCGCGGATGGCGCTCCTCTATGCTGCCGCGCTCCTGCCGGTGAGTCTCCTCCCCACCCTGCTGGGCGTCACGGGAAGCGCGTACTTCTGGGGGGCGCTGGTTCTCGGTCTCGCCTACGCCACCGCCGGCGTGCTGATGGTGCTGGACGCGAACCGGCGTGCCTGGTGGGTGTTTCTCACGTCCATCGTCTACCTTCCCGCCTTGCTCAGCCTCGCGGTCCTCGACAAGGTGCGGGTCTCGTGATTCGCCGGATCGGACTCGCCGCGTTCGCGGTTGCGGCCTGCGCACCGAAGCACCCGCATGACCGTGTGGTGCCGCTCGGCTCGCTCTCGCTCACGTCCCAAACGAGCGGTACCACGGCGCTGTTACAGGCAGTGAGCGCCCCGAGCGATCGAATCGCATGGGTGAGCGGCCACGCTGCCGCGGTGTTGCGGACTACGAACGGCGGCGCCTCCTGGGAGCGCGTCACGGTGCCGGGAGCGGCGAAGGATTCATTGCAGTTCCGCGATGTGCATGCCGTGGACGCGCAGGTGGTCTACCTGCTCGCCGCCGGACCGGGGAGTCGCTCCCGCATCTACAAGACGACCGACGGGGGCCGAACCTGGCGGGTACAATTCCAAAACGCCGACTCGAGCGCCTTCTACGATTGCTTCGCGTTCTGGGACGCCCGGCGCGGGATCGCGTTCAGCGACGCCGTGGCGGGCCGCTTCCTCGTCCGCGTCACGCAGGATGGGGGCGAGCACTGGAACCTCGTGGCGGCGGACGCACTGCCGCCCGCGCAGCCCGGGGAAGGGGCGTTCGCCGCGAGCGGCACGTGCGTCGCGACGCTCGATCGGGACCAGGCGTGGATCGGCACCGGGGCGGCGGACACGGCGCGCGTCCTGCATACCCGGGACGCTGGCCGCACGTGGGCGGTGACGGTGTCGCCGATCGCGGGTGGACGCACGTCCGGCATCGCCGCCGTGGCGTTCCGGGATTCGTTACACGGGATCGTGCTCGGAGGAGACGTCGGGGATCCGACCGCTCGCACCGACAACGTGGCGGTCACCGCGGATGGGGGACCGACCTGGCGCGCCGGGGGACGGCCGCACTTCGCGGGCGCGGTCTACGGGGCGGCCGCGGTTCCCGGGCACCCCGGATGGGTGGTGGCGGTCGGACCGCGCGGGCTGGACTACTCGACCGACGATGGAGCGAGCTGGACGAGTCTGGATACTCTGGGATACTGGAGCGTGGGCTTCGGCAGCAGGAACACCGGGTGGGCCGTAGGGCCGGGAGGGCGTATCAAACAGATCCGTCTTGAATGAGGATCTTCGCCTGCTTTACCAGGTTCTCCACCGTCAGTCCAAACTCTCTGTAGATCTGCTGATATGGCGCCGACGCCCCGAACCGCTCGATCCCCATGATCACCCCTCGCTCCCCCACCCAGCGGTACCACGGCTGCGGCGCCGCGGCCTCGACGGCGATGCGATGGGAGACGGTTGGGGGAAGCACCTCGTCCCGGTAGCGTTGCGGCTGCCCCGCGAAATACTCGAAGCTCGGCAGGCTCACGACGCGGGCCGCGAGACCATCTCGTGACAGCGTCTCGAACGCGCCGAGGGCGATTTCGACCTCGGACCCCGTCGCGAGGAGGATCACCTGCGGGGCCTTGCCCGGCGTGTCGGCCAGCACGTACCCCCCGCGATGCAGCCCGGCAGCCGGCGCGTACTTCGCGCGATCGACGACCGACACCTTCTGTCGCGTGAGGACGAGCGCCACGGGTCCGCCGGCATGGCCGATGGCCGCTCGCCATGCTTCGGCCGTTTCCGTGGGGTCGGACGGCCGGATCACCGTCATGTTGGGAATCGCCCGCAACGCGGCGAGCTGCTCGATCGGCTGATGGGTGGGACCATCCTCGCCCAGGCCGATCGAGTCGTGCGTGAACACGTAGATCACCTTGAGATGCGCGAGGGCCGCGAGCCGGATGGCCGGCCGCATATAGTCTGAGAAGATCAGGAAAGTCCCGCCGAAGGGAATGAACCCTCCATGGTAGGCGAGACCGTTCAGCACCGCGCCCATGGCGTGCTCGCGCACGCCGAAGTGAAAATTGCGCCCGGTGGAATCCTCGGCCTTGAACGCACCTGATCCCTTGATTTGGGTGAGGTTGGACCCCGTGAGATCGGCGGACCCGCCGATCAGCTCGGGGAGCTGCGGCGCAATCGCGTTCAACACCTTCCCCGACGCGGCCCGCGTCGCCTGGGCGTCCTTCGGTCCGAACACGGGCAGCGCGCCGTCCCAGCCCTCGGAGAGTCGCCCCGCGAGCCGGCGCTCGAGCTCCGCCGCCGGCTCGGGGTGGGCGGTCCGGTAGGCGGTCCAGCGCCCCTGCCATTCGCCGTGCAGCAGCGCCCCGCGCTGTTTGGCGCGCCGCCATTCCGCGAGCGCTTCCGGGGGAACGAAGAACGGCTCGAGGGACGGCCAGCCGAGGTGTTCCTTGGTCAACTTCACTTCCTCGACGCCCAGCGGAGCACCGTGCGCCTCGGCGGTGTCCTGCTTGTTCGGGCTGCCGTAGGCGATGTGCGTGCGCAGAATGACGAGCGAGGGTCGGTCCGTCGCGGCCTGCGCCTGCCGGACCGCGTGATCGATCGCGGCGACATCATTGCCGTCGGCGACGTGCTGGACGTGCCAGCCGTAGGCCTCGAACCGCCGCGCGGTGTCATCCGAGAAGGCGAGGTCGGTCGAGCCGTCGATCGTGATCCGGTTGTCGTCGTAGAAGCCGATCAGCTTCCCCAGGCGCAGATGGCCCGCGAGGGAGCACGCCTCGTGGCTGATCCCCTCCATGAGGTCGCCGTCGGAGGCGAGGAAGTAGGTGAAGTGATCGATCACGGAATGCCCAGGCCGGTTGAACAAGGCCGCGAGCTGCGCCTCCGCGATCGCCATCCCTACGGCATTGCCGATGCCCTGGCCGAGCGGTCCCGTGGTCGATTCGACCCCGGGCGTCACGCCGCGCTCCACGTGGCCGGGCGTCCGACTGCCCCACTGCCGGAACTGCTTCAGATCGTCGAGCGACAGGTCGAATCCCGACAGGTACAGTGCCGCGTACATCAGCATGCAGGCGTGGCCGCAGGACAGTACGAATCGGTCGCGATCGAGCCAGTCGGGGTCGACCGGGTCGACGCGCAGATGCCGTTGCCATAGCACCCAGGCGAGTGGCGCCAGGGCCATCGCGGTGCCCGGGTGGCCGGAGTCGGCCTGCTGGACCGCATCCATGGCGAGGGTGCGGACGGTGTTGATGCAGAGTTGTTCTGTGGCGGCGCTGTCGACCGTCCGGGTGTCGGTCATGCGGTGCTCGGGGGAGACGGCGCGGGGAGCGGTCAGAGCAGGCCCGACTTCGCGGCTTCCCACAGATGGTACAGCCGGTCGAACCCGTTGACGAGCAGATCGACCTGCTGAGGACTCGGGGTGGCGCGGGCGGCGATCTTCAGCTCGATGGCGACCTGCGGCATCTCACGCCGGCCCTGGCCCCGGCTTTCGGCCTCGACCTGATCGAGGATCTCGAGGATGCGCTGCCGCACGGCGGCGTCGTCCGGCACCTGCCAGAGATAGTCGGCCGCCTGTTTGCCCTCTACGCACAGTTTGCCGAGCGCATCGAGCAGGGGAGGGGTGCGGCGCGAGGATTGAGGGTCGCCCATACGAGGCCATAATCTAATCCGGATCGGGGTATAAGGCGCCATCGCCGCTCGGATTGCCCGGGCCCCGACGCCCCTCTAGTTTGCGAGACCTATGATCCCACTCCTTCTGGTTGCGGCCGCCTTGCAGCAGGCGCCTGCCATCGCCCCCGAATCGGGGGAAGTCCATCTCCGCAATATCCGCCAGATCACGTTCGGCGGGCAGAACGCCGAGGCGTACTTCGCCCGCTCCGGGCGCCAGCTCATTCTCCAGCGCACTCCCGGTGATTCGGGCTGCGATCAGCAGTACATCGTGAACACCGACGGCACCGGCCTCCATCGCGTGTCGAGCGGTTTCGGGCGCACGACCTGCGGCTATTTCTTCGCCCGCGATGCGCGGATCTTCTACGCCAGCACCGAGCACGCGGACAAGGCGTGCCCGCCGCGGCCCGACTACTCCCACGGCTACGTGTGGGCGCTGTTCGACTACGACATCTACGTGGCCGACTCGAGCGGCGCGGACACGAAGCGTCTCACGGACAACCCCGGCTACGACGCCGAAGGCACGCTCTCGCCCGACGGCGAGACGATCGTCTTCACCTCGTTGCGCGACGGTGACCTCGACATCTACACGATGCGCACCGACGGGACGCACCTCCGGCGGCTGACCCACACACTGGGGTACGACGGCGGTCCCTTCTTCTCCCCCGACGGGAAGCAGGTCGTGTACCGCGCGTATCATCCCGCGACCGCTCAGGACAGCGCCGAGTACCGCACGCTCATCGCCCAGCAGCTCGTGCGGCCCACCCAGATGGATCTCTGGGTCATGAACGCCGACGGGACCGGACAACGGCAGATCACCCACCTGCCCGGCGCGAGCTTCGCTCCGTACTTCACCCCCGACGGCCAGCGGATCATCTTCGCCTCCAACTATCAGAATCCCCGCTCGCGCAACTTCGACCTCTACCTCGTCAACCCCGACGGGACCGGTCTCGAGCAGGTGACCACCAGCCCCGAGTTCGACGCCTTCCCGATGTTCTCGCCTGACGGTCGGCAGCTCGTCTGGGCGTCGAACCGGCATGGGGCGGTTCCCGGCGAGACGAACATCTTCATCGCGGACTGGGTCGCTCAGCCGTGAGCCTGCGCGACAAGCTCATCGCGGAGGCACGCAGCTGGGGCAAGGCGATCGCGATCGCCGTCGCGATCTGGCTGGTGCTGCGGTCCTATGTCGTGGAGGCCTTCCGCATCCCGTCGCCCAGCATGGAGAACACGTTGCTGGTCGGCGATTTCCTGTTTGTGGACAAGAGCGGGTACGGCGGCCAATTCCAGATCCCGTTCATCGGCGTCCGGTTCGGCCGCCTCCCCGGGTACGCCACGCCACACCGCGACGGGATCGTGATCTTCCGCTCCGCCGAGGATTCGACGCCGAACCTCGACGTCGTGAAACGGCTCATCGGGGTGCCCGGCGATACGCTGCAGATGGTGAACGACACGCTGATCCGCAACGGCCAGCGGCCGGAGGAGCCGTACGCGCTGCACCTCGCCGACGGCGCGTCGACGACGCCCGGTCCCCTGATCGAGCAGATGCGCACCCGCCAGCTGCCGCACTACGTCGGCACCGACCCCGAGCACTACCAGCCGACGCCCCATACGTGGGGACCGCTGGTCGTCCCTCCCGACAGCTACTGGGTCATGGGCGACAATCGCGACGACTCCTGGGACAGCCGGTTCTGGGGATTCCTGCCACGATCTCACATCGAGGGCCGGCCGCTGTTCATCTATATGAGCGTCGCCCTGGATCCCTTCCGCATCCGTTGGAACCGCCTGCTGCGCCACCCCCACTAGATCCGGTTCCCCTCGAGCGCCGTAACTTCCAGGAGGGCGAAGAGCGCTATCTTCGCTCATTCCTCGGAGTGTGATGGCCGCCATGTCGAATGTCCCGGTCGCCGACCGCCTGCTCGTGGGTCGAATGGCCGAGGGGGAGGATTACGCCCTGGGCGAGCTGTACGATCGCTACGGGAAGACGTTGTACGCCCTCGCGCTGGCCATCGTGCGCGAGCCTGCCGACGCGGAAGAAGTCGTCGTGGACGCCTTCGGCCAGGCGTGGCGGCAGGCGGCCGCGTTCGACCCGGAGCGCGGCAGCGTGGGCGCGTGGCTCGCGACGATTGCGCGCAGCCGGGCGCTGGACATGGTGCGCGCCCGGGGCCGCCGCGCTCGGGCGCACGAGCGTGCGGCGCACCTCTCCGAGGACGGCATTGCCACGCCGATCGCCGGGCTGGGGCCCGACCCGGGGCGCGGCGCGGAGCGGAGCGAGGCCCGGCGCCTGGTGGCGCAGGCGCTCGCCGCCCTCCCCGAAGCGCAGCGGGTGGCGATCGAGCTCGCCTATTTCGAAGGATTGTCCCAGAGCGAAATCGCCGAACGCCTCGCGGAGCCGCTGGGGACCATCAAGACCCGCATGCGGACCGGGATGGAGAAACTGCGAGGCCTGTTGAGCCCGCTCTTGGAGGGAGCCGCATGACGACCGCGCACGAGTGGCAGGATCTTGCCGCGCCGTACGCGCTCGGCGCCCTGGCACCCGAGGAGCGCCGCACGTTCGAGGCGCATCTGGCCGGGTGCGATGTCTGCCGGGCGGCCGTGCGCTCCTTCGCGGAGGTCGCCGGCCTGCTCGCCTACGGGGCCCCATCGGCGGAGCCACCCGCCGGGTTGCGTGACCGGGTGCTGGCCGAGGCCCGGCGAGTCCGGCCCATCGCAGTGCCGCGCCGCCGCCTGTCGGCGGCGTGGCTGGCGGCCGCGGCAGCGCTGCTGCTGGCGCTGGGCGCCGGCATCACCGCGTGGCGGATGAGTGGGCGGGTGCGCATCCTGCAGCGGCAGCTGGCCGCGGCCGACTCCAGTAAGGCGGCCGAAGATTCGACCCTGGCGATGCTCACGGGGCCGCAGGTGCACGTCGTGTCCCTCGCCGGCACCGGGCGCACGCCCTCCGCGCGTGTGTTCTGGAACCACACCCGCGGCCGCTTCATCGTGCTGGCGTTCGACCTGCCGCCGGCGCCGGCTGGCCGCGCGTATCAGCTGTGGGCGATCGCGAAAGGGCAGGCCCCGATGTCGATGGGCACCTTCAACACCGACGCCGCGGGCCGGGCGACCGTCGTGCTTCCCGTTGCCCGGGAGATCACCGTCCTGGGATTCGTCGACAACTGCGGGCTCACCGAAGAGCCGGCCGGCGGATCGCCGCAACCAACCGAGACCCCGCGGCTGCTCGGCGCGTGGGTGCATACCGACTAGCGCCACACCGCCCGGCCAATCCGGCTTCCTCCGACGGGCGTAGACACGATGTTCGCGTGCTACGCCCGACGTCGCCGGCCACTCCCACACCATGTTGTTCACGCGAGGCGACGAGCCGAAGGTGGTTGACGAGTAACGCGCTTGACCCTCGTGTGGCGGTTGGGTAGAACACAACATGCGAGGACGATCGGTGTTGGGCTGCCTGCTGCTTCCGGCAAGGTGCCTCTGGGGCCCACCAGCGCTGGCCCAGCAGGCCGACACGGGGCATGCGATCACGCTCCCGGCGGTCACCGTGTCCACCACTCGAAGCACCCTGCCGCTCGCCAAGGTGCCGCTCTCCGTTCAGATCCTCGATCGCTCGCAGATCAGCCGCGGCCGTCCCACCTGGGGACTCGACGAGGCATTGGGGCAGGTGCCGGGCGTATTCGTCGCCAACCGCTACAACTTCTCTCTCGATCAACGGATCTCCGTGCGCGGCTTCGGCAGCCGTTCGGCATTCGCCGTGCGGGGCGTGAAAGTGCTGGTGGATGGCATCCCCCAGACGCTGCCCGACGGCCAGGGCCAGCTCACCAATCTCGAGTTGGGCGATGTGGATCGAATCGAGGTACTGCGCGGGTCCGCCTCGACGCTGTTCGGGAACGCCTCGGGCGGCGTCATCAGCATCTGGACCGATCCGGTACCGCCGGCCGGGGTCCGAGAGGATGTTCGCGTGTTGGCAGGCCGGTCCGGCCGGGCTGGGAGCCGCGGGTGGAACAAGTGGCAATCGACCACCGGCTTCCGCGTGGGCGGCGGGAGCGCGCAGCTCATGGTCTCGCGCCTCTCCTATGACGGTGAACGCGATCACAGCGCCGCGGATCTGCGCAACCTGAACACCCGTCTGCGGCTGCCGCTGGGTACCGGCTGGTCGCTGGCGGCGGTGGCCGACGTGGGGGATGACCCGCGCGCCGACAATCCCGGCGCCCTCACGCTCCCCGAGCTGCAGGCGAATCGCGATTCCGCCCCGGCGATCAACCTGTCGAGTCATGCGGGCAAGGACGTGACGCAGGCCCAGGGAGGCGCGACCGTGCGCCACCCGTTCGCCGCGGGCGGAGAGGCGGCCGTGACCTTGTTTGGATTCGCCCGCGAGCTGAAGAACCCGACCACCTTCGCCTACATCGATCTGAGCCGGCGCGCCTACGGCGCCCGCATCTCGCTCACCCGCCCGGTCGGGCAGGGCCGGTTCGCGCCGCAGCTCAGCACCGGGATCGACTTCCAGCGACAGCGCGATGACCGCCTCAATTTCGGCAACAACGCCGGACGTCCCGACACCACGCGATCGCTGGATCAGCTCGAGCATGTGACGGAACTGGGGCCGTTCGTCCAGGCGGCCATACCACTCGCGGCCCGCGTCACCGTCACCGCCGGCCTGCGCTACGACTGGGTCCATTTCCAGGTCGCCGACCGCCTCGTCTCCACCACCAACCCGGACGACTCGGGCGATCGCCTGATGCGCGCGTTGTCGGGGTCGCTCGGCCTGGCAGTGACTCCCGCGCGGGAGGTGACGCTGTATGCCAATGCTGGCTCGTCGTTCGAGACGCCCACCACCACCGAACTGGCCAACCGTCCCGACAGCGCAGGCGGATTCAACGCGACGCTCGACCCCCAGCGCGCCTGGACCTATGAGGTGGGTGGCCGCGGCGCGGTCGGGAGCCGAGGCGACTGGAGCATCGCTGTCTTCCAGGCTGACGTCACCGACGAGCTGATCTCCTACGAGGTTCCGACCTCGCCCCAGCGGCGCTTCTTCCGGAACGTTGGCTCGGCGCGTCATCGGGGGCTGGAGCTCGGCGGGGGTCTCTCACTCCTTTCCGGCCTCCGGCTGCGCGCCGCGTATACCTATTCGGATTTCCGCTATGTGCGTTTCGTATTCAGTCCCGACACCAGTCCGCCGCGAGTGCTCGACGGCCGCGCGCTGCCCGGGATCCCGATGCACGCTCTCCATTTGACCGTGCATGCCGAGCCGCCCGGCATCCGGGGGACCTGGCTCGAAGTGGAGACCACCGGGACGTCGAGCACCCTGGTGGACGACACGTTGTCGCTGCGGACGAGTCCCTGGTGGACGACGAATGTGCGGCTGGGATGGTCGGGGCGTATCGGCGGCGCGTCCCTCGAGCCGTTCGTGGCGGCAAACAACGTCTTCAACCGGCTCTATGTCGGGTCGGTCGTGATCAATGCCGCTCGCGGGCGCTACTACGAGCCGGCGCCGGGGCGGAATCTGTACGTGGGGCTTTCGGTCGGCGCCGGCCGGTAGGTTGCGAGGGCCATACGGTCTGGGAGTCGGTCAATCGCCCTGTGGCTGCAGGATGACATCCACACCCATGTGGAGCCGCTTCCAGCGGTGGAGCACGACGCCAAGTCCGAGAGCGACCTTCGACATCCCGTACTTGTTGGTGAGATCCTGGGCGTCAATGTCGAACATGGCCTGGACGCGGAACCCGGCGGGATCGCGCCAGGCGAGTACGGGTGCCTGCATCGGGGTCGTGACGCCGTGCAGGTTGAACGAACCCACGGCGGTCGCATGTAAGGTGTCGCCCGGCCCCTTCTGCACGTTGATCAGGCTGTCGATCACGAATCGGATGCGCGGATACCGCGGGGTGTTGAGCACCATCGACCGGGCGAAGTCGTCGCGGAACGCGAGCCCGGAGAACAGGGAATCGGGGTTCAACGTGATCTCGCCGCGCACCCCGTTCCAGTGCAGCGTGTCCTGGAGCAGGACCGTGCCGGAGACCGCCGTGCGACACACCGCATTGACCTGCATTCGTGGGAAGAGGGGGACGCGCGTCTCATGCCCGCCATTGTCCCGGAGATCGGGCCTGGTCTTGTAGTCCACGTACTGACCGGGATCGCGACCTTCACCAGGCTGCCAAGAGTGGTCGGCGGGGCAGGTGGTGGCCCAGAGGTGGTTGAAGTGAGGATCGACCTGCCACCACGCGAGGCTGGTCTTGGGCTCTACGGTCCATCTGAGTTGTGCGGAAAGGCCCGTTGTCACGCCGAACAGTGCGAGCGTGGCGACGAGGAGCTGGCCGCGGCTGGTGGTGAGAGCCATTGAACTCCCTCCTTGAGAAACTTTTCACATGAACGACCTGCCCGGCCTATTCTGACCCACCACCGGGAAGCTCGCAAGCGGGTCAATACCTTGGTGTTGTCTTGACAGTTTTCGACGCAAAGAGTACTTCATGATTCGGACGCCCTCACGTGGGGCGTCCGAAAGGTCTCACGCACTCAGGAGGGGGGAATGGCGATACGGTTTGGTCGTGCTGTTCTTACGGGGGTGGCGGTGACGGTCCTGTCGGTCGGCGCCCTACACGCGCAGGCCGCCGGGGTTTCTACCGACCCGGCGACGATCAAGAAGGGAAAGTCGCTTTGGAGCACCAAGGGGTGCATGGGGTGCCACACGATCGGGAAGGGGAGAGCCGCAGGGCCTGACCTGATGGGCGTTCTGGACCGGCGCAGCCTCGATTGGGTGCAGCGCTGGCTGCACGATCCTCCGGCCATGCAGCAGAGCGATTCCACGGCACGGGCGATGGTCGCCCAATTCAACAATACAAAGATGCCCAACCTTCAACTGGGTGATGAGGAGGTGACCGCCCTGATCGCGTACATCGCCGATCAAGGTTCGAAAATGGCAGCGAAGTCCCATTGACCCGAGTGAGTCTCATGTCACACAACGTGTCTGGCACATGAGGGAGGGAACACCATGAGCCGCGCTTTGTTGCTGGCAGTCATGTCCGCGTTGGGGGCGTCCCCCGCGGTCGCGGCCGGTCGGTCGAATGCGGTGCCGCTGTTTGCCCGGCAGACGGGGTTGACGTGCGCGCAGTGTCACGTGCTGTATGGCGCGCCGGTCCCGAGCTTCACGTTCACGGGCAAAAAGTTCCGCATGAACGGCTACCGGATGCCGTGGATCAGTCAGAAGATCGAGGCGGGTGAGCCGGGCGCGATCAACGGTCGGCGCCTGGACATCAACCTGGTTCCGTATCTGAGCTTCCGCTATCAGAGCATTTTCGCCGCGCAGTCCAAGACTCCTGGAGCGACGGACCCCGGCCCGATCAGCTCCAACCCGACGTCGCGTCTCGCCATCTTCTCGGGCGGCGCGTTCGGCGACAACTTCGGGCTGTGGACCGAGTTTTACCTCACCCCGCCCAACGACAACCCCGGCGGCGAGTGGGGCATCGGCAACTTCACGTTCGACGAGTACGATCTGCGCTACGTGAAGACCGTGGGTGACAACAACACGATCGGCCTGGGCTTTTCGAACCAGGGAGTCTCGGAGATTTCGGGCTTCGGTCCGTGGTCGCCGGGCGGCTCGATGATCACGACCGGCGGCATTGCCGGCTGGTCCCACCCCAACCGTGGTCAGCTGTTCGGTTACGGGTGGCTGCACGATCAGCTCTTCTTCAGCCTCGGCGCCCAGCCGGGCATGGACAACCTGAGCTGGTCGAAGAGCAGCATCATCGGGAACGTGGCGTTTGCGCCGTTCCACGAAGACCAGAAAGAAGCGTGGGTCAATATCGAGTTCAGCCTCGGGAACGACAACATCCCGTTGCTCACGAACCGCAGCTCCATCACCAACAACACGAGCTGGAACACGACCGACGCCGTGGGTGGTGTGTCTGCCACCAATGGTGGCGTGCCCTACTCGGCGCACGACATCAAGACCACCAGGCGCTTGACGGGCGAGCTGCTGTACGGCTTCGTCGATCACGGCCCGCACAGCCTGGATCTGGGCGCCAGCTACAACTTGAACAAAGACAATTACCAGAATACGGCGTTCGCCCAGGTGAACTCGGTGTTCGGCCGCCTCCGCTATGTGTACGAGCGTACGTGGGGGTTGGACCTGCAGGTCGGGAAAACCGTGACTTATAAGTACACCGACGCCCTCGGGCTGCCGACGTCGGCGCACACTGTCCCGAACAAGCTGTCCTACAATGCGTACGGGACGTTCCAGCCGGCGATGAACGTGCTGATCGCCCTGAACTACGGGCGCTCGCAGACGCTGGCGCTCGACACCCCGGCCCTTCTGGGGTGGAACTGGACCCTGAACATCGACTATCTGTTCTAGTCGAGACGCCCGCACTTCGGGGCGAGCAGATCGACGCGCCGCACGGCATCCGCCGTGCGGCGCGTTCCCTTGCTGCCCCTCGCGGGCCCGGCGATACTTGATGCCATGAGCCGCCGTTTGCTTCGAACCCGAGG
>Ga0326731_1000298_pt1 | contig 12750 bp, 13 predicted proteins | sample MHFSIPfraction_FD_207645 | JGI IMG/M metagenome (GOLD analysis project Ga0326731, IMG submission 207645) | Lab enriched peat soil microbial communities from Michigan Hollow, Ithaca, NY, United States - MHF9FY SIP fraction | ecosystem: Environmental > Terrestrial > Soil > Wetlands > Peat | place...
CCAGCTCGGCGCGCTCGAGATTCACGCGTGGGGGGCGCGGGCGCCGGACGTCGAGCATCCGGACCTCGTCACCTTCGATCTCGATCCGGACGCCGGCGTCCCTTGGTCGCGCACCGTCGCCGCAGCACATGCCGTCCGCGCGCGCCTGGCCGAGCTCGGACTCGTGAGCTTCGCGAAGACGACCGGCGGCAAGGGCGTGCACGTCGTCGTTCCGCTGGCGCCGCGGGCGGGCTGGACTGAGGTCAAGGCCTTCGCGCATGCGCTCGTGAGTGGGATGGTTCGGGACGACCCGGATCTGTATCTCGCCAAGGCCTCCAAGGCTGCGCGCCGCGGAAAGATCTTCCTCGACTACCTGCGCAACACGCGCGGCGCGACCGCGATCTGTCCCTACTCGACGCGCGCCCGCGCCGGCGCGCCCGTCGCGACGCCGGTGTCGTGGAGCGAGCTGACCGCCGAGCTCGATCCGCTGCGCTTCGACCTGCGCAGCGTGCCCAAGCGTCTGGCGCGGCGCTCGCGCGATCCCTGGGAGGGCTACACAAAAGTGCGTCAGGTGCTGCCGGCGGCACCTCGATAGCGCGTCGGGAACTCGACCAAGAGGCCGAAGCCGACCGCGAGCAGCACGGGGCCGACGAACATCCCGATCAGACCCAGGCTCGCGAGCCCGCCGACGACGCCGAAGAACACGAGCATGAACGGGATGCGCGTCGGGCCACTGATCAAGAGCGGCCGCAGCACGTTGTCGATGGAGCTCACCAGCAGCGCGCCCCAGAGCGCCATGCCGACCGTCGCACCGACCGACCCCTGCGACCAGAGCCAGACACAGGCGCCGAGCCAGATGATCGCCGGGCCTGCGGGCACGAGCGAGAACAGCGCAGTCACGAAGCCGAAGAAGACCGCGGAGGGCACGCCGAAGATCCAGAAGCCGATGCCGGCGAGCACACCCTGCGCGAGCGCGGTCCCGAGCAGTCCGAAGACGACCGCACTCACGATCCCTCCGACTTTGTCGACGAGCTCGGGATCGTCGCTCGGCATGAGCACGACCGCGAGGCGCCGCGCATGACCCGCGATGCGCTCGCCGTCGAGATAGAGCGCGAACAGCACCACGAGCGAGACGAGGAACTCGAGCACGTTGCGCGCGATGCCCCCGCCGAGCGCCACCGCCCACTGCGACCCGACTTGCCCGTAGCGCGCGATCCACTCACCCGCGGCGGCGGGCCCGAACAGCGGGCTCGCGCGCAGCTCCTCGACGCGCGGCGCGAGCCACGGCGTGTCGATCACCCACTGCGGCGGCTGCGCGCCGCCGGCGACCCACTCCTGCACGCGGTCGGCCACGACACTGGCCTGTGTCGCGAACGCGACGAGCAGCGCGCCGACGGGGATCGCGATCAGGAGCGCGAAGAACAGCGTGACCAGCGCAGCGGTGAGCTTCGGCCGTCCGGTCCAAACGCGCGCGCGCGCGAACACCGGCCACGTCATGTACGCGGCAATCGCCGCCCAGACGCCCGGCACCAGAAACGGTTGCAGGATCCAGAGCGTCGCGGCGACGAGGGCAAGGCCCACGAGCACGCGCGCGACGACGAGTCCCGGCCGCCGCTCCACCCCATCCATGGGGTCAGTATCTCCTAGTTTCCCGGCTCGCGAAACGCGCGCATGGCGCGGCGGAGCGAACGGGCAATGGCTACCCTCGCCTGCCATGCGAGTACTTGTGGTCGAGGACGAGCTCCGGGTTCGAAGCTTCGTAGAGCGCGGGCTGCGCGAGGCGGGCTTCGCGGTCGACGCAGCCGCCGACGGGGAGGACGGCCTGCGCCTGGGCCTCGTGAACCCGTACGACGCAATCGTGCTCGACCTGATGCTGCCGCGCCGCGATGGCCTCTCGGTTCTGCGCGAGCTGCGTTCGGGCGGCCGCGCGACGCCGGTGCTCGTGCTCTCGGCGCGCGACGAAGTCGAGGACCGCGTCCGCGGTCTCGACGCGGGCGCCGACGACTATCTCCCCAAGCCGTTCGCGTTCGCGGAGCTGCTCGCGCGCGTGCGCGCGCTGCTGCGCCGCGGCACTGCGCGCCCGAGTCTGCTCGAGGTCGGCGACCTGAAAGTCGATCTGCTCTCGCGCAAGGCGGAGCGAGCCGGCGTGCGGCTCGATCTCACGCAGAAGGAGTTCGCGCTGCTCGAGTATCTCGCGCGCCACGCCGGCGAGGTCGTCACGCGCACGATGATCTCCGAGCACGTGTGGGACATGAACTTCGACAGCTTCTCGAACGTGATCGACGTCTACATCCGCTATCTGCGCCGCAAGATCGACGAGCCGTTCGAGAAGAAGCTGATCCACACGCGTCGCGGGGTCGGCTACATGCTCTCCGCCACGCCGTGAACCGCAGCATCCGGCTGCGCATCGCGCTGGCGGTCTTCACGGTCGTCGTGAGTCTCGTCGCGCTGCAGATCGTGTACGTGCTGCAGCGCTTCCAGCACACGTTCATCGAGGAGGTCGACGACCGGCTCGAGGAAGACCTCGGCGATCTGCGCATCGTGCTGGGCACCGATCAGCTGAGTCAGTGGATCGCGCAGACCGCGGGGGAGCACCGGCGCGAGGACGAGTTCTTCATCGAGATCCGCGATCGCGAGAATCGCCTGGTCGCCCGCAGCACGAACGTGCCCGACTCCGGGTTCCCGGGCACGCGCGGGATCGACCGCTCTCAAAAGCCGCTGTACTGGACTTTCCCGCACCCGCGCAGCCGGAACGGCGCGCGCGAGGTGCGCGCGCTCGAGACGTGGGTAGGGGACTGGCACGTGTGCATCGGGATCAGCCTCAAGGAGGTGCAGCGCTGGTACTGGGGCCTGCGCAAGAACCTGGTGACTTCGCTGCTGGCGATCGCGGTCCTCGGCGGGCTCTCGGCGTACTGGGTCGCCGCTCGCTCGCTGCGGCCGGTGGCGCAGATCGCGGCGCAGGCGCGCTCACTCGGCGGATCGAACGAGGGCACCCTGCTGCCCCGCACCGGCTCGGGCGACGAGATCGATCGCCTCGCCGCGGTGCTGAACGATCTGCTCTCGCGCATACGCGCGGAAGTGTTGCGCGTGCGGCGACTCACTGCGGATGCGGCGCACGCGCTGCGCACGCCGCTCACGGCGATCCGCGGCCATCTGGAGCTCGACGCCGCCGCCTCCGAGAGCGGGGCGAGCGATCACGTCGCGGTCGCGATCGAGCAGGTGGACGACCTGGTGCGCTTCGTGAATCGCTTGCTCCTCCTGGAGAAGCTCGAGAGCGGCCTCGGCGAGTCACTGGCCCGCGAGCGGCTGGACCTGCTCACGCACGCGCAGGCGCTCGTCGATCACCTGCGCGTGATCGCGGAGGAGCGCGGCGTGTCACTCGAGTGTCACGGCGAGAGCGTCGCGATCGACGCCGACGCGACTCAGATCCGCCAGGCGATCGTGAACCTGCTCGACAACGCACTCCGCCACACGGAGTCGGGCGGGAAAGTGAGCGTCGAAGTCGGCGAGCGCGGTGGCTGGGCGGAGCTCGCAGTCGTCGACGGCGGCCGCGGTCTGCCGGGCGACCAGCTCGAGCGCGTCTTCGAGCGCTTCTACTCCACGCGCGCGGGGACGGGCGCAGGCACCGGTCTCGGCCTGCCGATCGCGCGTGCGATCGCGCGCAGCTACGGCGGAGACGTCACCGCCACCTCGCCCGGGGGCGCGCGCTTCGTGCTGCGCTTGCCGCTGGCCGGCTAGGCGGTCGGAGCGGGCGGCTAGCGCGCGCGGTCGAGCTCCGCCCGCAGCGCGGCCACGCTCTCGCGCAGCTTCCGCGGGCCGCGCGCACGCAACGCCGGAATCACGCGCGCCAGTGACTCGAGTCCGCGGAAGCGTCCGACGGCGCCGTCCGCGACGACCCGCTCCAGGCGACCTCGATCGGTGTAGCCCGCCACGAGCGCCCGGAGCAGCGGTGCGGCGCGCGCACCTGCGGCGCGGCGCAGCGTCGCGACGAGGCTCGCGATCTCGACCGCGACGAGCTGCTCGACCCGACGCACATCGGTGTAGGCGTACTCGAAGTCGAAGGTACTCCACTCGCCGCCGTGCTCGAGCAGATGCGCGAAGCTCGCGTGCGCGTGCACGAGGCCGGGCTCGGCGAGCCGCTCGGCGAGCCCGTGCCGCCGGCTCCATTCCGCGGCGAAGCGCGCGAGCCCCGCCCCGAGGTCGGTCTGCGCTGCGCCGGGATCGCGCAGCCGCGCGTCGACCGTCGGCCCGTCGATGCGCTCGAGCACGAGATACGGCCCAAAGACCGGCTCGGGCAGCGCGAGGTCCAACACCGCCGGCGCGGCGAAGCCGTGCGCGCGCCACAGGCCGATGAGTCGCGCCTCGGTGTCGCGGCGCGCGCGCGCCGAGAGACCCGTCTTTCCGACGAGGAAGCGGTGCCCGAAGGCGCGGAGCAGGGTCGGGAGATACGCGCGTTTGCGTCCATAGAGCTTCACGACCACGTCGCGGCCGCCGAGCCGCGTCGACACAACTTGGTGTCGGCCGTCCCCGCGCTCGGAGCGCGCGAGCAGGACGCCGTCGAGCCCGCCCACGCGGACGGCGCCCCCGATCGCGCCGCTCATCCGCGCCCGAGCAAGGTGTCGAGTCGCTCCGCGATCCGGTACTTCGACGACGGCTTTCGCGCGCGCTCGCGGAACGCGAGGTCGAAGCGGCGCCCAAGGCGCACCAACGGGTTCGGATCCGCGAATGCGAACTCGTGCGTGTACGCGAGTAGGTCGCGGCCCGGATACGACGCCACCGTCTCGCTCAGGAATGCATCGAACTCGTCGCCGACGGTGCGCGCGAGAGACTTCAAGTAACAGAGGATCTCGCGCGCGACGACCTCGCGCACGCGGCCGCGAGCGCGGAACACCGTCTCGAAGTCGAAGAACAGAAACTCGTCTCCCACGATCATCACGTGTTTCAGGTCGCCGTTCTCGTGCACGAAGCGCGGCTCGCGCCGCTCGACGGCGAGCCGATGGCGCCGGTGCCAGACGGGAAGGAACCGGCGCCACGTCGCGAGGCGTGTCTCGAGCGGAACGGCGCGATCCGCGAAGTAGTGCACGAAGCGCGGTGCGTCGACCCACTCGTAGAGCGCGTGACCTTCGGGCGGGAGTCCCACGACGACGGCGTCGTAGACGCCGAAGACGCGGAAGCCGGCGTCGCGCCACAGACGAATGCAGTCGAGCTCGGTGCGGCGCCGCGACCACGGCATGACGGAGCTCTGATTCGCGAGCAGGAGATTGCCGACGCTCTTCAGCGCGTAGCGCGCCATCGACGTGCTGCCGTAGTACAGCTTCAACACGGCCCAGCGCCCCTCGAAGGGAACCTTGTACAAGTAGTTCCCGTTCTTGTGCAGCAGGTACTTGTCGAGATCGTCGAAGCGCAGCACGGCCGGAGCGCTCTGCATGGAGCGATTACAGCAAAACTCGCCTCGGCCCGCCGGTCAGACGAGCGGGCTCGTGACCACCCAGAGTCGCGAGCCGAGCCACGCCTCGACGTGACACCGTTCGGCGTCGGGCGGCGCGCGGAGCAGCGCCTCGGCGGCCAGCGTCGAATCGACGACGGCGCCCGCGCAGACGAGATCCAGGCGCGCTAGCTGCGGCGCGCGCACTTCGAATCCATCGCTGGTGCGCGCGGCGCCGAAGTGAGCGACGGCCGCGAGCCCCTCGAAGGCCACGTAACTCCGGCCCGCGCGCAGCGCGTCGAGCACGCCCGCAGCGCTCCGCTCGCGCGCGAGCACGTGAGTCGTGAGCAGCCGGAAGACGTCGCGGTAGCGGTCCAGCGTGCCGCCGAGCGGGCCGAGCACCCGGAACTTCGCGTGCGCGTCGACACCGCCGACGAGCGCGCGCGCGTTCGGCAGGTGCGCGTACCGTTCGAGGTTCTCTGTCGGTGCGCGCAGCAGACTCCGCAGCGCGCACGGCGCCGGCAGCAGAAGCTCGCCGAGCGCGAGCCGGCCACTCACTTCCACCGCCGTCGCGTGCAGGTTCGCGATCTCGATGCCGTCGGGCGCGGCATCGCTATAGAGCGCGGGATCGGCGAGTTGTGACTCTTCGAGGTGGCCGACGAACGCGACGCCGCCGCGGCGCCGGATCTCGGCGACGAGCGCCTTCGGTTCGCGCGGCAAGCCGCGGCGCGAGTCGATGCCGAGCGCGAGGATCGAGGCACCGGCGGCGCGCAGCTCCCAACCGGGAATCAGAATCACGTTCTCCACGACGCCGCGCGCGGGTCGGAGCCGCGCGCGGTACGGATGCTCGGTGAGCGCGACGAACGCGAGTCCCGCGCCGTGCGCGGCGTCGACGAGCTCGCCGACGTCGCCCTTGCTGTCGTGTGACACACGCGTGTGTACGTGCACCACGCCGCGCAGATCGATGAACTCGCCGGAATCGACGGAGCCGGCGCGGCGCTCGTAGCCGCTCGGCCAGGGCAGCGCGGCGCACGCCAGCGCGCAGGTCGACACGAGGCACACGGCGAGCCGAGCCGCGGAGCTCCCCCACATCGCGGCGAAAGATACCCGAGGCGACGGGCGCCGCGCTCGACCGATCGACGGAGCGCTGCGCGGCGACCGGGCCTACGCAGCTTTGTGTCGGGCTCGGTCGAGCCGTGACGGCGCTCACACGGACGCTGATCGTCCGTCGAGAGCCCTACTGTGCCGTGTGGACGGGGTGTAGCATCAGACGCGCCCACTACTCAGGGCGTACCGGAGGGTTTCATGCGACGAGGGGTTGTGATTGCATTCGCGGTTCTCGGCTTGGCCGCCTGCGGGCGGAACGAGAATCAGACCGCGACGAACGCGAGTGGCGCGGCGTCGACGAGCTCGTCCGAGAGCGCAGCGAAGCCGGACGTCGGCGCCGCGGCGAATCAAGACGTGACGAGCTGCCTGGATCTGGTCGCTACGGGAAGTTACGAGGCCGCGGTGCCGGTTTGCTCCGCGGCGTTGAACGCCGATGCAACCAACGCGGAAGTGAAGGCAGCGCTCGACAAAGCGACCGCGAAGGTCGCGGAGATGGCAGCGACAGGTGCGCAGGGTGCAGCCGATGCGGCGGCCGGCGCAGCCGAGGATGCGGCGGACACCGCTGAGGACGCGGCGGGCGCGGCCAAGGACGCGGCTCCGGCGCCGAAGACCTACTAGCCCGCTCCCGTTTCCAAACCGTAGAGAAACAAGAGCCCCGGGGCGCCGCGTGAAGCGACGCCCCGGGGCTTCATGCTTCCAGGCTATTGCGTGTCGAGGCTGACGCGCCGGTTCTGCGCGCGTCCGTCCTTCGTGCCGTTGTCGGCAACCGGGTTCGTCTCGCCATAGCCGACGGCGGTGAGTCGCGACGCGTCGATGCCGTGGCTCACCAGGTAGTCACGCACTGACTTCGCGCGGCGCTCGGAGAGACCCTGGTTGTACGCATCGGCTCCGACGCTGTCCGTGTAGCCGCTGACGCGGACCTTCACGTCCGGGTTCTCCTTCAGCACTTCGACTGCCGCGTCGAGCACTCCCTCCGCTTCGGGCTTGATGTTCGCCTTGTCGAAGTCGAAGTTGATGCCGCGCAACACGATCGAGCGTTTCGTCGGAGCGCCCGCTGCGACCGAGACCGGCGCGCTCGCGCTGCCGGTCATGTTGTTGTTGTCGGTGACGGTGCACGTCGCGTTGTAGCTCCCTGCGCTCGCATACGTGTGACTCGGGTTCTGCTCGCTCGAGCGCGTGCCGTCCCCGAAGTCCCACGAGTAACTCTTGATGCCCGCCTCCGATGCGCCCACGCAGCGGAGGTCCACCGCTAGCGGCGGTGCCCCCGAGCTCGGGTTCGCTGTCGCGCGCACGGTCGGCGCCCCCTTCGCTTCTTCGGGTGCGTTCAATGCGCACAGGAGCGCGCCACCCACCGCGCCGACTCCACCACCGATCGCCGCTGCCTCGCGCAGATCGTCGCGATTGTCGTCTCCGTGGTGCCAGTTCGATGCGACGCCGCCGGCCACCGCGCCGAGCCCGCCGCCGATCACCGCGCAAACCACGGGAGTCGCGTTTCCAAACGTGTCGTAGAGACTCGCGCAGCCGGAGCCAAACGCGAGCATGCCAACAGACACTAGAACCGTGAGTCGCTTCATCTTGGGGCAACCTCCAGAGGTGTCGGACCGTCTTGCGCAACCAACGACGCTCGAAGCACCCCGCAGAAATGCATCTAGCGCTACGCACCCACGCATCTGGAACGCAGTTAGGTCCGGCTCGGCCGCATCATGACGGGATTTGCGCCTTTTGCAAGCGCCGAGAGGTGATCCGAGGCGTGCCGTCGCACGAGTTCGCCCTTCAACGGGATCGCCCGAGTTGCCGATCGATGGAGACGTGGGAGGGTGATTTCCAGTAAGGTCAGGAGACCTCGAGAGATGAGTCGGTCAAGCGCAAAACTAATTCGGATCACCGCAACGATTTTCGCCGTGGGCGCGTTCGCGCTCACGGCCGCGCCCGCTGCAAGCGCGGCGCAGAGCTTCGACAGCTTCTGCGCAGAGTGGATGTCGAAGCTCGCGGCTCGCGAGCAGCAGAATGCGTCGAAGGTTCAGTACTCGCCTCAGAACGGTCGCGTAGTGGGCACCTACACCGGCTACGACAAGACCCCGCTGCGCTGTCAGTCGCGCGCGAAGCCAGGCGCGCCCGGTGTCGGCACGCTCGTGTACAACGAGCTGCACCTCCGCAAGGCGGGAGACTCGGTCGAGAACGCGAAGAAGAGCTCGCCCGAGCTCGTCGAGAAGGTCGAAGTGATGGAGATCTTCCGCTTCGACGGATCGGCCTGGAAGTACTGACTGACCGAGCGGCCCGCCGGGCCGCGTGCATCGGATTCGCGCACGCCGGCGCGTCGCGTTGACGCGGCCGCCGGCGCAGCGCGAAACTCCTCTTCAGAATCGAATCGGAAGGGGAGATCATGAAACGCTTCATCGCGCACCACGAGCTCGCGCGCGACAGCCGCTTCGTCCGCCAGGACAACATCGCGGCGACGGTTCTCTCGACGCTTCCGGACGACGTCGACAAAGTCGTCGAGGTGTTCGACCGGCTGACGCCGATCATCGAAGTGTCTGTGCGCGGCACCGCCGCGGAGCCGCTCTACGAAGAGTACGGCCCGGCGTTCGGGCTCGTGACTCTGAACGAGCCGCTGCGGCCGGACGATCCCGCAGTCACGACGCGCCTGCTGCTGCGCATGCACGGCATCTTCGTCGGCGAGCTGCAGGCGCTCGAGGGAGCGGGCCGCTCACTCTGGGATTTCCCGGAGGCCCCGTGGGAATTCAAGATGAACATGGCGCGCCAGTGCTGGGACGAGGCGCGCCACGTGCAGATCTACGAGAAGTTGCTCGTCCACTGCGGCGGCACGGTCGGCATGTTCCCGGAGTCGAGCTTTCTGTTCGAGTGCGCGTGTTCCGACGATCCGGCGCTGCGCGTCGCGGGGGTGAATCGCGGCCTCGAGGGCCTCGCATGCGACGTGTTCCGCGACATGATTCGCTACGCCGAGAAGTCGGGCGACGAGAAGATGCAGCAGGCGATCGACTACGTGCTCGCCGACGAGCTGACTCACGTGCGCTTCGGCAGTGAGTGGGTGAGGGAGTTCACCAAGAACGACCCGGCGCGCTTCGAAGCCGCGCAGAACTTCCGCCGCCAGGTCGACAAGCAGTTCAGCTTCGGCGGCTCTCGGTCCGACCGAGAGGACGCCGCGATTCGCATCGCGCGCGAAGACCGCATCGAGGCGGGCTTCACGGAGCAGGAGCTCGACGAGCTGACGCAGATCTCCAGCGATGGTCCGTCGCGCGAGACACTGCGCAAGGCCGCCGAGGTCCTGCGCATCAAACACTTGGCCCGCAAGGCCGCCGCGGAGAACCGCACATGAGTGACACGCGCCTCTACCCCGGAACCGGGAGGGACGAGCGCACCAGCTTTGCACCCTACTCCGCCTTCGAGATTCCCGCGGACCTGCGCGAGCTGCACGGCCGCTACGACGTCGAAGCGATGGCGCGCCGGATCCGCAACTTCCGCTACGCGGAAGAGTGGATGATGATGGCGATGGGTGGCTGGGTCGCGACGATCCCCGAGATCCCCGTGAAGACCGGGCTGGGCAAGATCATCTGGGAGAGCGCTCAGGCGGCCGACGCGCTCGGCAAGCGCTTGCCCGAGCTGCGCTGCGGCCGCAAGGCGGTCGCCGCGTCCGAGTCTGCGAATTCCGGCTTCGCGGAGTTCGTGCAGGCAGTCACCGAGCCGGAGCGTCCCGATCAGACGATCGAGAAGCTGGTCGGCGTATTCGACGTGCTGAAGCCGCATCTGATCGACGTCTACGAGCGCACGATGCTCGAGACCGATCAGATCGCGGACGCGCCGACGATCGAGATTCTCGACGAGATCGTGCGCAAGTCGCGGCGTCACGTCGCCTGGGCGCAGGAAGTACTCGACAGACTCTGCGACACCGATGCGCGTCGGGAGCGCCGGCGCGCGCGAGCGGGTGCACTGCGCGCGCAGCTGATCGCGTGCGGCGGAGTCACCGGAGACCTGGCGGCCGGCTCGGCCTGACGACTCGCGCCGCGACGGAACGAAGGAGATTTCGCGGGACCCCGGCCGGGTGGGGACATTTCTACCCCAACCGCCATGAGCTGGTGGTATGTTGTTGATATGAAGCTACGGGTCTTAGCTGCCGCTCTGGCCTTGGTTTTCGGGTTTGCATCGTCGGCTTTGTCGGGTGTGCTTCCCGGTGGGCCACCCAGCTTCGATCTCGACGTCACCTCGAGCATCGTCGACGACGCAAGGCACGTCTCGCCCACGCTCGTTTCGACCGGCAGCGGCTACACGGCGAGTGGCAACGTATCGACGCCCAGCTATTCGCTGTCCTTCGCGTTCACGTCGCTGAACCCGGACCCGGCTGTGACCGGGAGCTTCACCCTGACGAACCTGTCCAGCGCGACCCAGACCTTCTCCGTGTCGGCGACGCTCGGAGTCCTGCCGATCTCAGGGCAGACGCAGCTCACCGGGTACTTCGGCGACGCCACCTACCGCGACACGAACGACGGCGCCGACGGTGGCGATGGTTCGGTGGGCTTCGGTACGCCGGGGAGCGATCCGTTCTACCGAGCCGAGATCGACGGTGGGGTTGTTCACGTGCTCGGCTCGTTCACCTTTGTGGCGCTCGCGTCGGACCCAGGAGTCTTCGGGACGCTATCCAAGGACTCCTTCGGGCCCATTGCTGGGCCGGCCGTCGGTAGCAAGATCGGAGTCAGCTTCCCGGGCTTCATGCTGACCGCGCACGACACACTCCAGGTACCGTTCGAATTCGCCGTCGTACCTGAGCCGACTTTGGGTGGGCTCTTCGCCGCTTCTCTCGCATTGATGATTCTCTTCCGCCGTTGCGCGAGAAAAAGCTTCCACGAAGACGAGGCCGCCTGGTAGGATTCTGCCTACGGGTGGTTGAGGCATCCATCGCTCGATCGCGCGTCGCATCACGCGCGAGTGATTCTGGAGGGAGGCCCTGAACATGAGAGAGCTGCGAAGGGCGTTATCGCGCCTTGCAGTTGTGGCGGGGGTCGTGGTGGCGGCGCGGGCAGGCGCCGCTCCGATGATCGAAGTCTCGATCACCGCCCCCGATAGCGGCAATCCCTACGACGTGTACGAGACAGGGCAGGTCGCAACCACGCCCAACTCCAACCCGGACGGCACGCCGGACGGCACCTTCGGTCTGAGCAGCGTCGGCTACGGGCCGAGCTTCAACTGCAACTGGTCGATCACGGTCAACCCGGATCCGCAAATCACCAGCACGTTCACCCTGAAGAACCTCTCGGCCGTCACGCAGACCTTCATCATGAATGTCACTCTGCCGATCGGGTCCCTCGGTCCGACGACCGTGCAGAACGGCTATCTCGGCGACCCGGTCATCGGTACGCAATACACCGACACCAGCGGAGACGGCGACGTGACTCTCTGGACCGTCCCCGGGATTCCGTTCTATCAGGCGCTCGTGAACGGTGCCGTCTCCCAGGGCCTGGGCTCCTTCGACCCCAGCGCCGGTCCTGTCCCTCCCTTTCCCGGCGGGCTCAACGCCAACGGTGGTGCCGGTGTCTTCGGCAACCTCTTGCCGCAGCAGCTCTGGGGTCCGCTCACGTTCGGAACGGCCAGCGGAAACATCCGGATCCACTGGCAGTTCAGCCTGACCGCTGGAGACACCGTGTCGACCAAGGGGTTCTTCCAGGTCGAGCAGGTGCCTGAGCCGGCGACTATCGCGCTCATCGGCCTAGGGCTCGCGGCCCTCGTCGCAGCGCGCAAGCGCGCCTGAGACTCACTCAGGACAGCCAGCGTCCGAGCGGCGTCCCGAACAGGAAGCGGATCAGCTTCCTCATGCCCGCATCGCGCTTCTCTGTGTATGGGTAGTGACTCGCGGCTTGGCGCCCGCCGAAGCGGTCACGGATCAGCGGCTGTGCGTGGCAGTAGCCGCGCAGACCGTCGCGCCCGTGCACGTGCCCGATACCGCTCTCCTTGCGCCCGCCGAACGGCGCTTCGGGCACGCCGTAGGTCATGGTCAAGTCGTTGACACAGACGCTGCCCGCGTCGATCCGTCGCGCAATGTCGCCCGCCAGTCGCGCGTCGCGCGTCCACACGTTCGCGCCCAGCCCATAGCTCGTCTCGTTTGCACGCGCGATCGCCTCGTCGACGTCGCGCACGCGCACGATCGGTAGCACAGGGCCGAACGTCTCGTCTCGCATCAGCGCCATGTCTGAGCGCACGTCGACGATGACGGTCGGCTCGTAGTAGAG
>Ga0326731_1000299_pt1 | contig 12737 bp, 13 predicted proteins | sample MHFSIPfraction_FD_207645 | JGI IMG/M metagenome (GOLD analysis project Ga0326731, IMG submission 207645) | Lab enriched peat soil microbial communities from Michigan Hollow, Ithaca, NY, United States - MHF9FY SIP fraction | ecosystem: Environmental > Terrestrial > Soil > Wetlands > Peat | place...
TAGTGCGACCAGACCGATTCGTAGATCAGGCCGGTGAAGCCAGACAGCGTGAACAGGGCGAACAACAGCTTGATGTCGCGATTCATGGCTTACCTGGGGGACCGACCGAAGGCGCAAGTGTACCCGAGCGGTGCCGCCGCACCGCGGAATTGCTCCACACCGGGGCGCCGGCGTCAGTGCTGCAGGATCTTGGAGAGGAACTGCTGCGCGCGCTCGGAGCGCGGCTTTCCGAAAAAATCGTCCTTGGTCGCGTCCTCGACGATCTCACCGCGGTCCATGAAGACGACGCGATGAGCGACCTTGCGCGCGAAGCCCATCTCGTGCGTCACCACCATCATGGTCATGCCTTCCTTCGCGAGCGCAACCATGACGTCGAGCACCTCGTTGATCATCTCCGGGTCCAGAGCGGACGTCGGCTCGTCGAACAGCATCGCGATCGGATCCATGGCGAGGGCGCGCGCGATCGCCACGCGCTGCTGCTGGCCGCCGGAGAGCTGGCCGGGATACTTGTCCTTCTGGGTGAGGAGACCCACGCGCTCGAGCAGCGCGAGGCTCTTGCGGGTCGCCTCCTCGAGGCTGCGCCCCAGCACCTTCTCCTGGGCGAGCGTCAGGTTGCGGGTCACGCTCATGTGCGGAAACAGCTCGAAATTCTGGAACACCATGCCGATCCGCGAGCGCAGCCTGGGCAGGTCCGTCTTGAGGTCGCCGACCGAGATGCCGTCGACCGTGATCTCGCCTTTCTGGAAGGGTTCCAGGCCGTTGACACACTTGATCAGCGTCGACTTGCCGCTGCCCGAAGGCCCGCACACGACGACGACCTCGCCTTTTTTCACCTCGGTGGTACAGCCGGTCAGCACCTGGAAGCCGCCGTACCACTTGCTGACGTCCCTGATCGAGATCATCCGTGCCTCCGCGTTCACTGGATTATGGCGATTTTCGCCTGCAGGCGCCTAACCCCGAAGGAGAGCACCGAACACAGCACGAGATACACGATCGCGACGAACAGGTACAGCTCCACCACGCGGCTATCGCGCTGCGCGATCTTGGTGGCGGCCCCGACGAAATCGGTGACGTTCAGGAGCGACACGAGCGACACGTCCTGGAACAGGATGATGGTCTGCGTGAGGAGCACCGGCAGCATGTTGCGGAAGGCCTGCGGCAGGATGACGAGGCGCATCGACTGCCAGTAGCCGAGGCCGAGGGCGAAGGAGGCGCCGGCCTGTCCCCTCGGGATGCTCTGTATGCCCGCGCGCATGATCTCGCAGAAATACGCGGCCTCGAACAGGATGAACGTGATATAGGCGGAGCGGTCTGCGCCGATCTGCGGGGGGCGGTCGGCGCCCGTCAGCGACTGCAGAATCACCGGAACCAGGAAGTAGAACCAGAAGATGACCAGCAGCAGCGGGATCGAGCGCATCAGGTTGACGTAGCCCGCAGCGGTCAGCGCGAGCGGCTTGAATGCGGCGAGCCGCGCCATTGCGAGCAGGGTGCCGAACAGCGTTCCGCCGATCGCGGCCACCACCGTGATCTGCACCGTATATTGCAGCCCCGCCATCAGGTAGGGCAGGGTGCGGCCGACCGCCCCGAAATCCAGGTCGCCGATCATTTCGCCGACCCGATGTATCCTGGGACCGCGACCTTGCGCTCGAGCAGCGCCATGGCGCGGTTCGAGGCAAACGCGATCGTCGCGTAGATCACCGTGGCTGCGCCGAAGGCCTCGAAATAGCGGAAGGTCATCTCGCCCATCTCGCGCGTGCGGAAGAACAGCTCCGTGAGCCCAATCGAGTAGGCGACCGCGGTGTTCTTGATGAGATTCATCAGCTCGGAGGTGAGCGGGGGAATGATGATGCGGTACGCCATCGGCAGCAGCACATAGCGGTAGGTCTGGACCTGGGAGAGGCCCAGGGCGTAGCCGGCGTTGCGCTGGCCGCGCGACAGCGACTGGATTCCGGCCCGCACCTGCTCGGCCAGGCGCGCGGCGGTGAACAGGCCCAGGCATACGACTGCAGTGAGCAGCTGGTAGGTCAGCGGATCGACCGAAACGACCCAGCGCTTCACCGGCGGGATCACCCCCGGCACGACGAAGAACCAGAGGAAGAACTGAACGATGAGCGGGATGTTGCGGAACAGCTCGACGTAGGCGTTGCCCAGGCGCACCAGCCACGTGCGGTCGGTGGTGCGCACTACGCCGACGACGGAGCCGAGCGCGAACGCCAGGATCCAGGCGAGCGCGGAGACCATGAGGGTCCACTCCAGGCCCGAGGCGAGCATCCGCCACCATGGGCCGTCCCCATCGGGGACCTGCTCCAGGAGGATGCCCAGACTCACCGGAGGGCCGCCGGTACTGCCGGAAGAACGCTAGGTTCTCACACGCCCTGGTCGTTCGGGCTCTTGAACGCTTCGCGGATCGCCGGCGTCATCGGAAAATTCATGTTGATGCCCTTGGGCGGGATCGGGCTGGTGAACCACTTGGCGTAAATCCGATCGATCTCGCCGGACGTCATCACGCCGCCGATGGTCTTGTCGACCAGCGCCTTGAACTGGGGGTCGTCCTTCCTCAGCATCATGCTGTAGGGCTCCTGGCGCAGCGACTCGGGAATGATCCGGTAGTCGGAGGGATTCCTCGAATTGGCGATCTGCCCCGCGAGCAGGATGTCGTCCATCACGAAGGCCGCTGCGCGGTCGTCGGCGACGAGCAGGAAGGACTCGGCGTGGTCCTTGCCGTAGATCTCCTTCACCTCGACGTTCTGGGTCTTCTGGTATTTCTTGAGGAGCGGCACCGAGGTGGTGCCCGACGTGGTCGAGATCGTCTTGCCGTTTAGGTCGGCGAGCGAGTTGATCTTCGAGTTCTTCTTCACCGCCGCGGTGACGTTGATGACGAAGTAGGTCGGGCCAAAGGACACCTGCTTCTGGCGTTCGACCGAATTCGTCGTGGATCCGCACTCCAGGTCGATGGTGCCGTTCTGCATCAGCGGAATCCGGTTCGAGGAGGTCACCGGCTGCAGCTGCACTTTCAGACCGGGCATCTTGAGGTCCGCCTTGACCGCGTTCACGATCTTCATGCACAGGTCCATGGCGTATCCGATCGGCTGCTGCTTGTCGTCCAGATACGAGAACGGGATCGAGGATTCGCGATAGCCGACGGTGATCGAGCCGGTCTCCTTGATTTTTTTCAGGGTTCCCGAGAGCTGCTGGGCCGCGGCGGGCGCCGCGAGCACGGCGCAGACGATGGCGGAAAGTGCGAGTCGCGTTGTCTTGGTCATACGAGTCTCCCTCTGCTGAATTGCGCTGCGGGGGATTCTACGCAGTCCCCGGGCCCTTGTCTAAGAGTCGGCGTTTCATCTGTTTCAGGCCGCCCTGCGCACCTTTTTCCCGAGGACGCCGCGCAGGTATCGCCCGGTGAAGCCCGCCTCGCTCTCGGCCACGTCCTCCGGCGTGCCCTGCGCGACGATGCGCCCGCCGCCGGCGCCGCCCTCGGGTCCCAGGTCGATCACCCAGTCGGCGGTCTTGATCACGTCGAGGTTGTGCTCTATCACGACGACCGTGTTTCCCGCATCGCGCAGCCGGTGCAGCACGGAGAGCAGCAGGTCGATATCCTTGAAATGCAGGCCGGTGGTCGGCTCATCGAGGATGTACAGCGTGCGCCCGGTGTCGCGCTTGGAGAGCTCGAGCGACAGCTTCACCCGCTGCGCCTCCCCGCCGGAGAGCGTGGTGGCGGGCTGGCCGAGCTGGATGTAGCCCAGGCCCACCTCGAGCAGCGTCTGGAGCTTGCGCTCGACCGCGGGGACGGCGTTGAAGAACTCGTGCGCCGCCTCGACCGTCATCTGCAGCACCTCGTGGATGTTCCTGCCCTTGTACAGCACTTCCAGCGTCTCGCGGTTATAGCGCTTGCCGTGGCAAACGTCGCAGGGCACGTAGATGTCCGGAAGAAAATGCATCTCGACCTTGATCACGCCGTCGCCCTGGCAGGCCTCGCAACGCCCACCCTTGACGTTGAACGAGAAGCGCCCGGAGCCGTAGCCGCGCTCGCGTGCCATCGGCACGCCCGCGAAGAGCTCGCGGACCGGCGTGAACAGGGCCGTGTAGGTGGCGGGATTGGAGCGCGGCGTGCGCCCGATCGGGCTCTGGTCGACGCTGATCGCCTTGTCGAAGAACTCCAGGCCCTTGATCGAGTCGTATGCGGCCGGCTCGTGAACCGAGCCGTACAGCTCGTGGGCCACCGTGTTGTAGAGCGTGTCGTTGATGAGGGTTGACTTTCCCGAGCCCGAGACGCCGGTGACGCAGACGAAGAGCCCGACGGGCAGGACGAGCTCGATGTCCTTGAGGTTGTTGCCGCGCGCCCCGCGGAGCCTGAAGATCCGCGTCTTGTCATAGCGGCGGCGGCTCTTGGGTACGGCGATCTCGAGCGCGCCTGAGAGGTACTGGCCCGTGAGCGAGGCGGCGTTGCCACGGATCTCCGACGGTGTTCCCTCCGCGACCACGCGTCCACCGTGCTCGCCCGCGCCGGGCCCCATGTCGAGCACATGGTCGGCCGAATTGATCGCCTCCTCGTCGTGCTCGACGACGATCACCGTGTTGCCGAGGTCGCGCAGGTGCCTGAGCGTATCGAGCAGCCTGCCGTTGTCGCGCTGATGCAGCCCGATCGAGGGCTCGTCGAGCACATACATGACGCCGGTGAGCCCCGAGCCGATCTGCGAGGCAAGGCGAATCCTCTGCGCCTCGCCGCCCGAGAGCGTCTCGGCCGAGCGGTCGAGCGAAAGGTAGTCGAGCCCGACGTTGTTGAGGAAGGACAGACGCGCCACGATCTCGTTGACGATCTTCTCGGCGATCGCCTGCTTCGCGCCTTCGAGCTTGAGCCCGCGGAAGAACTCCAGCTCCTGCTTCAGGGGGATCGCGCTCACTTCGTAGATGGCCTTGTCGCCGACTTTCACGTGGCGCGCTTCCAGACGCAGACGCGTGCCTTCGCAGGCGGGGCAGGCCTTGGTATTCAGGAATTTCGCGAGCTCCTCGCGCACCACCAGCGAATCGGTTTCCTTGTAGCGCCGCTCCAGGTTCGGCAGGATGCCCTCGAAAGCGTGCTCCTTCACTACCGTTCGCCCGCGCTCGTTGAGGTAAGAAAACGGGATCTTTTCCTTGCTGCCCTGGAGCACGAGAGTCTGCACGCCTTCTTGGAGCTTCTCGAACGGCACCTCGACGTCGAACCCGAAATGCGCGCCGAGGCTGGTGAGCATCTGGAAGTAGAACTGGTTGCGCCGGTCCCATCCGCGGATCGCGCCGCCCGCGAGGCTCAAGCCAGGGTGGGCGACCACGCGCTTGGGGTCGAAGAAGGTGATTGTTCCCAGCCCGTCGCACTTCGGGCACGCCCCCATGGGATTGTTGAACGAGAACAGGCGCGGCTCAAGCTCGGCCAGAGAGTAGTCGCATACCGGGCAGGCGAAGCGCGCCGAGAACAGGTGCTCGCGTCTCGATTCGAGCTCGAGCACGATCGCGCGCCCATCGGCGTGGCGCAGCGCCGTCTCGAACGATTCGGCGAGGCGCTGCTTCGCGTCGGGGCGCGCCTTCAGCCGGTCGACGACCACGTCCACGGTGTGCTTGACGTTCTTGGAGAGGTGCGGAACGGCGTCGATCTCGTGGACCTTGCCGTCGACGCGCAGGCGCGCGAAGCCTTGTGCGCGCAGCTCCGCGACCAGCTCCTGCTGCTCGCCCTTGCGGCTGGCGACGATGGGCGCGAGGATCATGAGACCGGTCTCGGCGGGAAGCGCGAGCACGTGGTCGACCATCTGCGAGACCGACTGGGCCTGCAGGGGCAGCTTGTGCTCTGGGCAGTAGGGCGTGCCGACGCGCGCGTAGAGGAGCCGCAGGTAGTCGTGCATCTCGGTGATCGTGCCCACCGTCGAGCGCGGGTTGTGGCTCGCCGCCTTCTGCTCGATCGAAATCGCCGGCGACAGCCCCTCGATGAGGTCGACGTCGGGCTTTTCCATCAGCTGCAGGAACTGCCGGGCGTAGGCGGAGAGCGATTCGACGTAGCGGCGCTGTCCCTCGGCGTAGAGCGTGTCGAACGCGAGCGAGGACTTTCCGGAGCCCGACAGCCCGGTGATGACGATAAGCCGGTTGCGCGGCAGATCGACGCTAAGATTCTTGAGGTTATGCGTGCGCGCGCCGCGGATTCGTATTTGATCCACTCGTTTGTTCCATTACCAGCCAGTGAGCGAAACTAAACCTGCTACTATACGAAATTCCGTGGTATTCCCGCTACTTCCATGACGTCCGCGGTGTCGTCGGGGCGGATGTCCCCGCTTGAGCTGCGCGCGAGCCTGTCGCTCGCATCGCTTTTCGCCCTGCGCATGCTGGGCCTGTTTCTCATCCTGCCGGTGTTCGCGGTGCACGCCCAGCACCTGCCGGGCGGCGACAGCCAGACGCTCGTCGGCATCGCTCTGGGTGCGTATGGGCTCACCCAGGGCATTCTGCAGATTCCCTATGGCATGGCTTCCGACCGCTACGGGCGAAAGCGCGTGATCGTGATCGGCCTGCTGCTGTTCGCACTGGGAAGCTTCGTCGCGGCCTGGGGCCCGAACATCGCCATCGTCATACTGGGGCGGGCGCTGCAGGGCGCCGGGGCGATCGCGGCTCCGATCACCGCGTTCGCGGCAGATATCACGCGCGAGGAGCACCGCACCAAGGCGATGGCGATGATCGGCGGCTCGATCGGCCTCACGTTCGCGGTGTCGCTGGTCGCAGCGCCGGCCTTGTATCCGCTGATCGGCATGGGGGGCATCTTCGGCATGACGGGGCTGCTTGCGCTCGCCGCGATCTGGGTGACGCTCGCGGTCGTGCCCGGGGAACCGGTTTCCGGAACGGGCGGGCGCCGGATCGTCCCCGGGGCGCTGAAAGAGGTGCTGCGCAACGCCGAGCAGCTGCGCCTCAACTTCGGGATCTTCTGCCTGCACGTGGTGCAGATGGCGATCTTCGTCGTCGTTCCGACCGCGCTGGTGCGCTACGGGAACCTCCCGGTCAGCGAGCACTGGAAGGTCTACCTGCCCGTGGTCCTCGGCTCGTTCGCCCTGATGGCGCCGCCGCTGATCCAGGCCGAGCGCAGCGGCCGCCTGAAATTCCTGTTTCTTTCGGCGATCGGCCTGCTGCTCGCCGTCGAGCTGGGGCTGGCGGTGTGCCTGTCCAGCTTTCCCATGGCGGTCGCCCTGCTGCTCGCCTTCTTTGTCGCCTTCAACATTCTCGAGGCGAGCCTGCCGTCGCTGGTGTCGCGCCTCGCACCCGCCGTTTCGCGCGGCACCGCGCTCGGCGTCTACAACACCACCCAGGCGCTCGGCCTGTTCGCCGGTGGCGCCGCCGGGGGGTGGCTCGCCCAGCACTGGGGGGAGGAATCGGTGTTTGTATTCGGATTCGCGGTGGTTGCGTTATGGCTGCTTGTAGCCTCCAGCATGCGTGTCCCGGTCGCTGCCGCTGAAGGTGTATCCTGACCCGCTGCGGGTCGAGAAAAACTATCTGAGGAGCGAAATCATGGCATCGGTCAACAAAGTGATACTGGTAGGCAACCTCGGGCGCGACCCCGAAACGCGGTACAACCCGGAAGGCGGCGCGATCACCAACATCTCCATCGCCACCACGGAGCAGTGGAAAGACAAGGCGAGCGGCGAGAAGCAGGAGCGCACCGAGTGGCACCGCGTGGTGTTCTTCAATCGCCTCGCGGAGATCGCGGGCGAGTACCTGAAGAAGGGCTCGCAGGTCTACGTCGAAGGGAACCTGCGCACGCGCAAGTGGCAGGACAAGGAAGGCAAGGAGCGCTACACCACCGAGATCGTCGCCGAACGCATGCAGATGCTCGGCAGCCGCTCGGGCATGGGAGACGCGGGCGCGCGCGACCGCGGCGACGAGGACAAGGCGCCGGTCACCGCAGGCGAGGGCAAGTCCGCGAAGAAGCCCGCGGGAAAGTTCGACGACATGGAAGACGATATTCCGTTCTAGTAGGGGCTCGCGGTAGAATCCCGATCGCGATTTTGCGTGAAGCTGAAGAAGGAGCCAGTCCTCGTGGATCGAAGCCGTCGTGAATTCCTTCAGGCCGGAAGCGGTGCGGGCGCGCTCGTGCTCGCGGCCGCGGCGGGGCTCGTCCGTCCCGGCGAGGCGTTCGCCCAGCAGTGGAACAAGGCGGCGTTCGAGACCAAGAGCTTCGCCGACACGCTGAAGGCGCTTGGGGGCAGCGGGTCCAGCGAGAGCGCGCAGATCCAGATCACCGCGCCCGACATCGCCGAGAACGGCGCCGTCGTGCCGATCACGATCGAAAGCGCGATCCCGAGAACGCAGACGATCGCGATCCTGATCGAGAAGAACCCGAATACGCTGTCGGCGAATTTCGACATCCCCGACGGTACAGATCCCTTCGTCACCACCCGCGTGAAGATGGCCGAGACCTCGAACATCTACGCCGTGGTCAAGGCCGACGGCAGGTACTTCCACGCGGTGAAGGAAATCAAGGTCACCCTCGGCGGGTGCGGAGGCTGATATGGCCGATCCCATGCGCATCCGAGCCAACATGGCGGGCGACAAGGTCGAAGTGCGGGTGCTTATGAGCCACGAGATGGAGACGGGGCAGCGCAAGGACGCCAGCGGCGCCATCGTCCCGGCGCATTTCATCCAGAACGTCACCGTGACCCACGCCGGCAAGACCGTGCTCTCGGCGCAATGGGGCACTTCGATATCGAAGAATCCCTTCGTGCATTTCCGCTTCAAAGGGGGCAAGCCCGGCGAGAAGGTAACCATCAGCTGGGTCGACAACAAGGGCGAGCGAAGGACCGACGAAGTCGTCATCGGCGGCGGTTAGGCGCCCGCGAGGAGAGAGACGATGCCGTTTCACCGCTTGCTTGCCGCAGTGCTGGTAGGGCTGCTGGCGGCAAGCGTCCCCTGCGTCTGCATGGCGCAGCAGGACACGCAGAAGGAAGTCGAGCGCTACCGGCAGCTGCTCGCCGAGGGCAATCCGGCCGACCTGTTCGAGGCGCGCGGCGAAGAGCTGTGGAAAGCCCCGCGCGGCCCGAAGAAGACGTCGCTGGAGCAATGCGATCTCGGGCTGGGCCCCGGCGTGGTGAAGGGCGCTTTCGCGCAGCTGCCGCGCTACTTCCCCGACACCGACCGCGTCCAGGATCTCGAGTCGCGCCTTCTCACCTGCAGGGTGACGCTGCAAGGCTTCAAGCCCGAGGACGCGGCGAAGAACCCGTTCTCCGCTCCGGGGCGCCCCTCGGACATGGAAGCGCTCGCCAGCTTCGTTGCGGGACAATCCAGGGGCATGGCCCTGGCCGCGCCGCTCCGCCACCCCAAGGAGATCGAGGCCTTCCAGATCGGCGAGCAGCTTTTCTACCGCCGCGCGGGGCCGCACGATTTCGCCTGCGTCACCTGCCACGGCGAGAACGGGAAGCGCATCCGGCTGCAGGACCTGCCCAAGCTCACCGACCCGGGCGACGCACGAAGAATCTTCACCAGCTGGCCGGCGTACCGAGTGTCCCAAGGGACGGTGCGCACCATGCAGCATCGCCTCTACGACTGCTACTGGCAGATGCGCCACCCGCAGATGGACTACGCTTCCGAGGCGTCGATCGCGCTCGAGGTATTCATGGCGAAGTACGCGAACGGCGGCGAGATCAGCGCGCCAGGGCTCAAGCGCTGACGGAGCGACGAGATGAAAACAATTCTCCTTCTGGCCGCTGCCGTGGCGGCGCTCGCCGGATGCGCGGGCGGGCTGTCCGACGACGAGGCGCGAGCGCGCGCCGAGCGGGTTTTCCGCGAGTCGTTCTCGCACGGTAACCGGCCGATGGCGGCGAAAGTGGAAGAACAGGACGAGGTGCAGGCCCTGTGCACGCGCTACCGCAACGAGCCCCCGAAGGCCGTTGCCGACGGAATCGAGCGCTCCCAGGCCGCGAGCATCCGCTATCCGGCTTCCGGCAAGCTGCTCGGCGACTGGCGCCAGGGCGAAAAGATCGCGCAGGACGGCTACGGCCTGCGCTTCACCGACCCGGACACCAAGCGACCCAACGGCGGCAATTGCTACAACTGCCACCGCATCGCTCCGGCCGAGATCTCCTTCGGGACCATCGGGCCGAGCCTCACCCGCTTCGGCGTGATTCGCGGAACGGGCGAAGCGACGCAGCGGTACGTGTACGGGAAGATCTACGACTCGCAGGCCAGCCTCGCGTGCTCCCACATGCCGCGCTTCGGCCACAATGGCGTGCTGAGCGAAGCCCAGATCACGCACCTGGTCGCGCTGCTGCTCGACCCGGATTCACCGGTCAACAAATGATCCGCTGATGTCCCTTTCGCGCCGCGAGTTCCTGCAGGCGCTCGCCGCCGCCGCCGCCGCCGGTCTGCCGCTAGCTTCGCGCGCGGCTGGCGACGATAGGTTCTACGACTTCCCGCGTTTCGGCAGCCTGTCCCTGCTGCATTTCACCGATTGCCACGCGCAGCTGCTCCCGGTCTATTTCCGCGAGCCGAGCACCAACATCGGCGTCGCGAAGAGCATGAACCGCCCACCGCACGTCGTCGGGGAGGCGCTGCTCAAGATGTTCCGCATCCGCCCGGGCAGCCGGGAGGCGTACGCCTTCTCCCACCTGGATTTTGCCGCCGCCGCGGGTCGCTACGGCAAGCTGGGCGGCTTCGCCCATCTCGCCACGCTGGTGAAGAAGCTGCGCGCGGAGCGCAACGCGACCCTGCTCCTCGACGGCGGCGATACCTGGCAGGGCTCGGCGACTTCCCTGTGGACGCGCGGGCAGGACATGATCGAGGCGCAAAAGCTCCTCGGCGTGGACGTCATGACCGGGCACTGGGAGTTCACCTACGGCGGAGAGCGGGTGAAGGAGGTGATCGAGCGCGACTTCGCGGATCGCATCGAGTTTCTTGCACAGAACATCGAGACCGGCGATTTCGGCGACCCGGTGTTCAAGCCCTACACGATCCGCAGCCTTGCCGGAGTGCCGGTGGCGGTCATCGGCCAGGCGTTTCCCTACACGCCCATCGCCCATCCGCGCCGCTTCGTCGCCGACTGGCGCTTCGGCATCGGGGAGAAGCGGCTGCAGGGCGTGGTGGAGGAAGCACGCGGCAAGGGGGCGGCGGTCGTGGCGCTGCTCTCGCACAACGGCATGGACGTGGATCTGAAGCTCGCTTCGCGCGTCACCGGGATCGACGTGATCCTCGGCGGGCACACGCACGACGCCGTGCCCGTCCCGATCCCGGTGCGCAACGCCAAGGGCAAGACACTGGTCACCAACGCAGGGTCGAACGGAAAGTTTCTGGCGGTTCTCGATCTCGAGGTCAAGGGCGGCAAGCTTTCGGGATACCGCTACCGCCTGCTGCCGGTGTTCGCGAACCTTCTTCCGGCCGACGCGGCGATGACGAAGTTGATCGAGGATCAGCGCGCGCCGTACGCGGCGAAGCTCTCGGAAGAGCTCGCGCGCACCGAGGCGCTTCTCTACCGGCGCGGCAACTTCAACGGCAGCTTCGACCAGCTGATTCTCGACGCGCTGATGGAAGCGAAGGGCGCCGAGATCGCGTTCTCTCCCGGATTCCGCTGGGGCACGTCGCTCCTGCCCGGGGAGCCGATCACCCTGGAGCAGGTGATGAACCTCACCGCGATCACGTATCCCGATACCGTGCTTTCCGAGCTCACGGGGACCGCGATCAAGGCCTTCATGGAGGACGTCTGCGACAACCTGTTCCATCCCGACCCGTACTATCAGCAGGGCGGGGACATGATGCGCGTCGGCGGCATGAGCTACAGCTGCACGCCCGGCGCGAAGATCGGCGCGCGCATCGGCGACATGCGGCTGCGCGGGCGCCCGATCGAGGCGGACCGGACGTACAAGGTCGCGAGCTGGGCGCCGGTCGCCGAAGGCGCCGCGGGCGAGCCGGTGTGGGAGGTTCTGTCGCGGTACCTGCGCGACAAGAAGGTCGTCACCCCGCGGCGCCTCGAGCTGCCGCGCCTGATCGGAACGGCCGGCAACCTCGGTACGGCTTGACCGGGACCTTGAAAGTCCAGGCGGAGACCCCACTACTTCGCGGTATAATCGCCGCCTTGCGTGGAGCCGCCATGCCGATCTACGAATATCGCTGCTCATCCTGCGGATTCCAGAAAGAGTTCCTGCGGAAGGTCTCCGACCCGGTGATGTCGGTGTGCCCTGAGTGCAACAAGAACACCTTCTCCAAGATGCTGAGCGCCGCGGGGTTCCAGCTAAAGGGCAGCGGCTGGTACGCGACCGATTTCAAGAACAGCGGCTCGAAGCCCACCGCGAAGACCGCGGCCAAGAGCGAGGACAAGGGCGCCTCGAAGTCCGACACGAAGGATTCGGCCACGGGCAAGTCCGAGAGCAAGGACGCAGGCCCAAGCAAGCCTGACGGCAAGTCCGAGTCGAAGTCAGAAGCTGCGGCCTGAGCCGCAGCGTACGACGGGAGCGTCTCCGGCTCATTCGGAGGCCGACGCATTCAATGAAGAAAATCCTCATCACCGGCCTGCTGATCTGGATTCCGCTCGCGATCACGCTCTGGGTGCTCGAGCTCATCGTGAGCACGATGGACCAGTCGCTGCTGCTTTTGCCGCCGCAGTATCAGCCGCAGGCGCTGCTCGGCTACCAGATCCCGGGAATCGGCGCGCTGCTGACCGTCCTCGTCGTGTTCGTCACCGGCGCGCTCGCGTCCAACATCCTCGGCCAGCGGCTGCTGCTCTTCTGGGAAAGCCTGCTCGGCCG
>Ga0326731_1000302_pt1 | contig 12704 bp, 9 predicted proteins | sample MHFSIPfraction_FD_207645 | JGI IMG/M metagenome (GOLD analysis project Ga0326731, IMG submission 207645) | Lab enriched peat soil microbial communities from Michigan Hollow, Ithaca, NY, United States - MHF9FY SIP fraction | ecosystem: Environmental > Terrestrial > Soil > Wetlands > Peat | place...
ACGCGCGGCGCCGTGAGCCGCACCGCCTCTCCCGCCGCGCGCAAACGCAGGAGATCCGCGAGCGCGATCCGCACCGGCGACTGCACCACTTGCGCTGGCGCCGCCATGCGGTCAGGGAACTCCGATCCGCTTGAGCAGCGTGTCGACGAGCTCGTCGGGCGTGCGGCCCGACGCCTCGGCCTCGAAGCCGAGAAGGATCCGATGACGGAGCACGTCGTGCGCGATTTCCTGCACGTCCTCCGGCGTCACGAAGTCGCGGCCCGCGAGCCAGGCGTGCGCGCGAGAGCAACGATCGAGCGCGATCGTCGCGCGCGGGCTCGCGCCATAGCGCAGCACGCCCTTCAAGTCGTCGCCATAACGCTCGGGCTGACGAGTCGCGAGCACGATCTGCACGATGTATTCCTGAAGCGGTTCCGAGAGATGCAAATCGAGCACCTCGAGTCGCGCCGCGAGCACCTCGCGCTGCGCGAGCACCTCGGGCGCGGTGAACAGCACCTCGTCCGTCGCCGCTCGTTTCTGCTCGGCGCGATTGAGCGCGAGGATCGCGCGCTCGCCGGCCGCATCGGGATAACCGATTAGCACATGCAACAAAAACCGGTCTAGCTGCGCCTCGGGTAAGGGATACGTGCCCTCTTGCTCGATCGGGTTCTGCGTGGCCATCACCATGAACAGCGCGGGCAGCGGATACGTGACGGAGCCGACGGTGATCTGCCGCTCGCCCATCGCCTCGAGCAGCGCGGACTGCACCTTCGCGGGCGCGCGGTTCACCTCGTCGGCGAGCACGAGGTTGTGAAAGAGCGGCCCCTCGCGAAACACGAACGAGCCGTCTTGCGGCCGGTAGATCTCCGTGCCCGTGAGATCGGCCGGCAAGAGATCGGGCGTGAACTGCAAGCGGTGGAAGTCGCCCTCGATGCTGTGGCTCAGCACTTTGATCGCGCGGGTCTTCGCGAGACCCGGCGCGCCCTCGACGAGCAAGTGGCCGTCGCAAAGCAGCACGATGAGCATCCGGTTGAGCAGGCGTTCTTGACCGACGACGAGACGTTTCAGATGCGATTCGAGATCGAGGAACTTTTCTTGCAGCGACATGGACTTGTCTTAGACCTAAAGCGGGTCATTCTAACCCGCGTGCCGCTCCGATTCGTTTTTTCTCAGGGCCTGCGGCCGAATTGTCCGCCAGGACCGGCGCCGGGACCGCCGCCGATGCCGATCGGGCCGCGCGGAATCACGAGCTGCACGGTCTGCTGGTTGCGCTGCACCTCGAGCGTGACGGATTGGCCCGGCGTGCCCTGCAGCGTGAGATCGGTGAGATCGGCCACGCTGAACACGCGCTGCCCCGCGTAGCTCACGATTTGATCGCCGGGCAACATCCCGGCCTTCTCGGCCGGGGAGCTCGGCAGCACATTGAACACGCCGACTTTCGTCGGGCGTCCTTGCGCCTGAAGGTACTTCTCGTAGTCCGCGTCGCCGAGCTCGCTGCGCAGAGTCTGCTCGGGTCGCAACTGAGCCGGGTCGACGCTCTCGCCGCGCCGTTGCGCGTACTGCGCCTGCATCGTTTGCAGCGTGAGCTCTGAGCGACGCTGCTCGATCCAGGCCGCGCGATCGGGCGAGAACCCGCCCTCCTCGAGCATCGAGACTCGCTGCTCGGGCGTCTGCGGCCGGAAATTGCGTGCGAAGCGCTGCGCCTGCGCCGCGGCGTCGGCAGGCGCGCCCGGCGGCGAGTCGGGCGACTCCGTGTCGGCACCGCGCGCGGCCGGCGCCGCCGCATGCAGCTCGTCGAGCTCGCGTCCGAGCTCTCCGACGCGCTGCTCGAGCGCAGTGCGCTTCTCTATCTCCGCGCCGAGCTGGCGCTCGAGCTCGACGATGCGTCCCGGCAGCTCGCTCGGCGCCGGCGGCGCCGATTCGACGAGCCGAGTCGGCTCCGCCGCGGGTGAGGAACCCGCGAGCCAATACGCCACAGCGAACCCAGCCGCGAGGCCCGCGCCGACCAGCAACACCGTCCTCAACATCCCCGTCTCCGTTCGCGAAGCGCCGCCGCCGTCTGAAGGGCGCGCGCGTCGCGAGCACACCGTCGATGCCGTTTGACTCTGCGCCGCGCGGGCGGGTTCAATGCCCGCAACTTAGAGCGTGCGTCGAGTCGAACGATACGCCGAGGGAACATGCGAATCGATTGGCTCAAGTGGTTCGCGCTCGCGATCCTCGCGTTGATCCTGGCCGTCGCGACCGGCGCGCTCCTCGTTGCGCGCGCATCACTACCGCGCCGCGACGGCGAGGCCGCGGTCCCGCGCTTGAGCGCGCCGCTCGCGGTCGACCTCGACGCGCGTGCGGTGCCGCGAATACACGGCGCGACCTTCGAGGACGTGCTGCGCGGCGAGGGCTACATGCATGCGCAAGAGCGGTTCTTTCAGATGGACCTCTTGCGTCGCTCGACGGCGGGCGAGCTCGCGGCATTGATCGGGCCACGCGTGCTGCCGCTCGATCGCGCGCAGCGGCCGTTCGACTATCGCCGCCGGGCGCACGAGCTCCTCGCGCGGCTGCCGGCGCGCGAGCAGAGTTGGCTCGCGGCCTACACGGACGGCGTGAACGCGGGGCTCGAGGACCTGCGCTCGCGGCCGCCCGAATACTGGCTGCTCGGCACGAGGCCCGACGCGTGGGCTACCGAGGACACGCTGCTCGTCGTGCTCGGCTTCTACACGCGGCTATCGAACAACGACGTCTACGAGCGGCCGCAGGGCGTGCTGCACGCGGCCCTGCCCGAAGCGCTCTACGAGTTCCTGACCCCATCGACTTCGCGCTTCGACCGGCCGCTCGTCGGCGCGGAAGCCGACCCGACCGCGGGCTACGTGCCGGTGCCGATCCCGGGGCCCGAGGTCGTCGATCTGCGCATGCGCTCGGCGCCGGGCCGCGGGCCAGCGCGGCGCGTCGCACCGCCGCTGCTCGTGCCGGCGTCGAACCAATGGGCACTGTCCGCGCAACGCGGCACGCGCGGCGGCGCGCTGCTTGCGAACGACCCGCACCTCGAGCTGCGCCTGCCGAACGTGTTCTACCGCACTGAGCTCGAATGGCCGGACGGCGCCGTGCGCGGCGTGAGCATTCCGGGTGTGCCCGGCGTGCTGCTCGGCGCGACCTCGAAGCTCGCGTGGGGCGCAACGGTGAGCAACGCCGATCAAGCCGACTGGGTCGTGATCGACGTCGACGCGCACGACCCGACCCGCTACGTCACGCCCGAGGGCAGCGAGCCGTTTAGCAGCGAGACGTTCGCGATCGCGGTCGCGGGGGGCGAGCCGGAGCAGCTCGAGATCGAGACCACGCGCTGGGGCCCCGTCGTCGCGCGCGACGGGCAAGGCAAGCCACTCGCGCTGCACGCGACCTGGCTCGACGCGGACGGCCTCAACCTCGCCGTGATCGAGCTGTGCTTCGCGGCGAACGTCGCCGACGGTGTCGCCGCGCTCGAGCGGTGGGCAGGCCCGTCGCTGAACTGGGCGCTCGCGGACTCGAGCGGCGACGTCGCGTGGGTCGTGAACGGCCCGCTGCCGCGGCGCGTCGGGTTCGACGGCTCGCGGCCCGTGTCGTGGGCCGACGGGAGCCGCGCGTGGCGCGGCGAGCTGCCGCGACCGAGCGTCGTGAGCCCGGTAAGCGGCGCCGTGTTCACGGCCAACAATCGCACGCTGCCCTCCGCGTCGGCCGCCGAGGTGAGCAGGATGTGGATGACGCCGCTGCGAGCCGCGCGAATCGCGGAATTGCTCGCGCAGCACGCGACGCTCTTGGAGCGCGACTCGCTCGCGATGCAGCTCGACACGCGCGCGCGCGGCTACGATCAGCTGCGCGACATCGTGCTCGAGGTCGTGCCGGCGGACGAGCGCGATCCGCTGCTCCAGCGCGCGCGAGAGCATGTGCTCGGCTGGAACGGCAACGCAGATCCCGACCAGCCCGGATTTCGGATCTTGTATGCGTACTATTTCGCGCTGCTCGAGCGCGCGATCTCGCCGCTCCTCGCACCCGCGGTCGACGCCGATCCCACGTTCGTCTATCGCTGGCCGCTCGTCGACGAGCCCTTGCGCCGCCTACTCGATGAGCGGCCCGCGCATCTGCTCACACGCGAGTATGCGAGCTGGCCCGAGCTCTTGCGCGCCGTGCTCGCCGACACGCTGCGCGCGATCGATGCGGACAAATCGCTGCCCGGGATCGACGCGCCGTGGAGCGACGTGAACCTGCTCGCCGTCGCGCATCCGTTCGCGGCGCTGCCCGTGATTGGAGCCGCGCTGCGGCCATGGCTCACGCTGCCGCGCGAGCCGCTGCCGGGCTCCAACCTCACGCTGCGCGTTGCGATGCCGAATTACGGCGCAATGATTCGGATGGACGTGTCGCCCGCGCATCCCGAAGACGGAATCCTCGAGATGAGCGCGGGCCAGAGCGGGCATTTCCTGTCGCCGAACTTCGCCGACCAACAGAGCGACTGGCTCGCGGGCACGCCCGCGCCGTTTCTCGCGGGGCCCGCGGTGTCGCGGATCGTGCTGTCGCCGTGAGCTCGGTCTTCCATTCGAATTTCCTGCTGCTCGCGAGCGTGCCGTTCCTCGGCCTCGCCGCGGGCTTCGCGAATACGATCGCCGGCAGCGGCTCGCTGCTCACGGTGCCGATGCTGATCCTGCTCGGCTTGCCCGCGAACGTCGCGAACGGTACGAACCGCGTCGGCGTGACGTTCCAGAACGTGGTCGCCGTTGCGGAGTTCACGCGCCGCGGCGCGCTCGACTTGACGGGCACGTGGCGCCTGCTCGTGTCGTCGGTGCTCGGAGGGATCGTCGGCGCGCAGCTCGCGGTCGATCTCGACGAGACGCTGCTGCGGCGCATGATCGGCGTGCTGATGATCGCGCTCCTCGTCGTGATGCTCGTGCGCCCGGAGCGCTGGCTTGCAGTGCCGGGCGCGCGGCGGCGAACGCGGCTGTGGCTCGAGCTTCCCGTGTTCTTCGCGATCGGCATCTATGGCGGTTTCATCCAGATCGGCGTCGGGATCTTTCTAATGGCCGGGCTGGTCCTCTGCTCCGGGTACGACCTCGTGTCCGCGAACGCGGTGAAGAACGCGCTCGTGCTCGCGTTTACCGCGGCCGCATTGGTCGTGTTCGTCATCAACGGCCAGGTGCAGTGGACGCTCGGACTGCTCGTCGCGGCATTTCAGGGCGTCGGCGCCTGGTTCGCGGTGCGCCTGTCGATAAGCCGGGGCGCCGTATTCGTGCGCTGGGCGATGATCGTGATCGTCGCGGCATCCGCTCTCGCGCTGTTCGCGGGCTTCCGCGTGTAGCGGCGCGGGAGCGCATCGGTTGCCGCGACGTTAGACTAGGCGCCGATGTGCAAGCTCCCCCTGGCAGAGGCCCCGTCGCTTGGGTAAGTCCCGGCTCGAAGCGTTCAGCGACGGCGTCATCGCCATCATCATCACGATCATGGTGCTCGAGCTCCGAGCGCCGCACGGGGCGAATCTCGAGGCGCTTGCACCGCTGCTGCCGGCGTTCCTGAGCTACGTGCTGAGCTTCGTGTACGTGGGCATCTACTGGAACAATCACCACCATCTCGTGCACACGCTCGAGCACGGAGCGAGCGCCGCGGTTCTCTGGGCGAACCTGCATCTGCTGTTCTGGTTATCGCTGTTCCCGTTCGCGACGGCGTGGATGGGCGAGAACGAGTTCGCGCCGATGCCCTCCGCGGTCTACGGCCTCGTGCTGTTGATGGCTGCGATCGCGTACTTGCTGCTCGAGCAGGCGATCATCGCGGCCGACGGCCCGAGCTCCGTGCTGCGGCGTGCGATCGGCAGGGATTGGAAGGGGAAGCTGTCGCCGCTCTTCTACGTCGCCGCGATCGCGTCGACGTTTTGGTGGCAATGGGTTGCCGAAGCGTTCTATGTGCTCGTCGCGCTGCTCTGGCTGATCCCGGATCGGCGCATCGAGCGCGCGCTCAAGCACGGAGCCCACTCATGAGGGGAGGAAGCATGTTGGTCGACGAGACCCTAGTCGTGCTCTTGGCGCGCGCGCGGATCGTGGAGCGTTGAGATGGCGAAGACTCGGCATTGGGAGCGGCACCGCACGACGCGCATCAGTTGGCTCCGCGCGGCCGTGCTCGGCGCGAACGACGGCGTCGTCTCGACCGCGAGCCTCCTGCTCGGCGTCGCCTCCGCGGACGCGAGCCAAGGCAGCGTGCTGATCGCGGGGCTCGCGGGCCTCGTCGCGGGCGCAATGTCGATGGCGGCCGGCGAGTACGTGTCGGTGCATTCGCAGGCCGACACCGAGGCCGCGGATCTCGAGCGCGAGCGGCGCGAGCTCGAGACGGACAACGAATCGGAGCACAACGAGCTCACCGCGATCTACATCGGCCGCGGGCTCGACGCGCATCTCGCGCGTCAGGTCGCGGACCAGCTCATGAAGCACGACGCGCTCGGCGCGCACGCGCGCGACGAGCTCGGCATCACGCCCGCACTTCGCGCGCGGCCGATCCAGGCCGCCGTCGCGTCGGCCGCGAGCTTTGCGGCCGGCGCGGCGTTGCCGCTCGCGGTCGCGGCGGCGGCGGGCGCCGCGCACGGCATCGCGATGATCGCGGGCGTGTCGCTCGTGTCGCTCGCCGTGCTCGGCGGCGTCGCGGCACGCGCGGGCGGCGCGAGCATCGCGACGGGAGCGCTGCGCGTGACGTTCTGGGGCGCGCTCGCGATGGCGATCACCGCGGCCATCGGCCACTTCGTCGGCACCGCGATCTGATCGCGGTTGACGATTCAATAGCCGCCGGCAACGGCACAAGACGGTCCGGGAGGCGCGATGGCACGTTCGGCGCGAGCACTGGGCAGGATGGCTATGGATCCGTCCGCGCTGCAGCGCCCGGTCAAACCTGGCACCGCGCGCCGCGCGATGGGCTACGCCCGGCCCTATGTGGGAACGCTGCTGTTGTTTCTAGTCGTCGTGGTCGCCAACGCGAGCATCGCGATTGCCAACCCTTTGATCTATCGCGAGATCGTGAACGTCGGCATCCTCACCGGCAACACGACGCTGATCGTGCGGCTCGCGCTGCTCGTGGGCTGCGTCGGCTTGGTCGACGCGGCGCTCGGCCTCGCGCAGACGTACCTCGCCGCGCGAATCGGCGCGGAAGTCGTGATGTCGCTGCGCCGCAAGCTCTTCGTTCACATCCAGCAGATGCCGATCGCTTTCTTCGGTCGCGTCCAGACGGGGGCGCTCGTGAACCGCCTCGTCACCGATGCGACGGGCGCGCGCAGCGCTTTTACCGACGTACTGTCGAACGTGGTCGGCAATTCGATCACCGTGCTCGTGATCATCGTCGCGATGTTCGCGCTGTCGTGGCGCATCACGCTGGTCGCGTTGCTGCTGCTGCCGCTGTTCATGCTGCCCGCGCGGCTTTGGGGGCGGCGCATCCAGGCCATCACACGCGAGGGCTACGATGCCGGCGCCGCGATGAGCAGCGTGATGGTCGAGCGGTTCAACGTGGCCGGTGCGTTGCTGAGCCGGCTATTCGGCCGGCCGCAAGAGGACGCGCGCGCGTTCGAGGCGCGTTCTCAGCAGCTCTCGCAGGTGGGCATCAAGGGGGCCCTGTACGGCCGCATGTTCGGCACGATGCTGCTGCTGATGGCCACGATCGCGACCGCAGTGTGCTACGGATGGGGCGGCGTGCTCGCCGCGCGCCACATGCTCGACCTCGGCACCGTCGTCGCCTTCGTGGCGCTGCTCGGCCGCATGTACTTTCCGCTGATGGGATTGAGCAACGTGCAAGTCAGCGTGATGACCACGCTGGTCTCGTTCGAGCGCATCTTCGAGGTGCTCGACCTGAAGCCGATGATCACGGAGAAGCCGGCCGCCGTCTCCGTGCCGCCCGGACCGCTGCGCGTGCGGTTCGAGCACGTCTCCTTTCGCTATCCCACGGCCGCCGAGGTGTCATTGGCATCGCTCGAATCGATCGCGGTGCCGGAGCGCAAAGCACCGCCGCGCACGGTGCTCGAGGACATCGACTTCACGGCGGAGGCCGGGCAGCTCGTCGCGCTCGTGGGCCCTTCGGGCGCCGGCAAGTCCACGCTCACGATGCTGATCCCGCGGCTCTACGATGTGCAGGCCGGCGCGGTGCGCCTGAACGGCGTGGATGTCCGGGACGCGACGCTCGAGTCCGTGCAGCAGCGCGTCGGGGTGGTCACGCAGGAAGCGCATCTCTTCCACGACACTCTGCGCGCGAATTTGATCTATGCGCGCCCCGATGCCTCGGATGCGGAGATCCGAGACGCACTGCGCGCGGCGCAGGTTCTGGAGGCGGTCGAGGCGCTTCCGAACGGCCTCGACACCATGGTCGGCGAGCGCGGCTACCGTTTCTCCGGCGGTGAGAAGCAGCGGCTCGCCATTGCGCGGCTGCTGTTGAAGGCGCCGGACCTCGTAGTGCTCGACGAGGCCACCGCACACCTCGACTCGAATTCCGAGGCCGCGGTGCAGGCCGCGCTCGAACGCGCGCTCGCCGGCCGGACGGCGATCGTGATCGCGCACCGGCTGTCCACCGTGCTGCGTGCCGATCTGATCCTCGTGATGCAGGAGGGCCGCATCGTCGAGCGCGGCACCCACGCCGAGCTCGTGGCGGCCTCGGGTCTCTATGCGCAGCTCTACCAGCGGCAGTTCGCGACAGAGTCGGGCGGGTAGAACCGGGGGCGGTATCGGCGCGCGAACCGCGGCGCCGCGCGCGCCGGCATACGCGACACAAGACTTCAATGCGCCGGCGCCAGCCGGTTGAGCTCCTCGAACCAGATCGAGCTCGGCAACGCGTCTGCTTCGCGCACCGCGACGAGTGCGACGGGCGCCGCGCTATTGTCCGCGGGCACGGCCCGAACCTCGCCGCCCCGGATGCCCACGCCTTCTGCATGCCTGTAGATCAAGCGGCGCCCGTCCGGCGTCCATCTCGGCGCGCTGTTTCGACCGCCGAAAGTGAGCCGAGGCAGCGCTCGAGCAGCGACGGCGGCCCAGCCGAAAGCTCCTTCACCGCGCACCGCGCGAAGTAATCGCACTTCAGCTGCGCGCGTGTCGCGCCAGAGCCAGCTGGTCCATGATGCGGCTCGAGATTTCTTCGATGCTGCATTCGGTGACGTCGAGATACGGGATGCGGAAACGGTCGTACAGCGCCAGCACCGCGCTGACCTCGTACTGCACCTGCTGCGCCGACGCGTAGCGGCTGCCCGGCCGCCGCTCGCTGCGAATCTGCTGCAGGCGCTCCGGCTTCACGATCAAGCCGTAGAGCTTCTGCCGGTGCGGCACCAGCGCGCGCGGTAGCTCGCCGGCCTCGAGCTCTTCCTCCGCGAGCGGATAGTTCGCCGCGAACACGCCGTACTGAAGCGCGAGATACAGCGAAGTCGGGGTCTTGCCCGAGCGCGATACGCCGATCAGCACGACGTTGGCCGAGCGGTAGTCACGCCGGCCGGCGCCGTCGTCGTTCGCGAGCGCGTAGTTCGTGGCGTCGATGCGCGCCGCGTACGTCGGATCGGTCTTGGCGCCGTGCATCGCCGGAGAACCGGCCGCCCCCGCGCGCACGCCGAGCTCGGCCTCGAGCGGGCCAACGAACGAGAACATGTCGATCACGAGCGCCCGCGCCTGCTTGATCACTGCGCGCGTCTCCTGATCGACGATCGTGCAGAACACGATCGGCTGCGCGTGCTGCTCGGCGCCGAGCGCGTTGATGCGCGCCACCACGCCGCGGGCCTGAGCCATGTCGAGCACGAACGGCATCGTGAGGCTGTCGAACGTCATGCCGGCGAACAGCGACAGCAGCGAATGACCCAACACCTCGGCCGTCACGCCCGTGCGGTCGGAGACGAAGCATACCGTGCGAGTCGGGGCGCTCACGCCAAGTGTCTCACCGGCGCTGCTCGCCGGCCAGCATGAGCCAGGTATCGAGCACCGTGTCGGGGTTCAGGGACAGGCTGTCGATGCCCTGCTCGACGAGCCAGTGCGCGAAGTCCGGGTGATCCGACGGCCCCTGGCCGCAGATGCCGATGTATTTGCCCTGCTTGCGGCACGCCTTGATCGCGAGCGACAGCAGCGCCTTGACCGCGTCGTCACGCTCGTCGAACGAGCCGGCCACGATCGCGGAGTCGCGGTCGAGCCCGAGCGTGAGCTGCGTCATGTCGTTGGAGCCGATCGACATGCCGTCGAAGTGCTCGAGATAGCGGTCCGCGAGCAACGCATTCGTCGGCAACTCGCACATCATGATCACGCGCAACCCCTTCTCGCCGCGCTTGAGGTCGTTCTCCGCGAGCAGCTCGGTTACGCGCCGCGCTTCGGCCACGGTGCGCACGAACGGCACCATAACCTGCACGTTCGTGAGTCCCATCTCCTCGCGAACGAACTTCAGCGCGCGGCACTCGAGCTCGAAGCACGGCCGAAACGATGCGTCGACGTAGCGCGCCGCGCCGCGGAAACCGAGCATCGGGTTCTCTTCGTGCGGCTCGTACAGAGGCCCGCCGATCAGGTTCGCGTATTCGTTCGACTTGAAGTCCGACAGCCGCACGATCACGGGTTGCGGCGCGAACGCGGCCGCGATCTGGCCGATGCCCTCGGCGAGCTTGCTGACGTAGAACGTGACCGGATCCGCGTAACCCGCCATCTGGTGGCGGATCGAGCGCTTCAGGTCCGCGTCGAGGCGATCGAAGTCGAGCAGCGCCCGCGGGTGCACGCCGATCATGCGATTCACGATGAACTCGAGCCGCGCGAGCCCCACGCCGTGGTTCGGCAGCGCCGCGAAGCCGAACGCGCGGTCCGGATTGCCGACGTTCATCATGATCTTCACGGGCGCGCTCGGCATCGCGTCGAGCGCGATCTCGCGGTGCTCGAACGACAGCGCGCCTTCGTAGACGAAACCGGCCTCGCCTTCGGCGCACGACACCGTAATCTCCTGGCCGTCGCGGATGTCGTCGGCGCTGTCACCGCAGCCGACGACGGCCGGCACGCCGAGCTCTCGCGCAATGATGGCCGCGTGGCACGTGCGCCCGCCGCGGCGCGTGACGATCGCCGCGGCGCGTTTCATGATCGGCTCCCAATCGGGGTCCGTCATGTCGGCCACGAGCACGTCGCCGGGCTGCACGCGCTCGATCTCCGCGGCGGACGCCACGAATCGTGCGCGGCCGGACGCGATCTTCTGGCCGATGCTGCGCCCTTCCGCCAGCACCTTCGAGCGGCCCTTCAACGCGAACCGCTGCAGCGTGCTGCGGTTGCGGCTCTGCACGGTTTCCGGTCGCGCCTGCACGATGAAGAGCTGATTCGTGGCGCCGTCTTTGGCCCACTCGATATCCATGGGGCAGCCGTAGTGCCGCTCGATCGCCACGGCCTGGCGCGCGAGCTCCGTGAGCTCGGAGTCGGTCAGCGAAAAGCGCTGGCGCTGCTCGGCAGACACTTCGACCGTGGCGACGCGTTCGGCCGCGCCGCGTTCCGCGTACACCATCTTGATGGCCTTCGCGCCCAAGTTGCGGCGCAGCACGGCTTTGCGGCCGGCCGCGAGCGCCGGCTTGTACACGTAGAACTCGTCCGGGTTCACGGCGCCCTGCACGACCGTCTCGCCGAGACCGTACGAGCTCGTGATGAACACGACGTCGCGGAACCCGGAGTCGGTATCGAGCGTGAACATCACGCCGCTCGCGCCGAGATCGCTGCGCACCATGCGCTGAATGCCGACGGAGATGCCCACCTGCGCGTGATCGAAGCTCTTGTGCGCGCGATAGGCGATCGCGCGGTCGGTGAACAGCGACGCGTAGACCTCGTGCACAGCTTGCACGACATCGTGCTCGCCGCTGACGTTGAGATACGTGGCCTGCTGGCCGGCGAACGACGCGTCGGGCAGGTCCTCGGCCGTGGCCGATGACCGCACCGCCACCGTGATCCCCTGGCCCGCGTCGAGCTCGCGCCAGGCGGCGGCGACCTCGTCGTTCAACCGTGGCGGCAACGGCGCGTCCAGGATTGCACGCCGGATCTCCGCGCCAGCGCGCGCGAGCGCCGCCAGGTCGTCGACGTCGAGGCCGTTCAGGGCGTTTGCGATTCGCTGGTCGAGACCGTCCTCGCGAAGGAAGTCGCGATACGCATGGACCGTGGTCGCGTATCCGTCCGGCACGCTGACGCCGAGCGCGCCGAGCGAGCGCAGCATCTCTCCGAGCGACGAGTTCTTGCCGCCGACGAGCTCAACGTCGGCGCGGCCGAGCGACCGCAGGGGCACGACGTAATCAGTCAAGGGAGCGTTCAAAAGGGTGTCAGACCTTGCGCAGTTGCGCAGATTCCACACGCCGCGGCCTGTAAGTTAGGCCGCAAGCGGGAATCTGCGCAACTGTGCAGAGCAGAGCCTGGCACCCCTTTCGACTACTCGGTCAGGCTCGCCGTTGCCAAGCGACAAAGACCATCAGAACCAGCAGCACGGCTGCGGGCGCGGCCATCGGCGGAGCGTCGTAGGTCAGGTATCGGCGGCAGCGGCTTCAGCGCGACGCTTCGCGACGAGAAGACCGCTGAGCATTTCCGTTGGCCGCGCGTGCTCGTCAAGAGAGCTCTGGCTTACGCAAAGGCCTTCCCCGAGGAAATCGGCAGATCGCGTGAAGGCGAAACGAGCACAGCCCCGGCTGCTGGCTGACGAGAACACGTCGCACCGGTTCGTGTCTGCGTGCCGCCAGCTCGCCGATGAGTTTCCGATCGTGCACGTCGCGACGTGGCAGGACG
>Ga0326731_1000303_pt1 | contig 12701 bp, 10 predicted proteins | sample MHFSIPfraction_FD_207645 | JGI IMG/M metagenome (GOLD analysis project Ga0326731, IMG submission 207645) | Lab enriched peat soil microbial communities from Michigan Hollow, Ithaca, NY, United States - MHF9FY SIP fraction | ecosystem: Environmental > Terrestrial > Soil > Wetlands > Peat | place...
GCACAAGCCCCTCGGCACACCTTCCTGGGTGAGGCTCTTCCCCGTGCGACGCATCGACGCCGATCAGGCGGAGGTCCGGTTCATGTCCGATGGCTGCGGAGTGGTCGACGAATGCGGACTCGTCTATATTTCGGGCGCGGTTCCCATGGGTCGGTCCAAGACGAGGCTCAAGCACTTGGCCGGGCCCTGGCACCATCTCTACGCCGTCTTTTAGGGGGAAGGACTAGCCGTGCGTGCGCGCGAGCTCCGCCGGATCGCCCGACACGGTCGTCCGCTGCATGAGGCGCTTGTAGCGCGTGGTGTCGAAGGGCGTCGCGCGGTGGAGAACGCAGCGATTGTCCCAGATGATCAGATCGCCTTCCTGCCACTCGTGCCGATAGCAGAACTGCGGCTGGGTCACGTGATCCAGCAGCTCCTTGAGGAGCATGCGCCCCTCTTCGATCGTGAGGCCCACGATGTGGGAGGCGTGTGCGCCGAGGAAGAGGGCCCTGCGGCCGTTGGCCGGGTTCGTGCGCACGAGGGGGTGGCGCACCGGCGGATATTCGGCGCGCTCCTTCTCGGTGAAGAAGCCCGGCCGGATCTGGTCGCGCGACCAGGAGAAGTCGTGGACGGCCACCGCGGTCTCGACCCGTCGCTGCAAATCTGAGGGCAGGGACGGGTAGGCGCAGCGCGTGCTCGCGAACTCGGTGGCGCCGCCCTCCGGCGGGACGATGCGCGCGGAGAGCAGCGAGCAGAGCGAGGGCACCTCTTTGAAGGAGCTGTCGCTGTGCCAGAGCATGTTGGCGAGCTGGTAAACCATGCGCCGGTCGTCGGGTGGGATGACGTCGCCCGTCTTGATGTCCAGATTCGATTGACGGGCGAACGGGGTGCCCGCCGCCGGATTCATGCTGCGGGTGACCTCGAGGGAGCCGAAGCGCCGGCTGAAGGCGATTTGCTGGTCGTCGTCCAGCGGCTGGCCGCGGAAGAGCAGGACTGAGTGCTCATCGAAGGCGGCGCGGATCTCCGCCCAGGTGGAATCGTCCACGGGTTGGGTGATGTCGGCGCCGTCGATTCTGGCGGCGAAGTTGGGAGTGAGGCGGGTGATCGTGATGGTCATTGGGCCATTATAGCTCCCCCTCACCCTACCCTCTCCCCCTCCGGGGGCGAGGGAATCGAGCTAGCCGATGGCGCGGAGGCGCTTGGAGGCCAGGAGGACGAGCGCGTTGGCGGTGACCATGAGGCCGCCGAAGAGTACGGCGAAGCGCGCGTCCACCGCCGCGGCCAGCGCGCCGGCGAGCAGGCCGCCGAGCGGGAGCAGGTTCCAGCACAGCGAGTAGAGACTCATCACGCGGCCGCGCAGGTGATCCGGCACATGCTGCTGGAGGTAGGTGCTCACCTGCATCAGGTAGAAGGTATTAGAGAAGCCGACCAGCACCAGGATGGGCAGCGCCAGCAGCAGCGTCTGCGATCGCGAGAACACCATGAGCGCCACACCCACGCAGGCGGCGCCGATGAGGAGCGCCCGGCCGCGGCGCAGGATCAGATGCGCGATGGTCGCAATAGTAAGCGTGCCCAGCAGTGCTCCCGTTCCGTGGGCGGTGTTCAGCAGGCCGAAGCCGGTGGAGCCGGTGCCGAAGTACCGGTCGGCGTAGATCGGCAGCAGCGTCAGGTAGGACATGGCGAAGAGGCTATTGAAGAGCGCCAGGGCGATCAGGCTCGCGAACACGAAGTTGTGACGGACGAAGGTCAGGCCCTCGGCGAATTGCTGGAAAACGTGGCGGCCGTCGGAAGGGCGAACGGGGACGCTCAGCCTGAGGCGGCTGTAGAGAAAGAGCGCGAAGAAGGAGGCGACGGCGGCGATGCCGAATCCGACGGCGCCGCCGAACGCAGCGATCAGGATGCCGGTGATGGACGGGCCGATCATGCGTCCGGCCTGCCAGGGAATCGAGCCGAGCGCGATGGCGTTCGGGAGCCGCTCGCGGTCGACGAGCTGCGGAACGAGCGCCATGCGGCTCGGCTCGTCGAAGGCCCGGAACGTATTGCTCAGCGCCGCCAGCACGAGCAGGTGCTCGAGGCGCGCGACGCCCAGCACGGTCAGGACGAAGGCGATGGTCAGGTTCAGCGAGATCAAGGTCTGGGTGGTGACGAGAAGCCGCAGGCGATTGATGCGATCGGCGAGCACGCCGCCGAAGAGCTGGAAGAGGACGAGGGGCACGCCCTGCGCCAGGCCGAGATAGGCGAGGGACATCGGATTGCGGGTGACCTCCCAGGTGATCCAGGCGAAGGTCGTGTACTCCGCCCGGTGCCCCAGGACGTAGAAGACGAGGCCGAACCAGTAGAGGCTGTAGTTCCGCCCCTTGAGAGCGGCGAACGTCGACAGCCGGGCGGACTGCGCGGAAGCAGGCAAGGAACTCGGGGTGACCTCCGCCGAGAGAGTGCGACAGGCGCCCGAAAACGTCAATGCGCGATGCGACGCCGCCCGACACGGGACGACCCGGTCGTGATAATCTCCCGGGGTCATGGATCTCAAGGATCGCGTCGCGCTCATTGCCGGGGGCACCGGCCTTCTCGGGACGGCCATCGCCCGCGCGCTGGCGGGGGCGGGCGCCGACATCGCCATCACCTATCTCGAGCGCAAGGACGCCGCGCGTGAGACCTGCGCGGCGGTGGAGGCGCTCGGGCGCCGGGCCTGGAGCGTCGCGCTGGACCAGACCAACGCTGACGCGATTCCGCCCGCGGTGGAGTCGGTGGTGAAGCATTTCGGCCGCCTCGACGTGCTCGTCAACAATGCGGCGTGGAACATCAGCATTCCGTTTCCCGATCTCGACGCGCTCAATCCCGAGATCTGGGACCGGCTCTTCGCCACCAACCTGCGCGGGCCCTATTTCCTCTGTCGCGCGGCCGCGCCGCATCTCAAGGCGAGCGGCTCCGGGCGCATCGTGAACATCGCCTCGGTGGCGGGACTGAATCCGGGCGGCAGCAGCATCGCGTATGCGACGAGCAAGGCGGGGCTCATTCACCTGACGCGCTGCCTCGCGGTGGCGCTGGCGCCGCAGGTGAGCGTGAACTGTGTCGCCCCCGGCCTCATGGAAGGCACGCGCATGACGTCGCGGCTCAGGCCCGAGCAGGCGGACGGCGCCCGCCAGCGCGCCGTCCTCAAGCGCGCGGCCAGCGTCGAAGACGTGGCCGACCAGGTGTTGACCTTCTGCAAGTCGGACAGCGTCACCGGCCAGGTGCTGAACATCGACGCCGGCGTCTTCTTCCACTAGCTCGGCGGAATCGCCCCCTCACCCTACCCTCTCCCCCTCGACGGGGGAGAGGGAGTCCTACCGATCCCCTCGCCCCCGGAGGGGAGAGGGTTAGGGTGAGGGGACCTAAGGTGAGGGGGCCTAAGATGAGGGGCAAGTAAGAGAGCGATGACCACCCGCCGTCACCTCGAGACCGAGCATCACCAAACGGACCAGGCGACCACGCGCCCCGTGGTGTCCGGGACGCAGGGCGTGGTGTCCGCCGGCCATCCGCTGGTCTCCATGGCGGGGATGCGCATGCTGCTGTCCGGCGGCAACGCCTTCGACGCCGCGGTGGCCTCGGGCTTCGCCGCCGCGGTGGTCGAGCCGACCGCGTCCTACACCCTGTGCGGCGAGTGCGTCGCGCTGATACATGACGCGCGACGAGGGGAGATGCTGGCGGTGAGCGGCCAGGGCACGGCGCCCGCCCTCGCCACGCTCGGCTTCTTCCGCGAGCGCGGGCTCGATCGCATCCCCACGGGCCCGGGGCCCGACGCGCATCTCTCGTTCACGGTGCCGGGCGCCGTCGACGCCTATCTCACCGTGCTCGAGACCTTCGGCACCAAGAGCGTGAGCGAAGTGCTGGCGCCGGCGCTCTCCTACGCCGAGCACGGCTTCCCGATGTACGAGTACATGCACCGCCTGCTGGCGATTCCGGAGACCCAGAGCCAGTTCGATCTCTATCCGCCGGGCGGCACCGCGGTTTTCTATCCTGGGGGACGCGTGCCGAGAGTCGGCGAGCTCTTCGTCCAGCCCGCGCTGGCGGGGACGCTCCGGCGGCTCGTCGAGGCCGACGCGAGGAGCCGCGGGCACCGCACCGCCGGCATCATCGCGGCGCGCGAGCGCTTCTATCACGGCGACATCGCGGCTACCATCGGCGCCTTCTCCGAGCGTGTGGGTGGGCTCTTGCGCGCCGGCGATCTGGCCGGATACCGGGCGGGCCTCGAGGCGCCGGTGCGGTTCTCCTTCGCGGGGCGGGAGATACTCGGTCAGTCGGCGTGGACGCAGGCGCCCGTGCTCATGCAGGCCCTCGGCATGCTCGAGCCGCTCGATCTGCGCGGGATGGGGCATAACTCCGCGCGCTACATCCACGTGGTGGCGGAAGCGCTCAAGCTCGCTTTCGTCGATCGCGAACGCTACTACGGCGACGCGCGGGATGGCGGCGTGCCGCTCGCCCAGCTTCTCGCGCCGGCCTACTTGCGTGAGCGGGCCGCGCTCATCCGCATGGATCGCGCGGCGCCCGAGCAGCCGGCACCCGGCGATCCGCTGGGCCGTGGCGTCGTGGGCACAGCGGCGGGCGTCCGTGCGGGCGCCGTCGTCCCGGCTGCCGACGGTACCACGCACATCGCGGCCATCGATCGCGACGGCAACATGATGTGCCTCACGCCGAGCGGCGGTGTCTTCAGGAAGTCGGCCTTCGCCCCGGAGCTCGGCTGCACGCTCAGCACGCGGAGCGAGATGTTCGTGCTCGAGGACGGGCATCCCAATGCGCTGACGCCGGGCCGGCGACCGCGCACCACGCTGGTGAGCTATCTGATCTGCGAGGGCGGCGTGCCGACCATGACCATCGGCTGCCCCGGCGGCGACGATCAGGCCCAGGCCAATCTGCAGCTCGTCCTCAACGTGCTGCTCTTCGGCATGAATCCGCAACAGGCCGTGGAGGCGCCGCGCTTCTCGACGCAGACGCTGGTCAACTCTTTCTATCCGCGCGCCTACAAGCCCGGCCAGCTCAACGTGGAGCCGGGCATTCCCGAGCGCACGCGCGCCGAGCTCCGGGCGCTCGGCCACACGGTGACCGAGATCGGCGCCTGCGGCATCGGCGCGGTCGTGACCCATCGCGACCCGAAGACCGGGGTGCTGTCGGCCGGAGCAGATCCGCGCCGCCCGACCTACGCGCTCGCCTGGTAGCAACCAGGCGTCTCCCGGCAAAGGAGAATCCTCATGGCATCGAGTCAGAGCGATAAGGCCACCCGCTTCCGCGCGCTGCACCAGGGACCGGGCGCGTTCGTGATTCCCAACCCGTGGGATGCGGGCTCGGCGCGCATCCTCGCCGGTCTCGGCTTCCAGGCGCTCGCGACTTCGAGCGGAGCGTCCGCGGGCATTCTCGGCCGTCGCGACGGCAAGGTGACGCGCGACGAGGCGCTCGGGCAGGCGCGCGGTATCGTGGAGGCGACGGACCTTCCCGTCTCCGCCGATCTGGAAAAGTGCTTTGGCGACGCGCCGGCGGTGGCCGCGGAGACGATCCGCCTCGCCGCCGGGGTAGGGCTGGTCGGCGGCTCCATCGAGGACGCCACCGGCGACAAGGACAAGCCGCTCTACGATATGGCTCAGGCCGTCGAGCGCGTATCGGCCGCCGCGCAGGCCGCCCATGCCCTCTCGTTCCCGTTCACCCTCACCGCCCGGGCCGAAGGCTGCCTGCGCGGCAAGCCCGACCTCGGCGACATCATCAAGCGCCTGCAGGCCTTCGAGAAGGCGGGCGCCGACGTGCTCATGGCGCCGGGCCTGCCGGATCTGGACTCCGTGCGCGCGGTCTGCGCCGCGGTGTCGAAGCCCTTCAATTTCATGGCCGGTATCAAGGGCAAGTCGTTCACGGTGGCGGAGCTCGCCGCGGCCGGCGTGCGGCGGATCAGCCTCGCCGGCTCGCTCTATCGCATGGCCATGACCGGCCTCGTCGACGCCGCGCGCGAGGTGAAGGACAAGGGCACTTTCGGCTACCTCGATCGCGCGGTGTCGACGCCGGATCTCAACGCCTTCATGCAGGGCTGAGCCGATGGCCCGGCGCAAGATCGTGGTGGCGATGATGATGCACGAGACGAATACGTTTTCGCCCGTGCCCACGCCCCTGGCCTCATTCCGCCCCCTGTCCGGTCAGGCGGCCATCGAGGAGTTCCGCGACACCAATACCCAGCTCGGCGGCTTCCTCCACGTGGCGCAGGAGGCCAATGCGGAGATCGTGCTTCCGATCGCCGCGGGCGCCCACCCGTCGGGCTATGTCGAGAAGGCCGCGTACGAGGACATGTGCGACGCGATCGTGGGCGCAATCAGGGGCGGCTGCGACGCGATCTTCCTCGCCTTGCACGGCGCGATGGTGGCCGAGCACTTCGACGATGGCGAAGGGGAGCTGCTCCGGCGGATTCGCGCCGTGGCGCCGAAGACGCCGCTGGCTCTCGGCCTCGACTTCCACTCGCACATGACGGCGCGGATGGTCGACAACGCTACGGTGATCGCCGGCTATCGGACTTACCCACACATCGACATGGGCGAGACCGCCCAGCGGGCGGGGCGCACGCTCGTCCGCATGCTCAATGGCGAGATCGAGCCCGTGATGCTCTGGGGATCGCGGCCGATGATGACCAGCACGCTCGTGCATGCCCCGTCCCGCCAGCCCATGCGGGACATCATGGACATGGCGATCGCGGCCGAGACGAGCGGCGCCGTGCTCAATGCCTCGGTGTTCGGCGGCTTCCCCCACGCCGACATTCCGCACACGTCATTGTCCGCCGTCATCGTCTGTGACCGGCGCGCCGATCAGGGGCAGGCCTTGCTCGACCGGCTCCTGGGCATGGCGTGGGAGCGCCGTGACGCGTTCCTTTACACCGGCGCCCCGCTCGCCAGCCAGATCGCGCATGCCAAGACGCTCGGCGATGGGCCCATTGTCCTCGTGGACCACGGCGACAATACCGCGTCCGGCGGGACGCAGGACGTGATGAGCGTGATCGAAGAGGTCATGCGGCAGGGGCTCGACGATGTCGTGGCGGGTCCCATCTGCGATCCGGCCACGGTCAAGCGCCTCGTCGATGCCGGAACCGCGGCCAGCGTGACGCTGCCGCTGGGTGGCAAGATCGACATGCCGCAGATCAATCTCCTGGGCAAGCCGCTGGCCGTGACCGGCAAGGTGACGCGCATCACCGACGGGGAGTTCGTCGTCACCGGGCCCATGGCCACTGGCACGCGCGTGCGCATGGGTCGCACCGCTGTGCTCGACACCGGCGCCATGCAGATCGTCATCGCGGAGCGGCGAAGCGAGCCCTTCGACCTGGGCGTCTTCACTCACTGCGGCATCGACCCGCGCCGCAAGAAATACGTGCTGATCAAGTCGCGCCAGCACTTTCGCGCGGGCTTCGAGCCCATTGCCCGCCACATCGTGATGTGCGACGGCGACGGTTGCACCAGCTCGGATCTGCGGATCTTCACCTTCAGGAACCGCCGCAAGCCGCTCTACCCCTTCGAGGACGCGTGAAGCGCAGCACGGAGCGCATCCTCACCACGCATACGGGCAGCCTGCCGCGGCCGCAGGATCTGCTCGCCATGCTCGAGGCTGTGGATGCGGGCGCGCTACCCGACCCCGCCGCGTTCGCGTCCCGCGTGCGCAGCGCGGTCGCGGACATCGTGCGGCAGCAGGCCCAGGCCGGCGTGGACGTCGTCAACGACGGCGAGCAGGGCAAGGTCGGCTACTCCACCTATGTGCGCCAGCGCCTCACCGGCTTCGGTGGGCAGAGCACGGTGGGGGGGCGACCCGACTGGGCGGATTTCCCCGAGGCGGCCGCCCGGGCGGAGCGGCGCGCCCCGGTAGCGCGACCGGCCTGCAACGGCCCCATCGAGTGGAAGGATCGCGCGGCGGTGGACACGGACACGGCCAACCTGCGCGCGGCGCTCGACGGCGCCCAGGTGACCGAGGCGTTCATGACGGCGGCGTCCCCCGGCGTCATCGCCCACTTCCTGCCCAACCAGTACTATCCGAGCCGCGAGGCCTATCTGGATCGGCTCGTGGAGGTGATGAAGGAGGAGTACGACACCATCTACCGCGCGGGATTCGTGCTCCAGATCGACTGCCCGGATCTGGCCATGGGCCGCCACCTCGGCTTTCCGGATCTGAGCAATGCGGAGTTCGTGAAGGTGGCCGAGGGCAATATCGAGGCGCTCAACCACGCGCTGCGCGACATTCCCGCCGACCGACTCCGCCTGCATCTCTGCTGGGGCAACTACCAGGGGCCGCACCATCGCGACATCCCGCTGCGCGAGATCCTCCGCGCCGTTCTCAAGGCCCGCCCGCAGGGTCTGTCCTTCGAGGGCGCCAACGCCCGCCACGAGCACGAGTGGATCGTCTTCCGCGAGGTGCGGCTGCCCGACGATAAAGTGATTATTCCGGGCGTGCTCGATTCAACGACGAACTTCATCGAGCATCCGGAGCTGGTGGCGCAGCGGATCGTGCGCTACGCGGAGGTGGTCGGGCGCGAGCGGGTGATCGCGGGCAGCGACTGCGGCTTCGCCACCTTCGGCCGCTCCAATCTGGTCGAGCCCGAGATCGCGTGGGCCAAGATCAGATCCATGGCCGAGGGCGCTCGGCTCGCCTCCGCGCAGCTCTGGCGCTGATCGAGAGGAGAGGCAATGCAGGTCGGCATCTTCCTGACCAACCAGAATCCCGTGGGGAGCGACATGGTCTCCGCTCTGGAGAACCAGATCCTCATGACGCGGCACGCCCGTGATCGCGGCTGGGACGTGCTCGCCACCGGCCAGCACTACCTCAGCGAAGGGGCGAGCCAGCTTCAGCTCGTGCCATTCCTCTCGCGGCTCGCCGCCGAGGCGGGGCACATGACCGGAGTCGCCGGCATCCTGCTCCTGGGCCTCCACAACCCGGTGGAGGTGGCGGAGACCATGGCCTCGCTCGACATCATCTGGGGCGGCCGGTTCGTTTTCGGCATCGGGCTCGGCTATCGCGACGTGGAGTTCGACGCCTTCAAGGTGCCGCGCGGGCAGCGCGTGCGTCGCTTCGAATCCTGCCTGGAGGTGGTGAAGCGGCTCTGGACCGAGGAAAGCGTGACCGTGGACAACGACGTCTGTACGCTCAAGGGTGTCACGCTCACGTGTCGGCCCGTGCAGCGTCCGCATCCACCCATCTGGGTGGCGGCCAACAATGACAACGCCATCCGCCGCGCCGCCCGGATCGGGGACACGTGGTTCATCAACCCGCACGCCACGATGACAACCATCGCGCGGCAGATGGAGGTCTACCGGGACGAGCTCGCGCGCGCGGGCAAGTCCTTTCCCCGCGTGCTCCCGATCTTCAAGGAGATCTATTGCGCGAAGGACCGAGCCACGGCGCTGGCGATTGCCGGGCCCCATCTTGGCGGCAAGTACAAGGTTTACGCTTCGTGGGGTCAGGGTGAAGCGATGCCGGCGGAGGAGGACATCCGGCAGCCCTTCGAATCTCTCCTGGAGGACCGCTTCGTGCTCGGCAGCCCGGAGGAGTGCTACGAGCAGCTCCGCCCGTGCTGGGAAAAGGTGGGGGCGACAGCTCTCGTGCTGCGGACCCAGTGGATCGGTATGCCGGCGGCGCAGGCGCTCGACAGCATGCGGCTGATCAGCGATGAGCTGCTGCCGGCCCTGCACCGAGTCAAGACCGCGGACTGACCGCGCGGCAACGTCCAGATGTCGTTCCTGACCTCCCGCTCGCGCGCCGCCCGCCAAGGCTTCGGCAAGCCGGTGCCGCGCAAGGAGGACGCGCGGCTGGTTGCCGGGCAGGGACGCTATAGCGACGACTTCAACCAGCCGGGCCAGGCGCAGGCGCAATTCGTCCGCTCTCCGCACGCGCACGCGCGCATCCTGGGTATCGACTTTGCGGCGGCGCTGACGGTATCCGGCGTGGTCGCGGTGCTGACCGGCAAGGACGCGGCGACCGATGGTCTCAGGCCCATCCCGCATCGCCCGGTGCCGACCAATCCGAACGAGTTCCCTCTCGGCGGCCGCGACGGCTCGAGCATTTTCATCGCGCCGCATCCGGTGCTGGCCACGGATATCGCGCGCTTCGTGGGCGAGCCGGTCGCCATGGTGATCGCCGAGACGGCGGCGGCGGCCGCGGATGGCGCCGAGCGTGTGGTGGTGGACTACGAGCCGCTGCTGTCGGTGACGGCAACCCGCGACGCCGCCGAGGACGGCGCGCCCGTGCTCTGGGCCGAGGGCGGCTCGAACGTCTGTGTCGATTCGGTCGCGGGTGACGCACGCGCGGCCGATGCCGCCTTCGCCCGCGCCGCGCACGTGGTCAGGCTGGACACGTGGGTGCCGCGCATCACGGGCGTGCCCATGGAGCCGCGCGCCGCGCTCGGCGTCCACGACGAGGCGACCGGGCGCTACACCCTCTACGCCGGTTCCGGCGGTGTGGTGCGCCACAAGGGCGATCTCGCGGAGATTCTCGGCGTCCCGGAGACGGCGGTGCGCGTGGTGGCGCAGGACGTCGGCGGAAACTTCGGCACGCGGAACAGCTTCTACCCCGAGTTCGCGCTGGTGGCGTGGGCAGCGCGGCGCCTCCGGCGGCCGGTGAAGTGGACGTGCACCCGCCGCGAGGCGTTTCTGACCGACTACCAGGCCCGCGATCTCGTCTCCGGCATGGAGCTGGCTCTCGACGCCGAGGGCGGTTTTCTTGCCATTCGAGGCGTGAACACGAGCAATGTCGGCGCGCACGCCGTCACCTTCGTGCCGCTCAACAAGGGACGGGAGCTGTCGACCAGCGTCTACCGCGTGCCCGCTGCCGCCGTGCGCGGCCGCGCCGTGCTCAGCAATACGTCGCCGCTCGGAGCCTATCGCAGCGCGGGTCGGCCCCAAGTCATGTACGTCATGGAGCGGCTCATCGATTTGGCCGCCCGCCGTCATGGCTTCGACCGCGTCGAGCTGCGACGGCGCAACCTGGTGCCGCCCGCCGCCATGCCGTACACCAATCCCTTCGGCATCGTCTATGACAGCGGCGAGTACGCGACGGCGCAGGACCGCGCGGTGGCGCTCGCCGACTGGGCCGGGTTCGAGGCGCGGCGCCTCGAAGCGCGCGGGCGGGGGCGCTACCGCGGCATCGGCATCGCCAACTACATCGAGATCGCCACCGGCGCGCCGCGCGAGCGCGCGCAGATCACCGTGCGACCGGAGGGCATGGTCGATGTCGTGATCGGCACGCTCTCCTCCGGCCAGGGCCACGAGACGAGCTTCGCCCAGCTCATCGTCGAATGGCTCGGCGTGGAGCACGGCCAGGTGCGCCTCATCACCGGCGACACCGACCTCGTGCCCGTCGGCGGCGGCTCGCATTCCGGGCGCTCCATGCGTTTGGGCGGCGTGGTGATGGCCAAGGCCTCCGACCAGATCGTCGAGAAGGGCCGGAGCATCGCCGCATGGCTGCTCGAGGCCGCGGCGGCGGACATCGAGTTTGCCGAGCGGCGCTTCACGGTCAAGGGCACGGACCGCGCGGTCGATCTCTTCGCCGTTGCGGCCGCGGCTCTTCGCGCCGACGCGCCCGCTCCGCTGAGCGGGCCGCTCGAGGCGGCCTGCGACGAGACGGTGAGCACGCCGTCGTTTCCCTACGGCTGCGCCGTCTGCGAGGTGGAGGTGGACCCGGATACCGGCGAGGTGGAGATCGTCCGCTACACGTCGGTCGACGACGTGGGCCGTGCCATCAACCCGATGATCGTGCACGGCCAGACGCACGGTGGCATCGCGCAGGGCGTCGGGCAGGCGCTGTGGGAGCTCTGCGACTACGATGCGGGGACGGGTCAGCTGCGCTCGGCGACCTTCATGGACTACGCGCTGCCGCGCGCCGACATGCTGCCCGCCTTCACGACGGAGATCAGCGAGGTGCCGTCCACGACCAACGCTCTGGGGCTGCGAGGCGGGGGCGAGGGCGGGGCGACGCCGGCGCCGGCCGCCGTGGTCAACGCGGTGGTGGACGCGCTCGCCCACCTGGGCGTGGAGCACATCGAGATGCCGGTGACGCCCGCGCGCGTGTGGGAGGCCATCCGGGCGGCCGCCGAAAGGAGCACGTAGTCTGTCCTAAAGAGGCGTTGCGGGAAGGGCGGACTCAAGAAAGGTTCGAGAGTGGCGCATCGCTAACGGACCAGCCATAATGCAAGCTGATGCACTTCGAAATCGTTGGTGAGATCTCAGAGATTGAGACGATCGCGGTGGGGAGGCGTATCCGGGACCTCCCGAGGTTGCGCAGGCTATATGGTACGGGTCGATGGCGAAAACTCAAGGGTGTGGCCGTGGTTCGACTGAGAAGCGGAGTGGTACGCCGCGCGGAGGTGCACTGGTATGAGGCGCATGGTATCGGGAGGAAGGAAGTCAAGCGCAAGCGCTATGTCGACTAGACCACGGAAGTCACGTCGTCGTCAGGCCATTACTTTCGTGGTCTGCGTCGAGAACTCCGGATACCCTGCCTCGTTGGAGCTACACAAGATCTACCGAGTCATCCCCGATCAAGATGCGCAGCGGGAGGGCGACCTTCGCGTCGTTGACGAGAGCGGTGAGGACTATCTGTACCCAGCGGAATGGTTTGTGGCCGTAGAAGTCCCGCGTCGGGTCAGAGCCTCATTACTTGGGCGGCCGGCTCGCCTGCAATCTGCATAGCACTGGCATGCAGCCGCCGACCTTCGGCCTCAACTGATCTTGATGATGGAC
>Ga0326731_1000305_pt1 | contig 12678 bp, 13 predicted proteins | sample MHFSIPfraction_FD_207645 | JGI IMG/M metagenome (GOLD analysis project Ga0326731, IMG submission 207645) | Lab enriched peat soil microbial communities from Michigan Hollow, Ithaca, NY, United States - MHF9FY SIP fraction | ecosystem: Environmental > Terrestrial > Soil > Wetlands > Peat | place...
CGGACTTGCCGTCGGGCGTGAGCGTGACCCAGTCCGGCGCCACGCCGACGTCGACCGAGCCGACGAGCTTCAGGTCCGGCAGCGAGTAGAGGTAGACCGCGCTGTTGAGCCGGCTGTTGACGATCAGCCGCTTGTTGTCCGAGGTCACCGCCATTCCGTGCGACGTATTGCCGCCCTCGAGCACGGGCTTCTTGTCCGGCGGCAGCTTCGGCAGCGCGATCCGCTGGACTTCTTTGTGCGTCTTGAAGTCGACGACCGCGAAGCCGTTGTAGTCGGTGAGCTGCACGAACGCGCGCTTCGTCGAGCCGTCCGCGTTCTGCTCGAACGCGATCGGCCGCACGCCCAAGTCGAACACGATGTCCCAGAGCGGCTCCTCGGTCTGCGCGTCGATCACCGTCATGCTCTTGCCCGCGACCGAGCCCGCGACGACGTAGCGGCCATCGGGCGTCACGTAAGCGTTGTGGCCCGCGCCCTTGATCGGGATGCTCTTCGCTCGCACGAGGCCGATCGTGTCGACGACGTCGACGGCCCCCGCCTCCTCGCGGATCGCGACGTAGACGCGCTTGCCGTCCTTGCTCGCCGCGATGTTGTTCGGGTGACCGCTGAGCGGAATCCGCGTCATCACGCGCAGCGTGCGCGCGTCGACGACGTCGAGCGTGGAGTTCGCCTCGTTGCTCACGTAGATGCGGCTGCCGTCGGGCGCCGCGGCCGCGCCGTGGTTGACCTCGATGCCGCGGATCTCGCCGACGATCTTGTTCGTCGCGGGATCGATGATGGTGACGTTGTCGCCCGCGCTGTTCGTCTGGATGACGCGCGCGTGCAGCTGGCCGACGGCCGGCGCGCTCGCGAGCGTCGCGCCGCGGACCCACGCCGCCAGCGTCTGCCATTCCGGATCGTCTTTCGACGTCCAGTGCTTGCCGCCGTCGTGCTGCGGATCGCCGCCCGCGGCCTCCGCGAGCGGGTGGCGGAGCAGTCGGCTGCCGTCGGGATCGCCCGGAACAACGCGCGCGCGGATCACGTCGAAGTTCGCGCGCGCGTCCGCGTCGCCCCAGGTCGCCGCGCCGTCGGGCAGCGGCTTCAACCGCATCGGCGTGCCGGAGCCGTGGCACGAGATGCAGCGCGCGTTGTTGCCGCGCTTGGTCGTGAAGATCGGCTCGATGCGCGCCTTGAAGAAGTCGAAGTCGAGCGTCGGCGGAGCGGTGATGGATGCTTGCTGGGAACCGGAGACTTGCGCGAGCGCGGGTACCGCGAGTAACGCGAGCGCCACGCCGACCGAGCGAGACACGATCATTTGAGACTCCCCCAATTGGTTGCGCGGATTATGCGCCGGAGCGGGGGCGAGACCAATCGCGCCGCGGCCGTACCTGCGGCCTCATGTTTCGCCGGCGAGTGGGGAGCACATAGAATCGCGCGGTGCCTTCATTCCTAGGATCCACGCCCCGACTGCGGCCGGCCAGATGGCTCGTGCCTCTCGCCGCCTCCCTCGTCGTAGCGCTTTCTCTCGCGCCCGGCCACGGCGAAGCGCAACAGCCGCCGGCGTTCAGGTGGGCCGGCGATTCCGAAGGCGGTGCGCCGTACGTCGAAGCCGACCCGCAGCATCCGGAGCGCGTGCAGGGCCTCGACGTCGAGATCGCGGAGCTGATCGCGAAGGAGCTCGGCCGCGCGTCGCTGTTCGTCCAGATCGCGTTCACCTCGCTCGACCAGTCCGCCGCGCGCGGCGACTTCGACATCGCGCTCGACGGTATCGAGGACACGCCGGCGCGGCGCGCGTCGCTCGCCGTGACGCTGCCGTACTACGAGTTTCGCGAGGTGCTCACGATGCGCGCCGCCGACGCGACGCGTTTTCGCTCGCTCGCGGATCTGCGCGGCCGTCGCGTCGCGACGCTCGGCGGCACGACGGCATACGAGCTGCTGCTCGCCGCGGAGCGCGAGCACGGCGTCGACGCGATCTCGTACGACGACGACGTGCATCCGTACGAGGATCTCTTGAACGGCCGCGTCGACGCGGTGCTGCTCGACAACGTGATCGCCGAGCGCTCGATGCGCCGCATGCCGGGGCTCGCGACGCAGCCGGACGCGGTGGCCGTCGGTCACTACGTCGGTATCCTCGGACCGACGCGGACCGAGCTGCGCGATCGGATCGACGGCATCTTGCGCGGAGCGATGGCCGACGGCCGGCTCGAGGCGATCCTGCGTCGCTGGCTCGTCTGGAACGACGACCAGCCGAACCTTTACGCGCGACTCACGCAGTCGAGCGGCGAGGCGGCGCCCGGCACGGCGGACGAGTCGACGGCCGTCGCGGGCGCCACCGGCACTCCGCGTCCGTCGGGTTGGACGACGGCGCGCCAATATTTCCCGTCGCTGTTGTCGGCCGCTGCGATGACGCTCGTGTTGTCGTGCCTGTCGATGGCGCTCGCGGTCGGGCTCGGCTCCGTGATCGCGATCGGGCGCGTCTACGGAAACCGCGTGGTGCGGGTGCTGTTCACCGCGTACGTCGAAGTGACACGCGGCACGCCGATTCTGCTCCAGCTGTTCGTGATCTATTACGGCCTCGCATCGGTCGTGCGGCTGCCGGCGTTCGTCGCCGCGCTGATCGGCCTCGGGCTCAACTACGCCGCGTACGAGAGCGAGATCTACCGCGGCGCGCTCGAGGCCGTGCCGCGCGGCCAGCTCGAGGCGGCGCGCGTGCTCGGCCTGAGCGACTGGCAGACGCTGCGACACGTCCGCGCGCCGCAGGCGTTCCGGTTCGCACTCGCGCCGACGACGAACGATTTCGTCGCGATGCTGAAGGACTCCTCGCTCGTATCCGTGCTCACGGTGATGGAGCTCACGAAGCAGACGCAGATCTTCGCGACCAATCTCGGCAGTTGGGTTCTGCCGGGCGCGCTCTGCGCGGCGCTGTATCTCGCGATGTCGCTGCCGCTCGCGCAAGTCGCGCGGCGGCTCGAGGCGCGTTGGAGCGCGCCGGGCGCAGCATGAACGCGCCGCTCGAGCCCTCGGGCAGCGCGTCGCTCGGGCGCTCGCCGAGCATGCCGCTCGAGATCGATTCTCTGCGTGTGCGGCGCGGCGCGCGCGACATCTTGCGCGGCGTGTCGTTCTCCGTCGCGACCCGGCGGCTCGTCGCGCTGATGGGGCTGTCCGGGTCGGGCAAGTCGACGCTGCTGCGCGCCGTCGCGGCGCTCGAGCCGTTCGACGGCGGCGACATCCGCGTCGGCGACGTCGAGCTCAAGCCCGGGTTGCGGCGCCCGCCCAGCCCCGACCCACTGCGCGAGCAGGTCGGGATGGTCTTTCAGTTCCACTGCCTGTTCGAGCACCTGTCGGCGCTCGACAACGTCTGCCTCGCGCCGTGTCACGTCCGGCGCGAGCCGATGAGCGATGCGCGCGCGCGCGCGGCCGCGCTTCTCGATCGGCTCGGGGTAGGGCAGCGCGCGGGGGCACTCCCGCGCGAGCTCTCTGGCGGCGAGGCGCAGCGCGTCGCGATCGCGCGCGCGCTTGCGATGGATCCGCCGCTGCTCCTGCTCGATGAGCCGACGGCATCGCTCGATCCGGCGCGCCGGCGCGCGCTCGGCGAATCGCTCGCGGAGCTCGCCGCGTCGGGGCGCGCGCTGCTCGTTACGTCGCACGACGACGATTTCGTGCGCGACTTCGCGAGCGAAGTGCTGATCCTCGCCGACGGCGAGGTCGTCGAGCGTGGCGAGCCGCGCGAGGTGCTGAGCTCGCCTCAGCACGACGAGACGAAGACCCTGCTGCGCGGGCTCGTGCGTTAGGGCTCAGCCGCGCGGGGCGCGCCAGCCGGCCGCTTTCGCTTCTTCTTCGGTGCAGAACCAGCCTTCGCCGCTGGTCGGATCGATCTTGGTCTCGGCATAGCCGCGCGTGCCGGGAACGTGGTAGATGCGTTCACCGCCACGGTTGATGTTGCCTTTGATCATGCAATCCGCAGATGGATCTGGGTGCGGTCCGGCTTGCGTTATCCGCGGTTGAGAAGGCGACGGGTGCGAAGGCGCGTACTGCGATTCGCCGGAATGCCGATAGTCCCACGGCGGCGTGAATTCACCCGCCCACATCCCGCGTTTGGCACGACGAGCATCGTCTTCTTCATCGACGTAATCCTCGCTGTATTGCCGGTACGCGAGCGCGAGGCCGGCCTTCACCATCGCGGCGCCGAGGTCGGTCGGCCCCTTCTTGCAGACTGCGACGATGCGCTGGTACCGATCGATGTCTCGCTGCGCGCAGTCGATCGGGTCGCCGCCGATTAGCGCGCGCAGCTTGTCGGCTGCCGCCGCTCCGCATGACCAAGGAGTCGAGTCTCGCATGCACTGCTGCCGGCCCTCCGGCGCGTCGATCCCGAACAGCCGAATGCGGGCGGCGCCGATCTCGAGCGAGTCTCCATCGACGACTTTGGCTATACCGCTGACGGTCTCCGGGGCGATGCCGCTGACCGTCTCTGGCTGCTTCGCGCACAGAGCGGTTACGGCCGCCATTGCGGCGAGCGACGCGAGAAACACAGCCTTCCGCATGGTTACACCGCTGGCAAAAACGGCGCGGATGATAGTCCCAAAGGCGGCAAAATCGCGGCGACTTGGTCACGAAAAAGCGCTCCGGTATGGCTTGGGCCGCGGTAGAGTGACTGCGTAGCGGTAGCGCGCGAGGCCCGTCATGCTCGTTACGTTCAAGACCAAGTCGCACGCGGACATCACGATGTTCGGCAACATCGCGATCGAGCTGCTGAAGCTCGCAGGCATGACCGGCAACGTGCCGACCGCGATCCTCGCGGCCGATGTGCCCGGCGTGCTCGCGTCGCTCGAGCGCTCGCTCGGCGCGCATCGCGCGGCGTTTGGCGACTCGGCGCCGGCGTCTTCGGAGACCGCGAGCGGCGCGCGCGATGAGGCGGCCGAGCCCGCCGTGTCGCTGCGCACCCGCGCGCTGCCGGTGCTCGAGCTCTTGCGTGCCGCGGCCGCGGCGCGCACTGATGTAGTCGTTTCCGCGAAAGGCTAGGGCGCTACCGCAGCGGCGTCGACCGCGCTCGCCGCTCGCCGGCGTCGACGCACGCAGCCGCGGCGCGCCGGCGTCGAGAGAAGATCAGCTCGCGCGGTTCTGCGTGCCTTCGCCCGGCGTGATGAAGACCATCGTGCAATTCGTGCTCGTGCGCGCGGTATGCCAAGTGCCGCGGGGAACGAGCACGTAGTCTCCGGGTTTGGCGAGCTTCGCGACTATCTCGCGGCCGTCGATCTCGAGCACCATCGAAACTCTCCCGGAGAGCAGGCAGACGATTTCGTCGCCGTTCGGGTGCATCTCCCAGCTCTTCCAGGTCGCGTCGAACGAGATCATCGTGACCAGCGACTCGCGGTGGAACGTCCCAAGCGCGCCGCTCATGAGGCGCGGCCAGAACTGCGCGTCGACGTGCAGGGCCTCGGCCGAGTTGTCGGCGCGCAGGCGCAGATAGGTCGTGGCGAGGTTGAAGGGTCCGGGCGCCGTCATGGGCGTACTCCTGGCTCGTGAAGGCTGGGGGGTACGGTACGCAATATCGTCGCTGCCCGCCACGGATGTCGCCGCCTCGGCTCCTGCTGCACAATAGCCCCGCGCCATCAGCGTAGGGGGGAATTCGCCAATGCCGCGCCTGAATCTGCTCTTCGCGTTCGTTTGCGTTGCACTCGCCGGCAGCGCGAGCGCTCACCACAGTCAAGCGGGACTGTTCGACAGCAACCGCACGATCGAGGTCACGGGCGTCGTCAAATCCGTCTCGTGGTCGAATCCGCACGGCCACATCGTGATCACCGTCACCGACGACAAAGGCGTGATGACGGACTGGGACGCGGAGACCGCGTCGATCAGCATCCTGCGCAACCGCGGCGCGGATGCCCAAGGGCTGATCAACATCGGCGACAAGATCACGATCGCGGGCTCGCCGCCGCGCCGTGACATGCCGCAGCTCTTAGCGAACAGCGTGCTGCTGCCGAGCGGCTACGAGTTCACGTTCGGCTCGGCGAACGCCTACTTCCCCGAAGGCAAGGCCGGCAAGCTCGTCGGCAAGGCGAGGATCGACGCCGACGTGTCGAAGGCCAAGGCTTCAGCGGACGGCCTGTTCCGCGTCTGGGCCACGAACATGGCCGATCCGGCCGCGTTCCCGATGTTCAAGGGCGGCTATCCGCTCAACGCCGCGGGCAAGGCCAAGCTCGCGCAGTGGAACCCGCGCGACAACGAGCTCTTGAAGTGCGGCCACAAGGGCACGCCGCTGATCATGATCTCGCCGCTGCCGATGGAGCTGAAGAAGCAGGGCGACGACATTCTGATGAGCATCGAGGAGTACGACACGCGGCGCGTGATTCACATGGCGCCGAACGCGGTCGCGCCGGCGGAGCACACGCAGTTCGGATTCTCGCGCGGGCACTGGGACGGCACGACGCTCGTCGTGGAGACCGATCACATCAAGGCGCAGTACTTCGATCACGAGGGCGCGCCGGAGAGCGACCAAGTCAAGGTCGTCGAGCGCTTCAAGCCGAACGCGAGCTACGACCGCATCGACTACACGCTCACGACGACGGATCCCGTCTACTTCGAGAAGCCGTTCGAGCTCACGCGCTATTGGGTCTGGAAGCCCGAGATGACGGTGCACCCGTACGAGTGCGTGGACCACTGACGCTCGATCAGCGGACCATGATGATCCAGTCGAGCGCCGAGTAGAGCGAGCCGACGAGCAACAGCGCGGCTCCGATCGCGCCGCCCCAGCGGGCGATCCCGTCGCTGCGCCCGGCGACGTACAGGACCGGTAGCGCCGGCAGCACGCCGAGCACCGCGGCCGAACGCGCGCAAAGCGCGACCATCGGCCAGCGCCGCGTCCAACTCTTGAGCTCCGGTCGCGCGAGAACCGCGGCCGCGATCTGGTCCGGTCTGCCGAGCTGAGCGCGCGCGCGCCGCGCGGCTTCCTCGCGCGAGCATCCGGCGGCGAGCGACGCGCGCTCGAGATCCTCGTAATGGTCCGCGAGCTCGCGGAGCGTTCGTTCGACGTAGAGATTGGCTATCCCGCCGCGCAGTAGCTCGAGCCTCAAGGCCTCGAACTCGGCCCGGTCAGGCATGGCCCGGCTCCCCGAGCGCCTGGTTGACGCCGGAGCTGACGCGTTTCCATTCGTCGCTCAAGTGCTCGAGCCGGCGGCGGCCCTTCGCGGTGACCGAGTAATAGACGCGCTCGCGACCGTTCACGCTCTTGCGCTTCGGCTTCAGGGAGCCGCTTTCCTCGAGCCCGTGCAGCACGGGGTAGATCACTCCCTCGCCGAGGCCGATCGCTTCCGCCGTCACGAGTCGGACGGCTTTGACGATCTCGTAGCCATACATTTCCCGATCCGCAAGCATTCTCAGTACGAGCAATTCGGGCACGCCGGTCATGAACGGTGGATTCGTCTGCGCCATAACATTCCTTACGGCTAACGATAGGCCCGAACGGGCTTCCGTGCCAGTGTCATTTTGCCGTCGCGATCAGCGCGACCGTGCTGAACGTAATGTCGTAGATGCCGCCGAGGTGGATCTCGTCAACGACGGCGATTACCACGCCGGTCGGCGCATTTTCTTGAGCGACGATAGAGATGCTCTTCCGATCGTTCGCGAGCAAGCGCTCGACGTTGGCGCGAACGGAACGCAGGTCGATAGCGCGGCCATCCAGGACGATCTCTCCGTCGCCTCGGATCTCGATGACGGCCGCAAGTGACGGGGTGACCGTGTCCGCGTCGGCGGGCCGACGCATTGAGACGGCGGACTCCTTCACAAAGACGGCGGCGACGATGAAAAAAATAAGCAAGTTCACGACGAAGTCGAGCATCGGAGCGAGATCGATGCCATGGGACCACTCGTCAGTGCCATGCTCGTACCGACGGCGCATGCTTCACCTCCGGCCCGCGAGCCAGCTCCGCCAAAAGCCGGGCCCGCGGGCCTTCCGCGGTGACTCCTATTCGAGCTGGAAACGAACGATGGTTTGGATTCCTACCCGCTCGACGGCGACGCCGCCTTCGATCTTGGGGGTGTAGCGCCAGCGCGCGATCGCTTTGAGCGCGGCGGCGTCGAATACGCCCTTTGGACTCGCGTCGACGACGAATGGGTCGCGCACGGTGCCAGTGGCGGTGATGGAGTACTGCACCTTGACCCAGCCTTCGGTATTGAGCCCCGGGGGATAGTCGGGCGGAACGCGGACGAGCGGGATGACGTCGCGATCCTGGCCGATCTGCGGAAGGCCGCCGCGCCCCCCGTCGGCGATCACCTTCCCGGGCACGAATCCCCCCGCCGTGACCGGCTCATATCTGACGGGCGGCACGTCGGTCATGTCGTCGTGCGTATGCAAGCCGCGCGGCACGACAGGCGTTGGTATGCGGACCACTTTCTGTGGGCGCACCGTTGGGGGTGGCCTGGCGACGAGCTTCGGCGTGAAATGGGTTTTCGGGGCTTGGACCGCGGACGCGACGTCGATCGGTCTACTGATGAACATCCAGAGCCCCGTGAAGATCACGAGCACCACCAACAGACCCGAGCCGACCGCGAACGGGAATCTCAGCGTGTGCATGGACGCCCCCTTTCTGCTCGATGAATCCACCGCCTATTGGCGGCCCGATCGAACACCGCAGTCGGATCAGAAGATACCTTTCAGTTAAAGGTATGTCAACCTGTCGGTTCCAGGTATTGAGGCGTGGATGACTGCGGCGGAGGCGGCGGAGCTAGATCCGCTCCGTCAATTGCTCAGTCCTTGAACGGGCGCGGGGATGCGCCCGCCGCGGCGGATGAACTTCTCGCTCGACTCGCGGTGCAGCGCGATCACGGGCGCGGAGCCGAGCAACCCGCCGAACGACACGATGTCGCCGACCTTCTTGCCGGGCGCCGGGATCACACGCACGGCCGTCGTCTTGCCGTTGATCATGCCGATCGCGGCCTCGTCCGCGATGATCGCGGCGATCGTCGACGCCGGCGTGTCGCCGGGCACCGCGATCATGTCGAGCCCGACGGAGCAGACCGCGGTCATCGCCTCGAGCTTGTCGAACGTGATCGCGCCGCACGCGGCCGCGTCGATCATCACCGCGTCCTCTGACACCGGGATGAACGCGCCTGACAGACCGCCGACGTAGCTCGACGCCATCGCGCCGCCTTTCTTCACCGCGTCGTTGAGCAGCGCGAGCGCGGCCGTCGAGCCGTGTGTGCCGACGCGCTCGAGTCCCATCGACTGGAGGATCCGGCCGACGCTGTCGCCGGGCGCGGGCGTCGGCGCGAGCGACACGTCGACGATGCCGAACGGCACGCCCAGCTTCGCCGAGGCCGCGCGCCCCACGAGCTCGCCCATCCGCGTGACCTTGAACGCGGTGCGTTTGATCACGCTCGCGAGCTCGCCGAAGTCGGCGTTCGGCTCGGCCTCGATCGCGGTCGCGACGACGCCCGGGCCGCTCACGCCGACGTTCAGCACGCAGTCGGGCTCGCCGATGCCGTGGAACGCGCCGGCCATGAACGGGTTGTCCTCGACCGCGTTGCAGAACACGACGAGCTTCGCGCAGCCGATGCCGTCGCGCTGCGCCGTGAGCCGCGCAGTTTCGAGGATCGTCTCGCCCATGCGCGCGACCGCGTCCATGTTGATGCCCGCCCGCGTCGTGCCGATGTTGACGGATGCGCAGACTCGCTCGGTCACGCTCAGCGCGTCCGGGATCGACGCTATCAGCGCGTCGTCGCCGCGCGTCGTCCCCTTGTGTACGAGCGCCGAGAAGCCGCCGATGAAATTTACGCCGACCTCAGCGGCGGCGCGCTCGAGGTGCTCCGCGAACAACGTGTAGTCGTCACTCGCGGACGCTTCCGCGACGAGTGCGACCGGCGTCACCGAGATCCGCGTATTGACGATCGGGATGCCGTACTCGCGCTCGATCTCGTCGCCGGCCGCAACGAGCCGCGCGGCCAAGCGGCAGATCTTGTCGTAGGCCTTCTTGCCAGCGGTCTCGAGGTCGGGATGTGCGCAGTCGCGCAGGCTGATGCCCATCGTGATGGTGCGGATATCGAGATTCTCCATCTGCACCATGCGGATGGTTTCGAGAATCTCTTGCGGGGAGAACTGGATGGCCATGAGTCGTTTGTCGGTGGTGGCGGCGGCGCGTCCGCTACACGCGATGCATGAACTTGAACACGTCCTCGTGCTGAGCTTCGATCTTGAGGCCCATCTGCTCGCCCTTGGCGTTCAGCCGGCGCTTCAGCTCGTCGAACGGCACGGTGGCCTTCTCCATGTCGGCCATCATGATCATCGTGAAGAACTCGCGCAGCGTGGTCTGCGAGATGTCGACGATGTTCACGTGCGCCTCGGCGAGCACCGTCGCGACGGCCGCGATGATGCCGACCGTGTCCTGGCCGATCACGGTGACGATGATGCGGTTGGACTTCTGTTGCATTGCGGTCTTCGTCGCTGCTCAGATTCAGCTGCGCACTTCGCGAACGGCGACGGCCAGCCGCCGCACGCCCTCGTCGATCTGCGCTGGCGTCAGTGCGCAGAACGGTAGGCGCAAGAAGCGCTCGCCGCCACCGTTGGGGAAGAACGCGAGGCCGTCGGCGAGGTTGAGGTTTTGCTTCGCAGCCGCATTGCGCACGGCAGTCGTCGAGGTGCCGGCAGGCAAGGTGACCGACAGGAAAAAACCTCCATCCGGCCGTGTGGCCGTGGCGTCCGGCATGTGCTTGTCGATGGCGGCAAGTGTTGCGTCGAGGCGCGGCGCGTAGAGCCGCTTCAGCCGCTCGACCTGCGGGCCCAGCTTCCCTTCGATGCACCACTCAGCGGTAACGCCGTGCGCAAAATAGCCCGGCGAGATGTACGTGTCCTCGGCGACCTTGCCGATCTTCGCGAGCGTGGCCGGCTCACCCAGCATGAAGCCGGTGCGTACGCCCGGCGCGATCAGCTTCGTGAAGGAACTCATGTGCAGCACTCGATGCGGCGCGAGCGAATAGAGCGTCGCCTCGTCTTTGCCGCGGTAGCGCAGCAGTCGGTACGGCGCGTCTTCCAGCAGCAGGAAGTCGTACTTCTCCGCCAGTTCGACCAGGCGGCTGCGCTTCCGCGTCGAGCACGTCGCCCCTGAAGGATTCTGGAAATCCGGAATGACGTAGAACAGTTTCGGCACGCGACGCGCGAGAATCTTCTCGAGCGCCTCGATGTTCGGACCGTCGCGTTCCAGCGGAACGCCCTCGACCTCGGCGCCGTTGCGGCGGAACAGCGTGATCACGCGGTCGTAGGAGGGCGACTCGGTTAGCACCAAGTCACCTTTCTTCAGCAGCGCGATGCACAGAAACTCGACGAGCTCCAGCGAGCCGTTGCCGGTCAGCACGCGCTCCACGGGCACTTGCTGCCACCCCGCGAGCCACTCTCGCAAAGCGGCGAGGCCCGCGGCCGGGCCATACTGCAGCATCGCCACGGCCTGTTTTTGCAGCGCGCGCTGGCTAGCGGCAGCGATCTCGTCGGTGGGAAAGGACTCGTTCGCGGGCACGCCGCGCGTGAAATTGATGGTTTCAGCGGTGGACTGCATTGCATCTTCGTCGTCGCGCGATAGCGCGTCGGACACAGTGTAGCGCTACACGTCACGTCGACAGTGGTGCTCGCGGTGGCGGCGATGCTTCGTGCGCGGCCCGCCACTGCAGGCCCTCGATCACGAGGCTGTAGTCCAGTCGTTCGCCGAGCCAGCGACTGCGGCTCGTTCGCGCGTCGATCGCGAGACCCGCGGACTGATTGATCGACTCCAAATTGTTTCCGCGGAAACATCTTCGCCGCTCGTCGCCGAAATCCGGGATCCGAGTGCCGTCGGGCCGTGAGAACACGAGCACGCCGTCGTCGGTGAGCGCGAGCCCGAAGCCGCCCTCGTGCACGAGTCGATGATGGAAGCCGCAGAGGGTCACGAGGTTTGCGAGCTTGGTCTCGCCGCCGTCGGCCCAGTGGTGAATGTGGTGGCCCTCGGTGAAGCGTGTGCGGTCGCAGCCCGGGAAGCGGCAACCCCCATCGCGGGCTTGCAGCGCACGCCGAAGCGCCGGCGGAATCGTGCGCGTCTTGCGGCCGAGATCGAGCGGCTCGCCGGCCGGCGTCTCGACGAGCTTCACGATCGTGCCGTCGCAGCAGAGGCGGCGTACGGTGTCGACGGCGAGCGCGGGGCCCGCGTCTAGCTCGCACCGATGCGGCTCGTCGTCCGCGGCCGCGGGCTCGGCCGGCAGGACCGCCTCGTCGACGTGCGCGACGACCTGATAGCGCTCCGCGGTCGCGCTCCAATCGCCGTCGTCGGTGCCGTTCGCGAGGAACGTCTCGGCGAGCAGCTTGAGCGCGTCGGCGCGCCGCGCGCCCGCGGTGCGTTCGCGCTCGGCGAGCTGCCATGTTTCCGCGGAAACATTCTCGTCGGTCGGCAGGTTGGTTTCGCGTTCGCGCAGGAAATCACTGGCCGCGTCGATCGCAGTGCGGACCAGTGCGCCGACCTCGGGTGGTAGCCGGCCCTGGATGATGAGCATGCCGGAGTCGTCGTAGAAGCAGCTCAGGTAGCGCGAGACGTGTTGACCGTGCGCCGCGCGCGCCGCGTCGCAACGCTGCGTCCACGCGTACTTGCGCACGAGCTTCTCGACGTGGGCCGCCGTGCCGTGCAGCGCGATGTTGAGCAGCACGTCCTCGTTCGCGCGCGTCGCGACGCGCGTCATCGCGCGAACCTTCGA
>Ga0326731_1000307_pt1 | contig 12662 bp, 14 predicted proteins | sample MHFSIPfraction_FD_207645 | JGI IMG/M metagenome (GOLD analysis project Ga0326731, IMG submission 207645) | Lab enriched peat soil microbial communities from Michigan Hollow, Ithaca, NY, United States - MHF9FY SIP fraction | ecosystem: Environmental > Terrestrial > Soil > Wetlands > Peat | place...
TGTCGTCGGGGACTGGAGCCTGGATCGAGCCTAATCGGATTCCGGCCGGATCAGAGCAATCCGAAGCACGGCCACTGGGGCTTTCCGCGGCCGCCGGCCTGCCCGCTGCTACGCGATCGAAAGCCGAAGAATCACGTTTCTGCGCGGACTTTGACCGAAGGGTGCATGACCCGGGAGCGTGGCAGCGCGATGCTATACTGCCGCCGCATGCCCGGCCTCGAATCCGACGTCGTCCCGCTCTCGCCCGAGCCGGCCGCGGCTCCGGCGCAGCCTTTCTTTCGTCCGTGGGCAACCTGGCTCTCGACCGCGCTCGTGGCCCTGTTCATCGGGTACATCTTCGTTTTAACGCCGGGCGATCCGCTCGACCACCTCCACTGGCCCGAGGATTCTCTCGAGCGACTCGCTGGGCGTGACATGGAGATGCGCGCGGCGATCGCGCGGGCGGCGCCGTGGGAACAGCAGCTCTACGCGATCCTTTCGGGCGGGGACGACAGCGTGGACGACTGGGTCCGCTGGCACGAAGACCTGGCGCAGGCCTCGAACTCACCCGACGTCGAGATGGATCGCCTCATCCTCCTCGGCGAGGCCGGGCGGACGGCGGCGGTGCGAGAGGGCGTGGAGGACTGGGAGCCCGACGACGAATCCGCGACGCGGCGCAAGGCGTGGATCACCGCCGCGTATCTCGAGCCCAAGATCACCCGCGCCGCCGGCCGCGCCCTTATCACCGAGGCGCGGGACGAGCTTCCAGTGGGATGGTTCGCCGATGCGCTCGTGGCGCGTCTGGCGCTCCGCGCGAGCGACACCGTCACCCGCCAGCAGGCCGAAGCCGCCATCGCGGCGCGCGGCGCCGCGCTACTCGATCGCTGGCGTGCGCTCCAGGCGGTGGGATTGCTGCTGGCCGTAGCGGGGCTGGCCAGCCTGGGCGTGATGATGCTGACGCACGCCGATCCGCGAATCGCGGAGGCGAGGATGCTCGATGGCTTCTCGCTGGGTGACGGCTACGCGCTCTTCATCCGCGGCGCCCTGGGCTTCCTCGTTCTCGGGACGGGTCTCGGTCTTGTCGTTCCCGACGAAACTGCTCTCGACGGCATCACGGGACCGGCCACCATCGCCCCGGTCCTGCTCTGCGCGCTCTGGTATCTGCGAGCCCGCGGCGTGTCCTTTACGGCGGCTTTCGGACTCGCGCCAAGCCCATCCCGGTGGTCCCGCCTCGCATGGATCGCTCTGACCCTGATTGGGCTGCAGCTCACCGGCGAGGCAGTGATCAGCGCGGCGCTCGACTCCCTGCATCTGACCTCTCACTGGGCCGACGGTCTGGAGGAGAACTTGATCTGGGGCTCGTGGGGGCTCGTCGCGCGCGAGACCATCGACAGCGCGATCTGGGCGCCGCTCGGCGAGGAGATCGCCTTCCGCGGCGTGCTCTATGCGGGACTTCGCTCGCGCTTCGGGATGGTGCCGGCCGCCGCGCTGTCGGCCGCCGTCTTCGCCGTCGCGCACGGCTACGGCGTGCTGGGTTTCCTGGCCGTCTTCTGGAGCGGCGCGCTCTGGGCGGTGGCCTATGAGAAGACGGGCAGCCTCTGGCCGGGCATCATCGCGCACAGCGCCGGCAATCTGATGGCCACGGTCGGGGTGGTCGCGCTGCTGCGCCTCTAGCGCCCGAGCGAGCGCAGGAGGGCGGCGATCCCCGCCTCGCCGACCTGCGTGTCCTGCTCGCCGTTGCCCCCGCTGACGCCGATGCCGCCCACGACCTCGCCGTCCACCTCGATGGGAAAGCCGCCGACGAAGATGGCGAATTTGCCCGGGTGCATGGCGTGGATGCCGAAGGCCTCATTGCCGGGCAGGGCGGGACCTCCCGGCGGAGCGTTGAACCGGTGGGTGGCGCGGCGATGACCGGCCGCCGTGAAGGCCTTGGCGATCGCGATCTCGACGCCGGTGAGGCGGGCGCCCGTCATCCGATGGAGCGCGATGGGGTGGCCTCCGTCGTCACAGACGCAGATGGTCTCGGTGACGCCGATCTCCCTGGCCTTGACCTCGGCCGCCTCGAGCATGATCCGCGCATCTTCCAGCGTGAGCCGCTTGACGGTGATCATCCCGTCGTCCCCCCCCCGATCCCATTCAAGGCACTTCGACCCAGATCCCATCGCCGTCGATACGCACGGGATAGGTCGCGACGGCCGCGCCGCGGGCGGGAAGGAGGCACTGTCCTGTCCGCACGTCGTACATCCAGCCATGCCAGGGGCAGGTCAACCTCGCCCCCACCAGCTTGCCTTCGCTGAGCGGGCCGCCGCGATGCGAGCACGCGTCGGCGCAGGCGTAGACCTGTTCGCCGACGCGTGCCAGCACCATGCGTATCCCGTTGACCTCCGTCAGCGTGCAGCGGCCCGTGGGAACCTCCTCGAGGGAGGCCGCGCGGACTGCCGTCACATGTCTTCCTTCAGGACGTACGCCCGATGCAAACCGGTCATGTACTGCCAGCGCATCTCGGTCGCCTGCCGCACCTGGTCGACGGCCTCCGCCTGCTTCTCCGGCGTGGTGCTGTGCCGCTCGACGATCTGATAGCCACGCTCGCCGTGGACTTCGTCGGCTTCGATGTGGATGGCGAAGAACTCGACCTCGTGCTCGCTGAACCCGTAGTGCGTCTTGAGCGGCGGCAGGTTGCGCTGGTAGATGCCCGGCACCTGCGACTCGAGCCCGACGAGGAGCCCGGCCGCCGCGATGTGGAAGGGCCGCTTCGAGGTCTCGTAGCACCAGGCGGTCAGCCCGCGCGTGGTGGGCAGCTGCTGCTTGGTCTCCACTTCCTTCCGGCTCACGCCGCACGCCTCGGCGAAGCGGATGAGCAGGTCGACGTGCTTGACGCCGGATTCCTCCTCGATGATGTTCTCGAGCAGGAAATCGCGGGCGTCCGAATCCGGGCACTCGGCGTACACGGCGGCGCACCACCGGGCGAACTGCGAGACGTACTGGTAGTGCTGGCAGGCCCAGGCGCCGAGCTGCTCGCGGCTCAGCTCCCCTTTGACCCACTTCTCGGTGAACGGATTCATCCGGCTGTGCTTGGCGAGGACGGCGGCCTCGAGGCGCTGGCGGAACGAGCTCTTGCTCTCGCTCATGACGGGCTCCTCTCTACTTTGGCTGCGGGGTGAGGCGAAGGTAGGGCTTGAGCGCCTTCCAGCCTTTGGGGAACTTGGCCTTGGCTTCCTCGTCGGTCACCGCGGGAACGATGATGACGTCCTCTCCCTGCTTCCAGTTCACCGGCGTGGCCACGCGATGCGCGTCGGTGAGCTGGAGCGAGTCGATCACCCGCAGGATCTCGTCGAAGTTCCGTCCCGTCGTCTGCGGGTAGGTGATCATCAGGCGGATCTTCTTCTTCGGGTCGATGACGAACACCGTCCGGACCGTGAAGACCTCGTCATGGGCCGGATGCATCATGCCGTAGAGATTCGCCACCTTCTTCTCCGGGTCCGCGATGATCGGGAAGTTGACGGCGTGCCCCTGCGTCTCCTTGATGTCCGCCGCCCAGCCCTTGTGGGAAGCGACCGGGTCGACGGAGAGCCCGATGGCCTTGACGCCCCGCTTGTCGAACTCGGGCTTGAGCCGCGCCACGTAGCCGAGCTCGGTGGTGCACACGGGGGTGAAGTCCTTCGGGTGCGAGAAGAGCACGGCCCATTTGTCGCCGACCCACTCGTGGAAGCGGACGGGCCCCTCGGTGCTCTCGGCCGTGAAGTCGGGTGCGGTATCCCCTAGTCTCAGTGACATATCACGCTCCTTATGGGTTGAGGTTTTGGAAGGCTCCCAGTGTAGGCAATCGACCCGATGGCGTAAAGCCCCCGGCCGGAGACGGCCCGTCGCCCGGGATCATGCGAGCTCCTCCTTCAGGAAGCGGTCGATGAGGCGCCGAGCGCGATCGGGCGCGGCGTAGGTCTGCGCGCGGATGAAGGCGCGTCCGCTCGAGGCGAGGTAGAAACGCTCGTACTGCTCGCCGCGGCTGGCGAGCGCGCTGCCCGTGAAGTCCCACGCGAGCCGGAAAATGCGCGCGCGCTGCTCGGCCGTGGTGTCCTTGGCGCCCCGGAGGAACCGGTCGATGAGCGGGCGCAGCGCGGGATCGGCGAGCTGCCCCGAGGTGGGCGCGGCGAGCAGGTTGTGCGAGCCGAGCAGGCGGATGATCTCGTTCACGCGCGGGAACCACAGCGGCAGCAATCCCCGCAGCGCGCGGAAGGGCCGGCCGTCGGGAAACCACACGCCGTTGCCCCACTCGTAGGCTCCCTGCTCGGCCGCGTGCACGCCGGCCCGCGTCATCTCCCCATAGCTCCAGAGCTCGCCGAGCATCTCCGCCCCCGTGCCCGTCCCCGCGTTGATGGCCTCCGCCATCAGCGTGGCGAGGCCCCACGCGAACTCGAGCTTCGTCTGGGCGCGGATGGAGGTCTGCTGCATGATGTTCGGCATCCAGCCGGTGGTCATGACGCTGTTGTAGGCGGCAAGGTTGGCATCGATGAAGATGCGCCCACGCGGCACCTCCACGTCGTCGAAGATCACGAAGGCGTCCTGCTCGTCGAAGCGGCTCGACAGCGGATGGTCGAAGACATTGCCGGGCACGCTGTAGCTGTCGCGGCACAGGAAGGTGAGCCCCGGCGTGGCCATCGGGATCGAGAACGCCAGCGCGTAGGCGTCCGTGCCCGGGGCGAGGGGGGCGCCCGGATACACGAACAGCTCGTCGGAAAACGGCGCGAGGGTCGCCAGGATGCGGGCGCCGCGCACCACGATGCCATGCGCGGTGTCGTCCACCTTGTGCAGCGCGATCTCGTCGCCGGGGCTCGGGACGTCGCCGCGGGCCTTGTCGATGGTCGGCTGCACGATGGTGTGGGTGAGCGCGAGATCGCGTCGCGCGGCTTCCTTCTGGAAGGCGGCCAGGTTGGCCGCGCCGCGGTCATTGCCGTGGGCCGCCCACTCGTCGGCACGCCCGGCGAAGCCCGCCACGGTCACGTTCAGGTAGTCCGGCGTGCGGCCCATGATGCCCACGCTGAACTCTGCGATGCGCTCGAGGCAGGCGTGCCGGCGCTCGAGGTCTCCGCGGGAGCGGGGAATGATGTGGCTGACGTTGATCAGCTCACCCGTCTCGGGATCGGGCATGAGGCAGATGTCGGCCGCGTCGTGCTGGAGGTCGAAGAGCGCCGCCATGGAGCGCGCCGCACCCGCGAAGGCCGGATGCGTGGCGACGTCGCGCACGCGCTCTGCGCCGACCCAGATGTGACGGTCGTCTTTCAACCCCTGGAGAAACTCCTTGCCGGTGCGCGCAGGCATGGGGCGGGGCCGGTCAGGCCGGAGTCGACGACGCGGACCGCTCCACGAGCCGCTGCTCGATTGCCCGTGCCTCCGCGCGTCCCCCGAGGCCTTCGATCTCGCCGAGCAGCCCGGCCAGCCGGCGGACGATCCGCCGCCCTTCGCCCATGCGCCGGCCGAGAGCCGCGAGCGCCTTCTCGCACTGGACCGTGTGCTCGACCAGATGAGATGCGAAGCGGTGAAGGCGAAAGCGCACGTCGACATCGTACCGGATCCACTGCGTCGGTCGGGTCATGGCGGCGGGGGGCAGATCGCCGAGCCACCGGTCCGTCTCGGCCCTCGCGGCGCCGACCCGCGCGAGAATCTCCGCGATGCTCCCCGTGACGTCGATCTGCGCCGGCGTCGGCAGCTCGTCGTCGGCGACGCGCATGGGATCGGCGTCGGCGCGCTCCGCGGCGTAACGGGTCTGTACCGCATAGCGTCCCTCAATGACGATGATGTGACGGAGAATCTCCCGCACCGACCACTCCCCCGCCCGCGGGGTCCCGTCGAGGAGATCGGTGGGCAGGCCGATGAGGAGGCCGCGCAGATCGCCGAAGGCGCGCTGCGCCAGCGAAAGGATGCGACGTGACTCGGGGTGAGACCGGGCAGCGGCGCTCACGAGAGCCTCCTGGCTCTCCTCGATGGTCCGATAGAGCGCGTAGCGGACGTCCGTCGGCTTGTCGCGATAGAGCCACGGCTGAGCCAATTCCTTTTCGTCCAGGGCGGCAAACCGCAGGAGCGCCGCGTCGATCTCCGCCATCGGGGGCACCGCTACAGCACCGAGCGCACGAGCCCGCCGTCGACGAGGATGGTCGTGCCCGTGATGTAGGCAGCCTTGCCGGACGCCAGGAAGGCCACCAGATATGCCATCTCCCGCGGATCTCCGATGCGTCCCACCGCCGTCTCCGTTGCCCGCTGGGCGAGCGCCTCTTCGAGCGAAATGCCGAGCTCCTTCGCCCGGGCCGTCACGTTCGACAGCATGCGCTCGGTCAGGATCGAGCCGGGGCACACATTGTTCACGAGGATGCCATCGCGACCCACCTCGTCGGCGAGGCTCTTCGCGAATGCCACCACGCCCATGCGGGTGGCGCCGGACAGCGCGAGGTTGGGAATGGGCTGGTACACGGTGCTGGCCAGCACATTGATGATGCGGCCACCGCCCTGCCGCTTCATGTGGGGAACGGCTTCCCGCGACATCCTGGCGAAGAAGATGAGGGACCGCTGCACCGCGGTCGCCCACTGCTCTTCCGTGGCGCTCAGCGCGCGGGCGAGGGGCGGACCGCCGGAATTGTTGACGAGGATGTCGACGCGCCCGAACCGCTCGACGGTGGCGGCGACCAGGTCCCGGGCCGTCTCGGGCTTGTCGAGATCGCCGGCAAGGGCGAGGACTTCGGCGCCCGTCGTGTCGCGGATCGCCTGGGCGGCTCGCTCGAGATCGGCCTTGGTGCGGCTGCACACGGCGACCTTGGCCCCTTCCTCCGCCAGCACATCGGCACAGGCCCGTCCCAGTCCCTTGCTCCCTCCGCCGACGATGGCCACCTTGTCCTTCAGCTCGAGGTCCATGGGAAGCGCGCATCTCCTCTCTGAGTGGGCGGTGTGCAGCGAACGGACACGATACTCGTCTCGGGGCGGCGGACCTGTCAAGGCTGCTCAAGTCCCTCTCCCCCAGTGGGGGAGAGGGTAGGGTGAGGGGGTCCAGGGTGAGGGGGGTCCAGGGTGAGGGGGGTCCAGGGTGAGGGATCCGCGGCACTCGCTCCCGAAGAGAGAGGCTAGTAGAGGTGGCAGGCGACCTCTCGTCCTCCGGCGAGCTTGAGCTTGGGCTCATGCTGCGAGCAGTTGGCCATCACCTTCGGGCAGCGCGGGTGGAAGCGGCAGCCCGCGGGCGGGTTCAGCGGGCTCGGCACTTCCCCCGCCAGCACGACCTCCTCCCGCCGCTCGTCGGGATGCGCGGGCAGCGCCGCCGCGAAGAGGGCTTGCGTGTAGGGGTGCTGGGGCGCCGTCGCCACCTGGGCCGCGTCGCCGATCTCGACGATGCGGCCGAGATACATGACGGCGATCACATGACTCATGTGGGCCACGGCCGCCAGGTCATGGGCGATGAAGAGGTAGGCGAGCCCCAGCTCCCGCTGGAGGTCGCGCAGGAGGTTCAGGATCTGCGCTCGTATGGACACGTCGAGGGCCGACACCGGCTCGTCGAGGACGACCAGGCGCGGCGAGAGCGCCAGGGCGCGTGCGATGGCAATGCGCTGACGCTGGCCGCCGGAGAACTCGTGGGGAAAGAGGTCGCGCGACCTCGCGGGCAGTCCGACCACGTCGAGCAGGCCCGCGACGCGCGCGGCGACGGCCGGCGCGTCGAGACGCTCGTGCGTGATGAGCGGCTCGGCAATGATGGCGTCCACGCGCATCCGGGGGTTCAACGAGGCGAACGGATCCTGGAACACCGCCTGGACACTCTTCCGGTACTTGCGCAGGCCGGCGCCTTCGAGGCCCGCCACATCCTCGTTCTCGAAGAGGATCTGCCCCGCCGTGGGCTTCTCGAGCCGCAGGACGAGCTTGGCCGTGGTGGTCTTGCCGCAGCCGCTCTCGCCGACCACACCCAGCGTGCGGCCCGGCTCGATGGCGAAACGGATATCGTCCACCGCACGCACCACGCCGCTGCCGCGTCCCAGAAGCCCACGGCCGACCGCAAAGTGCTTGGTGAGGCCACGAGCTTCGAGGAGAGGAGTCATCCTTTAAGGACGTCGGCTGGAGCCGGAGCCGCCATCCAGCACCGCGTGCGGTGCTGCGCCGTCACGCGGCTTTCGGGGGGAGCCTCGACACGACAGCGGTCCACCACCAGCGGGCAGCGCGGGTGAAAGGCGCAGCCCGGAGGCAGCGCGGAGGGATCAGGCGGCTGGCCCTCGATGGCGGTGAGGCGCTCAGTGGCGTCGCCGAACCTCGGAATGGATTCGATCAGCGCGCGCGTATAGGGATGGGCCGGCTCGTTGAAAATCGTGCGCACCGGGCCCGCCTCGACCAGGCGGCCGGCGTACATGACCGCGACCTGATCGCACATCCGCGCCACGATGCCGAGGTTGTGCGTGATGAAGATCATGGCGAGCCCATGCTCGCGCTGAATGTCGCCCAGCAGCTTGAGATACTGGGCCTGGATCGTCACGTCGAGGCTGGTGGTCGGCTCGTCGGCGATGAGGAGCCTGGGCCCGCACGAGATGGCGATGGCGCCGACCACGCGCTGGCGCATCCCGCCCGACAGCTCGTGCGGGTACTCGCCCACCCGTCGCTCCGGCGCCGCGATATTCACGGCGGCCAGCAGCCCCCGGGCCCTCGCCCACGCGGTGCGCCTCGGAGTCGCTTCATGCGCGCGCAGCGTTTCGGCGATCTGATCGCCCACCGTGAAGAGCGGGTTGAGCGAGGCCATCGGATCCTGGAGGATCATGGCCATGCGCTTGCCGCGAATCGCGCGCATCTGGGACTCGGACTTCGACAAGAGCTCCTCCCCGTCGAAGCGCACGGAGCCCGCGGCGATGCGCGCCGCCGGCGGCAAGAGGCGCATCAGGGTGAGCGCCAGCGTGGTCTTGCCCGAGCCCGATTCCCCCACGATGCCGAGCGTCCGCCCGGCCTCGATGGTGAACGAGACATCGTCCACCGCACGCGTCACCCGGGTGCCGCGCGCGCCCACGTACTGGGTCGACAGCCCGGAGACCTCGAGGAGTCCGCTCACAACTGGCGCAGCTGCGGGTCGAGCTTGACGCGGAGCCAGTCGCCCAGGAGGTTGGCGGAGAGCACCATGAGCATGATGCAGATGCCGGGGAGCACGGTCAGCCACCAGTAGCCGGCCATGAGGCCCTTCTTGCCGTCGGCCAGCATGAGCCCCCAGGCCGGCTTCGGCGGGGGAACGCCGACACCCAGGAAGGACAGCGCCGCCTCGGTGACGATGACCACGCCCAGCATGAGGGTGCCCAAGACGATGGCGGAGTTCAGCACATTGGGCAGGATGTGACGACGCATGATCGTCTTCTTCGAACACCCCGCGACGATGGCGAGGCGCACGAAGTCGCGCTCCCGCAGCGAGAGCACCTCGCCGCGGATCACGCGCGCATAGCGCGTCCAGTAGACGGCGCCGAGGATGATCACGATGTTCATCTCGCTCGGGCCGACCACCGCCGCGAGAAAGATGGCGAAGGTCAGCGCGGGCAGCGCGAGCCAGGTGTCGGTCACGCGCATGATCACCTGGTCGACCCATCCGCCGAGGTAGCCCGAGAGAATGCCGAGCGTCGTGCCGAGCACGCCGGCCACGATGACGGCGGTGAACCCCACGACCATCGACACGCGCGCGCCGAAGATCAAGCGCGACAGCACGTCGCGTCCGACATGGTCGGTGCCGAGCAGGTGCGCCTCGCTGCCGCCGTACTGCCACGCGGGAGGACGGAAGCGGTCGCCGAGCACACCGATCTCAGGGTTGTACGGGGCCAGCACGTTCGCGAAGATGGCCACCAGCGTGATGGTGCCGAGGATGGCCGAGGGTATCCACGGAAAGCCCTCGATGCGGAGCGCGGCAAAGCGCCAGGCCACGGTCAGCGAGGCAGCTCGGCTACCATTCATGGCGTCCTACCTTTCATAGCGGATGCGGGGGTCGATCACCGCGTAGAGAATGTCCACGAGGAAGTTGACGATCACGATCATCGCGCCGCCGATGAGGACGGTGGCCTGGACCACCGGAAAGTCCCGGAAGGCGATGCCCTCGTAGAGGAGTCTCCCCACTCCGGGCCACGCGAAGACCGTCTCCACCACCACCGCCACGTTGACCATGATGACCAGGTTGATGCCGGCCAGCGTCAGCACGGGAATGAGGGCGTTCTTGAACGCGTGCTTGCCGATGACGAGCGCCTCGGACAGGCCCTTGAGCCGCGCGAGCTTGACGTACTCGGACCCGAGGACCTCGAGCATGGAGGAGCGGGTGAGGCGCATGTGGGCGGCCGCGAAGTACCAGCCGAGCGCGAAGGCCGGCATGACGACGTGCAGCGCCGTGCCCGAGCCCGAGGACGGGAGCCAGCCGAGGTACACGGAAAAGAACAGAATCATGACCAGGCCGACCCAGAAGGATGGCAGCGACAGCCCAAGCAGCGAGAAGATCTTTCCGGCGCTGTCCCACCATTGGTTGACACGCACGGCGGCGAGGATGCCGCTTGGGATCCCCACCAGGAGCGAAAAGGCCATGGCCGCCGCCGCGAGGAGAAGCGAGTACGGCAACCGGGAGAGGTACAGCTCCAGCACCGGAGTGCGGTAGTAGAAGGAGTGCCCGAAATCCCCGCGCACGAGGCTCGACATGAACTGGCCGTACTGGAACCACAGCGGCCGGTCGAGGCCGAGCTGGGCACGCACCGCCTCGAGGTCCGCTTTGCTCGCTCCCGGCTCCACCAGGAGCACGGCGGGGTCGCCGGTCAGCCGGACGAACAGGAAGATGGTGAGCGAGAGCAGCAGGAGCGAGACCACCGCGTAGCCGAGCCGCTTGAGGATGAATCGCTTCACGGCTGTGCCTTGAGCTTGAGGTCTTCGTAGGGCGCCGAATAGGCGTGATTCTTGATGAGACCCAGGCCGCTCACCGCCGGTCGCGGACCAACGCCGTTGAGGAAAGCCGGCTCGATCACCGGCCCAAACATTGCGCGCTCGTGGATCATCTGCTGGATCTTGAACAGGAGCTGCTGCCTCACGCGCGGGTTCATCTCGTTCGCCTGCTCGGAGAAGAGGCCGTCGATGTCGGGGTAGGCACCGTACGCGTAGCGACCGCCGGTGACGGCATTGACCTCGATGCGCGTGGCGGCATTGCCCGGCGCCCCGCTGCCGTTCTGCACGACGTAGTGGAGCTTTTTCTCGCCCAGCTCCTGGTAGAAGGCCGCGCGCTCGAGCGGTCTGAGCTTCAAGCGTATGCCCACGGCCTGCAGGTAGTTGACCACCGGCTCGCCGATGGCGGTGCCGTAGACCATGTCGCCGGACAGCTCGCCCGCGTCGAAGCCGTTGGGATAGCCGGCCTCGGCGAGGAGCTGCTTGGCCCGCTTGGGATCGAACGGATACGGCGGCGGGGTCCAGAAGTACTCCAGGCCCTGGGGCACGAAGCTCTGGGCGAGCTTGGAGTAGCCGAGATACACGGCCTGGTTCACGCCCTGTCGATCGACGGCGAGATTTGCGGCCAGCCGCACCCGCTTGTCGTGCCAGGGCGACTTAGGATCCCACTGCTCGGTGAAGACCATCCAGATCGTGAACGGGAAGAAGGTGGGCGCGAGCGTCAGGCCGGGGGTGCGCTTGAGTTCCTCGGCCAACGGCCCCGTGATGCTGTAGGCGATGTCGACTTCCCCTCGCTTGAGCGCGGCGAGCCGCGTCGATTCCTCGGGGATGACCTTCCAGACGAGCGTCTTGACCGACGGCGTCTTGCGCCAGTACCCGTCGAAGGCCTCGAGCGTGAGCTCCACGCCCGGCTTGAACGCGGCGAACCTGTACGGCCCGGCTCCGATCGGCGCCTTCTTGAACCCGTCGTCCCCGACCTGCTCGACGTACTTCTTCGGCACTATCCAGGCGGCGCCGGTGGCCGGCGTTGCGTAAAAGGTCAGGAAGTCCGGCCAGGGCCGCTTGAGCGTGAAGCGGACGCGGTACGGGTCGACTACGTCCACCCGTGCCACCCTGCCCTTGAGCTCCTTGGCCGACGCACCGCGGTAACGCTCGAAGGAGAACTTCACGTCCTCCGCCGTCATCGTCTCGCCATTGTGGAACTTGACGCCCTTGCGGAGCACGAACTCGTAGGTCAGCCCGTCCTTGGACATGGTCCACGACACGGCAAGCGAGGGCGCCATCGCATTGCCCGGCATCGGCTTCACGAGCGCGTCGTGGATCGCGTAGAGAACCATGAAGGGGGTGATGATGCCCGAGGTCTCGGCGGGGTCGAACCAGGTGGGCGCGAGCGCCACGTGCGAGGCCCACGTCATCTGGCCGGTCGGCGCGGGGGCGCTCGGAGGCTGAGCCGCCGCCGGTGCGGCCGCGGCGATCGCCACCGCGGCCACAAGGGCGAAAATACATGCTCGGGAGCGGGTCATGATCTGTCCTCCGCTGCGCTGCGACAAGGACGGGGGCGCTCGCGGGCTGCGAGGTTGCCCGATTATCCCCGAATCCCTCAGGCTGTCAATGGCTTCGAGCGGCCGCCGGCTCCGGGTTCAAGTGGCCGCCGGCGCTGGGTCCCGCGGCCGCTCGATGTTGTTAGCAAGTGAATTGACCGCTCGGGTTTGACACGTGAATTGACCGCATCAGGGTGAGGGTCAGGCCGGCACGAGGGCACGGCGGTCGGGTTTGGAGGCGCG
>Ga0326731_1000308_pt1 | contig 12628 bp, 14 predicted proteins | sample MHFSIPfraction_FD_207645 | JGI IMG/M metagenome (GOLD analysis project Ga0326731, IMG submission 207645) | Lab enriched peat soil microbial communities from Michigan Hollow, Ithaca, NY, United States - MHF9FY SIP fraction | ecosystem: Environmental > Terrestrial > Soil > Wetlands > Peat | place...
AACCCCGTTCTGGCGCAAGGCGTCGAAGTCGCTCCCCGCGAGCGTGCGGCAGCGCTACCGGTCGCAACTCAAGTCCGCGGAGCGCCTGGATCTCGCGCTCGACCGGGTCATCGAGTTCTTCTCCTTGCACCGCTCGGCGCACTGACCAAGCAGTACCCGGGGCGCCCTCTCCTCCCTCCTCCCTCGGCGCCCCGGGATTTTTCCCGCATGTTCATACGGCACAAAACCGCAGTGCCGGACGACGGCGAAGGCGGGCGCACGCGAGTCTAAAGTGGTGTCCCACGGGAGGGCGATCGCCAGCCCGATTACGGGAGATCATCATGAACAACCAACTGCTCCACTACCCCACGCCCGACGAGATGAGCGCGCTCAAGGCCGCGGCCCACCGCGCCCGCGCGCGCCACATGAAGCTGCTCTTCCGCAGAGGCGTCCGCGCCCTGAAGTCGTTCGCCGCGCACTTTGCCGCGGTGCCTGTCGCCAAGCGGGTGAGCCATGCGTAGCGAGCTCGCGCTTGATCGGGTGATCGCGCTCCTTTTCGCGCCGGGGAGCGTACTGAGCCCCCGGCCGTCGCTCAGCCGGGCCGGTCGCGATCGTCCTGATCGCCAGAGTCCCGCTTCGAGCCAGCCGGCTGGATCCAACCCAGCAGGAACAGCCCGACCGAAAGGAACACGGCGCCCGGTCAAGCCTTCGGGCTAACCTTCGCCTTCTCCGCAAACGCCTTGCGGCGCGCCTGCTTCGCCGCGCGGCGCAACTGCTTCTTCCTCGTCTGGTTCCTGCGGCGGGTCGTGAGCATGCTCGAATGGCTCATTGCTTTTCTCCTTCCTAGAGAATTCTCTCACCGAATTTCTTCAAGGCCTTTTCGGAGAGCGTGAGCCCGAGCCCGGGGGCTTCCTTCAGCGTCAGCACGCCTTTCGCGATCCTCGGCGGGTCCTCGAACAGCTCCGCCTGGAGCGGGTCGCGCTCCGGGTCGGTGAAGGACTCGACGATGAGCCCCGCAGGGCTCGCCGCGACGATGTGCGCGTGGATGAAGCAATCGTGGTGCGGCGCGACCTGGACGTGATTCAGCTCGCACAGCGCCGAAAGTTTCCTCCCCTCGGTGAAGCCGCCCATCATGGTGCAGTCAAACTGCAGGATCTCGATCGCGCCTTCTTCCAGCAGCGCGCGGCAGCCGTAGCTCGTCAACTCGCTCTCGCCCGCCGAAAGCGGGATATGCGTCTTCTGCGCGAGGAGCTTCAATTCCCTGCGGTCGTCGTGCCAGCGCACCGGCTCCTCCAGCCAGCGCGGGCGCAAGGGCTCGAGCAGCTTCGCGCCCTCGATCGCGGTGGCGAGATCCCAGCCGCGGTTGACGTCGACCATCAGGTCCCGGTCCTCGCCTATCACCTCGCGCACCAGCGCAAGGCGCTCCATGTCCTCGGCGAGCGGCAGCCCGCCCGCTTTGGCCTTGAAGCCCGTGTGCCCCTGCCCTGTCAGCATCTGCATCTCGTCCTTCAGCTCGGAGAGCGTCTTCCCGTCGCGGTAGTAGGCGCAGGTGACATAGCAGGGCACCGCGCCCCGGTAGCCGCCGAAGAGACGGTACAGCGGGAGGCCCGCCTTCTTCCCGACGATATCCCAGAGCGCGATATCCACCGCCGCGGAAATGCGCACGATCGCCTCGCGCGTCCACTTCTTTTCGAACGCAAGCCGCTGCCAGGTCAGCGCGAACAACTTCTGATACAGCGCCTCGGGCGCGAGCGCGTCCGCGCCGACGATCAGATCGGCGATGCCCGTCTTCACCGCGTGGATGGCCGCCTCGATCGGCGTGTAACTCGTCGCCAGGCCGATGCCTTCAACGCCCTCGTCCGTCTGAATACGGACCAGAATCTCGTTCGCTTTGGGCACGACGAAATGGCTGACCCAGTGCGGGCGGCCGGTGTCGGGAGCGCGGAGGATGTGGACCTGGAGCTGGGTGATTTTCATGTGAGGGGGTCAGTCGATGGCTGTCTTCTGATGTTTCAGGGATAGTCTCCAAACCGGCCCCTTCATGTCAAACTCGGGACCCCAGCTTCCCCGACCCCGTGGCCCTCCTGACGAAAACTCTCCGCATCGCGCCGATGTTCCTTTGCATGGCGCTCGCCGGCTGCCGGCGTTCCGGTCGAAGATCTGCTCGCCTCGACCGCGATTGTCGCCGAGCTCCCGATCGAGAGCGGCGCGCTGGTCGAGGTGGCGCGGTTCTCCGCGGGCCGCCCGGGCGAAGTGCCGCCCGGCGACTGGAAGCCTTTCGTCGTTTCGCCCTTCGCGTCCAAGAGCGAGTACGCCCTGGTCGACGGCGGCCCGGAGGTGGTGCTCGAAGGCCGCGCGAATGGCTCGGCCTCTGGGTATTACCGGCGCATCCGCATCGATCCGGCGCGCCATCCTTGGATCGAGTGGCGCTGGCGCGTCATGCAGCCGCTGACCCACACCGATCCCCGCGTCCCCTCGCGCGACGACTCGGCCGCGCGCGTGATCGTGGCTTTCCACGGCGACATCAAGCGCCTGGACATCGGCGAGCGTTTCGCTCTCTCTCTACAAGGCGTTCACCCGCGAGAAGATGCCCTACGCGATCATCATGTATACCTGGTCGGACGACGCCCCGGTCGGCACCATCGTCGCGAACGACCAGACCGCGAAAATCCAGACCATCGTCGTGGAAACCGGCGGCGGCCAACTCGGCGAATGGCGCGAGGTCCGGCGCAACGTACTCGAGGACTACCGACACGCCTTTGGCGAGGAACCCTGGGATATCGTCGCGGTGGGCGTGATGACCGACGCGCGCAACACGCACGGGAAGGCGAGCGCGCAGTACGGAGATATCAGCTTCCGGCCGGAGCGTTGACGGCCGCCGGACCTGCGATGCGGAATTTACGGTTGGACTTCGACCTTGCGCGCTGCTACGGCGACATGGGACCTATTGACGCCGGTGTATTGCGTGCCGGCCGACCGGGCCTGCGCGCCTGCGGCGTGCACGCGCGCTTCTTGCCCACTGGTGTCCCAGACTGTCATCGCCAGCGCCACGGCACCCGCGAGCGCCACCGCTTGAAGAAATTCCGTTTGGTGAACTTCCATGATTGTCTCCGTTGCTCGCCTCGCGAGACTACAGGGAAGATATTTCACTGTGATGTACGCCGGCTCCCTATTCCCCGACCAGGCGGATCCGCGTGATTTCCGAGGGAATCCAGAATCGCATCGGCGGTCCCCAATAGCCCGTGCCGCGGCTGGTATAGACCCACATGCGGCCCAGGCGCTTCAGCCCCGCGGTGAACGGCTGCTGCAGGCGCACCAGGAAATTCCACGGCCAGAACTGGCCGCCGTGGGTGTGCCCGGAGAGCTGTAGGTGGTAGCCGGCCGCCTCCGCGAAATGAGCGGAGCGCGGCTGGTGGGCGAGCAGCACCTTCAGCGCATGCGCGGGCGCCCCGCGGGCCGCCGCGTGAGGATCGCTCTTGTGCGAGGTATCGAAATGGTGGGCGGACCAGTCTGTCACGCCGGCCACCGCCAGCGCCGCCCCGTCGTGATCCAGTACGACGTGCTCGTTCATCAACACCCGCGCGCCCAGGCGCCGCAGCTCGCCGATCCACTCGTCGGCCCCCGAGTAGTACTCGTGGTTGCCGGTGACGAAATAGGTTCCGTGGCGGGAGGCGAGGCGCGCGAGCGGCTCGGTATGGTACGCGAGGTCCGGCACGCTGCCGTCGACCACGTCGCCGGTGATCGCGACCATGTCGGCCTGCAGGAGATTGACCCGATCGACGATCGCGGCTACGAAATTGCGCTTGATGGTCGCCCCCACATGGATGTCGCTGATCAAGGCAATCGTGAAACCCTCCAGCTCTTTCGCAAGGCCGGCGAGGGGCACCTCGACGTCGACCACGGGCGCCGTGCGGCGCGCCATGAAGAACCCGATCAGCGTAATGAGCGGCGTGAGCGCCATCACGCCGACGGCCGAGACGCGGATCCAGGACTCGTGGAGTCGCGGCGAGAGCGCAAGGGCGGACACCAGTAGGCTCAGCTCGCGGGCCACGGTCAGGACCAGAAGCCACGAGAAGAAGCCCGCCGCCAGCCACGGCAGCAGCATCGCCCAGGGAGCGCGGTCCTCCCGGATCCAGAACCCCTTGGGGAAGAGCCAGAGACACAGCGCGAGCACGGCCCAACCGGCGATCTGCGTGACCGCGCCGAACGGCAGAAGCAGCCGCACGCCGACATAGAGATGAAGAAGCGCGAGCAGGAGAACGACAGGGCTGGGGAACGGGCGGAATTTCACCGGGAGGAAATGGGGGCGAAGGCCGGCACGCGCAAGACCTGCGGGGAGCTCAGTGTCGCCTCAGGACGACACGCGCTCAGCGCAAGCGAAACTCCGCGCGACCCACACTGTCGCAAGCATCGTCTCCCACCGCAACAAAGTAAAATGCCCCCGATGTTCCGCCGCCGCATTTTCGGCCAGATCGAGCCCGGCCGCTCGAAGTTCTGGCGCTATTTCCGCTACGCCTTTCTCGCTCTCGCTCTGCTCGCGGCGAGCTTCACGCTGTATCTCGATTTCCGCGTGCGGAGCGAGTTCGAAGGGCGGCGCTTCGCGCTGCCCGCGCGCATTTACGCGCGGCCGCTGGAGTTGCACGCCGGCCTGCGCATCGCTCAGGGTGACGTCATCGACGAGTTGCGCGAGAACGGCTACCGCGAGGGCATCCGCGAGGGCGACACGGGCTGGTTCGTGCGCGACGGTAGCTGGCTGGAGATCGCGGTGCGACCGTTCCGCTTCTGGGACGGGGCACAGAATGCGCTGCGCGTGCGGATCGATTTCGACCCGATCGGAGTGCAGAAGGTGCAGGACGCTCAAGGTCTCGACCTGCCGCTCGCGCGCCTGGAGCCTCTCCCGATCGGCGGCATCTATCCCGGCAACAACCAGGATCGCGTGCTGGTGCGCCTTTCCGAAATCCCCAAGCCCCTGGTGCAGGCGCTCGTCGCCACCGAGGACCGCGCCTTCTACACCCACCACGGCTACGACCTGCGCGGCATCGCGCGCGCCGCGTGGAGCTTCGTGCGCGGCCACGGCCTGCAGGGCGGCAGCACGCTGACGCAGCAGCTGGTGAAGAATTTTTTCCTCACGCCCGAGCGCACGCTCCAGCGCAAGGGCACCGAGTTCATCATGGCGGTGCTGCTCGAGCTGCACTACGGCAAGGAGGAGATCCTCGAGACCTACTTGAACGAGATCTACCTCGGCCAGGACCGCGACCGCGCCATCCACGGCGTCGGTCTCGCCTCGCTCTACTATTTCGGGAAGACCGTCGACCAGCTCACGCTCACCGAGGGCGCCCTCCTCGTCGCCCTGGTGAAGGGGCCGGGCGTATACGACCCCTACCGCCACCCCGACCGGGCCCTGGAGCGAAGGAACCTGGTGCTGCGAGAGATGCGCAACACCAATGCGATCACGCCCGAGGCATTCATGCTGGCGCGCTCGACCGGCCTCGGCGTCAACGACAAGGCCGCCCAGGGCACTTCGCCCCACCCGGCCTTCGTCGACCTCGTCACCCGGCACCTGCGGCGCGACTACGACGAAGCCGACCTGCGCTCCGAGGGCCTGCGGATATTCACGACGCTCGACCCGCGCGTGCAGGGAAGAGCGGAGCGGGTGCTCGAGCGCCGGATCGCGCAGTTCGACCGCGAAAAGCGCTTTGGCGAACCAGGCCTCGAGGGCGCGGTGGTGGTTACCGACAGCCAGACCGGCGAAGTCGAGGCCCTGGTCGGCGGGCGCGATCCCCATTACCGCGGCTTCAACCGCGCGCTCGACGCCGCGCGGCCGGTCGGCTCGCTCCTGAAGCCCGCGGTCTACCTCACCGCGCTCGCCGATCCCGCGCATTACACCCTCGTCACGCCGCTCGACGACAGTCCCTTCGTGTGGAAAAGCCGCGGCGCGCCCGACTGGGAGCCGATGAACTACGACCGGCAGTACCACGGCGCGGTGCCCTTGAGGGTGGCGCTCGCGCAGTCCTACAACGTCGCCACCGCGCGCCTCGGGACCGACCTCGGCGTCAGCCGCGTGCTCGGCACCGTGCAGCGCCTGGGCATCGAGCGCGAGATGCAGCCCTACGCATCGACGCTGCTCGGCGCGGTCGATCTCTCACCCCTCGAAGTCGCGCAGATGTATCAGACCATCGCGAGCGGCGGATTCCGCGCCCCCTTGCGCGCGATCCGCGAGGTGACCACCCAGGACGGCAAGCCGCTCAAGCGCTACCCGCTCGCGGTCGAGCAAGCGTTTCCGCCGGAGCCGGTGTACCTCGTCACCGCCGCCATGCAGGGCGTGGTGCGCGAGGGCACCGGGCAGTCGCTCAAGAACTGGTTGCCTGCCGAGACCGCGGTCGCCGGAAAGACCGGCACCACCGACGAGCAGCGCGACGCCTGGTTCGCAGGATTCACCGGCGACAAGCTCGCAATCGTATGGATCGGCTACGACGACAACCGCGCGGCACGGCTCACCGGCGCGGGCGCGGCACTACCCGTGTGGGGCGAGCTGATGGGCTCGCTCGCTGTCGAGCCTTTGGTGCTCCCAAAACCCCAGGGCATCGAGACCGTGCTCGTCGATCCGGGCAGCGGCCTGCGCGCCGATTCGGGCTGCGCCGGCGCGCTCGAGCTGCCCTTCGCCAAGGGGTCGGCGCCCTCCGCGGTCGCTCCCTGCGCGAGCAGCGTCGGCATCGCGGTTGAGGACGTGAAACAGAAAGCGAAAAACTGGTGGCAGCGCCTGTGGGGTCGATGAAATAATGCGGGGATGAAATCCCGCCTGAGGATCGTCCTAGCGTTCGCGGTATGCGTCTCGGCCTGCGCGTCGCAGCGGCCCGAGCCGGGCCTGCCGCCGCCTTCGCCTCTTCCACCCTCGGGCCCGGCCCACGCCGAGAGCCCGGCGATCGCGAGCCTGATGGACAGCGCCCGCGCCGACACCGCAGCCGGCAAGCTCGCCAACGCCGGGGCGTCGCTCGAGCGCGCGCTCAGGATCGAGCCGCGCAATCCGCGCCTGTGGCAGGAGCTGTCGCGCGTGCGGCTGCTGCAGCGCGACTACGTCCAGGCGGAGAGCTGCGCGCAGCGCTCCAGCTCCTGGGCGGGAAGCGACGCGCTGCTCGTCGCCGACAACTGGCGCCTCATCGCGCAGGCGCGCGAGGCGCGCGGGGATGCGGACGGCGCGCGGGCTGCGCTCGACGCCGCGAGCCAGCAGCGCTAGCCGCGCTATTCCCTCGGCGGAATGGTCCGCAGGTAAGCGACGATCGCGTCGAGGTCGGCCGCGCTCATGCGCGCGTACCATTCGAAGCCCATCGGCGGCTTGAGCCTGCTGCCGTCCTTGCGCACGCCCTGGGTGATGGCGCGCTTGACCTCGGCGTCGCTCCAGGCTCCGATGCCGTTCGTCTTGTGCGAGGTGATGTTGCGCGACACCGAGACGCCGAACGGCCCTTCGAACTTCTCGCCGCCGATCCCGAGCATGTTCTTGAAATCGCGCCGGCCGTTCACGGACGGCGTGTGGCATTCCATGCAGTGGCCGATGGTGGCGAGGTAGAAGCCGCGCTTGACCGGGTCTTTCATGGCGCTCTCGGGCAGCGGCGCCTCGGCGCCCGGCGGAACGTCGACGTGCATCTGCGGCACCTTGTACACCGGCGCCTGCACCTTGTTCGACACCGCCGGCACCTGCAGCAGATACGCCGCCACGGCGTCGAGATCGGCCGGGGCGAAAATCTTGTAGAACGGATAAGGCATCTGCGGGGAGAGCTGCTTGCCGTTCGGCCGCCTGCCCTCGCTCAGCGCGCGCTTGACGTCCGCCGCAGTCCAGCCGCCGATGCCCGTCTGCTTGTCCGGCGTGATGTTCGCGCCCTTGACCGTATACTCCGGCGTGTCCCAGGTCTGCGGGCCGCCCGCGTAGAGCCGCGCGGCGTCGATCACCCCGCCCGGGCCCCGCGGCGAATGGCAGTTGCCGCAGGTAAGAATGCCTTCGACCAGGTAGCGCCCGCGCTCCACCGGCGTCTGCGCCGTTGCCGCGCTCGCGGCTACGGCCAGCACCGCAATCCACACTCTCCCCGATATCATCGTCGTCGTTTCTCCCTGTCAGTCGCAGCGCGACGCGCCATTATACTGAGGCCCGCTCGCGGCCACCGCATCAGCGCGAGCGCGGAGAGCGCAAGTAGCGCCGCAGCGAGTATCAGCGCGCCGGAGAAGCCTCCGGTCGCGCGCACCCAGTACGCGGCGGCGAGCGGCCCGATGATCTGGCCGAGCGCGAACGCCGATGTCATGGCGGCGATGAGCGTGCGCGCGCTGGCACCGGCGACCGCGCGCGCTTCCTGCAAGCCGACCTGGGTGATCACGACGAAGGTGCCGCCCACGCAGAGCGCTGCGATCAGGATTCCTGCGAGTCCGGGCAGCAGCAGCGGAACGATGACGCCGGCCGCCATCACCAAGTGACAGATCGCCCAGGCGCCGCGGTGCGTGACGAGCGGCGCCGCGCGAGCCACCAGCAGCGTCGAGGCGACGGCCGCCGCGCCGAAAGCGGGCCACGCCCAGCCGAAGAGGACCGGGTCAGCGACGACCTGCTTCGCCATGACGGGAAGAAAAGTACCGGGGATGATGTAGCCGAAGCCATAGGCACCGTAGCAGATGACCAGCCGCCAGAAATCCCCGCTGCGCGGTTTCGCCTCGTCCCTCGGGAGCGCGGCGGGAGTCGCCGCGCTCCCCGAGCCGAACGAAGGCCAGAAGATCGCGGCGGCGGCAAGCGCGCCGATCCCCAGGCTCAGCCAGGCGATGGACGAGCTCGCCCCCGCCTTCATTGCGACCAGGCAAACCGCCCCGGCGACGACGATGCCCGCACCCACGCCGGCGTAGACCACGCCGCTCAAGGCGATGCGCCCGAGAACGGCGAGCCGCTCGAGCGACCAGGCGGACACGAACACGAGCACCCAGGCGCTCGCGACGCCCGCAAGCGTGCGCAGCGCGACCCACAACGGGAAGCCCTCGCGCAGGGCCATTGCGAGCGTCGATGCGCCGATGACCGCGAGGCCCGCGCGGATCGCGGTGGCCGCGCGGATGCGCAGGTGCACGGCCGAGAGCGCGCCGATCAGGTAACCGAGATAGTTCGCCGAGGCGAGCCAGCCACCGTCCGAGACCGAGAGGCCGGCGTCCTGCTGCATCATCGGCAGGATCGGCGTGAAGGCGAAGCGCCCGATGCCCATGGCGACGGCGAGCGCCGCGAGGGCGGCGAGCGCGACGCGCATGCCCTCGCGGTCCGCCGCTTCGCCCTGGTCGTCCTTCGTCACCCCAGCAGTATAGTATCGGGCCTCCCCCTTTCCCGAAGCTCGCCATGCGTAGAACCCCATTGATCTTTTGCCTGTCCTTGCTCCTTCCCCTGCCGCTCGCCGCGCAGGCGCAGACCCATTCGACAGGCTCAGGGCAGGCCTGGCCGGCGCACCCCGTGAAGCTGATCGTTCCGTTCCCTGCAGGGAGCGCGACCGACCAGGTGGCGCGGCTCACCGGCGCCGAGCTGCAGGCCGCGCTCGCCCAGCCCTTCATCGTCGAGAACAAGGCCGGCACCCAGGGCTCGATCGCGGCGGCGGAAACCGCGAAGGCCGCCCCCGACGGCTACACCATGATGGTGACGACCAACACGCCGCAGGCCGCCAACGTCAGCCTTTTCAAGAAGCTCAGCTATGACCCGGTGCGCGACTTCGCGCCGGTCGCGCGCCTCGCCACCACTTCCTTCATGCTGATGGTGAGGTCCGACTACCCGGCGAAGAGCCTCAAGGAATTCCTCGCGGTTTCCAGGTCGAAGAGCCAGTCGGCCGGCTACGGCTCCTCCGGCTCCCAGGTGTCGCTCGCACTCCTGAAATCGATGGGCAGGCTCGACGTCCTCGACGTACCGTACAAGGGGATCCCGCAGGCGATCACCGACACGCTCGGCGGGACGATCGCCTTCACCTTTGTCGACCTGGGCAACGCGCTAGCACAGGCGAAAGGCGGCAAGCTGCGCGGCCTCGCCGTGACCTCGGCGAAGCGCACGCCGCTCGCGCCCGACCTGCCCGCGCTCGCCGAGGAGCTCCCGGCTACGAGCTGATCGCCTGGTTCGCGCTGGTGGCGCCGGCGAGGACGCCGCCCGAGGTGGTGCGCAAGGTCTACGGCGCGGCGGCGGCGGCGCTGGCGAGAGCCGAGGTGAAGGGGAAGTTCGCCTCCATCGGCACCGACGTCGCGCCGCTCGATCCCGCGCAGCTAGGCCGCTTCATCGAGGCCGAGATCGCCCACTGGGCGAAGCTCGTCAAGCTCGCCGGCATCCAGCCCGAGTAAGCGCGCGCCGCCGACTCGATCCGCACGGATCCCTAGTCGTCGTTGCCGTCGTGCGACCCGGGGAACCTGCCGATCCGGATTCCACTGGTAGACCGATGGCAGATGCGCACGGACTCGATCGGGTTGTCGAGCGGCGGGAAGACCCGGGTGAGCGTCTCGACCGCCGGGTCGAAGGACCCGAACACGATCGACTTGCCGTCGGACGACACGTGGCCGACCGCGGTCGGAACGCCTGAGCTGCTGTTCTGCTGCCCGGCACGCGGGCCCGCGACGAAGGTGTTGAGCGACGGCCCCTGATCGATCGTCAGAGTGCGGTCCGCCGCCACGCTGTACGTGATCGGGATGACGTGGTCGGCCGCGCTGACGGCTCCGCCCGACTGGGGTCCCACGGATCCCGGCTGGTTCAGGTTCGTAATGATGCTGCGTCCGGCAAGGGTGCCGGTGCCGTCGCCGTTGAACGTGATGACCCCGGTGCTGCTGAATGAATTGACTCCGGCCGGGGCGAGCGGCACCAGGGTCGGGCTGAAGCCCGGGGGCAGCGTATACGAGGTCGGCGTGATGATGGCGCCCGAGACGACGCATATGCTCGTGCCGGTGACCGCGAAGTCGCCTTTGAGCTGATCGGTTCGCCACTCGGCGAGTGCGGGGGCCGACGCGAAGATTGCAGCGAAAGCGGAACTGCCGATGACTGCCTTGACGATTTGCATGGACTTCTCCTTTCTACTGGTAGGTGAGTAGCGCTTGCATCTTCCCTTCCGGGCTGGAACAGCGCATCCCCCAAACGGGTGAGGCACGCCGCCCTGAGGGACCGAATTGGCGGTTCATGCGGCGACGTGAACCCCGGCGAGCATCCCGACGAGATCGGCCTGGCGCCCGACGCCGGTCTTGCCGAGAACGGCCTTGAGCTGACTGCGAATAGTTTCGCGCGACAGTCCGAACGCCTCGGCGATCGCCTCGACCGTGAGGCCCTCGCCGATCCCGCGCGCGACGCGGGCCTCGGCCGGCGTCAGGTCGAACAGGCCCTGGAGCACCGCGGCGTCGGGAGCTGCCTGCGGCTTCAGCGGAGTGACGATGAGAATGCCGGCTGCGCCGGTGAAGATCTCGTACGCGGTGCCCCGCAGCGGGACGACGTGCACGATCATCGGCGGCCGCTCCGCGCGTCCGCGGATCGGGATCAGTCGAACCGGGTCGGCCGCCGAAGGCGCGAGCGGCCGCGCGAGCGCCTCGGCGAACAAGGCGTCGGCGGCCGCGTCAGCGAGCGTGAGGCGCTCGCCGCGCTCGCGGGCGACTCCGGGCATCAGCTTTTCGAACAGTCTGTTGACCGCAAGCGGCTGCCCGCGCGGGCCGAGCACCGCGGCAGCAAGGCCGATCAGGCCGAGCGCTTCGGCCGCGGCGCGAGGTCTGCTCCACTCGCCGGCGACGCGGTCCCTCATGGAGCCGTCCGCCTGCCGATCCAAGCTACCAAAACCGTTGGCGCTGATCATGTTCTCCCCTCCACAGGTCGCGCTTACCTGGGGGATGCTGGGCTAGGGCGAGTCCCTTATCGCATACGGATGAATTACATATGGGTTACACGTGACGGGATTTGATTGACACGCCCAATCTGTAACCCGACCACAAGCTAGGGACGCCGGGAAACCTCGGCGTACAGGGCGCGGGTCTCGGCCGAGGGCTCCGCGCCGACGGACGCCTGGAGGATTTTCCGGCATCGCTCGAAGGTTTCGGCAGCATCGGCCCGGCGTCCCAGCTGCGCGTAGCACAGCATGAGATGCCGGTATAGGCTTTCGGCGACGTTGTCGACCTCCAGCGAACGCTCGAGGAACTCCACCGCGCGCCCCGGTTTTGCGGCCTGCCAGTAGCGGCATGCTTCTCCGGCCGCGCGAAGGAAGCGGTGGCGCAAGCGCTCGCGCAAGGGCAGGCTCCAGGGCTGCTCGGGCTCGTTTCCGAGAAACGAGCCCTTGTAGAGCCCGCTCAGCTGCACGCACAGCTTGTCCAGGTCGTCCGCGTCGATGGTCTCGTGCGGCCGGCGCAGCATCTGCTCGATGCGCGTGATGACCTGTTCGAGCGCCCAGGTGTCGGTCCAGACGTAGCGCCCGTCGAGCGAGAGCTTGCCTTCGGAGAGCTGGACCGCGCGGTCCTCGCCGAGGAGCTTTCTCAGCCGGTGCAGCGTGGTGGTGAAGGAGCGGTGCGCGGAATCCCCGTCTATGCGGGGCCACAGCGCCTCGGTGATGCGCTCCTCGCTCACCTCGCGGCCGCCGTTCGCGATCAGGACCTTGAGCAGCTCGAGCGGGCGCCGCTGCGCCTTGCCGGTGAAAGTCAG
>Ga0326731_1000310_pt1 | contig 12591 bp, 14 predicted proteins | sample MHFSIPfraction_FD_207645 | JGI IMG/M metagenome (GOLD analysis project Ga0326731, IMG submission 207645) | Lab enriched peat soil microbial communities from Michigan Hollow, Ithaca, NY, United States - MHF9FY SIP fraction | ecosystem: Environmental > Terrestrial > Soil > Wetlands > Peat | place...
GTGGGCCTTTAGCTTCTCGGCATCCAGCGAGGGGTCCGACGGAGGAGTGCCCCCCTCCTCGGCCCCTTCCTCCAGCAGGTCGGGATCGGTAAAGATGGTCGCGCTCACCCTGAGGGCGAGCGCGATGCTGTCGGACGGCCGCGCGTCCAGCTGGAAGATGTGGTCGTCCCGCGCCAGCCACAGCTCGGCGAAGTAGGTCTTGTCCTTGAGGGCGCTGATCACGATGCGCTGCACCACCGCGCCGAGCCCGAGGATCACCGACTTGAGCAGATCGTGGGTCATCGGGCGCGGCGGGCGGATGCCCTGCATCTCCATCGCGATCGCGCTGGCCTCGGCCGGGCCGATCCAGATGGGAAGGACCCGCGTCCCATCCTTCTCCCGCAGGATCACCACCGGGGAATTGGTGGTCCGGTCGAGGCCCAGGTGGGCGACGGTGACCTCGATCATCCCACCGCGTTCAGCAGCTCCTCCACCCGGTCGGTCTGCTCCCAGGGGAAGAACTGCAGCGCACCCTTCCGGTAGGGCTTGCGGCCAAAGTGGCCGTAGGCCGCGGTCGGCGAATAGATCGGCTTGCGGAGATCGAGGGCCTTGATGATGGCTGCCGGGGTGAGGTCGAACACCTTCCGCACCGCGTCTTCCAGCGCCATGTCGGACACCTTGCCGGTTCCGAAGGTCTGGACCATCACCGACACCGGATCGCGCACGCCGATGGCATAGGCCACCTGCACCTCGCAGCGCTTGGCCAGCTTGGCCGCGACGATGTTCTTGGCCACCCAGCGCATGGCATAGGCGGCGGACCGGTCCACCTTGGAGGGATCCTTGCCGCTGAACGCACCGCCGCCGTGGCGGGCCATGCCGCCGTAGGTATCGACGATGATCTTCCGTCCGGTGAGTCCCGCATCGCCGTGCGGGCCGCCGATCACGAAACGGCCGGTCGGATTGATGTGGATCTTCGTCCGGTCGGTATCGAGTCCGGTCCTGGCCAGCACCGGCTTGATGACCTCTTCGATCACGCCCTCGCGGATGGCCCTCTGGGACAGCTCCCGCCCGGCCCACTTGGCGGCATGCTGGGTCGAGACCACCACCGTCCGGACCGCCACCGGGACGTCGCCGGCATACTCCACCGAGACCTGGCTCTTGCCGTCGGGCCGGAGCCACTCGAGGCTGGTCTCGCCGTCGCCACGCCGCACCGCGGCCAGCCGCTCGGCCAGCCGGTGGGCCAGCTGGATCGGCAGCGGCATCAGCTCCCGGGTCTCGTCGGTCGCGTAGCCGAACATCATGCCCTGGTCGCCGGCGCCGCCGGTATCCACGCCCTGGGCAATATCGGGAGACTGGTTGTCGATGGAGCTGAGCACCGCGCAGGTATTGCCGTCGATACCGTAGTTGGCATCGACATAGCCGATCCGCTTGATCGTGTCGCGCACGATGGCGGGGATGTGCACGTAGGTCGACGTGGTGATCTCACCCGCCACGATGGCCATCCCGGTGGTGACCAGGGTTTCGCAGGCGACCCGCCCCTTCGCGTCATTCCGGAGGATGGCGTCGAGGACGGCGTCGGAAATCTGGTCGGCAACCTTGTCGGGATGCCCCTCGGTCACCGATTCCGAGGTGAATACGTGGCGATGAGCCTTGGCCATGGTGGGGGAGCAGGAGAAGAAGGAAACGGCCGTCTGACCGGGCGAATTTTACAGGCGCAAGGTAGCGGCGCCGGTCTGACGCGGCAACGCCGAGAGGACATCGAGCATGCGGGGGTCGAAATGCTCCTGCATCGCCTCGCGCAGGGCGCGGGTGACCTCGGACGGCCGGTCGGCGTCCAGCGCCGCATACGCCGCCCGGGCCGCCACGGCCACGGGGATGGTGCGCACCACCCACTTGAGGAACGGGAGCGCGGGCGGCGCCACGCTCAGGGTGCGATAGCCCAGACCCAGCAGCAGCACCACCGCCAGCGGGTCGGACGCCATCTCGCCGCACACGCTCACCTGGATCCCGGCCCGTTGCCCGGCATCCAGCACGATCTTCAGCTCGCGCACGATCGCGGGATGGAACGGCGTGAATCGCTCGGCCAGCCGGGCGTTGCCCCGGTCGACCGCCAGGGTGTACTGCACCAGATCATTGGTCCCCACGCTGAAGAAGGCGCTGTGCTTGGCCAGCTCGTCGGCCAGCAGCACCGCGCCGGGGGTCTCGATCATGACCCCGACCGGCACCGACGCCGCCGCCCGCACTCCACTCCGGGCCAGGGCCAGCGCCTCCTCCAGCACCATCTCCCGGGTGGCGATGACCTCCTCCACCCGGGTCACCAGGGGCAGCATCAGCTGGATCTGCCGGTCGAAGGCGGCCCGGAGCACGGCCCGGAGCTGCGGCCGGAAGATCTCGGGATGGTCCAGGCACACCCGGATCGAGCGCCAGCCGAGGAAGGGGTTGGCCTCCGGAGGCGCGCGGAAGGCGGCGGGGAATTTGTCGCCGCCGAGATCGAATGAGCGCACGATCACCGGGTGATTCGGGAAGGAGTCGCTGACCCGCCGGAAGTAGTCGGTCTGCTCATCCTCCGTCGGGAGCGCCGCGCGGCCAGTGACCAGGAACTCGGTGCGCAGCAGCCCCACGCCATGAGCGTCGTGCTTCGCCGCCGGGATGATCTCGTCCGGCAGGTCCACGTTGCCCATGAGGGTGATCGCAACCCCGTCGGGCGTCACCGCGGCCTGGGTGACGGCCGCCTCGAACTCCAGCTCCAGCTTCTGCCGCCGGGAGACCTGGGCCCGTACCCGTTCTATCTCCGAGCGGGTCGGCTCCAGCATCACCACGCCTGTCTGACCGTCGATCAGCAGGGTGGTGCCCTGCTTGATCCGGTCGAGCGCTCCGACCACGCCCATCACCGCGGGAATCCCGAGGGAGTGCGCCAGGATGGCGGCGTGGGAAGTCCGGGTCCCCTCCTCGCTTACCAGCCCGACCACGTGGTCGCGGTCCAGCTGCACGGTGAGGCCGGGGGACAGCTCTCGCGCCACCACGATCACCTGCTCGTCCTGCGGCTGGGCCCACAGCTCGTCCTCGGTCCAGCCCAGCAACCGGTGCAGCATCCGGTTGTGAATCGCCGAAAGATCGGCCAGCCGGTCCCGCAGCAGGGTATTGCCTGAGCCGCCCCAGATGTTGCGGATCTCCAGCGCCTTGAACTCGTAGGCGGTCTCGGCGCTCATCCGGCTCTCCCGGATGAGCTGCTCCACCCCGCGGAGGAAGTCGGCGTCCTTGGCCATCATGATCTGGGCGTCGAAGATGTGGGACTCCTCGCGGCCCGCACGCTCGCGTACCCGCTCGCGCAACGACTCGAGCACCTTGGCCACCTCTTCCACGGCGGCCTGGAGCCGGGCCAACTCGCCCTCGATCTCGGCGTCGGTCACAAACCGGTTGGGGACATCCGGGACATCCAGGCGCACGACGACCGCCGGTCCAAACCCCGTACCGGGCGAGACACCGACACCCTGAATCAGCCGCTCGTCGCTCATGTCTCTCCGAAACCTTCCGCCACCAACGCAAGCAGCGCCTCCACCGCCTCGTGCTCGTCCGGCCCGTCGGCGCGAACCGTCACGCTGCTGCCGCACTCCGCCGCCAGCATCATGACCCCCATGATGCTCTTGCCGTTGACCGCCATGCCGTCCTTGACGACTTCGATTTCGGCCTTGAAGCCGCTGGCCAGCTTCACCAGCTTCGCCGCGGGCCGGGCGTGGAGACCGAGCTGATTCACGATCTTGGCTTCCCGCTCGATCATGGCAGTCCCCACGCGAGGATGAGGGCGAGGCCGATAGCGATCAGCCCGAACTTCACCGCGGTGATCCGGGGTCCGAGCCTCCATGCCGCTCCCAACCCGGCCAGCAGCGTGACGACCGCAACGCCGACCGCGGCGAGTCCCTGGGGATCGAGCAGCCAGTCCGCCGCCAGCGGCAGCGCCAGCCCGACGAACAGCCCCGCCACCACTCCAGCCTGGTTGGCGGCACCCGGGAGCCAGGATTCTCCGATCGCTGCGCCGACCCGGGCTCCGCTCGCGAGCCCGGTGCGCAGGGCCCAGACCCCGGTGGCAATCCGAAGACCATTGTACAGCAGCAGCACCACCGCGATCGTCCATAGACCATAGCCCGCGACCACGCCCATGATCGCCAGCCCGATCGCGGTCGGCACCACTCCGGCCCAGAAGAGCCGGTCCCCCAGCGCCCCCAGCGGGCTGGTCAGCGCCGCCCGGAGCCGCGAGATCTGCGCCCCGGGAATCAGATCGTATTCCGCCCGCACCAGCGCGCCGAGCGCCAGCCCAGCGAGGTACGGGTGAGAATTGAAGTACTCCGCCGATCGGACCGACGCCTCCGCGTGCCGGGCCGGGTCGGCCGACTTGAGGTCCTCCAGCAGCGGCTCGGCGGCGTGGCCCATGCCGACACCGGTCATCCGCTCGTAGTTCCAAGCCCCCTGAACCGAGCAGAGGCGCCACAACGCCCGGAGGAATCCGGAGGTCATGTGAGGACCGCCGCGATCAGGCCGATCCCGGTGCCGACGACCAGCCAGCGCAGCCGGGCACCGCGTCCCGCGGCGCGGATCGCACCTCCCGCGGCCGCGGCCACTCCCGCCCCGACCGCGGCTGCGGTGACCAGCGCGAAGCGCGGCCCGCCGGGCAGCACCGGGTGGAGCGCCTGGGCGAGGAGCAGCGCGATCGCGGTGAGGCCCAGGCTCCGGATCAGGTCGCCCGCGAGACCCCGGTGCTGGACCCTCGCGATCGTGCCGGGGTCGCCGGCGGCCAGGCCGGCCGCGGCCTGCTGAATCATCCGGCCATTGACCCGCCGAATCCAGAGCAGACTCCAGCCGCCCACCACCGCCAGGCCGAGCGCGAACAGGGCCGCGATCCCGAGGTGCTCCACCCAGGGCCCGCCCGAGGCCAGCACCACGGCCGCCACCGCTCCGGGGCCGTAGTCAGGATAGCGGGATGCCCCGACCGGCAGTACGTCCAGCGCGAACAGCTCGAGCAGGACACCAACCCGGAGCCCCGTGGCCACATCACCCAGGATCACTCCCGCGCCGGCGCATGCGATCAGCGGCCGGGAGAGCAGCGCCTGCGGAAAGGTGACCAGGTCCATCCCGGTCAGGGCGCCCCAGGCGCAGAGCAGCGCGAAGGTCATCCCCGACAGCCCGCTCACCGGAGCGCCTCCAGCAGCACCGGCTGGGTGGTCGGAAGGTCCTGCGCCGTGACCACGGTACCGGTCTGCTGCAACGCCTCCAGGGAACGGTACTCCTCCTCCGACAGATACACGTAGGGCAGTCTGGGCGTCCGGCCGGGCTTGTGGTGAATCCCGCCCAGGTTGATCCGCTCCACCGGCGGCGCCGCCTGACGGAGGGCGGCCATGGTGGCGACGTCCGCCGTCAGCACGATGCCGTTCGCGGGCTCCGCCCGCCACGCCGCGTGCTGCCGCGCGGCCTCGGCCAGATCCGAGAAGCGCAGCTCGATCTCCGGCGGAGTGCCCATGCGGTACAGGTCCCGCTCCCAGTCACTGCCATATACGGTGTCGTCCAGCAGCACGATGAACCCGAGGTTGAGCGGCTTGCCCCAGCCAATGACCACCTGACCGTGTACCAGTCTGTCGTCTACCCGATAGAGCACGATCGGCATCAGGGTTTCCGGATTGCGTCGGTGCCCTTGACCGCCGCCCGCGCGGCGACCTCGTCCGGCGGCAGCGTGCGGTTGTTCAGGAAGTCGAGCAGCATCGGGAGGTTCACGCCGGTGACCACCCGCACACCCTCCGTCTGCCGGGCCAGATGCATGGCCGCGAAGAAGCACGACCCGCAGGGCATGTCCACGAACACCACCGACGGCTCCGCCGCCACCGCCTCGGCGATGCGGCGCTCGATCTCCTCGCGGCCGCCTCCCTCGTTGGTCACCGCCCGGAGGATGCCCGTCAGTCCGCTGATCCGTTCCGCCTCCTGGACCAGGGCCGGGGCCAGGGCGCCATGGGCCACCACGACACCCCGCAACCCGTCACTCATAATCCTCCTGCAGGTATTCGCGGAGCCCCTGTTTCTCCTTCATCTTCCGGATCAGCCGCTGGTTGAAGGCGGCAGCGACATCCACGCCCGCAAACCGGAGCAGGTGCATCATCGCCACAACCTCGGAGATCACCGTGATGTTCTTGCCGGGGTTCAGCGGCACGATCACCCGCGGAATGGTGACCTCGAGAATCGTGGTCTCCAGCTGCTGCAGACCGGTGCGATCGGTGTCCTTGGCCTTCTCCCACGCCTCGAGCTGCACCACCACCTCGATGCGCTTCTGCTGCCGCACCGATCGGATGCCGAACAGGGCGGGAATGTCGACCAGGCCCACGCCCCGGATCTCCATGTGGTGCGCCGCCAGCTCGTGCCCCGATCCGATGAGAATGTCGCTGCCCCGCCGCACCACCTGGACGATATCGTCGGCGACCAGCCGATGGCCACGCTCGACCAGGTCCAGCACGCACTCGCTCTTCCCGATCCCGGACTGGCCGATGAACAGGAGGCCCACGCCGTACACATCCGCCAGGGAGCCGTGCAGCGTGGTACGCGGCGCGAACGCCTCTTCCACGATTGGCTTGATCCGGCGGTAGAACTCGGCGGTCTTGAGCTTGCTCCTGAGCAGCGGGATGCCCCGCACCCGCGCCAGGTCCAGCAGCTCGGTCGGAACCGCCTGCCCCTTGGTGACGAAGACGCAGGGAAGATCGAAGTCGAAGAACTTCTCCAGCCGGGCGCGCCGCTCTCCGGGGTTCAGGGCGTTGAGATAACTGATCTCGGTCTCGCCCAGTACGTGCAGCCGGCGGGGCATGAACCGGCCGGTATACCCGGCCAGCGCCAGCCCCGGGGACGCCACCTCGGGATCGGGGATGGGGCGATCGAGGCCCACCTCCCCGGTGAGGGGCTCCAGCTGCAGCGGATCGCCCCTGCGGGCGAGGATTTCCCGGAGCGTCAGCGTCACACGGCGTCCCTGGCACCCCGGCCATGCTTGGAGCCGGCGCTCTTCTCCAGCTGGCGGCGTACCTTGTCCTCGGCCCGGTCCAGGGCCGAGCGATGATCCTTGTCTTCCGCCGAGGCGACGAACAGCTCGCCACTGCTACTGTGGATCCGGATTTCGGCGGTCGCGATCTGCGGAGCGACATCGAACACGACAGTCCCATCCACCGGCCGGTCCACCAGGGCTGTGAGTCGCTGCAGGACGGACTGAGCCCGTTCGCGCAGCTCCTCGGAAATCTCGCAGTGGCGGGCGGAGACGGTGGTGCGCATGGGTTCCTCCTCGGGCAAAGATCTGAGAGCCATGGGCGATGAGCCGTGAGCTCACCCTGCCCATCCTCGTATTTTCCCTTTGGCACATCTCACTTCACTTCTCACTTCTCACTTCTCACTCTCGCACCCTTGCACTCTTGCCCTCTCGCACTCCGGAACCTTCAACGTCTCACGTCTCACGTCTCACGTCTCACGTCTCACGTCTCACGTCTCACGTCTCACGTCTCACGTCTCACGTCTCACGTCTCACGTCTCACGTCTCACGTCTCACGTCTCACGTCCTGCCCTGCATCAGACCGGCGGCCCAGGTTTCCGTCTCATCGGCCGCGCGGTCCCACGACAGACCTTCCGCAAACGACCGGGCCTGGCGACCGAGCCGCTCGACCAGCGCCGGGTCGGAGGCGAGCTCCAGCATCCGCGCTGCGAGGGCTCCGGCGTCGGCATGAGGCACCAGGTATCCGGTCTCGCCATGCCGCACCGAATCGCGGAGCCCGGGACTGTCCGAGGCGAGCGACGGGGTTCCGCACGCCGCCGCCTCAACGTTGGTAATGCCCCACCCTTCCTTAGGCGACGGGAACACGTTCGCCCAGCTGCTCCGGAACAGCCGGACCTTCTCCACCTCGCTCACGAACCCCAGAAACCGCACCGAGTCCCGCAAGCCGAGCTCCCGGCAGAGCGCTTCGAGCCGGGGCTGATCCTCGCCCCGGCCGGCGATGTCCAGCCGGATATCGGGCCTCCGGGCACCCGCCAGCGCCACCGCCCGAAGAGCGTACTCGACCCCCTTGTACCGGCGCAACCGGCCGACGTACACAAAGGAAGGTGACGCTGTCCGGGCCACGGCCGGATCCGGGGTGAAGGCCCGGGCATCCACACCGGGATAGATCACCGTGATGCGAGACTGATCCACGCCGCGGGCAACGAGATCGGCCCGGGTGCTCTCGCTGATCGCGTGAAACCACGCCCGGCGGTACGCCCACGGCAGGGGGCGCTCCAGCAGCCAGACCAGGGTGGCCGACGGCAGCGAGGCCTCCTGGAACACCGTGCTCCCGAACAGGTGGGGCACGATCACTCCGACCGGTCGGTCGGTGAGACCCGCCAGAAACAGCGGGATCTTGTTGATATCCTCGACCAGGATGTCGGGCCGCTCGGCACGCAACGCGCGGCGCACCGCGCCCCGCCCGACCAGGGTGAACGAGTTGCGGCTGCCGTGCCGCTCCACCGCCATGCCGTCGACCACGGCCCTCGGCTCGGCACCGGGCCAGCCGGAGCACACCAGGCGCACCCGGTGGCCGCGAGCCGCCAGCCGGCCAAAGATCTCGTGCAGGTGGATCTCGGCCCCGCCGGCCTGCGGGTTGATCCGGTCCTGCCAATTCACAACCAGGATGTTCACAGCCGCCCGATCGTGTGCGCCACCCGGTCGAGCACTCCATTCACGAACGATGGGGCCTTGGCTCCACCAAACCAGTGCGCCAGCTGCACCGCTTCGTCGATCGCCACCTTGGGCGGCACCGCCCCGCGGAGCAGCTCGTGCACTCCGATACGCAGGATGTTGCGTTCCACCGGGGCGATACGCTCCAGCCGCCAGTTGTCCGACGCCTCGGTGGCGTGCCGGTCGAGATCGTCCCGCTCACGCAACACCGCATCGGCCAGCGCCTCGGCTCCGTCGTACACCGCCGGGTCCGGGCCGGTGAGCAGGGCCAGCCGGGTCACCGCGTCGTCCAGCGACCCGTGACCGATTTCCATGGAATACAGGATCTGGAGCGCCCGGGCCCGGGCCTTGGTCTCAGGCCGGAGCATGACGATTCCTGAGCTGGGCGAGGGCATCGGCCGACCGCAGCGCCGCCTCGGCGGCTTCGTAGCCCTTGTTCCCGGCCGCTCCGCCCGCCCGCGCCATCGCCTGCTCCATGGTGTCGGTGGTCAGCACGCCGAACGCCACCGGGAGCCCGTGGCGCACCGCCACCTCGGTGAGCCCCCGGGCGGCCTCGCCGGCGACGAACTCGAAATGCGCCGTCTCGCCCCGGACCACCGCCCCGAGCCCCACGATGGCGCTGTACCGACCGGTGCCGGCGGCGGCCGCGGCGGCTCCGCCCAGCTCGAAGGCGCCGGGCAACCACACCACGTCCACGTCGCCCTCCGGAAGGCCGGCATCCCGGCAGCAGGCGAGCGCGCCATCGAGCAGACGGGCGGTGACTCGCTCGTTGTACTGGCTGACCAGGATGGCCACGCGACCGGTGGGCCGAAGCTGGCCGCGGATTTCAGGCATGCGGTCAGTGAGCGAGAAAATGGCCGAGCTTGTCGCGCTTGGCGTCGAGGTAGGCCCGGTTCTCGTCATGCGGGTCGGTGAGCAGCGGAACCCGCTCGACGATCTCCAGCCCGTAGCCCTCGAGGCCCACCAGTTTCCGCGGATTGTTGGTCATCACCCGGATCGAGGAGAGCCCGAGATCGCGCAGAATCTGGGCGCCAATGCCGTAGTTGCGCAGGTCTGGCGCGAAGCCCAGACGCTGGTTGGCCTGGACCGTGTCGTGGCCCTCGTCCTGCAGCGCATAGGCCCGGATCTTGTTGTGCAGCCCGATTCCGCGCCCCTCCTGGTCCAGGTAGACGATTGCCCCGGCGCCCTCCTCGGCAATCCGCTTCATGGCCGCGTGCAGCTGCGGCCCGCAGTCGCACCGCTGCGACCCGAAGACGTCTCCCGTCAGGCACTTCGAGTGCATCCGGACCAGCACGTTCGGTGTCCCGGCGATGTCACCCATCACCAGGGCGATATGCTGCGCCCGGTCGACGTCGTTGGCGTAGGCGATGATGCGGAACTCGCCGAATTCCGTGGGGAGCCGCGCCTCCGCGTCGCGGTGCACCAGCTGCTCGTTGGTCAGCCGGTGCGCCACCAGCTGCGCGATAGTCACGAAGGTGAGGCCGTGCTGCCGGGCAAACTCCTCCAGCTGCGGCCGCCGGGCGGGCGAGCCGTCCTGGGTGAGGATCTCGCAGATCACGCCCGCGGGGTACAACCCCGCCAGCCGCGCGAGGTCCACGGCGGCTTCGGTGTGACCGACCCGCTGCAGCACGCCGCCGGGGCGCGACCGGATGGGCTGGATGTGGCCCGGGCGGCGGAGGTCGGAGGCCACTGTGGACGGGTTGATCGCCACGTGAATGGTCTTCGCCCGGTCGGAGGCCGAGATGCCGGTGGTCACCCCAAACCGGGTCGAGGCGTCGATGGTCACTGTGAACGCCGTCCGCTGCGCCTCGGTGTTCTGCGCCTCCATCTGATGCAGCGCGAGCTGCTCGCAGCGCTCGGGCAATAGTGCGAGACAGACCCAGCCCCGGGCGTGGGTGATCATGAAGTTGACCATCTCCGGCGTGACGAGCTCCGCCGCGCAGATCAGGTCGCCCTCGTTCTCCCGGTCCTCATCATCGGCCACGATGATGGGTTTGCCGTTGCGAAGGTCCTCTATGGCCTGGTTGATCGTACCGAAAGTCATGCGGTCAGTTCCGAGTTCCGAGTTCCGATTTCCGAGTTCTTTGTCGCCGAGTCCACTCGTAGCCCGGAACTCGGAACTTGAAGCCGTTACTTCTCCATCCGCGGCGCAAGCAGTGCGTCGACGTACTTCCCAATGGTGTCGGCTTCCAGATGCACCCCGTCTCCGGGTTGCCGCTGGCCGAGGGTAGTGTGCTGAAAGGTAAACGGGATGAGGGAGAGCTGGATGACTCCCGGCCGGGGGACCGCGTTCACTGTCAGGCTGACGCCGTCCACCGTGATCGAGCCAAGCGGGATCGAGACCCGGGCCACTTCGGCCGGGACCCGGACGTCGATGAGCCAGGCGTCTGCGCGGGGCTCCACCGCCAGCACTTCCCCGATCCCGTCCACATGCCCCTGCACCAGGTGTCCGCCCAGGCGGTCTCCCACCCGCAGCGCCCGTTCCAGGTTCACCCGCCGTCCCCGGGCGTATTCACCGAACAGGGTCCGCTCGAGCGAGGTGCGCACGACGTGGACCTGGAACCAGCCCTTCCCGATCTTCTCGGCGGTGAGGCAGGCGCCGTCCACCGCAATGCTCTCCCCCCGCTTGAGGCCCTTGTAGCGCGCCCCGAGTCGGAGCGTCAGCCCGGCTGGGGCCAGCCGCGCCTCGCGCACGGTGCCGACCGCGGTCACGAGTCCGGTAAACATGGCTCCCGATCCACCACCAGCAGGGTGTCCTGTCCCAGCGCCCGGCGCTCCACCACCTGCCAGCGCTCCGCCTCGACCAGTGTGGTTCCCGGAAGCCCGCTGACGGCGGGAACCCCGGAGTCGCCCAGCCAGACCGGAGCCTGAATCCAGTAGTACCGGTCCACCAGGTCCTGACTCAGCAGTGCTCCGGCCAGGCGTCCGCCCCCTTCCACCAGCAATGAGTCGATCCCCCGCCGGCGGAGCATGCCCAGCGCCTCGGGCAGCGAGGCGGCCCGCTCGACCTCCACCCCTGCCTCCGCCAGGTCGGCAAAGCGGGGAGAGGGGCGATGCGCCTCGGTGACGAGCAGGGTCGGGAGATCGTGGGCGCTCCGTACCATGGCCAGCGATTCGGGAATCTCTCCCTGCCGGCTGAACACTACCCGCATCGGGGGCCGGCGCGGCTCGACCGACCCGCGTACGGTGAGCGACGCGTCGTCGATCACGGCAGTATGCCCGCCCACGCCGATGGCGTCGAAGCCGGCCCGAAGCCAGTGGACGTAGTCGCGCGCCTGATCACCGGAAATCCAGCGCGAACGGCCGGTCAGGTCCGCGATCCGCGCGTCGAGAGTGGTGGCGAGCTTGAGCGCCACGAACGGCCGGTCGGGCTTCCGAAAGCGGTGGAAGAAGATCGCATTCTGGGCCCGGGCCTCTTCCTCCCTGAGCCCGAGGATCACCTCGATGCCGCCGGCCTGGAGCCGCTCCACGCCGCCAGTGGCCACCGGATTCGGGTCCGCGGCGGCCGCCACGACCCGGGCAATCCCGGCGGCGAGCAGCGCCTCGGTGCAGGGCGGCTGTTTGGCCTGGTGGTTGCACGGCTCCAGCGTGACGAACACGGTTGCGCCCCGCGCGGCGCTGCCGGCGCTGGCAAGTGCGGCCGTTTCCGCGTGCAGACCACCGAACTCCGCATGCCACCCTTCCCCGACGACCGCTTCACCCTGAAGCACCACGGCCCCGACCAGCGGATTGGGGGCGACTCGCCCCCACCCCCGCCAAGCCAGGTCGAGGGCCCGGCCCATCGCCTCGAAGTGGTTCACAAGCAGGAATTTACGCAATTCCGAGAGGAATGAGAAATCGATGTCACATCCACGCATGTTCGTGGGTTCCTTCACCTGGGCGCAACCGAC
>Ga0326731_1000312_pt1 | contig 12541 bp, 10 predicted proteins | sample MHFSIPfraction_FD_207645 | JGI IMG/M metagenome (GOLD analysis project Ga0326731, IMG submission 207645) | Lab enriched peat soil microbial communities from Michigan Hollow, Ithaca, NY, United States - MHF9FY SIP fraction | ecosystem: Environmental > Terrestrial > Soil > Wetlands > Peat | place...
CGCCGCCTTCGACGTCCTTGATTGCCATGATCCTCTGCAACGGATGCCCGGCCTTCTCCTCCGCCTCGCAGTTCCGGACAAGGTTGAGGATCTCGTCGCGGTGCGCGGCGAGGTACTCGCCGCCCAGGCTCACGTATCCCGCCGGGTAGCCGTCGCGGATGCGCTGGCAGGCCGGGCACAATTGCTCGTGTGCGCGCGGTACGCTGTTCCAAGTCCAGCGCCCCTTCTGGAATACGGCGCCGCACTCGGGACAACGCGTGGGATCAGCTAGCTTGCCTTTCGCCTTGTAGCTGTCGTGCCTCGGGTCGTCGAGTAGCTGCTCGCGACGCGGCGAGCGGGGTCCAGTGCGTCCTTTCATGTCTGCTCTCCTCGCGCCGCGCGGCGCTGTCTGACCGGGTGCTTCTTGACTTCGCCGCGCGTGACTCGCGCGGTGTCCTCGAGCTGGCGCCTGAGCGAAAGGAATGCGTCGCGCAGGGCGAGGTAGGGATCCTTGTCATGGCGGTGGTTCGACACGATTTCCTTGCCCGGGACGCGCAGGCCGACGCGGACGTGAAAAAGCCGGCCGGTGGTGCGGTGCCTGCGCAATTCCTCGATGCTGACACGGCAGCTCACGATGCGGGAATGGAATTTCTCGAGGCTGTCCGCCATTTTCCGTACGCGCGCCTCGAGCGCCGTGGAGCGCGGCAGGTTGAGGACGGTGATCTGAAGGGGTACTCGCATGGTGTTCCAGCCTTAGCCGCGCCGCGCGGAGCGGACGAGGAGCACAGGCACCGGCGAGTTGCGCACCACGAGCTCGGCGTCGCTCCCCAGCACCAGGCGGTTGACCCCGCGCCGCCCGTGAGTGCCCATCACGATCAGGTCGGCCCGCCAGCGCTTCGCCCGTCCAATCAGGACTTCGGCGACGCGCCCGGTCGCGTTTTCCCACAGCTCGGTTTCGGGCCGGACTCCCCGCGCTGCCGCCAGCTTCGCCGCGCGGTCGAGAATCCGTTTTCCGCCGCGCTTCATCGACTCGATGATCGGCTCGATGTTGAGACCGGCCTCGGCCGAGCTGAAGATCATCAGCTCATCGACGATGTGGATCAACTTCAGCTTTGCCTTCTGATCCTTGGCCAGGCGCAGCGCCTCGCTCAAGCCCGCCTTCGAAGTCGAGCTTCCGTCCACCGGTACCAGGATTCGCTTGTAGACCATGTTGTCTTCTCCTACTCGCTTGTTGATCATTATTGTGTTTAACTTAAATCGTTGCCCGGGGGAGGCTGTTGATCTACGTCAAGCCTCCGCAGTGCGCGAACCCCTAGGATTTGCCGAAGAGCACTGAGTTCCCTCCGGGAAGGAAATCCCCATGGCTCCTCTGACCGGGCTGCCGGCTGCCGAAGCCGCGAGGCGCCTCCAGGAGGAAGGGCCGAACAGCATCCCTTTTGCGAAGCGTGCCGGCATCGCGCGCATCGCATTCGAGGTCATGCGCGAGCCGATGCTGCTGTTGCTGTGCGCCGCGTCCGCGCTCTATCTGCTGATCGGCGACCTCACCGAAGCACTAGTCCTGGCCACCTCGATTCTCGTGGTGATCGGGATCAGCATCGGCCAGAGAGCCAAGACCGAACGGGCGCTCGAGGCCCTGCGCGACCTCTCGAGCCCGCGCGCGCGGGTCGTGCGCGACGGCGTACAGCAGCGCATCGCCGGCGTCGCCGTGGTGCGCGGCGACGTTTTGATCCTCTCCGAGGGAGACCGCGTGGCTGCGGACGGGCGTCTGCTCGCCGCGAACGACCTGATGGTGGACGAGTCGCTGCTTACCGGAGAATCCCTGCCCGTCGAAAAAGGCCTGTCCGGCGCGGCGGAACGGGCGGGCAGGGTGTTCTCCGGGACGCTCATCGTCCGCGGGCACGGCTACGCCGAAGTCTTCGCCACCGGCGCGCGCAGCGAGCTCGGCCGGATCGGCCGGATGCTCGGCGAGGTTGAGCCCGAGAAGACCTCGCTCGAAATCGAGACCGGCAGGGTCGTCAGGCTCGTCGCCGCGTTTGCCGTGGGCCTGAGCGCTCTGGTGGCTCTGTTTTACGTCATGTTGCGCGGCGGCTGGGTGGAGGGCGTTCTCGCGGGCCTCACCCTCGCCATGGCGATACTGCCCGAGGAGTTTCCCGTCGTGCTGACGGTGTTCCTCGCGCTCGGTGCCTGGCGCATCGCGCGCCGCGACGTGCTCACCCGACGCATGCCGGCGATCGAGATGCTCGGCGCGGCGACGGTCCTGTGCGTGGACAAGACCGGAACGCTGACGGAAAACCGCATGGCGGTGAAGGAGCTCTTTGCCGCCGGAGCCTGGGCCGGCATCGAATCCGGGCTCTCCGGGGAGCAGCGCGGAGTCCTCGCCCACGCGGCACTCGCCAGCGAGCTGGCGCCATTCGATCCCATGGAGAACGCTATTCTCTCCGCGGCGTCGTTGCACGTGCCGGAGGCCGGCGATTGGAGAAAGGTGTGGCGGCTCGATCACGACTACTCTCTGAGCCCGGAGTTCCTTGCCGTGTGCCACGCTTGGATTGATACCGAAGGCCGCGCCCTCGTCGCCGTCAAGGGCGCGCCCGAGGCGGTGGTCGCCGCGTGCCGGCTGGGCCCGGCCGAGGCGGAAGGGCTGCTCTCCGAGGCACGCCGCGGCGCAGAGCGCGGAATGCGCATTCTGGGCGTCGCCTCGGCGCAGTGGCCGCGCGCGGACTGGCCTGAGGACCCGCGGGACTTCCCCTTCCGCTGGCTGGGCTTCGTGGCGCTCGCCGATCCGCTGCGGCCCGCAGTGCCCGCTGCGGTCGCGGAATGCCGGCGCGCCGGCATCCGGGTGGTCATGATCACCGGAGATCACGGAGGAACGGCGCTCGCCATAGCGCGCGAGGCGGGCATACGCACCGAAGGCGGGCTGCTGACCGGAGCGGACCTGGACTCGCTCCCCGAGGCCGAGCTGGCGCGGGCGGTGCGCGGCGTCGACGTGTTCGCCCGCGTGCTGCCCGAGCAGAAGCTGCAGCTGGTCGCGGCGCTGAAGGCGGCGGGAGAGATCGTGGCCATGACGGGCGATGGCGTGAACGACGCCCCGGCCCTCAGGGCGGCCCACATCGGAGTGGCGATGGGCGGGCGCGGCACCGACGTCGCCCGCGAAGCGGCGTCGCTCGTTCTGCTGCGCGACGAGTTCAGCTCGATCGTCGACACCGTGCGCCTGGGCAGGCGCATCTACGACAACCTGCGCAACGCCATGGGCTATCTGCTCGCCGTGCATGTCCCGATCGCAGGCATATCGTTCCTGCCCCTGCTTCTGGGCGGGCCGATCGTGCTCTATCCCGTGCACGTCGTGTTTCTCGAGTTCGTGATCGATCCCGCCTGCTCGGTGGTCTTCGAGGCGGAGAGCGGGGAGAGCGAGGCGATGCAGCGTCCGCCGCGCGATCCGTGCAAACCCCTGTTCAGCAGAGCGATGCTGGCGGCGAGCCTCGGCTTGGGGACGGCAGCCCTGCTCGCGGTGGTGCTAGTCTACGGCTGGGCTTTGCTTGCCGGCCGAAACGAGGGTGAAATGCGGGCGCTGGCCTTCGCGGCGATCGTGATCGGAAACCTGGCGCTGATCTTCGCCCATCGCTCGCAATCGCAGCCGATTCTCGCGACGCTCGCGCGACCCAATCCGGTGCTGTGGTGGATAACGCTCGCGGCGCTGACCGCGCTCGGCCTGGCGATCTATCTGCCGCCCGTGGCTGCGGTGTTCCGCTTTGCGCCGCTCGAAGCGGCGGAAATCGGCATCGCCTTCGCCGCCGGCCTCGTCGGCGCGCTGTGGAGCGAAGGCTGGAAATGGTACGCCAACTGGGACCGCAGAACTCGGGCCAAGTGAGATCGATGAAGGAAGTGTCGGGCAAGCACTATCTGACGCCGCTGTTCGAGCCGGGCTCGGTCGCGATCGTCGGGGCGAGCGAAATCCCGGGCAAGGTCGGCACCATGCTGCTTTCCAACATGCTCGCCGCCGGTTACCGGGGGGCGTTGTTCGCCGTCAATCCCAAGTATTCGACGGTGCGCGGCGTGCCCTGCTACCCCTCCGTCGGCAAGGTGCCCGCGCATCTGGACCTCGCGGTCGTTGCGACGCCGGCGAGGACCGTGCCGGACGTGATCGACGAGTGCGGCAGGGCGGGCGTGCGCTCCGCGGTGGTCATCACGGCCGGTTTCTCCGAGACCGGACCCGAGGGCGCGAGACTCGAGCGCGCGCTCCTCGAGAATGCGCGTCGCGGCGGCGTGCGCCTCATAGGCCCGAACTGCATCGGCATCGCGCGCCCCGAGCTGGGGCTCAACGCCACTTTCGCACGCGGTGCCGCGCTGCCCGGGTCGCTCGGCCTCGTGTCGCAGTCGGGCGCCGTGTGCGCGGCCATGCTCGACTGGGCCACGCCGAACGGAGTCGGCTTTTCCAGCATCGTCTCGCTCGGCGGCTCGAGCGACCTCGATTTCGGCGAGATCATCGACTATCTGGCGAACGACCCGAAGACCGAGCACATCCTGCTCTACATCGAAGGCATCCGCGACGCGCGACGGTTCCTCTCCAGCCTGCGCGCCGCGGCGCGCGCCAAGCCGGTCATCGTCATGAAAGTCGGGCGCCATCCGGCCGGGTCGCGCGCCGCGGTTTCGCACACCGGCGCGATCGTCGGAACGGACGACGTATTCGATGCGGCCATGGAGCGCGCCGGGGTGGTGCGCGTCTTGAGTGTCGGCCAGCTGGTGGCCGCCGCGCAGGCGCTCGCTTCGCACGTGCGCCCGAAGGGCGACCGGCTCGCCGTGATCACCAACGGGGGCGGTCCGGGCGTGATGGCGGCGGACCGGCTTGCCGACCTGGGACTCTCGCTCGCCGAGCTCAGCCCCTCGACCGTGGAGGCGCTGCACCGCTCGCTTCCTGCAAACTGGTCGCACGGCAATCCGATCGACCTGATCGGCGATGCCGACAGCGCGCGCTACAAGGCCGCGGTCTCGGCGTGCCTCGCCGACGGCGGCATCGACGGGATCCTGGTGATTCTCACGCCGCAGGCGATGACCGAAGCGGAGGCGACGGCGCGTGCCGTGGTCGAGGCAGCCGGCGGGGCGTCGAAGCCGCTCATCGCCTGCTGGATGGGCGAGGCGAGCACCGCCCCCGCGCGCAAGCTCCTGCACGATGGCTCGATCCCCGTGTTCCGAACGCCCGACCCCGCGGTGGAGATGTTCGCGCACCTCGCCTCCTATTACCGCAACCAGCGCACCCTGCTTCAGGCCCCGGGACCGCTGGCGCATCAGGCCGCGCCCGACATCAAGGGGGCGCGGCTGGTGATCGACGGCGCTCTCGCCGAGCGGCGCAAGCTGCTCTCGGAGACGGAATCCAAGGCGCTGCTGGCGGCGTTTCACATTCCGATCGCGCAGACAGTCCTAGCGCACTCGGCGCGCGACGCCATGCTGATGGCGCAGGAGATGGGCTTCCCGGTCGCCATGAAGATCGATTCGCCCGATATCCCGCACAAGAGTGACGTCGGCGGCGTGCGGCTCAACATCATGGACGCGGAAGGCGTGCGCTCGGGCTACCGTGAGATGCTCGACGAGGTTCACAGCAAGCGCGCGGAGGCGCGCCTGAACGGCGTCATCGTCGAGCCGATGATCGCGCGGCCCCACGGGCGCGAGCTCATCGTCGGCGTGATCCGGGATTCGGTCTTCGGGCCCGCGATCACGGTCGGCATGGGCGGCATGGCGGTGGAGGTGCTTCGCGACCGCGCCGTGGCGCTGCCGCCGCTCAACGCGTTTCTGGTCCGGGCCATGATAGGCCGCACGCGCGTTTCCCGGCTGCTCGGGGCGTTCCGCAGGATGCCGGCGGTCGACATGCCGGCCCTCGAGTCGGTGCTGCTCCGCGTCTCGGAGATGGTGTGCGAGCTCCCGCAGATCGAGGAGTTCGAGATCAATCCGCTCATCGTGGACGAAAGCGGCGCCGTCGCGGTCGATGCGCGCGCGGTAGTGCGTGACGCGCAGCCGATGCGCAGCCGCTATGCGCACATGGCGATCCATCCGTATCCGACCGATCTCGTCGCGAAGTGGGAGCTTTCCGACGGCACGGTCGTCGAGACCCGGCCAATACGCCCGGAAGACGCCGAAATGGAGCAGCGATTCGTCAAAGGCCTCTCGGACCGCAGCCGCTACTTCCGCTTCATGAACTCGGTTCGCGAGCTGACGCCGGCGATGCTGATGCGCTTTACCCAGATCGACTACGACCGGGAGATGGCGCTTGTGGCGGTGCGCAGCGAGGCAGGCGAGGAGGAGGAAATCGCAGTGGCGCGTTACGTGACCAATCCGGACGGAAGGACGTGCGAGTTCGCCGTCGTCGTGGCAGACGCCTGGCAGAGGAAGGGCCTGGGCCGGCGCATGCTCGAGACCATCATCGCCGTGGCGCGCTTGCGCGGGCTCGGAGTGATGATCGGACACATCCTCGCAACGAACGAGTCGATGCTGGGCCTGTGCACGGAGCTGGGCTTCCGGATATCCGACCATCCGGAAGACTCGACGGTGAGGCGCGCAACGCTCGACCTCGCGTCGCCGAGCAGCACCGCATAAGCCGCCTCGGATCGCCGGTTGATCCAGGTCAATTGCGGCAACCAAGCCTCTTTTAACATTCTGGCATGTGGGTGACTGCAATCGTAAAACGGCCCGGTTGGGTCGTGTTTGCCTTGGTGGCGGCAGGGGCGGCTGCTTTTCTTTTCCGCGATGCGATCCTGGGCAAGCCGGTCGAGGCTCACGAAGCGATCCGCGGCGACCTCGTCCAGACGGTCGTCGCGAGCGGACGCATCATCACGCCGCAGCGCCTCTCCGTCGGAGCGGTGGTCACGGAGCATGTCGCGCGCATTCCGGTGAACGAGGGCCAGAAAGTGCGCAAGGGCGACCTCCTCATCGAGCTGGACGATAGGGACGAGCGCGCCGCCCTCGAGCAGTCCAAGGCCAGCGTGGCGCAAGCGGAGGCGAAGGTGCGGCAACTGCGTGAGCTGGCCTTGCCGGCGGCGGAGCAGACACTCGTGCAGGCGCAGGCGACCGCGGTGCAGGCGCGAGCGCAGTTCGACCGGATGAAGACGCTGCGCGAGCGGGGCTTCGTCGTGCAGTCGCAGCTGGACGATGCCCAGCGCGCCCTGGACATCGCGGAGAGCCAGCTCCGCGCGGCCCGGCTGCAGGTTGAAACCAACAAGCCGACGGGGAGCGACTTCGCTCTGGCGCAGACTGCGCTCGATCAGGCCCGTGCGAATTTGCGTGTAGCGCAGGTGAAGCTCGAACAGACCGTGATCAAGGCGCCGGTGGACGGTGTCCTCATCGCGCGGAACGTCGAGGTCGGAGATGTGGTGCAGCCCGGAAAGGACTTGATGGTGCTCGCCCCGGCCGGGGAAACGCAGGTCGACGTGATGATCGACGAGCGGCAGCTCTCGCGGCTGGCGCTCGGGCAGAAGGCGCTCGGGTCGGCGGACGCCTTTCCGGGCCAGCGCTTCGCGGCGGAGCTCGTCTACATCAATCCCGCGGTCGATCCGCTGCGCGGCTCGGTCGAGGTGAAGCTGAGGGTGCCGGAGCCGCCGGCGTATCTGGTGCAGGATATGACCGCGTCGGTGGACATCGAAGTGGCGCGGCGCGCCGACACCGTCTATGTTCCCACGGAGACCGTGCGCGAAGCGAATGGAGCGCAACCTTGGGTCCTCGCAATCCGCGGGTTCCGCGCGGTGCGCCAGCCGGTGAAACTGGGCTTGCGCGGTGACGGCCGGATCGAAGTTCTCGACGGCGTCGAGTCGGGCGACAAATTGATCCCCGCGACCAATGCGCTCGTGAAGGCCGGGCAGCGCGTGCGCGCGGTCGCTCCGCAGAATGCCTCCCGATGAATCGCTTCACTCCCTTCGAGTGGATCGCGGCGATACGCTTCATGCGCGAGGGGCTGGTGCAGACCCTGCTCATCGTCATCGGCGTCGCTCTGGGGGTGGCGGTCATCGTCTTCATGTCTGCGACGCTCTCCGGCCTACAGGCGAACATCATCCGCCGCACGCTCAATTACATGGCGCCCGTCGTCGTCATTCCGCCGCAGCAGGTCGCGCGGCCGCTGCGGGAGGGGGAAAAGGGTTCTGCCGTTCTGGTGCAACCCAGGTCGCAGCAGTTGCGGTCGATCGATCAGTGGCAGAAGGTGCGCGCGCATATCGAGCGGCTTCCGGACGTGACCGCCGTCACCCCCGTGGTCTCCGGTCCGGGCTTCGCGCTGCGCGGGGATGCCAACAAGGCCGTCAACATCACGGGGATCGAGCCCGACACCTATCTCAACGTCATTTCCCTCGCCGACAAGATCATCGACGGGAAGCTGAGCGTCGCGAGCTCGGACATCATCATCGGCACGGAGCTCGCTCAGGACCTCGGCGCCGGCGTGGGCGACAAGCTGCGGCTCACGACCGCAACCGGCGCTTCCACGACTCTCAACGTGACGGGCATTTTCGATTTCGGCAACAAGCGTGTAAACGAAACCAACGTCTACATCAGCCTGCACGTCGCGCAAAACCTGCTCAACCTCGTCGGCGGCGTCTCGAGCATCGAGCTGAAGGTGCGCGATCCGTTCGACGCGGAAACCATCGCACAGATCATCCAGGACGAAACCAGCCAGGAAGCCGACAGCTGGATCAAGACCAACGCGCAGTTCTTTACCGCCATGCTGGCCCAGACGCTTACCAACCGCCTGATACGTTTCTTCGTCGGCCTGACCGCCGCGCTCGGGATAGCGAGCGTGCTGGTCGTCTCGGTCGTGCAAAAGTCCAAGGAGATCGGCATCCTGCGCGCCATGGGCACCTCGAGCGGCCAGGTGCTGCGCGTGTTCCTGCTGCAGGGGGCTGTCATGGCGCTGGCCGGCTCGATTCTCGGGTCCGGCCTGTCGTTCGTGTTCCTCGCCTTCTTTCGCAGTATCGCGAGGAATCCGGACGGCACGGTGATGTTCGTGATCGAGATCGACGCGACGCTGCTCGCGGTGACGGCGATCGGCGCGACGTTGGTCGGCCTGCTCGCCGCGGCCCTGCCGGCGCGGCTAGCGGCCCAGCTCGATCCGGCTGTGGCGATTCGGGGATGAACGTGTCCGAGATCGTTTCCCCGGAAACGCTGCGCCTCGAGGGCGTGGGCAAATCGTACGGGGTCGGTACGCCCGTCGAGACCGAAGTGCTGCACGGGATCGATCTTCAGGTCAAATCCGGCGAGTTCGCCGCGCTGATCGGACCCTCGGGAGGCGGCAAGAGCACTCTGCTGAACCTCATCGGACTGCTCGATCAGCCCACGCGCGGGAAGGTGTGGATACAGGGAGTCGAGACGGACAAACTGGACGACGGGGAGCGTACGCGCCTGCGCGGCCGGTCGATCGGCTTCGTCTTCCAGTATCACTACCTGCTGCCGGCGTTCACCGCGCTCGAGAACGTGATGATGCCCATGCTCGCCGTGCGCGGATTTCCCGACGACGCGATGCGCGAGCGTGCAGCGAAGCTGCTCGACGAGGTTGGGCTCACGCCCTGGAAAGATCACAAGACGAACGACATCTCGGGGGGCCAGCAGCAGCGGGTCGCGGTGGCACGCTCACTCGCCATGAAGCCGGCGCTGGTGCTCGCCGACGAGCCCACGGGAAACCTCGACACCAACACGGCCGACGGCGTCTTCGATGTCCTGCGCGCGGTAAATGAAACGAGCGGGACGACCTTTCTCATCGTGACGCACGATCCGCGCCTGGCGCAGCGCTGCGACCGCATCATCGAGCTGGTCGACGGTCGTTTCGTCGCGGACCGGCCCAACCTGAACGTGGTCCGGCGCAGCGGGGCGGTGTTTTCGGAAAGCGCGCAACCGGCTTCGTGAGGCCGGCCCACGCCGAATAGAATACGCTTTGGAGGAATTCAAATGACCAAGGATTCGAAGCAGACTTCGCAGGAGATCGATTTCGAGGAAGTGACCAAGCTGGTGCACGCCCTCGAGCGCGATCTCGCCAGCGTGCGCAAGGGCTCCCGCGACGTGCAGCTCCTGCGGGACGAGGTGGAGACGCTGAAGAACGTGCTCAGCTCGCCGATCCGCAGGCATCATTGGGTCAGGGAGGGGCTGCATGCGGTGCGCGAGGCGGTCGAGAATGGAATGGAAACCGTTGTCGCGGACGGCCTGAAGGCGGGACAATACATCGCCGAGATCGGAAGAATACTCGGCATGTAAGCGGCGGCGTCCGCTTCGATTTAGAGGGAGAAGCGTATGGACGAGGGGTCTGCCGTCAGCCGATCCAGGCTCGCCTTGTGGCTGGGCGCCTTCGCCGGCTTCTACCGCCCCGGCGCCGAGGAAGTGCGGCGCCTGGACGCCGTCTCGAAGTTCCTCTACTCCGCGCGCAGCGTGATTCTCGTGATCTCGGCCCAGGCCGCGATCATCGCCGGGCTCCTGGCGCTTGCCGCCCGCCGCTTCGATGCGCTCGCTTTCGTCCTGGTGCTGGCCGGCTTCGTCGCTGCGCACATGATCAGCAACCTGAGCAACGACTACTTCGGCTACCGGCGCGGCCACGATACGCCGGATTCGCCCCGCATGCGCTACACGGTACATCCGCTCGCGAACGGTGTGCTCGATGCACGCACGCTGCTCACCGGGCTCGCGATCCTGGCCGCGATCGGCCTGGGCATCACCGCGTTCTTCGTCGTCGAGCGAGGCTGGCCGGCCGTGGCCTTTTCGGCGGCGGGGATCGCCCTGCTATTCCTCTACGACGCGGCTCCGGTACCGCTGAAGAGCATCGGACTGGGTGAGCCGGCGGTGTTTCTCGTATGGGGGCCGCTGATGATCGGGGGCGGCTACGCGATGATCGCCGGCGAAGTCTCGCCGCGCGCGTTCTACGCGTCGGTTCCCTACGGGCTGGGGGTGATGGCTATCCTCGTCGGCAAGCACATCGACCAGATGGGCTTCGACGGGGGCAAGCGCATCCGGACGCTGCCGGTGCTTCTCGGCGAGCGCGCGGCGCGATCGCTCAACATCGCAGCTCTTGCTTCGATCTACGCGGTCACCGCCGCGCTGATCGTCCTCGGGCAGCTCACGGCATTCGCCGCGGTCATCGCGATCGCGCTTCCGCGTGCCTGGCGGGCCGTGAAGATCATGAGCCATCCGCGCCCGGCCTCGCCCCCCGAAGGCTACGTCGGCTGGCCCCTGTGGTATCACCGGGCCTGCCTCGCGCACAACCGGGTGTTCGGCTGGGCCTACATCCTGGGATTGGCGAGCGGCGCCGCCTGGCCGGGGGTTCGCGCGTAGCGGGTTTCTTCCAGCGCACCCCGGGCTCAGAGGGTGCTCTGCCCCATCACCTTGCGCAGCCCGTCCACGTCGAGAATGTGGATGTGCTTCTGCTGAACGCCGATCAGGCCGTCCTCTTGGAACCGGGAGAAGGCTCGGCTGACCGTCTCGAGCTTCAGGCCGAGATAGCTGCCGATCTCCTCGCGCGTCATGCGCAGGTTGAATTCCGACGGCGAATAGCCGCGGGCAGCAAAGCGCTGCGACAGATTCAGGAGGAACGTGGCGAGGCGCTCCTCGGCGCGCATGGTGCCGAGCAGCAGCATCACGCCGTGCTCGCGCACGATTTCCCGACTCATGACCTTGTGGAACTGGTGCCGCAGCTCGTGCATGTCGCGGCCGAGGCTCTCGAGCCGCGAATACGGGATCACGCAAACCTCGCTGTCTTCCAGCGCGACGGCGTTGAGGACGTGCGCATCGGGCCCGATTCCGTCCATTCCCATGAGCTCGCCGGCCATGTTGAAACCAGTGACCTGGTCGCGCCCGTCCTCGAGCGTCTGGATGGTCTTGAAGAATCCGCTGCGGACCGCGTACAGGGAGCTGAATGCGTCGCCGGCGCGGTACAGGCTCTCACCGCGTTTCAGGCGCCGGCGGGTATAGATCAGGTCATCGACCCGGTCGACGTCCTGCCCGGAGAGACCGCACGGCAGGCACATTTCCTTCAGCCCGCAGGTCGAGCAGCGGGTCGAAACCTTCGCGACCTTCGCGTACGCGGCCTCGCGGGGCGGAATCATGGACCTGAGGATCGGGACGGATACAGTTGCGGTTGCTGTCATGGAGCTCTCCTGATTTCCTGGTTTGGAATTTATTTCCATTCTAGTGACGCGTGGCGCCCAGCCCGGAGATCACTTCCCGGACCTTGGCGATTTCGTTGCTCTTGTCGAAGAAATACGCCGCCCCCGCCTGCATGCAGATGCGGCGGTATTGCGGGTCCGCGTGATTGGTCAGAACGATGAAGACCGTAGCCGGCACCTGCGGATGCGCTTTCCGCAGCACGTCCAGGCCGCTGCCGCCGGTGAGCTGGATGTCCAGCACGACCGAATCCGGCCGCGTGCGCAGGATGCCTTCGAGCGCCTCCGCGGGCGTTTCCGCCTGGCCCACCACGGACACGCCTTCGATGTCCCCGAGCATGGCGGCCAGGCGCTCGCGGATCGAAGCGGAGTCCTCGACGATGAAGACGTTCATCTCCGCTTCGGACGGGTCGGTTTGCATGCCGCCAGTATGCAAAGCGATACCCCCCCGAACC